>MWWH01000640.1_pt1 | contig 9999 bp, 14 predicted proteins | sample 1047231 | NCBI WGS metagenome assembly MWWH01 (sample SAMN06349967, study PRJNA376086) | soil metagenome | isolation source: MG3-2 sample Antarctic (ecotone) soil | place: Antarctica | collected 2015-01-13 | reverse complement strand
TGCCTACAGGCTCCACCACATCGATCACTTTTCAGAGATCGATCACCGCAGCTGTCACCTGTAAGTATGCGAGATCCCTCTGAAGGTGATCGAAGTGATCGAAGTGATGGGTTGAAACAAAGATATTCCCACTGAGGGCTCATGGCACTGGCCAGGTGACTTTGCGGCCCAAAATGCAGCGGTTGAGAAAAGATTGGAAAGTTGCGATCACATCGATCACCTCTGATGCTTTCCAGAATGATCTCCTGAGGATGGGGGTGACAGGAGACCGATCACCGATCGATCACTCAGCCGATCACCGAGCACTTCCCTGCCATCAGCACCCTTGCAGCCGCCTGGAGCTACTGAAGTTTGGAGTTACGGAGCTGAAAGCGGATCAGCGCGGAGGAGTTCAGAGGTTATGAAGTTATGAACTTCAGAAGGTCTGAGTTTCTAAAGTATGGCCTATGGACGCTCTCACTCGGCGGCCCTGGTGTGCAGATTCTTGATTCGGTGCAATGTTAATTCGGCGCATCAAGGTGTGAACTTTTGAAGTCATGAAGTTATGAACTTCAGAATCTGCGCGGGGGTTTTGACCTTAGCAAACCTTAACAAGCTCAAGAGAGTGAGTATCGACTGTATGCTCTAAATGCATCGCGTCATACTCCTTCAGAATACTTCATCCCGGACATGGAAGGGTTCCCTGGATCAGATGGACGTGCTGAGTTTGGGGGGGTAGGGGGTCCGGTCTGAGGATTCTGTATGAGTGAGCCTCTGTATCAAGAACCGCTGCATCCAACTCGACTGGAGATTTGGATCGACTCACATCGCTGGTGGCTTCAGATCCCCTCGAGGCTGATCTACACCGTGGTGATGGTGTACTTCCTCCTCTGGGTAGCCCTGGCCTATAACGCGGCACACCTACTGGTCAGCTCCCTCTTCGGGAGGACATTTGAGCGGCTGATGGAGGTCAATTTCAGTGCTCTGCTGCTCAAAGCCTTCGCCGCCCTGATCCTGGTCGGATTCATCATGAATCTGGTCTCCCGAGCCAAGCGCCCGAGGTCCTCTGACCTCATAACTTCATAAGTTCAGAACTCATGAACTTCGGAATACCCTGACACCTAAAGGGGGCCAGCAGCAGTCAGAAGCGGATAAGACGCGACATCCAGCGGCCTGTAGCGGTCAGGGCCGGGTTTCTAAAGTAGAAACAAATAGAAACCCCTGAGCTCAGCCCTGAGCTGCAATGACGGTTTCGATGGGCAAGAAGAGGGAGAGAGGCGCGTCCTGAAAGGGGATGAACTCGAAGTGGAGATAGAACTGTTTGGCCTTCTCATCCTTCGCATCCACCACTACGGCCATGACCCCGATGGTATCTGAGACTTTGATCGCCGCCTCCAAGGCATGAGCGATCAGCAGACCCCCCATCCCTAACCCTTGGGTGCTGCGATCCACGGCCAGTCTCCCGATCCTCACCACAGGGACAGGGTAGCGGGGAAGCTTCTTGGACACCTGAGGAGGCAGGCTTTCGAAGCCGATGGACCCGGCACTGAGGGAGTAATAGCCCAAGATTTTCTCAGGGGCGGCCTCATCCACGGCGACAAAGGTTCGGTTCACCCCTTTGAGCGCCTGCTGTCGGGCCATGCGCTTCAAGAAGTCATTCAGCTCATGGACACCACAGTCGAAGCCATCCCGGTCATGGTCCTTCGAGAGGGATTCGAACTTGTGAGAGGGGAGCGCCTTTTTTGCCACTCCTCAGCCCTGCTTTTGGAGGCGGCGCATGGCCTTCTTGAGGGCGGCGCTGGGCTTGGGAGGACTATCCAAGGCAGCCAGGAAGAGATCGCGGTCCTGGTCGGACAGCATGAGGTTCTCGGTCTCAGCGATGTGCCTCCGAGCCGCTCGCAGAGCCACTCCCAGCATGAAGGCGGAGACATTGGCTCCGTTGAGTTCAGCAGCCCTTTCGAGCAGCATTTTCTCTTCGGGCTTCACCCGCAGTTCAATCCGGTTGTCCTTCTTGATCTTCTGCGCCGAGGGCTGAGCCATTGGAATCCTCTCTAATCTACTCCACTTTACTCTACTACTCTGTACGGACGATGTACACACAGACTTTAGCTCTATGAACTTCATAACTTATGAACTTCATAACTTCATAGTTTACTAAGTAACAGAAAATGATAGACAATATGAGTAGATGTAAGAGGATATTAACCAACGGAGGGGCCATGAAGCCAAGAACCGGAACCCAGCCAGCGACCAAGGTAGTGGGTTACATCCGAGTCTCCACCGCCATGCAGGTGAGTGACGGTGAAAGCCTTGAGCGCCAGGAAGAGCAGATCCGCTCCTTCTGCGCGAGGAAGGGCATCCGTGATTTGGAGATCATCGCCGACAAGGGGATGAGTGGCTTCAAGTCGAACCGGCCCGGCTTCCAGCGCCTCATCCAGCTCTGCGCCTCTAAACAGGTGAAGATGGTCATCGTCTATGACCTCTCCCGGTTGAGCCGATCCGTGCGGGACACCTTGGCCTTCATCGAAGATGACATCCAGAAGAACGGGATTGAGTTCGCCTCGATTCAACAGGACCTGGATACCAGCACCCCGATGGGGAAGGCTTTCTTGGGCTTCACGGCCATCTTCAACCAGCTCTATCGCGATGAGATCGCGCACAAGACCAAGGCCGCGCTGAAGCACAAGCGGAGCAAGGGCGAGAAGACCGGCGGCGTGGTCCCTTTCGGCTTCAACCTGGTCGGTGAGAGCCGCCTGACTCCAGCCCCCGGCGAGACCGACACCATCCGGTACATCCACCAGCTCCGCCGGAAGGGGCTCAGCCTTCGGGAGATAGTGGTCGAGCTCCATTCCAAGGGCATCAAGACCAAGACAGGGCTTTCCAAGTGGAACCCGAAAGTGGTGAAGAGCATCCTGGAGCGCCAGATCACCGAGATCACCAGTGACCCCACCATCCCCGACCAGGAGAAAGATCATCTCCTTGAGGATGTGGCCGGAGCCCTGTACGACGCTCAGGACCTGAGCAAGGCGAAGCGCCGGAAGGCAGCTCTCCGCACGGTCGAGGAGGTCGGTTGATGAGTAGTCCAACCCCGAATATTCAGGCGATCACTGAAGACTTGATGGACGCTCTGGGCAGGATCGCTGCACTGATCGGTCGCGCGAGGAAGGGCGAGGATGTCCCCTTGGAAGCCCTTGAATGGCTTGAGCAGGAAATGATCAAGGTCTCATCCTTGCTCTCCACCGCTGCTTGCGACACCAACAGGCTGATCAAGGAGAGAAAGAACAATGGCTCGGTCCTGCGGCTGGTGAAGGCATGATTTGGGGCAAAGAGGCGACGGTGGTGCTCTTTGTCTTCGAACGAAGAAAACCGCCGCAGCAGTAGCAGAACCATCAAGGGGGGATGTTTCGGGGTGAAGAAAATCAAAATCAGCGACAAGAGGTGGAGTCTCTCCGCCCTCCTGTGCCTACTCACCGCCGCGCCAGCCTTCTCCGGGGATGAGGGCAGCAAGCCTTACGCGCCAACCCGGTTGGAGTGGCTTGCCACCATGATTATGCCCGCCTGCAATATCCCGGCGCTCCCTGAAGGGATGATGATCGGGGTGACCCCTGTGGTGAGAACTGTGGAAGGCCAAGGGGAGAAGGCTGAGCAGAAGGAGAACACCCTCTTTGTGATCGGCCATCGGGATGTTCCGGCTGATGACTTTGAGAAGGGCGAGCACCAGGCCACCAAGCGTGCTCTCCGCCTTGAGTTGGCCAAGGCTCGGCTCGACCGCTGCAAGGAAACCGTGGAAGACATGGCCAAGTCCAAGGGATGGAGTTGGCTGAAGGTAGAAGTGAGGAAAGTCGGCATGGGTTGGGGGAAATAATGCCAAACACAGCTTTGAAGCATCGATCTACTGTTACCGATGGGGCGAAAGGTAACACTCCGCCCCCCATCCAGGCGGTTTCCAAGGGGCAAAAGGTGGTGGGGCTCTCGGAGGCATGTGCCCAGCTCGGGATCGCCAAGCCCACCATGTACAAGTACCTCAAGGAGGGGGCTTTCGAGCGGTACCGGGAGGAGGGCATCATCCCTGCCTTCAAGTACGAGAACAGCCGGGTGTGGAAGTTCGACCTGGACCAGCTCGACCTCTGGCAGACCCGCCAGAGAGAAAGGGGCCGGTCATGAAGAAGCCTGTCGTCATCAGTGTCCTGAATCATAAGGGCGGCGTAGGCAAGACTACCACCACGGTCAACCTCGGAGCTGGTCTTGCTCTCCAAGGGCTCAAGGTCCTGGTCATCGACCTTGACGTGCAGGCCAACCTTACTCATCAGCTCATCGGCGATCTCGGCGAGAAGGAGCGGAGCATCTGCGAAGTGATGCTGGATGAAGCTCCGCTGGACTCCATCATTAGGCCGACCGGGACTGAGGGGCTCTTTATCGCTCCCGCCGGTGAGAGTCTGATCGAGCTCGACATCAACCTTTTCAATATGCTGGGTAGGGAGCATGTGCTCAAGAACTGCCTGAAGAACACCAAGGGCATCGAGAATTTCGATGTGATCCTGATCGACAACCCTCCCTATGTGAGCTTGGCGACGGTCAACAGCCTGGTGGCCTCTGACCACTACCTTGTGCCGGTTTCCTGCGAGTACCTACCCATGCTGGGCATCAAGTACCTGCACAAGACCGTGAGCAGGGTGAAGAAGCTGAATCCGGAGCTGAGTCCTCTCGGTGTTGCACTCACCATGTATGACAAGCGCGAGAGCATCGGCCAGCAAGTCGCCGCCCTGGTCAGGGAGGAGCTCGCGGAGCAGGTCTTTGAAACGGTCATCCGGGTGAACACCAAGATCAAGGGCTCCCCGACCACTCGGCAGACCATCTTCCAGTACGAGGATGACCCACAGGGCAGGGGGACCATCGATTACTCGGCTCTCACCCGCGAGGTCATGCAGAGGCTCCACATCGGAGGCGAGGCATGAGCATGGGAAAAGAGAATCTGAAGGAGAAGATGAAGATGGGACTCGGCGGCGGGCTCAAGGCTCCTACAATCCGCGACAACCCCTTCAACCCCACCACCGAACCAGCTCCGGTAGAGCAGTCGGTGGCCGCGCTCCCCACGGCGGTGACCAAGATGGTGCCCAAGGCAGCGCCCGCCCCTCTGACTGAGGTACAGGAGAAGAAGCTGACCAAGGCGGAGGTGTTCACTGAGAGGGTGACCCTGGTCATCAGCACTGAGCAGCGCGACCGGGTTGAGGCTCTGGCCAAGGCAATCCAGCGCAATGGGCAGAAGAAGCCCGAGAGAATCACGGCCAACACCGTGATGAGATCGCTGATCACCCTGCTGGACGGTTTCGACGGGGACATTACACAGCTCGCCGATGAAGAGGAGCTTCGGGAGTTGTTTCGGAAGCACTTCAGGAAGCCCTCGAAGTAACGGGGGTTCTGGAACCGATTTGATGGATAGGGTTGATGCCTACTAGGCACCTGCTCAATAACTGATTGACCTGAGTGTTTTTCGGGGTAACAAACATCAAGGGGTAGGGAACACAGATGAACTCCAAAACGGCAGTTCAAAATCAGTTCGGCGAGACCATCAAGCAGGCAAGGACCGAGGCTCAACTTGGGCTTCGCGAGGCTGCCCTGATGCTCCAGATCAATCCGGGTTACCTGAGTAACCTGGAAAATAATGCCACCAAGGCCATGCCCTCGGATGAGGTGATCAAGAAGCTCAGCAAGCTGCTGAAGCTGGATTACGAGAACCTTCGGGACATGGCGACTCAGATCGCCCCTGACCACAGGGGGATGAAGAAGCTCTCTGAGGAAGAGGTACGGGGGATGCAGGCTTTCTATCGGTTCGCCAAGGAGCACAACATGACCCCGACGGAAGCCATGAAGAAGGTTGAAAAGGTGCTCGCTGAAGGGAAAACCAAGCGCGGTTGACCCTTTATGCAGTTCAGAAATCAGAGCGGCTTTCACACCTCCTATCAGACCCCGAGCCAGCCCTCCCGCCTCGCTGCGGTTGAGCCAGCCCCCAGTGAGTACACCCGCAAAGAGATCCAGGCGCTCGCCAAAGAATGGACCCTTACCGCTGAGGAGCTGGATCAGAAGGCGCTTCGCCTGCTTGGCGATCACTGGGAGCACCTCGACTTTGAGACGGAGAAGGTGGACATCATCGGATTGGCCACCGAGGCTCTGAGGGATAAAGGCTTCACCATCCATCACGCGCCTGATTACCCAGCCCGGTTCGGCAAGCCAGCGGAGGGCGGTCGCACCAATTTCTACACGCGCGAGATCTGGATCAACACCAGCGAGCGCATCCATCCCTACACCCAGCGGACTGCCTTGGCTCATGAAGTCCTCCATGCGCTCGACCACACCGAGTTCTACGAGCAGTACCTCCCGCCCGAGGGGATGGAGATCCATGCCTTCGAGATGAACGCGAAGAACTTCGCCCGGATGCTGCTGCTGCCAAGCACTACCTTCCCAAGGTGGTTCGAGGTGTACTGCAAGGAAGCCGAGATCGCTGACCCCCTGACAGCCACTGCTTCCCAACTTTCCCTGGTGGTGAGCTGGCTCTCCCGCCACTTCGAGGTCAGCACCGGAGCGGTGTGCAAACAGCTCAAAGAGCTGCTGCTCATCGGCTCCAAGGAACGCGCCGAGATGATCCTTTTCGAAAGTGGCATCTATCGCCGCGATCTTTGATGGATGCGCGGTGCATTGCTGATCAAAGTTTTTCCATCGACTCTGGTTTGACTTTCACCAACTAATCATTCAGTGTGTTTCTTGAGTTGGCAAACTACGCGCAATTCCAGGCCGAATCGGCCTTTTTTTTGATGCGGTGTGTTTGGTGGCTCAGAAAACAAAGTTCAGAAGTAGTGAAGTTCATGAGTTCATAAGTCGGCAACTGAATCGGGGGAGGATGTAGCCGTGGAGAATACTTCAAGCTGGTTTCCAAAAGCAGCCGGAGCGCAGAAGATCCTGCAGGCTGGGGTCTACACGGCGGAGCTCAAGTCCGTGAATCCGGGCAAGGGTAAGGGCTACCAGAAGGGCGAGGAAACCCGCGACACCCTGATGTTCAGCTTCCAGGAGGCCACCACCGGCGCGGTCATCAACCGTACGGTCTCGGCGACCACTTCGGAGAAAAGCCAACTTGTCGCACTGGTGCGCTCCATGTCGGGCATCTCGGCCCCCACAATCGAGATCATCCGCGACCCCTTGGCTTTTGAGAAATTCATCGCCGCGATGGTCGGGAAGAAGTACCTGATCCAGGTCGAGCCCAGCCGGGATGGTCGTTTCAACAACCTCATCACCAGTTTTCCCGCTCCGACCCCCCTCTGATGCAAACGCAGACAGGGGAGGTCATCAAAACGAAGTTCAGAACAGAGGACTTGGACCCGGTGGCGGTGGACCTGGCGGCGACCTTGAGCGCCCTGCCCGGCCACCTCATCGAGATCTCAGAGGCTGACCAGGGCGGGAGCAAGTTCAACCGCGCCACCTATCTGGATCGCGTCAGCCCTGAGCAGATCCTCCACTTCGCCCGGCTTGATCGCAACATGGGCTTCCTGGTCGGCATCGACCCGGACAAGCTCACCGCCCCGCATGGGGAGGTGACCAAAAGAAGCGCCAGGGATGAGCATGTTGATCTCAAAAACATCATCTCGGTGGAGTGCGACTTCAAGGACGTCATCGACGGGTTCAAGGAGCTGCCCACCGATCAAAAGAGGACAATCGCAGAGGGCTACTTCCGGAAGCATTACCCGGCGCTGAAAGGCCAGCTCGGCGAGCTCTGGCTGGCGGTCTACACCGGCAACAGCATCCACTTCCACTTCAAGCTCCGCCGTCCGCTGGATTGCTCTGATTCGGAGAGATACTCGCGCTGTTACACCTTTTTGGTGGAGCGAATGGAGGCCATCTTCAGGGGTGAGCTGATCCTGGATCGCAGTTGCCAGAACCCCGCCCGCCTCATGAGGCTGCCTCTCTCGACCAACTGGAAGCGGGTTGAAGCCCCGATCCGCACCACCATCCTGCACCACAGCCATGAGGCTGACTCATCTCAGATGATCGGGATGATCTGGGAAGCCGCCGATGCCCATCATGAGCAGCTCAATGCGAGCCTTCGCGCTCAGGCTGCTGCTCCAGAGGGCTCTGATCACAAGGCGAAGCTCAAGGCGGCCCTCACCTTCCGGTCGATCCTGGAGCACTTCCGATATTCCAAGTTCAACACCCTCAAAGAGATGAAAAACGGCGAAACCCTGTGCTCAAGCCCTTGGGGCAGAGACAGCGAGCCGAGCTGCTACCTGAATGAGACCAAAAAGCAGTTCAAGGACTTCTCGACCGGGAAGGGCGGAGATGTGTTCACCATGATCAGCCAAATGAGTAAGCCCGCGCTTGATCTCAAGACCCAGTTCCCGGCGGTGCTCAAGGTGGCCGAGCAGATCACCGGCATCCAGCGACCACCTCAGCCAGTGAGATTGGCAACTCCCGCCGCTGACCAGGGGGCGTATCGATCGACCCGAGCAATCTATGAGGATTATATAACCTTCTTTGAAGAGCACCTCCCCGACCTGCGCCTGGACCTCCTCTCCGATGAGCTGATGTGCAAGCACCGGGGAGAGTGGCAGCCAGCCGCAAGCCGCCTTGAGGTTCTGGGCTCTCTGGCCATCGACAGCAACTTCCTGAGGGAGAAGCACCTCCGCCAGCACTTGGCCCGGTACGCCGACACCAAGGAGCCTCAGCTCCTGGTGGACATCCCCGAGTGGGACGGTCGCGACCGTGTGCATGAGATTGCCCGCTGTGTGAAGCTGAAGAACTGCTCTCAGGAGGTCTTCGAGGAGCTCCTCAAGGACTGGGGGGCTCGCCTTATCGACCGAGTGAAGAATCCCAAGGCTCAAAACCGGATCATCGTCCTGAAGGGACCTCAGGGCATCGGTAAGGACTCGTTGGTGGATTCACTGGTCGGGGATCTTGGCCGGTTGGCCACCAACCTGACCATCAGCAACAACCCGGACAACAACCTGGCGATGCTGGCTGACCACCTAGTGCTCAAGATCTCGGAGTTCGACCGCACCGCCAAGACCGATGCGGCGACCTTGAAGGACTGGATCACCCGCGATGAGGTCACCTTCCGGCGGCCCTATGCGAAGTCTCACCGAAGCCATGCGCTCAGGTGCAGCTTCATCGCCACGGTCAATGTCGATGAGATCCTCCGCGACCACACCGGGAACCGGCGCTTCATCATCTTCGACATGGAGTCGATCAAGTGGGAGTACCCCACTGACCAGAGCCTACAGGTCCTCGCTCAGTTCCGCGCTCTCTCTGCTTCTGGCTATAAGCCCTCCAGCGACTCCCAGGAAACGATGAAAGCCTATGTCCAGGAGCAGACCCCGGATGATCCGAAGGAAGCGATCCTGGAGGACTTTGATGCGAGGATGCTGGTCCTGGAGAACGGCACCCCTCATATGAAGGGGCGGTTCCCTTTCGATATGGTCCGTAGCGAGTTGGCTGACATCCGCCAGATCCACAGCATGAAGATGCCTGCCCTGCTGCAGATGCTGAAGGGTAATGGCCGCTCGCATAGGACCAACCGGGGGCCGGTCTACTTCCGGAAGGAATCAGCGCCGGACTGAAGCCGCCGCCCTGGTGGCCGCCGGTGAGTTTTGCGGCACTCTATATAAAAAGGGAGCCGAGTGGCAAAACCCGCCCCTCGACCTACATCAGCCATGCGCCAGAGGGGCCCCCCTCCTCCATCGGCGCGATCACTTCCCTGTCGATCTCATCCATCACCTCATCCAACGCCAGCTCTGGCTCCGGCATGAACGCCAGGAAGGTCAGCACCGCGCGTTTGAGTTCCTCTCGAATCGCCCTCTGTTGCTTGGTCATGTCGCACCGCTGAGCAGGCACCATGCCGTCATGGCCGCTGCCTACAGGCTCCACCACATCGATCACTTTTCAGAGATCGATCACCGCAGCTGTCACCTGTAAGTATGCGAGATCCCTCTGAAGGTGATCGAAGTGATCGAAGTGATGGGTTGAAACAAAGATATT
>MWWH01000639.1_pt1 | contig 10016 bp, 12 predicted proteins | sample 1047231 | NCBI WGS metagenome assembly MWWH01 (sample SAMN06349967, study PRJNA376086) | soil metagenome | isolation source: MG3-2 sample Antarctic (ecotone) soil | place: Antarctica | collected 2015-01-13 | reverse complement strand
CAGTAATCCCGAATTTACGAAAATTACCGCTTATATTAAAAAGGCGACGCACAAAAAAGCCGCACTGATTCTGATGGATCAGGAAAAGGAAGATTTTTCGGAGCTTTTGGAGCGTTTAGTGTCTGAGTGGATAGTAAAGCAAAACTAATTTATTTTGCGCCCAACCGCATTTTTGCCGTCAATTTTAAGTTACGCTAATTACAGATCGAATATAGATTACATCTACAAATACTTTATTAATGTCAGAAGATCAAAAACGACAACTCGAACAACAACTCTGGAACATCGCCAACACCCTCGAGATTGGAAATGTTTTATGAAGGCGTTCCTGTTTTCAAACAATAACTCAAAAACGCTGATTTCTGATGTATCATTAACCACCCTTTTTGCGACTATTGAATTAACTTTAACGTGATTGTGAAAAAGTAGTCAGACAATTTTACTTTAACCTATTATTTAGCTGCTAACTTATTTGTTATTAACAAGATAGTTAATAAAGTTATCGCAAACGATGGTTTTTTAGATTGATATAAAATTGTCAGACTACTAATAAGCAGAGCAATTGTTCTTATCGTTTTTCAGATTTTATTATTTATCGTTTTTCACGGTGGAGCAGTAAAGTTATACGAACAATTCTTTGTTGTGCGAAAAGTAGATATTGGTTGGGGAATAGCGGTAGAAGTAGCCGTTTGGTCGTTTACTCTAATAACTGTTGCTGTAACAGTTTTAACTCACTACTTTCCTAAAACTCGTGAAGTAGCAATTTTACTGATTGGCTTCGCGATATTCGCTGCTTTCCACGTTCAACACATTACGGATAGACCTTATCGAACATTGTTGCTTTTGGTTAGTGCATTTTTAGCATTAGCATTGCCTTTTCTAATTTTACGAAGCAGTGTCAAAAACGACCCTTTGTGACACAAATTTATACGTTTGGGTTAGTTATCATCTAATGTGTCAAAAGTTGTTATTTTGGGTTTTCGGACGGAAGTACAATGTCTTTAGCTATTTTATTCTCTCCCTCATTCAAAGAAATAATAGTAGTTCCTGAAAAATTCGGAACGCCTGGATAAAACATTCGCGGATACTGTATTGAGTCCACCTTCGATTCTCTCGTGTCCTTTATCAAATTAACGGCAACAATGTAGTTTCCTTTCGGTAAACCTTGTATTTTATACCGCCCGTCTTTATCAGTATCCAGAGACCAAAAATCTCCAATACTCATTTGACGATTATTTATATCTTCAATCAACTCTTCAGTAACGCCTTCCTTAGTGAAGATATATATGCGCACCCCATCTAAAGGCAATCTTTCAGCGCTTAAAACCCTGCCCGATAATATGCCTTTGGGAACAACAGAAATATTGGCATCGAAGCAGCCTTGCCCATTCACTTTTATTTCTCGCATTCCAGTAATTCCCAAGTAATCTGGAATGTTCGTACTCATTCGGTAACTTCCTGCTGGAATATTGTCCAACACAAAACCTCCGTTATTGTTTGTTACCGTCTCAAAGCGCTGCTGCGAATTTTCAATAACTATTTTTACTTCCTGCATTGGCTCTTCGGGATAGTTTTTTCCATCACGGATAAGTGTTCGTGGTTTGAAACTATTAGTATTGCGAATAACACTTCCATAAATCCTTCCGACTGGTTTCGTACCTTTTAAGCTTTGAATATATTCAATATCTTCTTTTGCCTCGGCAACCAGACGAGTCGGAGAGTTATTATTTTGCGTAAGAGTTCCATCAGGGTTTCGATTTGCATAAACAAGATATCGCTCACCTTCATTAAAATAGTAAGGACAATCATTCATTTCAAAGGTTATCTCATTGCTTTCTGTGCCTTTGAAAGCCTCTTCAATGGAAAAACGTGCGTTTACTTGTTTATGTTGATTCCAATAGACAGGCGACTGTCCGTCCCAGTCTATTTTGGTCACTTTGGTCGCTGTGCCGATAAAGACGACATCCGCACGTCCATACTCATGACATGGTGAAATCGGACGATTGAAAATAGGGCAGGAAAGTACAGAAAGCGCCTGGACGTTGTAGTCAGTTGACGATAAGCCAATCACAAACACAATCAATAATAAAAACAACAGTCTCATCTCGTTCCTATCCTCCGGTATGGTTTTTACAAAATAACATTAGAATCGATTATTACTAAGCTTTTGATGAGACAATTAGGTAAGATGATTATAGTTTAAGTTTTGTGCATCAAAAACGCCCATTTTCGGGGCACTTAAAACAAAGTAAGATTTGTTCCATAAATGACCCTTTTTGAGACAAGAATCACCTAATTTCTTTTGACTGCATCATACGAATATGAAAAGGATTATATTTTTCTCATTTGCTATTCTCATTGCTCTACTTTTTATTCAAATAGATGTGTATGCTTGTGGCTGTCCTGGTCGCAGTGAAGATATTATGAAGGCAGTTTCTGAAGAATTTAACAAATCTTCATTAGTTTTCTCAGGTAAAGTAATAGAAGCAAAATGGCAGCCAATATCCGAAAAGAAGGCTTCCGGTGAAAGAATCAAAGCAAAAGTTTTGATTCTAAAGTTTGCTGTTGATAATTGGTGGAAAGGCAAAATTAGGAATGTAATTTACTGGCGTACTTCTTATATTAGATACCCCAGTTTGAACGAAGGTAGAATGGGGTCTAATTGTGAGTTAGGCTTTAATGTGGGAAGAAAGTATTTAGTTTATGCAAGAAACTTTGAAGGTAGGTTAGTAGCCTTAGCTTGTGGTGGAACAACACAAATTGAAAATGCTGAAAATGATATTAAAGAATTACAAAAGTTAAAAGAAGTGAAAAAGAAAAACTTAGCTAAAACAACTTCTAAACAGTCTTGAAAACGCCCTTTATCAAGACAAGCAAACAGATTGAAATCTGTGTCATAACCGACCCTTTTTGACACAATAATTATAAAGAATTTTCTTGAGTGCTCAGATTCAGAAAGCTACGTGTTCAAACCAAAATTATGGAAGGTTTAATTGTTATTATTTGGTTTTTGCTGCTAATAGGGATTCCTCTCGCTCTAATAATAACAGGCTACTACAAACATGTGGGCGGAGCACAAGTCTCAGAAATTATCGGCAAACTGGCAATTGGTTTTATTGTCCATATCATCCTTACTGTCGTCTCATTCCCATTTATGTTCTTTGTAATATTTGCAGGAGCTCATACTAATCCTGTTGGGCAAGCATTAAACCTAAAAGAAACACTGTTTTATTGGGCAATAGTTTTGATTTACGGTGTGGCAGGCTGGTTACTATGTTCACTAATAAACGAAAGGCTTATAAAACTAAGATTTAATTTTTGGTCTCACTCAAAGCAGTCGCAGCCAATCTTTGATAAAAATAACAGTTAAAATGTAATTTTGTGTCGAAAACGCCCCTTTTCGAGATGCTCAAAACAAAGTAAGATTTGTTCCATAAAGGACCGTTTTTGACACAAATTCAAAAAGTTATCGATTTTACAAATATTCGGCTTTTGTCGGTCGCAATTTTAGTAAACCAACTATTTGCAGTATTTTATAATTCGGCATAAAAATTTATGCCGAATTTAATTCGGTTATAATTCAAAGTTGGGCTGTTTCGCTTATCCTATAATGGAGATTTATGAAAAAACTATTATTTACATTGTTTTTTGTTTCACTAAATATTGTTGTTTTCGGTCAGGAAAATCCTTCGCGCAAATCACTTGAAAAAACTAACGTTGAGAATCGAATGAACGGTTATTATCCTGCCGGCTCGAAGGTTAAAGACAAAACCGCGCTTGGTGGTTTTTGGGCATCACAGAATTTCCCCAAAACTATTGACCCAAATATGAATATTCGTCAGGGCGAAATCTCTTTAGTAGCTTTACCGGATGAAGATACCGTCTTTGCCGAGAAGTCAAGAGGAATGAAGCTGTTACTTGTCAACACTACGAACGAACAAGTTACATTTTCCGCATCGGATAGCCTTTTGTATATTGTTCAAGAAGCTCTCGACCAAAATGGTGAATGGAAAACCATTGAGCTTATGCCGTTTAGCAGTTGCGGTAACAGCAACCATAATGTTTTTCTTGGAGCAAACGAGTATTGGGAATTTGCGGCAGCACGATACATAGGCAACTTCAAAACAAGATTACGCTTTTGTTTAATTAAACAGAAATCTAAATCAGAACAATCGCCAATCTATTCAAATGAGTTTGAAGGTAGCGTAAACCAAAAACAGATGGATGTTCGGTAGAAACGTAATTGCATAAGCATTATCAATTTATACGAGAGGGTTCGATGGCGACGGACAGCCCAACAAGTAAAAATACCACCGCCAGAGGCGGTGGCTTTGTTTTGTTTGCCCTAGAAGGTGCGTTGTTATTCGTTGAGTGTCGCGGCGGCATTCTCTATCTTTGACTTCTACTGACGACGACCTCACAAAGGTTTCATCTGACTGAAAATATATTTGGTCGTTCTCAACCTTGAGAAGATATATTGTTGTGTGTTGGCTGTTTCGCCTCACTGCCTTGTAGAGCCACTGCCAGAGGCAGTGGTTTGATTCTTAGTCATTGGACGTGAGTGTGAAACAGCGACTTTCTTAACATCTCAAAAACGCCCCTTTCAGACACGTTCAAAAGCGAGTAAGATTTGTTCCATAAATGACCCTTTTTGACATTAAATTATGGTAGTGGTTGAACGTGACGAAAAAGTATTAAACGCATTAGTAACCATACTAGTGCTTTAACTTTTTGATTTTGATGAATGGAACAGCCCGTAAATTCACAAGATTCTGATATTTTCATCCATCAAAATTACGCAGTCAATGCACTAGAAGAAAGGAGAAAATAATGAACAGACTTTTAGGTTTGAGCCTCTTTATCGGATTCCTGCTTTGTCATTTTGCGTCAGTTGCCGATGCCCAAGAGAAACTTCGGATCATTCAGGAAGCGGAACAGGAGAATTCTCCTGTCGTTGTCGTGAGCCGCCACGTTGGGGATAAGGCGTTTGACCGTTCACATCGAAATAGACACGGAATCACGGCGGGTAATAATTGGCTAAGCTCGCTTAGCTTCGATGTGAAGAATGTCTCGAATAAAAACGTTACTTACATCAATCTAGATCTCGATATTCCCGAATCGGGCAAAATGGAGCGCAATGGCATGATATCTCCTATTTTTTTCGGAAACAGAGTAGCGAGCGCAGCGACTGCTAACAAGGATTCGAGTAGCCCGCTCGAATTACTAAAGCCGGGTGATGTGGTGAAATTAAAGATGAGTGATTTAGTGCGTACAAAACTAGAGGCTTACCTTAAAAAGTATGATGCTGAAGACATCGAACAAATAAAAATGGACATTCGAGTGGTTCATTTTGATGATGGCACAGGTTGGAACCTCGGAATCGAGCTGAGGCAAGATCCATTAAATCCCGAAATATGGCGCTCTGTAATTCAGGGTCGAATGAAAAACCACATGTTCTCGTCAGTCTGGATGTCTGCTTTTGTTCCCATACCCTTCTTTGTGTCATAAACTGTCTCACAATTAAAATCTCAAAACTAACCACCCTTTTTGAGACAGATTTTGAGGAAGGTAAAAACTAAGAAATGAAATTCAGCACAGTAACAACGTCGCTAATGTTTATGATTCTACTTTCTACAGGAATCAATACGTTACAAGCACAAATTTCATCTCCAACCAATGAAATAACAAAGAGACAAACCGTTAAAAGAGCAAGAGTAGACCCTGCTGGTTTCGTTTCATTACCGGACGGCTATAAAATATTTCACACTAAAGGACGAAATATTGATGCTTGGTTCGGTTATATCGAATCCGCTGATGGGAAATTTAGAATTGACTATGGGGCAGGGATGGTAGGCTCGCTTTTCTCTAAATATAAAAAAAAGGTTAAATGGTCAAAGGTTGAACAAACATCCAAATCACCAATCAAATTCGGCTTAGTGAGAATTAAGAAGAAAGATGTTTTAGTGGCACGAACTGGCTGGATAGAATTTTCTGCTCCAATTAAACAGAAAAGTGATGAAGATGCTTTTATGGAAATTGTTCGGTCTTACAGTAGAGAATTGTAATTATAAATTTACCTTTCTGTCGCACAAACGCCCGTTTTTGAAACAAGTAAAAACAAGCAAAAAGCGTCTCATAAGTTATACGTTTTTGGGACACTCTAACTATTGAATAACTTATATTTAAGCTTGATTTCTAGGGTTATTGTCTTTTTACTGATTTGTGTCATAAACCGTCTCATTACCAAAATCCCAAAACCTATCAACATTTTCGACTTATGAGACACTTTTTGAAGAATCAAAATCTCAGGCTTTTACAGGTTGGCTAATTTGAAAAAACTTGATTAATCAAGACTAGTCCGAAGTGCCCTAATATGGATTTACCTTATTTCAGCTTCGGTTTTATCTTCCCGATTTCTTTAACATAAGTTTCAAATCTCGTAACAAAATCCGGTATAGGAACTCTGAGCGCCCGCAGCCATCTTCGTAGCTCGATAAAATCAAGGCGGCGCTCGCCCCGCTCGATTTTGCTCACCTGTGACTGTGTGATCTTCAGCTTTTTGGCGATCTGAATCTGTGTTACTCCAATATCCTCCCGCGTCTTTTTTAAGAAATCTAAAAATAAACGGTAATCTGCTGAAATTATACTTTTTTCCATCAATATTGAGTGGCGGCGGCGGATAGTTTTGTTTAACAGTCGAAGTGATTCTAAAAGGCGTTTTTGGAATAGTCCAAGAATGACTGTATTCGTAGATTTTTCCTTGTGTTTCGGCTATAAGATGGTGTATTTTAGACGAAACAAAAGTAAGAGCTGGAGATTAGTTTATGATTTCTATAACGCCGAGCAAGCTGAGTGATTATTTAATCTGCCCGCTCAAATTCAAGCTAAAACACCTGGATAAAACAGGCGGGATTTCATCGTCCGCACCTCTTTGCTTCGGCACGAGTCTCCATAAAGCGCTTCAAGAAATACACAAAAAAGATATGCTGAACGGCAGCTCTCCGAACTCAGAAAAACTACTCGGGCAATTCTGGGATGACTCCGGCTATGCAAGCGGCGAGGAAAGCAGAAACTACTTCACCAAAGGATGTTATGTTCTGGAAAACTACTGTGAGAAGGCAAGACAATCAACTGACAAGACGCTCGGCACGGAAGTCTATATGAGCTTCTTTATTGAATTCAGGGGATTAAAAATTCGGTTAGGATGTAAAGCGGATCGGCTTGTTCTTTATCAAAACAATACTTTAGAGATTATTGATTACAAATCTTCGCAATCCGGCAAGGTTCCCACTGAAGAATTTGTTCGCAAAGACTTATCGACATTTCTCTACTATGTATTGTCGAGAATTAGCTACCCGCAATATCCAACCATTAAATTCACGTATTTGAATGTGATCTCAATGGCAAAAGTTACGGTTGAATACGAGCGAAGTTTAGTGGATGAAAACAAAAAAATGCTTTGGGAATGTTTAAAGACTATTGCTAAAGAAGATTTCCCACCAAACAGTTCAGAATGCTGCGCTTGGTGTGACTTTCAAGAGAACTGTCCATTATTTAATAAAGTGATAGATTTTGGGACAATATAGAAATTGATCAGTAATAAATCCTTATAAAGATTACAAATTTAGCCGTTTAAGAGTCTAAACTCTTAAACGGCTAAACGTCTATAAAAAACCATAGTTGAGTAAGTTAATTAGATAGCATATCGTCTAGCCATGAAGACGCCGCAGCTTCACAATCAGGGGTTAACAAGTCTGCGTATGCATTCAAAATAGTATTGATGGCGTCATTAAGCATATACGCACAGGTGGCAACTCCATTCATTCCATGTTTTTTAAGATACTCCGTTGCCCAAATGCTGCGGATCATATGAGGGTTCATAGCTACTTTGACATATCTATATGTTAACCGGGATATTAAATTTATCATCTGATTAACATCGATGGGCGCTCCAAACGAATTGAGGAAAAAATATTCTTGACCAATAATTTTAGGCAGTTCATTTGGAACTTCAGGCGCAAGATGTAAATTGGTTTTTGTATCAATCAATATGGGACGCCAACACTTCATAAACCGGTCTAAGTCAGCACTCAGAGAAGGCGGAAAAGTATAATCAACAATGTTCTCTTTGCCGCCTTTGTGACTGATTTTCATCTGTTCACCTCTAAATCTAATACGCCATTGTCCATCACATTTATAGAGATTTCGACCAAGTTCAGGATGCATTGGGTTCCATTCCATTTCCCTAAGATTTCGCTGGCGTAATGGTATTCGCACGATAAAACGAAGCATTAAAGATACGCCTGCCTGCATAGCAGTTACCCTAAATTTATTCTCCTTTGGAAATATACCTTGTTCAAATTCTCTCAGCATCTTCGCCACCCGACCCGCGTTGCCCTTAGACGTATTTCTTCTTTCAAAGTTAACGGGATCATATGCTACTCCGATAGCATCTAGCTCTTTTAATGAGATCCATCGTGTCTTTTTGTCTACAACTCTGACAGTCGGCGGTAGAGTAGACTTAAATCCTTCTATCTCGATTATTCGTTCCCCCATGTCTCGTTTTACATCATTGGTTGTAGCTATTACTTGAAAATATGTTGCCAAACATTTAACCTTCGCACATATATCACGCACCGTAACAGTGTATTTCCCCCCATGATTCTCAACGTACCACTCAATATAATCCTCTAAATTCTGCGGCTCCGTTAAGCAAAACAAGTTAATATCTTCAGCGCGAACCCCTCTAAATTTTACGAGGAAGCCTGCAAACCTTTTAATAGATAGTTCAGTAGCGTCTTGAGTTACAGGTCGTCGCTTAAGACTCAATGGTCGTTTGGATGTAGATGGACTTGTAGTCCATAACCGATAAGCATCAAGTTCATCTTGAAACAAACCTGGGATAGGATCAAGAGTGTATTTAGGTATCCAATATTGCTCACCACGCGGGGGTCTACCGGTAGGAAAAGACTTTGCGGCAACTTGTGCTTCCCTATAGAAAGCTAATTTCACTAATGAGCTTTCTATAAGTTCAAATTCTTCCGCCTTGCGGAGAATAAACGACACATCATTTTTGACATTTCTAAAAGCCGATTCGCTTAAACCAGTCGCACCCGAACGACTTTTCTTAACGCGCACCAAACCTTTATCAATTAAGCTATTGCGCTCTGCTACCGGCAAAACAAAATTTTCAGGCAGACAATTGCCAATATTTTTCCCCAACAACACGGCATAGCTGGTCAAAGAATTTTTAATGGTTGACTGTCTGGAAGAAGTAATAACACCCTTCTGAATCAATTCAAGAAAGATATTTTCGAGAGTATTGCTAAAGGTATTTGCAGTTTGTTTCATAATTGTGTTACTAAGTTAAGCGTGACTAAAAAGCACTTAAGTGAAGCTAAACGACAGCATAACACATTTAGTAGTATATATCTAAGGAACACGCAGAGCGTTCTATACACGGTTACTACTAAAACAAAGCTGTAACTAATGACTTGACGACAGTAAGCGACACAACTACAGCCTAAAGACAAAAGTACCTACTAATTACTACTAAATGGATACTAAAAGCTTGAAACTTATGTCACTTACTGGCATTTTGATCACACTATAGGCACACAAGATAAATCTGTTGACTGAAAGACATGACACAATGGCAAAATCAACAAAAAACCCAAGAGTTATAACCAATCCTTTAGGGAATATGTACTCCACGGAAGAAATAGCGCAAATTCTGAACGTCAGCCGAAGGACAGTTCAACGAATGATTCAAACTGGAGAGATTGCAGCTATTGGGAAACAACGAAATTACAGAATCCCCGAAACCGAATTGAAAAGTTGGATGGAAAGAGAGTTAGAAAGAAATCGCGCAGAGCGTATTGCTCGTGTCCCAGACAGCGATAATACGGAAACATAAACAGCAAAATGGGGAAAACCCGAAGATTTTCCCCATTTTGTTGACTGTGAAAGTCAGAGATCTCTGATACTATCCACACCCGGACAGGTTTAGGATAGAT
>MWWH01000638.1_pt1 | contig 10036 bp, 12 predicted proteins | sample 1047231 | NCBI WGS metagenome assembly MWWH01 (sample SAMN06349967, study PRJNA376086) | soil metagenome | isolation source: MG3-2 sample Antarctic (ecotone) soil | place: Antarctica | collected 2015-01-13 | reverse complement strand
CAAAAGAAATCGGGATGGCTCCTTCTGTTGTACAAAGTATGCGTTCCGGCAAACACGCAAACATGACCCTTAAAAACTTTATCAAGCTCATTGCAGCTCTAGGCGGAGAAGTCACTATCAAAAAAGGTACAGAGTATATTCCTGTAAAAATTGCAGCTTAACGACCTCGCCCCTTTTTTAAGCCCTAACCCTAATTTCCTTTCTGGATCTTTCTCTATTTCTTTGGCGCGAGCTCGTAAATATCTATAACCCTCTACCTCCCCGACTACGTTTGCGAGTGAGCTCTTGCACCCTGGAAAGTTCTCTTTTAAATTCCACCTCGTTTTCCGGCCTCGCCACCCGCCCATTCTCAAAAACAAATCTCACCTTTGTTCTCCCAAGAGTCTCTAGCTTTTGCTTTAATTGGTACGCTTCTGTTATCTCCAAAGAGAGCTTTCTGTGTTTTTGCTCTGTAGTGGTTTGCGCTTTCTCTGTTTCTAACCGCTCACTAATGAGTCTCTCGAATGTCTCATTAAACCGCTCTTTGTTGTTTCCAGTAGATAATTTTTGCCGATCGTTTGTTATCCCCTCCTCTGCGGCTTCTCTCCACTTTAATGCGCGCACAAGCTCTTCTCTATCTCTTTTTTTCTGCGGCATTAGAGAAACTTTTTTGATTAATGACTTCTTAGCTTCTTTGTCCAACTTTTCAAGCTTTTTCTCATACGCCATAACCTCCTCATCTGCTTTCTGAAATTGCTCTTTTTGTTGTCTGTAAGTGCGCCCTCCCAAAATCTCAAAAGTTCTCTCTTTAAGCTCCGCGTCTGTTGAGAGATCCTCCCACCTCTTCAAAGCTCCATGAATATAAAGCAGGCTATCCGGGCTCCCTTCATAACCAAGCCCCTGAAGATCCTTAAGAGTTTTTGTTTTTGCAGATTGCAGCTCTGGAATTATTTCCTGTTTGAATTTAAGAGCCAGATCTGAAGCACTTATCTCTATAACCTGAAGATCCTTTCCTAGCTCTTGAGACCGCTCTTTTACTGGTTCATTTTTTTGATAGCGTGCTTTCTTTATTTCCTCAGCCCTTTTTCGTTCTTCTACAACTGAAAAGTCTTTTTCCTGGGGCTCATATCCATAAATCGGAATCCCCATAAGCTGCCCTTGAATCCAGTTCTCTCGGCGAAACTCTTCGCACCCGGAAACTTGAACCCCTTCCCACCCTTTTTGTTTCGAAAGCTGTAACCCTGCTTTTACAGATGTCTCACTGATGTTGTTAAAAACTATCCTGTCTCCGTGATCTGTAAACGCTAACCGGCCAGATCGCTTCCAGTGATACTCCGCTCTCTCTCCTCCGATATCCTTTCTATCAAGTACCAAATCAAGAGTTCTTTGATACCTCTTTTGCTCCTCTTCACTAACCCTTCTCCCTCGTCCAGCTTTGGTAAATGTTAAAACATTTTCCTCCGTCCTCTCTTTTCCCAATTCCCCAAATTGTAAGACTTTCGCCTTCTCTTTTTTAAGCTCCTGCTCCAGCTCTTTAAGCTCCCTTTCTTCACGTCTATAGTTTCTAAGCTCTATGACCTTTTCTCCAATTTCTGACTCCTGCCCACGCTTTACTCTTTGGGTAACGACAACTCCCATCTTTGGCTCCGGCTCACGATCTATCCCTTGAGCTTCTAAAGACCTTCTATCGATTCTTTCTTCTCGTCCCTCACGTGTTAATGCCTTATTTGTAAGCTCCTCCCACGAAGCCCTCATCTCTCCTACTCTGTCATTTTCTCTTGAATCCTTGCTCCACTCACGGCTCTTTTTAGCTCCCCCCATCTCTGGCTTTTGAGGGTTTGCACGTTTGAAATACTGCTCCCTATTCCTCTCAATTCCATCTCGTTCTCTGTTTGAAAACATAATGTGCGCGTGCGGCTGCTCTCCCCCATCCAGTGCTTTCGGATTGTGTATTGCCGCGGTGTAAGTAAACCTATCCCCTATCTCTTTTTCGATAAAATCATTTACTAAGCGCTCCCTTCCATCACGCGACATCTCACGAGGCAACGCCACAACGACCTCGGTATAAACTCGCCCGTTTGCTCTCTCGTAAGTATCTGCTGCGTCCCAAAATTGTTTTGGTGTAGTTGCCCATTCTGGAAGGTTCCCGCTCCAGGTTTTTTCTAATTCGTGAGCTCTCTTCTCATGCTTTCCTTCCCTTACTAAATACTCAGCGTGACTCTTTGCCGCATACTTTCCTTCTCGCTGAATGTACTGAGCATGCGCCTGTGCACTGGCTCCTTTGCCTTTTGCTCGATGCTTAATGGTAAGCATGTAAATTGCCACGGGTTCCTTGAATTGGGTCTGGGGGCGTCCGTTTCCGTTAGGAAACGGGTAAACGCGCATTATAATTATTTATTGCTTTTTGATGGTACCTTAGAATACTGTGTAGGGGCAAGAAACTTTTAGGCAATTTTCTCTAGTGTGGTATGTAATAAGTGTGAGTTCTTATGACTGAGCCGGAAAAAACTGCACTTGATAAGATCAAAAAGCTAGAAGATCAGATAGCTAAAAAGAAAGCGCTCCTTATTCGGGAAAAGGGTCGTGTCTCTGAAAAAGAACGTCGGGCAAGAATAAGAAAACTTATCGAGGTTGGAAGCTTTTTTGAAACGGCAGGACTACTGGATTCTGACCAGGGGTTTCTCTTGGGGGTACTGCTTCAGGCGGCTAGTTTATCCCCTACTTCGGCACGCTATGAGGATTTAAAACATAAAGGCGACGAGCTCTTAAAAGAAAGTGAAAACGCTCGTAAAAAGAAAAATGGCTGATGCAAAATGTATCCTGAGAGAAAAGTTGTCTCTCTTTGACATTCTCGTGAAATCAAAGAAAAACTTTCCTCTATGCTACAAGTCTCATCACTTCCTCTGAAACAGAATCAGAGCCGTATCTAAATTTTTTGATTGCTGATCGTGCTCTTTCCTCTTCAGCAAGGGTGATGTGAGCAAAAAGTTTTTTTCTAACAATTCCTACAAAAACTCTTACCGGATCACCTTCGGTAAGAGTTTTTGATCTTACTGCTGCTGCAATCCAGTTAAGAAAATTATTCTCTGAATCTGTAATCCAATTTGCTTTTACTGCTTGGTGGTAAAGCTCTTCAGTTCTAAAAAAACTGTGAAAATCTTCTTCCCTGATGTTTTTTATTGTCGTTGGATTTTCCTTCCCAATTTGTTTTGTAAAAACACCAGATGAGTTTGAGGCTTTGCTTTGAGTTCTCTGGTATTTAGATCTGTTAAGAGTTTTCTTGTCTTTATATGGGGGTGCAAAATGTGTGCACTTTTTAAGCTCTAGGGGTGCAAAAGTTGATACCTGTTGTAGTGAGTTATCCACAGGTAAAGATAGATTTTCTTCCGTTACACGAATCTCTTCTCTCTTTTCGACCCACTCAAGATTAATCGTAAAATACGCACCCGTTCTGTTGAGCTTACATTGATGAGAGTTTGTATCAGCGGTGATAATTTCCAGCTCTATAAGCTCTTTTCTTGCAGACTTTACAGAGCGAAGAGATAGATTCATCTCATCCCTTATCCATGATGACTTAACACTCCCCTTCCCTGTTATCTCACCAGTTCGTGAAAGAGTGAGTCCACGAAGAAGATAAGCAAGAAGTGTTTTTACAGTTGATATTTTTTCACACTTTGAAAGGAATCTTAAGATCGATCGAGGAATCGGAATCGGGCGTTTTGGTGAACGGCTGCATGAAAGTGTTAAAAGTAGCCCTTCTGATCCAGTGATAGGAGTTTTTGAGATCTTTATTTCACTCTCTGTGAAGCTTAAAATATCTAAGCTTTCCAGAGTCTTTAATTCTTTTTTAATTGCCGATTCTGAGAGCAAGGTAGCCCGCGAGAGCTCTTTTAATCGGTAAGACGGTACAAACACCCCCTTCTTTGGATTTGTTGATAGCGAGCGTTTTGCAGCCTCTCTGATAGCGACTAAGGAGAAGCACGCAAAGTAAACTTGTAATGACCTTTTTGAGAGTTTGCCTTCCTCTAAAAGATAGAGAACATTACAAAGCTCTATTGGTGTTACTGTTTTATACCCTGATTTTGGCTGCATCTTACTTTTTCCCCTTTCTAATGAGGAGAGCTCTAGATTTTAAGCAAAAAAATACTATGCCACTTTGAAAGTGACCTCTTGACGCACGCTTTAAGGGGGATTAACTTAGAAGGACACTACTCGCTTCTAAGAATTCCCCGCTTCCACGCGGGTTTTCTTTTTTCTACTGGTTGAAAGTAATTCCTTACTTGATAGAGAACTCCCCTTTTACTTTAAATGACCTTTTGAGTTTCCCCTTGTTCTGCTTCTTGTGGCAAGTGGTTATTTTGCACCCATATTTTATAACTATATGAAATCACAAACTAATAGCCGTCTATTTGATATCACTTAGATATCATAAATATATCTAAGTGATATCTGATATCTTTTCGCTATCGTTTAGATATCTTTTTGATATCCTAAATAGTGAGTCATATAACCCTGTAATTTCTGTAGATTTTATCTACCAAAGATGAAAAACATGATCTCATAATGCAATCAAAAAGATATTCTTTTGATATCAAAAAGATATCAATTATTTATTGGAGATAAAATTCATGATCATTACAGTAGGAGGAACAAAAGGGGGAGGAGGAAAAACCACCATTGCAACAAATTTAGCAGTGATGAGAGCAAGGGCAGGGCATGACGTTCTTTTAATTGATGCCGATCCTCAAGGAACAGCGAGCACCTTTACAGTTCTAAGAAACACAGATGCTAAAGATACCCCTAAATACACATGTGTAAGGCTTCTAGGAGAAGAGATCATCAACTCCTTTGATAGTCTTAAAAGTAAATATCAAGACATCGTGATCGATGCTGGTGGTAGAGAAACAGATAGTCACCGCGCAGCACTTGGAATTGCAGATGTTGCACTCATTCCATTTCAACCGTCATCTTTTGATATCTGGGAGCTTGGAAAAGCTGCCAAGGTAGTAAAAGAGATGCGAACCATGAACAAAGGTCTTAAAGCATACACACTGATAAATCTCGCAGATCCAAGAGGCACTGATAACGAAGCTGCTGCCGAATATGCTGGAGAAGTGGACGGACTTCTTTTTATTCCGCAACCAATAGTAAGTAGAAAAGCATTTAAGAGGGCTGCTGCATCTGGTCTTTCAGTTGTTGAAGTAAAGCCACCAGATCCAAAAGCAATTGAAGAGATTCAAGCACTCTATGAGTTTGCCTTCGGTATTGCTGGAAGTGATATTAAAATGGCAGGCAATCAATGAAAAAAAAATCATCAATCATAACTCGACCGCCAAATATGGACGCAGAGCAGGGGAGTGAGGGCAATCTTGCAGTCGTTGTAAACGAAGAGCAAAACAAAGAGGCACTTCTAAAACTTATTAGAAAGGGAGCTCCATCGGTTCCACTTCCAGAGAAAGATGAAGAGGAGGAACTTGATCCACGAATCAATCTCATTATGAGGTTAAAAAAGAGTGTTTCAGAGCGTGTAAAGATGGCTGCAAAAGAAAGGCCATTTAAAACCCCAGCTAATACGTGGATTACAGAGGCGATCTTAGAAAAGCTCAAGAAAGAGGGGTTTTAGAAGAAATTTTTGACTAAGAATTACAAGATCGTACAATTATAAAATCACCTTGATGCGTTGTGGAGGTCATAACGTACTGAGAGTAATTATTTTATGAATAACGATAGCGAAAAAGAAAAAGAGATCGAAGAGATTCAGCGAAGAATGGAGTATCTAAAAAATACCGATCAGATTTCTATCTCTGAGAAAATTGCTATCACAAAAAAAGCTCTTGAGATCATCGAAAAGAGTGAAGCAGAAAAAGAGGCAGTACAATGAATACACAACAAGCATTAGTTGAAGTTGCGAAAACAGCTATGGGATCATTGCCCGAAGCTGGACAAGTGGAGGTTTTTAATCACCTCGATGATAAAGCCAGGAATAAAATAGTTACTGGAGCACTTGCTAAAATGACTTCAGAGGAGCGTAGAACGTTCCTTGCCAAGTATCCGGAAGTTCCTGAATCAGGGCAGTCAAAAGGCCCAACGATTATTATTCCAAGTGGAATTTTAGAGATAGAAAAAGCTCTTGGAGCAAATTTTCACGGAGAAGATAGCTGGAAGAAGTTAGGGATCGATGTCAGAACGCCTGATTTATCAAGGTATCCACGACTTACGCTTGCGTTTCTTGATGCACCTTTTGAATATAACTCTGATATCAAACGAAGTGAAGCAGGAATCTTTGTTGTCACTGCTGCAAAACAGTCAATCAATTCATTCCATAAACTGACAAATGAAAAGTGTACTACAGATGGAAAAAATCCAGCTTTTTACGGCGGTGATTGGCGACAAGGTGAACGATTTGCAAACGCTGCTCCAAAAGCTGAGGAAATTCATTTCGTATTAAGGGACATTGCTCCTAATTCCGTTTCTAAGTCTTTTGACGAACAAACTCCTCTAAGAAAGCCTGGATTATTAGTTGCAGGAGCTAGAGAGCTTTCCCAAGCAGTCGGCATGCAATACATGGATTCAGGAGAGCGAGTTTACCAATTGTATGGTCGTACCAAAAATCTTGATTCGGATGGCTATCGCGTTGTCGTTGGCCGCTCTGATGCTGATGGTTCGCTCGTCGACGACCTCTACGGCGGCAATCGTCACAGCAATGTCGGCCTCGCTCTCGCCTGGAATCTAAAAAAACTTGATCGTTGATGCTTGGAATCTTGGCATAAATGGATCTTGGTTTTTTGATCCTTGGTATTTTCGAAAAATTTTACTTTGTTCCGAAATTTTATTTCGATAGGATATACATATCTTGGTAATGTAGAGGCGCTCAAGGGTTCCTCTCCCGAGGTTGGCTCCCACAGTAGCGTTTGTGAAATAAATTTCACAAACAGTGCCAGAGTCTTTGCGTTTACGGATTCAAAGAGCGTGCAACACTGTGTCGGAGACAGAAATTCTTGTCTCTATCTCGTGAGGGGATCTTGTCGGGCAACATCGGACGATATTGCAGTGTTGAACACAACCGCAACCCCTCCAAATAAAATTCAACCGTGGGATCAGCGTACGAGGTCGATCGGTGGTGAGTCCGGAAGGGTAGGGGCAAAGTTCGAGTGCTTGGCTATCGCGTTGTCGTTGGCAACTCTAATGCTAATGGTACGAACGTCGACAACAACAACGACGACAATCGTAACAACAATGTCGGCCTCGCTCTCGCCTGGAACTTCTGTCTCCCCTTTTTCTTTATTTTACTCGGCTGCTTTTAATCCAGCCACCAAGCATACGCCCAATTTCATCAAGTCTTTCTTGAAGGGGGAGAGATTTCTTTTGAGTCAGTGCTTTTACATCAACAGAAAGACGCAGGAATACGCGAAGCATATCGATTTCAGCACTTACCGCCGTTAGTTTCGATACTTTGACGTCTTGCGGGAGGTATCCTATCCGAATAAGCCCCTCTAGTATTTTAAGTGTCGTATCTTCGCACCGCACCCAAAGTGTGAAGCGCTCCATCTTAGGGATTGAGCTTTGAAGCTCATGAAGTTCTCGGTAAAGCTCATATGTTTTGTGTATTATAGGGACATCAAACTGCTGCATAAGGAAAAACTACTCCGTGAAGATATACACCAGTATATTCGAAGAACTCACTTCAACCGAGCGACTTTTTGAGGCATGGTTTGAATTCCGAAAAGGAAAGACCAAAAGAAAAGATGTGCAAGAGTTCGGGCGTCACGCGGAGAGAAATATTTTTCGGCTGCACCGTGATCTTGTTTCTGAAAAATACAGTCACGGTGAGTACACCTCATTTTTTATTCACGATCCAAAACTAAGACATATTAGAAAAGCATGTGTTCGTGATCGCTTGGTGCATCAAACACTCTATACCTCATTACGCCAGATCTATGAGCCGCGTTTCGTCGATGCTGTGTACTCAAGCAGGCTTGGAAAGGGTACTCATAGAGCAGTTGAAGCGCTAAAGCGCGCGACATTGCAGGTGAGCCGTAATAACTCACGTGAGTGTTGGGGGTTAAAGTGTGACGTTAAGCGTTTTTACGATTCCGTAGATCATGAGGTGCTTTTTTCTCTCATTCAAAAAACGATTCGAGATGAAAGGGCGTTACAGCTTCTTAAAAATGTAATTGGTAGCTTTCATATTGAAGAGCAAGAAGGGAAGGGCACACCGATCGGAAATCTAACCTCCCAGATTTTTACAAACGTTTACCTTAATGAGTTCGATCAATTCGTCAAGCATTCGCTCAAAGTAAAGCACTACCTTCGTTTCGCTGACGATATGCTGTTCTTGTCGCACAAAAAGAGTGAGCTTCAAGCGCTTGTACCTCAAATTGAATCGTTTCTCGTCGAGAAACTAAAACTAAGGCTTCATCCTGATAAGGTGACATTGAGGCCACTCACACAGGGAATCGATTTTCTGGGATATGTCACTTTCCCTCATCACCGAGTGCTCAGAACCACGACCAAAAGAAGGATGTTTAGAAAGCTTGGTGTCAGGCACGACGAATTTTACGAGGGATCAATTGATGGTGACAGCTTGAACCAGTCGCTTCAATCATATCTTGGGATTTTATCGCACGCTGATACACATCAGTTATCACAAGATGTAAAAAATATCTTCTCATGGCGAGAAAATTAAGCATCAAGCACCCTCCTTACGCTCGTCCTAGGAATATCAAGCTTCCTTGCTATTTCAGACTTTGAAATTCCCTTTTTAAAAAGCTTTTGAATCTCTTTAGCTTTTAAACTTGAAGTTTTTGGCCGTCCTCCGATTCTTCCTTCAGATCTGGCATGAGAGAGGCCAGCTTTTACGCGCTCCTTTAGTAGCTCTCTTTCAAACTCTGCAAATACAGATAAAAACCCAACCATTGCTCTACCTGATGGGGTAGTAAGATCGATCGCTTCTGTAAGAGAAACAAAAGTAACGCCAATTTCAGAAAGCTCTCTTAAGGTGCCAACAAGATCCGGCAGAGACCTTCCCCAGCGGTCTAACTTCCAAACAATTACACCGTCAATATCACGCCTACGCGCTGCGCGAAGTAACTCTTCACGCTTCGGGCGATCACTTGCACCAGATCCAATATCTTTTATCTCTAATTCAATTTTCCATTTTCTGCTCTTTGCATACTTCCTCATTGCCTCAAGCTGAGGCTTTAACGTCTGCTGGTCGTGGGTTGATACCCTTGCATAGAGCCCTACGCGCATAACACCCCTGGCCAAAAACCTCTATAAAAAGAGGAGTTAAATATCTAGGAAAACAGGGGTATTTTAGCGGTAAATCGATACTGGCCGAAACCTAGTGTTTTTGGTCAGGAGGGGGAATAAAAAAAGCTCTTGTATATGTACTGATATACCGATACACTATAATAATGAGACCTGTCGACCCCATTCTTTATAAAGGTAATGCTTTTACCATCGAATGGTATATCGACGAGCGAGGTCATAGTGATGCTTTTGAATACTTTGAAAGCCTTACTATGGAACGACAAGTGAAGCTCTTAAAACTTGTAAGGCTCATGGGAGAAGCTGGAAAGATTTTTGATAAGACAAGATTTAGAAATGAAGGGGATCAGATCTACGCATTCAAGCCACAACCTGATCGATTCTTATGTTTCTTTTTTGTCGGAAAGAAAATAATTGTCACAAACGGCTTTGAGAAAAAGAGTCAGAAGCTGCCGCCAGGCGAAAAAAACTGGGCACTAAGAGCAAAGGCAGATTTCGAGGTAAGAAATAAAAAAGGAACTTACTATGAAAAAAACTAAAAAAACAAAGTCAACCTACGATCGAGCAATGGAAGATCCGAAGTTTAAAAAGCTTTTCGAGAAAGAGTATAAAGAACTTGTGCTCTCGGAACTCATCCTTGCAATGATGGAAGAAGATCATATTTCGGTGCGAAATCTTGCAAAAGAAATCGGGATGGCTCCTTCTGTTGTACAAAGTATGCGTTCCGGCAAACACGCAAACATGACCCTTAAAAACTTTATCAAGCTCATTGCAGCTCTAGGCGGAG
>MWWH01000637.1_pt1 | contig 10042 bp, 18 predicted proteins | sample 1047231 | NCBI WGS metagenome assembly MWWH01 (sample SAMN06349967, study PRJNA376086) | soil metagenome | isolation source: MG3-2 sample Antarctic (ecotone) soil | place: Antarctica | collected 2015-01-13 | reverse complement strand
AATAAGTGCTCTCGGCAATAGGATGAATAGGTGCATCTGCGCACCTTCACTATTAAGAACCATTAAGAAACTATCTCGAAAGGGACAGTAGGTGCTGACGGCGGTACCAGATGAGGATGCAGGCCACCTTGACCAGCCCCAGGTAGTTCGCTGCTTTCTTCTCGTAGCGAACCAGGATCGCCCGGCACTTCGACAGCCACGCGAGCGTCCGCTCCACCACCCACCGCCTCGCTGGATAACGCTTCTCGCGCGCCTCGTCGAGCTTCTCCTCGCTGATACGCCGAATGTGCGCGACGTAGCTCCGCTCGAGCACGATCTCCCTGCTCCCCTTGTTGTCGTAGCCCTTGTCCAGGCACAGGTGCTGGGGCGCTTCTTCGGTTGGCTCCGGTCGCTCGATTACCACCGCGTCGAGGGTCGCGGCCAGGAGCTTGTCGTCACGCACGTTGGCTCCGGCGATCACCACGGCGAGTGGTCCTCCGTCCGCCTCCACCAAGACGCTTCGTTTCACGCCTTTCTTGGCCCGATCCGTGGGGTTGGGGCCCGTGAGATCCCCCCAAAACGCGCCTTGCCCATCGCCCCGTCGGCCGCCTGCCACTCCCAATCCACCCCGCCGAGTTCCTCGCACTCCTCGACCAAAGCCGCCCAGATCCGGTCCAAGACTCCCAGCTCTACCCACCGCTGGAAGGCGCGATGCACCGACGAGTCGTCGGGGAACTCCCTTGGGAGGCGGTTCCACTGGCAGCCGGTGCGAAGCCGGAAGACGACGGCGTCAAAGACCGCCCGCTGGTCCACGCGAGGGCGTCCGGTCTTCTTGGGCGGGTCGTACTCGTTCAGGATCGGCTCGATCCTCTCCCACAGTTCGTCGGGCACGCGCCAGATCGTCGGGAGGGGCTTCTCTTCGGTCGTGGTCGCGCCACGTTCGGCCATCTCTGCGCATGCCTCCTCTTCGGGGAATACCGCCGATGATACCCGACAGCGGGGGTTTTGAGATAATTACTAAGTAGGTAGTATTTGGTGCTCGTCCTAGTTATCTGCACTAGCTCTCCTCACTCTGTGTGTGTAGTCGGTTGGGAAGCGACCATGTCGCACCGAATGGCACTATAACTTAATAGTTCTTAATAGGTAAGGGGAGCAGGGCTTTATGCACTCTATTGCCGAGAGCCCTCAGACTAGGCAGCTCGGGCTACAGCCAGGCCGGGCGCGGAGAATTGTAGCCGCCCGCGTCCCTAATGCCTCAGGACGCCACGGGACGGGGGCGAGCGTCCGGAGGTATTACGCATCGTTGTACGCACACAATAGCAGGGCAGCCGGCTTGTGGGCCCAGCGGGACGGGGCCTAGCCTAGCAACGCCCCTCGACGGCGTGATCCCGTTGCCGCGCTATTATGTACCCCTTTCTGTCTGCTTCTCTTTACCAGTTTCTTCCATGGTTTTTTGGGGTGTCACATTAGTCTTTTCGGTTTCTTCTGCACCGGTTTTTTGTACTTCGGCGGGGCGCCGCTGTTCCTGGGACCCTTGGGAAGTAAAACCACAAGCAGTTATGTTCAGGGTGAGAAGCAGGGTCGCTAGTAACAACACAACTATTGTGGTTTTGCTCAACACTTTAACCCTTGCCTCCTTCTCCTCGTGCCTCTGTGCGATGCCACTGTCTGCCACTGTTTACTACTATCCGCTCCTATCTTAAGAAGACGCTAAGATCCTGTCTCCTTTACGGGAGAACCGGAGCACCGAAAAGGACATCACTTTCTTAGGAAGAAGAACCAGAGCATCAACCCTACGAGGGCCATTACCAGACCTACAGTCAACAGGAAGAAGACTATTAGCTCCACAGCCGTACGGTAGCAAGGAAACGACCTGGCGGCTTAGGAGGGGGGGTCCACAAAGAGTTAGCAACCTCTGCGGGCCGCCAGGCCCGATAACAGTAGCGAGCTTACCACCATTACGACGCCAAAAACAAGGCCGGAGCCCCGAAGGACCCCGGCCGGTAGGTAGGTCTAACGCTTCTAGTCTCCCGCCCGCTCCTGGAGGGCCTCCAGGATGTCGGTGGTGCGGTTGACCTCTCCCTCGACTACGTGCTGGTAGTCACTCCGGTGGCGGGGTGTGTCTTGTGAAGCCCGGAGGCGTGTGAGGTTGTTCGGTCTCCCGAGCGTCGAGGGTGCGGGTAGGGGTATGATGCCCTGCTATGGGAGAGGACCGGACACCGCCCGAACAAGGCCAAGCCCCGCCCGAGCGGGAGACCGAACAACCGACTGTACACGTTCGCCGCCGTCTGACGGTCTCACAGGCTGCCGAGGAGCTTGGCATCTCCGCCGAAGCCGTTAGATCAAGGATAAAGCGCGGCACGCTGCACAGCACTAAGGAGGGCGGGACGGTGTACGTGCTGGTCCATGATCGCCTAGATGACGACCAAACACGACCGGGCGACGACCAATCAGAGACCGAACATGACCAAACAAGCGCCCGAACAGAGGACCAGGCTGCTCTAGTCGAGTCTCTGCTGGACCAGGTCGCGTACATGAGAGAGCAACTCGCGGAGGAGCGGGAAGCCCGCCGGCGCGCCGATACCATCATTGCTCAACTTAGCCAGGCCAACGCCGCCCTAGCTCGAAGGGTGCCGGAGATAGAAGCGCAGGCTTCGCCAGAGCCGCGAGACGCCCCCGAGAGTGCTGGCGAGCCCCGTCCCGATACCGAGACACCGGACAGCGATACAGGGCAATCTCGACGCTCATGGTGGCGTAGGTTCTTCGGCTTTCACTAAAGCACCGCTTTTTCTTCGGGCCGTAACTGGGTAGGGGTTTCTTTGCTCTAAGAGAATAGTACAGGTCAGCCGGGAGGCTAGAGAGGAGAGTAACTACGTACGACGTGCACATGCAATTCCTCGACGGGACATCGATACACTTCAAGGCGCGGGAGTTCAACGTCAACGTAGGGCAACTGCCGCCGGAGGGGAAGCCCAAACGGTTCTACTACAAGGACGCCGACGGACGCGACACGCCGATCTACCTCCGACTCGACCATGTAGCGGCCATAGTAGTGACCCCTGCGGCGAGCAACACCAGGTCGATGACAAGAAAGGCGGAACGCATGCCCCAGGTACAGGAGCTAATGAGCTCGAACGTGACGACGATTGAGTCTTCGGCGAGCGTCGTGGAGGCGGCCAAGACCATGATCGACGAGGGGAGGGGGCCGCTGCCGGTCATGGATGGCAACCGGCCCGTTGCCATGGTCACCGACCGCGATCTCGTCGCCGGTGTAGTCGCCCAGGGCCTCGACCCCAACGTGGTGATGCTGGAGGACGTCCAGACGAGCGGGCTCGTCACGATCGAGTCCGACCAAGAAGCCGAGGAAGCGCGGCGGCTGATGGACGAGCACGGGGTCGACCGCCTCGTGGTAGTCGACGACGACGAGCTGGCGGGCATCGTCTCGGAGGCTGACCTCCACTCCGACGAGGGACCTGCCGCCTAATCGGGGAAGGGGTCGCTACCCGTCTTCGGCTTCGAGGAGGAGGTCTTACCATCCTTGCGAGACGCCCCCGAGAATGCCGCCGAGCCCCGGCCCTCTACCGAGGCACCCACCAGGACGTACGAGCGAACCTCGTACGTCCTGGTGGCGGCGCTTCTTCGGCTTTGAGGATGACGGGAGGTAGGCTGCATGAGTGGGGCTAACCGGCAGGCTAGGCGGTTTAGAAGGACAAGGATTCGGGCCAGAAACAATCGAGAGAAACGAAAAGAGTTCGCGCATACATTAATCAGGGGAGCTGAGTGGATTGTGCTCTTCTTCGGTTTGATAGTCACTCTTGTGGCAGCGTTGGTTTTGTTCCTTTTGGGGGAGTACGTGTACGCGGGTTTGTTTTTACTTTTGGGGGGGTTCGTGGGGGCAGCGCTTTTGAAGTGGCAGTCGGCGCGAGCGCCTACAAGGGCTCAGCAAGTACATACGCCAAATCAAGGCACGCTGAAGAAGCAGGCCTATAGCAAAAACCGCCCAGCAGCATAGATTATTGTGCCTTAAGCAGAGCATCCAGAACCGCCGCAGGATCATCTAGCCGCAGCACTCGCCCCCCGCTGTAGAGTCTCCAAAGGAGTCTCGAGACACTGGCGAGACCTCGGATGGCGCACAGCCCCGTCTTGGTACCGAAGGCCCACAGACGGGCACAGGACAACCTCGCGCGTCGTGGTGGCGGCGATTGTTCGGCGGGCGGTAGAGAAGAGGTAGGAGCATGGCCTACTACATCATCGGAGACGGGGATCGGCTACGGCGGCTTCGGTTGCGGGCCGGGCTTACGCAGGGGGAGCTTGCGGCGGAGGCCGGGGTCACCCGGAACACCGTAAGCAATGCTGAGTGCGGCTGGCCGGTGTTGTTGAAGACGGTGCGGAAGCTGGCGCGGGTGCTACTGGTGGAGCCCAGAGAGGTAGCCCGGTGGCAAGAATAAGTGGGCAAGCTGGAGGGCCTCTTCTACGCTCACGTAAACACCTTCGGCAAGACGAGAACTTACGGGTAGAGGGATGGTAGTGAGGATCATCATCGGCACTCTGAGTGTCATCGTCGCCGCTAAGGCGCTGTATAGCAGGCACCAGCATTCCTGCATCATTAGGGATGTGGGCGACGAGCCTTGTAACTCCTACCGACTAGGGGTGTCCGAGAGTATTAGCTCTCGGACACTAGACTCTCTGGAGATGGACTAAAACCTAGGAGACGTTGAAAGTCTGGGAGGAATCGCCACTTTGATTCTGCTGCTCGTTGGACTGGGTTATTGGAGCAGGTGCTCCTTGTTGCTGGTTTTGCTCACAGCCTACAACTGTGAAGGAAGCCGAGTCTTCAATGGTAGGTACGCCCTGCTGTTCCGCGGCCAGTTGATCTGCAGTTAGCTGATCTGCAGTTAGCTGATCTGCAGTTAGCTGATCTGCAGTTAGCTGATCTGCAGTTGTCTGGCCTTGTGCCATTTGTTCGAGGGTAGCCATTTGATCCGCTGAGATGCTGTCAGCTGGAGGAGGGCCGGTCTGTCCAAAGGTACTCGCGGTGTTCGTAAAGGTCCCGCACTCTGTTGGGGTTACAACTATCGTGACAGTAGCTGTGCCAGCTTGTTCGCTGATTGCGGGCGATGGAGAAGTACTATTGGGATTAAATACTAAGCACTGGACGGTATCACTACCGTCTGCAGGAGGTATGCATTGCCCCGAATCCGTCGTCGCAGAGACGAACCGCACGCTGTTCGGCAAGTTGTCTCTGACAATGTCGAAATTCGGATCCCCCGCATCAAAGTTGACCTTGATGGTGAAGGTGAGATTATTCCCTACGCCAACAGGATCGGGGCTAGCTGTCTTGGATATCGAGCAGCCGGCAAACACAATCGGGAGTAGCGCCAGTAGCATGATTCTGGAGATGGTTTTGGTTTTCAACCCTTACCGCCCTCTCTTCTCGCGCGCTCTCGTGCAAGCGTTCTGTAGTTAACGAATCGCAATATAACTAAACAACACAGAAAGCACAACAGTGCGGTCGTGCATCGCAGCGAATATCTATCCAGTACCACAACATCTAGTGATCGGCGCTTCTGCGCTGGTGGCGGTAAGCCAGGTATATTGGGGCTACGGAGACAGAACTATGCAGGATGGTGGATATGGCTTCCGAGAAAAACCACCCTTCTCGGCAGATCGTGAATAAAACGGGTTTGTCTTACAACTCAAGTTGGGGGTACTGTGCAGATAGATGAGTGTTAGAAAGCGAAGAAAGCGAAGTCTTACATGACTACTCTTCTTTTTGGTCTTCTGGTTGTAGTGCTGTCTGTAGTACTTGCGCTTGCAGGTCTGCTCTCAATACACCGCCTCCTAGTGCCTTTAATACACCTCGATTCGCATAGTGAAGCTACCGGCGCCACACACCAAGCTATTACTCTGGTATATGGTGTGACGGTGGCCTTTGCGATCCTCGTCGTATGGGAGCAGCTCGATACTGCTCAGGCGACCACTCAGCGTGAAGCCAGCGACGTAGAGGTTATTTACCGACTTGCCGAGCAGCTGCCCGAATCGGATAGAGCCCAGGTTCAAGACCTATCTCGGTTATATGCTCAGGTTGTAGTAGAAGAGGAATGGCCTCTTTTGGCACACGGCCAGGGGAGCCCACGAGCCCAGGACACCTTAGACGAGCTGCGCACAAGTATCCAAGAGTTCGACCCCCAAACGATGGGCGAGCAAGCACTCTATACCCAGATGCTAACGCACGTTGTTACGCTGGAGGAGAACAGGGGGCTTCGCCTGCTGGCGAGCAATGAGGGAGTGCCTCCTCTACTGTGGATCGTTTTGGTGATAACAGGAATCCTCACCGTAACTTTTGCCTATCTCTTTGGAATGGAGTATCCCAGAGTGCAAATGCTGCGAGTGGCAGTATTGGCCGTAGTTGTTGCTCTGTCGCTATATACAGTGCGCGTTATCGAGTATCCCTTCGTTGGAGAGGTGCAGGTAAGGCCGGAGGCGCTTGAGATGGTGCTGGACAGGATGTAAGGGGTACGTGGTGGTGAGATGTACTTGGCTAGGTAGGGGGGCAGGTTATCTCTTCCTGGCACCCAGGTATATACGAGCTTCCGAGAACCCGCATTCTAGGCAGCTCGGTGAATAAACGCCTTCGGAGGCGCGCGTGGCTTCTGTGAGTGACATCATGTGGCAGACAACTGGTCAGGTCCTTCAAACGAGAGGATCGCTTGTGAGCGTCGAGATGAGGATGCTGATGTTAAGTGTCGTGCTAGGCATTGTCCAGATCACCGCAGCCTCCCACGCAGCGAGCCTACAGCGCGGTTATCGATGGACAGCCAGCCCCAGGGACGAGAAGGTGGAGCCGCTACGGGGGGTGGCCGGGCGCCTAGAGCGGGCGCTGCGCAACTTCTTGGAGACCTTCCCGCTGTTCGCCGCCGTTGTCCTGGCGGCCCAGGTCTCCGATACGCACAATACTCTCACCGGGCTGGGCGCGCAGCTCTACTTCTGGGCCCGTGTCGCGTACGTGCCGCTCTACGCCGCCGGGGTTCCGGTAGTCCGTTCGCTGGTGTGGAACGTAGCGACGATCGGCATCTTGTTGTTCGTTGCGGCCCTGCTGTTGGGGTGAAGCGTCTCACCGAAGGTGCCGGACGAGGCGATTATCCCCACGCCTCGTGGTAGGGGAACAGATCCTGCTGCAGCGACCCGGGGCGCGCCCTCCGCGGCGCGTAGTCCGCGAGCCTCACGGCCTTCAGCCACCCGCTCTCCCCGAGGGATTCGAGCCGAAACAGCCGCAGCTGGGGGAGCGTAAGTGCGGTACCGAATAGCACCGGGCGCTCTATGGCCCGCGGCTTGCCAGTGCCCGCCGCGAACTCCACTGCGTAGCGGCTGAGCGGCTCGCCGGCGTGCTCGACGGTGAGCGTCTTCTCCCTGAGCCACAGTGCCGCCTCCCTTCCCGCGAGCCACTCCTCTCCGTACATCCTCCATCTTTGCCACACAACATAGCCTGAAGGGTCGAGCACCCTAACGAAGCGCTCCGCGAAAAACACCCGGTCGAGTTCCCCGGGACCGTACCGCGCCTCCACGAACGTCAGTTGGCCGAGGACCTCCGCGGGGGAGCGCCGCGCCGCCGAAGGCCGGGAAGGCCGGGAAGGCCGATCGTACTCACTCCGTCGCTCCGACCCCTCTGGAACAAGTGGACCGCTGTTCTGCTACTTTGGCTTCCTGCCATCCCCCGGTCCGCGCGGGCGTTGCGCTATTTTTTGGCGAGGTCTGGTAGGCATCACCGCGCAAGCGGATGTACTTCTCTCTCGATGCTCTCCCCGATCCGATCCTCCTCGATCTCCAAGTCGTAATGGGTCTGGAGGTTTAGCCAGTACTGGGGCGACGTGCCGAAGTACCGGGCGAGCCTCAGGGCCGTGTCCGCCGTGACCGCCCGCTCCCCGGCCACGATCTTGTACATCCGGGGAGGATCAACCCCGATAGCCTTTGCCAGCGCATAGGACGTAATACCCAGGGGCTCCAGGAACTCTAGCTCCAAGAACCGGCCCGGGGTCATCGGCGGGTACACCCTCTCCTCCGTCGAGACGCTCATCTTCCCTCCTTCCTCAGTGGTAGTCAACGACTTCGACCTCGTAAGCATCGCCACTCTCGAACAAGAAGCACACCCGGTATTGCTGGTTGATGCTGATGGACCACTGGCCTTCGCGTTCCCCGCTCAGTTTGTGCAACCGGTTGCCCGGGGGGACCCTCAGCTCCTCTACGTTGGTGGCGATGTTTATGGACGTGAGTTTCGCGACAGCCCTCTCCCGGACATCCCCCGGGACGGCTTTCGACTTGCGGCCCTTCCACAGCCTCTCGGTCTCCTTGTCCGCGAAGCTCTTTATCATCTTCTAATATTAGCTTCATACGCTAATAGCGTCAAGTGCTAATATACGTGAAAAGGAATCAAGCGGCTATTGGAGGATGTGTATGGACGGCTCCGAGAAACGCAGGCTCAAGGCAATGGTCATGCAAGAAATCGAAGAGGAATGGAAGAGAACGGACATCGACACCAAAGAGGCTAATCTTGCCGCTAAAGGGATAGAGGCTCCTCCCGAGACAATGGTCGAAATCCTAGAAGACCTGAATAGCAGAAACTTTGTAAACAATCCCCGCGGCACAAGAGAAATTATCGAGCCTGATTGGATGGTTCAACAGCGCAGCGATTAAAGGCGGGCACACCCGCATATACCCGTCCCGCTACGGGGAGCAAGCTCGATAGGGTTAGGAAGGCGTCCCGGAAGTATTATGTGCCACGAAAGAAGAGCCGGAGCCCATGAGAGCCCCCGCCTTCGGTGTTCAGCTCAAAGCGCTCGCCCAACGTCTCGTCTGGCCTTGGCTCCTTGCCCTCGAACCGATCAATGTCTCTCAGGCCTCCCCAAAGAGTATTCAAGGCGTTCAACTCTTCTCAAAAGCCAAGCTCTTCTTCCACCAGCTTGCGCCGTAGTTCATCCTCATCCTGGGGGGTTGTTGCTACCTCTAGACCCAGATCCTGGATAAACTCACCCACGGCATAAGTCTCTCCGTCGGTGGATTTTTGAAGAATATCCATCCACCCCACCCAACCCCTACGCGCGTACTCCAACATCACGTGGTAAATCCTTACCGTATCCCTGTGCGCCTGCACTCTGCGCTCTACGTCCTCCGCAAGGACGCGCCGGATCGTGTGTCCACCGTACTCAACGAAATCCACCCTCGCGCTCATTATGCTCCTCTCAAGTCAAAGGCCGGGACCATGATAGCCCCGGCCCGGTAAGTAGTTCTAACGCTGCTAGGCTCCAGACGTCTCCCGCTCCTGGAGGGCCTCCAGAACGCCGGTGGTGCGGTTGACCTCTCCCTCGACTTCGGCGAGCGCCTTCTCCATAGTTTAGGCCGCTTAGTTTTGAATAAATTTGCCCTGATTCAGCATATTTCAGTTTGTGCTAGACTGTCATCGCAGGCGAATCAAAGAGAGGGTTATGAGACGAGAAGAGGAGAGAGGCCAGCTCATCACGGGTTTGCGTGAGCAGCGGCTGTGGACGCGGCAACGGCTAGCCAAAGAGGCTTGCGTAAGCCCCGCTACAGTCGCGGGGGTAGAGGAAGGCACGACGCATATTCGACTAAGCACCATAGGGAAGCTTGCCGAGGCCTTAGAAGTGGATCCACAGGAGTTGCTACACCCAAAAGCACCAACGCCGACCTCGCCCCCGCCGGATGAGGAGCGGCGCCTCACCCCTGAAATGTATCCCGAACTCGAAGATCGCTTCACCAAGCTGGCGGCGGACTTCGAGGACATCCTTAGTAGGTGTCGTCGGCTTATGAGCCGCCCGGACTTTGACGCGGACCTTGCCTGGGCCACGAAGACAACTTCGGAGCATTACTACAACTTCGCTGATCGGTATTTCAACGTCGTCGAGGTCCTCAACGCGGTTCAAGACGCCGCTGGCGCGGGGGAGGACGTGCCGGAAAGCTTGCTGAGGGCAGCCGAAGATCTGCGGGTTGTACTGTTCGGGACTAGGGGGGTACAAGGCGTCGGCGCCGCTGCACTTGGCAGGGCTAGGAC
>MWWH01000636.1_pt1 | contig 10051 bp, 18 predicted proteins | sample 1047231 | NCBI WGS metagenome assembly MWWH01 (sample SAMN06349967, study PRJNA376086) | soil metagenome | isolation source: MG3-2 sample Antarctic (ecotone) soil | place: Antarctica | collected 2015-01-13 | reverse complement strand
GACTGAGGTGGTCGAGTTCGAGGCCGAGGTGGTCGAGATCGAGTCCGAGATCGAGTCCGAGCCCGTGCTACAGTCCATCTTCTACCCCTGGGCCAAGGTCAACTGGATGTACCACCCGGAGGAGTAGCGGGTAGAGGTCCCCATGCAAGGGGGCGCCAGCAGCGTGTGGAGCGTCGGGAGCCCGCTCGCACCAGCCCCGCCACATAGGGTGCTTCAGCAAGAACATGCTCTATCTTCCGTATAATACTCGTCGGAGCATCGCCGCTGTGAGCTATCGCGAAGAGATCCTGGCGATGATGAAGGCCGGGACCCTGGACGAGGAGGACTAGCACCGTAGCAATCGGGCCGGGGTCCTTCGGGGCTCCGGCCTTGCCTATGGGCGCATTCGGTGCGCGGCACAAAGGCTAGTGGCACAATACTTACGGGAAAGGTTTTGCCCTACTGGCGAGCGGAAGGAAAGCACATATGGATACTCATCCATCAGTAGAAGAGATCAAGCAAGCGGTTCAGTCGAAGGGCGGGACCCTCACTTGCCCTTTGTGCGGCCGCGAAGAGTACGCGGTCGAGGAGGTGACGGTCCTCGCTGGACACCAGACATATGGGGGCCACCGCCTACACCGGGCGCAACTGTTGTGCCAGAACTGTGGCTGCGTGGTGAACTTCGACCTCACCACGCTCCAGGCCTAAGGCGAGGAAAAAGCCGGGGTCCGGTACCAGCGGCGGCTTCTTACGCAAGAACGTCAGTCGCAATTTCTGTATCAAGGCTCACCCGCCAACTCGATTATTCACCGGCGCCCGAAAAGCCGCCGGACGAACAGGCGTAGCCTCGTGGCCGGATCCCCCCTCCCCTCTTCGGCCCGTTGCTCCCTGCCCTCTTTGGCCTGCTCTCTCGTGTTCTCCGGCGAGATCGCCGGTCGGCCGGGGACCTCCTCGCGGTCGTGATCGGGGTTCTCTCCCATCAGCCCTCCTTTTTATCCTCCGAACAATCCTACCCCACCACGAGCGGCGCTGTACGGGCTCCTGGACGCCTCCGGTAGCCGGGCGTGTCTCTACACCACCCGCCGAGGCCTCCGGTGCCGGTGTGGACGATTCAATCCTCCGCCTGGAAGCCGTCGAGTAGGCCCCGTCCGTAGTCTTGCGCGTGCTTGCCTATCCACACCACGAGGGCTGGCTTCCCCGTCTCCATCGCCACGTACCGCAGGGTCGGTATGTCGAGCATATCCGTGCGGGTGTAGCGGCGTACGGCCTCCAGCTCCTCAAGCACGTCTTTTGGGATTCGCACCGGCCCTTGCTCTTTCACCCGCCAAACATCCTACGCCACCAGGGGGACCAGGGGGACCTCCGGGGCTCCTGTGCGCTCTCAGCTTCACCCTGGGTACCCCCATGGGCGCCTCCCGCATTCGACCGGGGGAATGCGCCCTCCGAGGCCTCCGGTGACGACACAGGCGATTCTTGCGACTCTTGTGGGCTCTCCTGCGTTGCCAGGGGGCCCTCAGGCGCTTCTATCACCCGGATGGTGCGAGCCTGCTCCGCGTTCGCCTGCGAGAGCTGCGCGATAACGGTATCGGCTCGCCGGCGCTCCTCGGTCCTGGCCTGGCGCTCGGCGTCGAGCTGCTCCCGAAGGTAGGAGATCTCCGTCTCCAGGTGCTCCAGCATGGCCGTCTGGTCGTGTGTCTGGTCTTCGTCCGGTTGCCGCCTGGTCTGACTGGTCGCCGTCCGGTCGGTATCTAGAAGAACGTAAACCGTGCCGGATTCCTTGGCGTGATCCAGCTTCCCGCGCTTTATGCGGCCCCGGACCGCCTCGACGGTGATGCCCAGCCGCTCGGCAGCTTCGGACACGCTGTAGCGCTGTCGTCCGGTCCCTGACTGGTCCTCTCCCATTTGATCATACTGTGCCACCACGAGACCACGCGCAAGCCCGGAGAATCAATCCTCGCAGCCCTCGGAGTAGCTTCGGGGCGGAGTAGCTTCGCTATGGGGGGAAAGGAGGAACGCCCTTTACGCCGTGGCTTCGCCGGGGCCAATGGCAAGCCCTACACCGGCAAAAACCGTTACGGGGCCACTACTCGGAGAGGTCCGGGCTCTCCTCGTCGGGGTCTACGTGTACCGCGAAAAAGGACCCGTGCCACTTCGGATCGGAGGAGTTTATCGCCGCCGTGGTCAGCGGGTGCGCGGGCGGGACCTCCTCTCCCAAATGGTGTGCTCGCAGCCGGTCCATTGCACTGAGGAAAGCAGGCAGAGCTTCGGCGGCCGGGAAACGCTTAACCGTGCCGGCGCCCTGCGGGATGACTATCATGTCCGGCTCTAAGGCACGCTGTAGTCGGCGCACACGGCCCTTAAGCCCCATACCGCTCCTGTGTGTACCGCTGGATTATCTCCTCCACACGCGCCCGCGTTGGCTCGGAGACATTGCCGTCGAGGACTTGAAGCATGTGCGCGGTCTCCTCCTCAAAGCGGGCCCGCACGATCTGGTCGACGAGCTCGTCGGCGAGCTTTTTCTCCGCTGCCGCGACCCGCCTACGCATACCCACGGCGGCGATCTCCCTGCTGCTGCTGCAGCGCCTCCTCCAGGCTCTCCAGGCGCTCGATAAGCTCTTGCTGCTCCTTGACCTGAAGTTCCGTGGATATCGCCCGTAGAGCAACATTGAGTAATTGCCCACAGACGGCCGCGTCGGCGCGGTCCCTCGTTCCATTCAGGACGCCCGCGACGAGGTGCCGGATGAGTTGCTTTAAGTCCCTAATCTCGGCCTGCGTAGCGGAGGTCCGGCCGCTGCTCTTACCGGCCCTCGAAGCGTTACGCTTTCTCTCTTCAGCACGCGCGGGATCGTGCTGATAACAGCACTCGTTCGGCGGCTTAACGATGGTCGTACACTGGCCGCCGTCCCGCTTAGAACCTCTACAACGCGCCATTAACGACCACCCCCTCCCCCCCGCTCATGGTTTTTGCGCCCAACCTGCCGACGTGGCGTCCGTGGCGGGCTCTTGAGCTGGGGCGGAGGTTCGGTACCGGCCGGGGCAACGAAACGCGGCCGCTGCCCCGAGATACTCCTGTCGCGGGGGTCCCCCTGCCGCCGTGGGTTTGTCTCGGGCTTCATGCTCCCACCCGAGCCGGAGGCATCAGCCTGGCGTAATCAGGTTCCTGAACAACCCGCGTCGCGTCGCGCTGGCGCTCCAGGACCTCCGGGGCCACGCGCTGTGCGTACTCCTGGTAAGGCGCTCTCGCGTCCGGGTCGACCTCATCGAAGAACCGTCCGACCAGATGGCCCGCGCCGCGAGCGTGCGCTCCCACGAAAGCAGCGCGGCCTAAGCCCTTGTTGCCGGACAGCCTGGCGAAATCCAACATGCTTGCGAGGTCGGATTCGCTTGCGGTAGCGGCACGGCTCGCGGCGGCTGTGTCCTCGACCTTGAAGAGGCGCGCCTCCAGGACCTTAACCCGCGCCGCGTGCTCCGCGTGGAATGCCTCGGTCTGCGTCGCGTAAGCCTCCCGGGTCGAGGTGTGCGCCGCGTCCACCCGCGCAACCTTCTGCTGATACAAGAGAGCCGTCCGATCCTGATCGGAGAGTTGGTCCAAGTAGCGACCGTCCTCCGGCGTCGACTCCTGGCGGATCCTCTCCGTTTCGTCCAGGTAGCCGGTCATAATCTCGGCGGTCTTGCTTGCGTGCTCGGCGATGATTTGCTCCAGGGTCGCCTCTTGGGCGGTGGTTTCTTCGGTCACGGTGTTTCCTTTCGCGTAGTTGGTTACCATAATCATGGCCTGACGTGCCATCCCGCCTTTAAGTGTTTTTGCGCAAGCCACTCCGGCACTCTCGCCCGCCCCTCAAAAAGGCGGATTTCTCCGTCAGCGGTGAGGAGAGTAACGTCCTTAAAATCGGACGGCCCGACTAAGGTTACGAGCCGGTCTGGGCGGCTCTTCGGCGGGGGGTTTTCTGTCATTGATTCATCCTTTCGTTGCCTTCCGTCAATGCTTCGGCGCGCCGATCGTACTCCACGGCGCGCCGTCTGAAACTACTTGAGGTTCGGCGGCCAGAACTTTCTCATCGCGGCCGGCGGATGTTGTACATAAGACACTCGGACGACGTCATGGCTATGCGGCCGCCTCCGGCTTCGCCTTCTGCAGCTTGCCGAGTATGTGGCCGGCGTGTCTCTGAGAAAGCGGGACGGCCCTGGCGACGCTGTACCACCGCGCCCGCTCGGAGCCGCTCATGCCGACGAGGTGGCCGACGGCGGCAAGCTGTCGGTAAGAGGCTCCCCGGCGCTGTTGGTGGAAGAGAGGCCCTTCCGTGGCCGGGTAGCAGTCCGCGCAGCTCCGCAATAGGAGGGCGTAGGGCTCGGCCACGGCGCTGGCCATCGTGACGGCGCGGTCGGTCAGAGAGGCGAAGTCCCAGGACGCATCGAAGGGCACGCGGTCCTGGCCCTGGTCCACATCGGAGGTAGAGGCTTCCCGTCGACGGGAAGGATCCTCGGCTTCAGGTTTCGCGCTGGCGCGCAGGTTCGAGTCACACACCACATCCCGCACGGCCACGGCCCCTATGAAGAGGTCGTGAGAACCCCCGCCGTCGGGGTGGAGCTTTGCCAGGGCCCGACGCCACATGCTCTTATCGTCGGGCGGGTGGGTGAGCGCGCGGGCCATCAGTTGAGAGCCTCTTGGACGTGGCGCACGGTCATCAGCCATGCTTCTGGGGCCGAGGCCGCCAGCTCCAGCGCTGATTCCGTACACCTGGTGTGGTAGTAGCGAACGCGCTCCCCGGGGGCGTGCCCTGGGGCGTCCAGCCGCCGGAGCATCACGTCCGGCTCGCTTTCCGGGATCCTCTTCTCGCAAGCGGCGCACTTGACTTTGGGGCGGATCATACCGGCACGCATTCATCGCACAAACACATCGGGTTAGTTGGGTCGTGCTCGCTAACTCCGCTAACTCCGCTAACCCGGTCGCCGTTTTCCCCGTAGGTATCGGCTTTGCTTGGGTTAGTTGGGTTAGTGGCCGGGTTAGTTGGGTTAGCGGGCGAGTAGCGCCCCTTACTATCCTTGAGGAGCTGGCCGTCTCCGAGCATGGACCACATGAGGTACTTGACGTTGTTGTACTTCGCGCCGGGCATCACGTCTGACACCTCTTTGGGCGTCATCGGCTCCGTGGAGCGGTTCAGGGTGAGCAGGATGTCCGCGCGCTCTTTGGAGAGGTGTATCTCTTCGGCGTCGCCCTCGATGGTCCAGGTCGCCGTGTTGAGGTTCCAATGGAGCGCGTACTCCGTGGGCTCCTCGATGTCCCGTCCGTCAACGTAGAGCGTCGGTCCCTTACTACCTGGAGTGCGCCGGAGTATCAGGAATCCATCCACGCCAGCGGTTAAGCCGGTGGAGGAGGAGATCTCATCCATCGGGTCGCTTGCGGCCATCTTGCGGAGATGGTGCACCACGATAATAGCGACGCCGTGCCTGGAGGCGAGCGGTAGCAGCTTCTCAAGCGCCGCGTAATCTTCGGTATAGACGTTTGACCCGCGCGCGGGCTGGCGGATCTTCGCGAGCGTGTCTATGACTACCAAGCGTGCGCCGGGGTGCTCCGTGAGCCATTCGTCTAGTAGCTCCGCCCCGCCCTCGTCTAGGCGCGGCCACTCAATGTGCAGATGCATCCTCTCGGGAGCCGGAGCGCCGTCAAGAATCTTCTTCAAGCGTTTCTGTAGGCGCTTGCGGTTATCCTCCAGCGCCAGGTAGAGCGTGTCGCCCTGCTCTACACGCCTAGTTCCGAAGGCAACCCCCCCGCAAGCGACCGCTTCACTCATGCCGAGCGCCATCCACGACTTACCCTTCTTCGGCTTGCCCACAAGGAGAGACAGGCCCTCGGGCAGAACGTCCGGGATCACCCAGCGCGTAGGCTCGAAGGTCATCCCCATGAGTTCGGCCGCGGTCATCGGCTGCGTTCGGTTAGTAGGGTTAGCGGAGTTAGTAGGGTTAGTAGGGTTAGTATGGTTAGTAGGGTTAGACCTCTCTTTAGGAGGCGTGTATGTTTGCGTGAGGCTGGCAAGCGCCTTGTTTATCGTGCGGCGCCGGTAGTCGGAGCGCCTGCCCCACTTCTCCGGGCGGTACAGCGCGGAGCGGGAGAATAACCGGTCGAGTTGGTCCTCAGCTTGCGTGAAAAAGGCGAGCATGCTTAGGAGTGCCAGGTCCGCCCTGGAGTCGTCGCCGTCATACGCGCCAGTGTCGCCGGCGTCGAATAGGTCCGCGAATTTCGCGGCGTTCTTGGCCTTGCGGCAGAGGGCGATAACGTCCTCATCCGAGAGTACGGCGGTGCTTTCCTGGTAGTAGTTGCCGTTGTTTCGTGGCGGCTCCGCCTTCGGCTCCAGGTACTTGCGGGTGAGGGCGTCGAGTTGGGCTTGGCGTTCGGGGATCTTCATAGCGCACGCCCCGTCATGGCGAAATACCGCTCCGAGCTGTACGCCTCTACGTTCCCGCGTTTCTTGTTTGGGGCCTTCCCGCGCACGATGATATGCACCCCTGTGCCGGACTGGGAGACCTCCGCGTATCCGCCGAGGGTCTCTACGATCTCCCGCGCCCACTCCTCAATCTCGCCCGTCTCGGGGTTTCGGCAATGGTCTAGATCCACTCCCGCGAACGGGTCGCCGCTGGAGAACACAAACCCTACGCCGTCGTATCGTCCGCTAGAGCTACGGAGCGCCTGGACGGCCTCCTCAAACGAGCGCCAGGTCATCAGGTCTGTTGTGGACGCCTTGCCCACGCCGCCGGCGATGTAGGGGACCTTATCGTCTCGTTTTTCTCCGGGAACGAGCTTATACACAACCCATTGAGTACGGCGGCGGAACTCTTCGGGGATGTTGTAGAGAAGCTCGCCGGTGCGGGGTTTGTGTTCTTGGTTTATACTCACGTCAGTCCTTTCGGGTAGGGACTCGTTGATCTGGCCGGGTTGTGGTGACCCGGCTTTTTTCATGCGCTGATTTCTCGCGTGCGGCGTCGGATTTCTTCCCTTCTTCTCTGAATGGCTTCGACTTCCTCTGTCTCGGCCTTCTTGGCTTGCTTGTAATGGTCGAACGCATCCAGGACGAGTTGGTCTATCCGCGCCGCCAGGGCGTGCCGCTGCGTTTTTTCCTCGCGGGGCAGCGCGTCCCACTCCGGCTTGAAGTTAAAGGTCACGGCGTCCTGCACGTCCAAGGCGGCAACCGCTATCGTGCGGCTCTGGTAGTGGTTTTGCTTCTCGCGTACTTGCCGTTCCCAGGTGTCTAGGACACGTTCTAGGACGCCGGCCATCCAAGCGAAGCGCCGCTCCTGGATATCGAAATCAGGCAGCGGGCTTTGCACTTTTGGGTAGACTTCACTCCTCTGTAGCATCTCCTGGATGCCGCTCACCGGGATCTGGTGATCGCGCCCCGGCTTGTAGCTCTTCAACTTGCCGGACTGTATCCAACGATGGACCGTCCGCTCGCTGATGCCCAGGATCTCTTGAACCTCTTTGATCGAGTAACGCTGCTCGATTTCCATCTCCCCTCTCTTCCTGTCGTTTCTTGACATGTCGGGATTATACTATATAATGACAAGTGTAGTCAAGAGAACGGCCCCGCAGGTGCACCCACACCCCGGAGCCCGGCCCAACAGGAGGTACCTGTGGACACCAAGAACTCTACCGCAAGCGTAGCTACCCCGCACCCATCCACTGAAGAATGCTTCGCCTGCTACGACGGGACCGTCTACATCGGCCACCTCATCGAGGATAGCGAAGCTGGCGAAGAGGTCGAGGTCTTCGAGGCTGTCCCTTGCCGGCATTGCTCTAGGGACTCCCGATAATGGGCGCCGGCGAGCTTCCGCGTCTTGCCGGGCTTGAAGGCTTCGAGGTGTGGGACAAGACGGTCCGGGCTCCCGAGGGCAGGGAGGTGAAGGGCGCCTTCGTGTCCATCCGGGTTGGTGGGACCGTTGGCCTGAATAGAGCCTGCTACAGGATGTGGGGCGAGCCGAGGTACTGCCAGGCCATGTTCGACCCCGAGCGTCGGCGCATCGGCTTGAGGCCGTGTAGTCCGGACGAAGCGAACAGCTACGAATTTCATCGTTGCTCACAGCTTGTCGTACCCTGTAAGGCGCTCTTTGACTTCTACGGCGTCCAGATAGTCGAGACCCGGCGCTACTACGATCCGAAGGTCATGGACGGCGTGCTGGTCGTGGACCTCTAGAGCCCCGGATACCCATGACTACCGAGCGCGGACCACCAGCCTCTCCAGCTATTGGAGAGCACGCCACTACAGAAGAGGAGAGAGCAATGGACATCGAGTTGAGGCGGGTTGACAGCCCGGCTGAGTTGGTCGAGTGTAGATGCATGCTGTGCGAGATGGACTTTACGCTCGGGACCGTGGCCGCTGATCCGAGCGACACTTACGGCGGGCTCGTCTGCGAGGAGTGCGTGGGCTACCTGCATGGCCGCAACCCCGAGCGGTTCCCAAGCGTCGAGCTTCTGCACCGACTGATAGCGGAATATCCGGCGCCTGCCTTCCCGAGCGTGGAGGCGATAATCAAGCTTGAGAACGAAGACCTACAGGAGGCAGACCGGCGGCTTACGGCAAGCGTTCTTTGGGAGCGTCCCGTCGAGCGTGCGGAGCAGGTGAGCGCCTAGCCTGGGCCTCGCTGCCACTGGCAACACCGGGCCGGGGTGTAACAGCCTCGGCCTCTTGCGTGTCAGGGGTGCGGGCCCGCCCTTCGAGTGATGCTAACTGACGTGAAAGCTTACCCACGGAGGCTACGGGCCGGCATCGGGTATTGTAGCGGTTGTCGGAGTCCTAGAAACGCTCCAGGACTCTGGTCTTTGTGTGCCGGGATTCGATACAAATTACTCTTGGCCTGTAAGATAGTATGAACAGCATGCATGTAGCGATGAACGCTCCGAATACTCTAACCGAGATTACAATCCTGGTGGGCTTGCCTAATGCTCTGGATTATTACCGCAACGAACCTCTGGCCTTTTCAGTGTTGGTTCTGGCTTTGATCTTTGGCGTTATTGGCGGCGCTCTTTTTTGGCGCAGGCACACCCACCAGCCAATCGTTACTTTCGTGAACCACGAAATAACCCTAACTTTCGAAGACAAGGATGCCCATTGCGCCATCCAAACCAGCAAGATTAAGGTGAGGGCCAACCACAAAGGCGTACAAAGGCTCAAGGTGGGACGCATAAAGGGAGATGGCCGTATAATAACCATCCTCGTGGACGGTTATCTACCGACGTACGTAGAGGAAGTTTTGGGAGCCAAAGAGGTGTATAAGGTGTTCACACGCCCGCTGGAGTATCTGGAAGAACGGGATATAGAGGTGTGTTCGGTGTGGGAAGACTCTTACGAGCTTGATACAGGATACTGGAGCCATTCTACTGAACACCAGACAAAGAAGCTTACTATGAAAATAGTGTTTCATCGCCATAGGACGTGCAAAGACGTAAGGGGCACCATATCCTACGCTGGCGAGGTGTCTGAACAGATTCCCAAGCACGTCCTGGTTTCTTCAAACAACCGCGAAGCCAAGCTCGAAGTGTCGAATCCTAAACTTGGCGCAGAATATATCCTTGAATGGCATTGGTAACTATGTGGCCGGCCTTGTCGAAAAGCCGCCCTCACCCGGTCCTATGCCGCATAGTTTCTTATGTACGGAACACGTCTTGCGCCGCCCGCTGTACATAAGAAACCTATAATACTTTGCGGTGAGTATTATGCTCCTCGGCGGCCCTGGCCTAGCTTCGCTGGACCGGGTGTATGCGGGTTTTCTCGGAAGGTGGGTGAATAGGGCAAGAAGAAGGGCCGAGTCGCCTCACCCCGGCCCTTCTTCTTGTGTCAGTACTTGTTGCCCGCTCTTTGCTAGCTCTTCTTCTCCCCGCCTCCCAAGAGGTTGCCCGTGGCCCCGCCTACGGTGTCCGTGACCCCGCTTACCGGTTGCGTGACCCCGCCTATGGTGTCCGTGATCCCGCTTACCGGTCCGGCCGAGGGCGCCTCGTTGACCAAGACCTCGTACTCCTCCACGCCCGCCACTATCCCGTCGGCGGCCTGCGCCGCCTCGCTGCGCACGCTAGACGAAGCTT
>MWWH01000635.1_pt1 | contig 10065 bp, 13 predicted proteins | sample 1047231 | NCBI WGS metagenome assembly MWWH01 (sample SAMN06349967, study PRJNA376086) | soil metagenome | isolation source: MG3-2 sample Antarctic (ecotone) soil | place: Antarctica | collected 2015-01-13 | reverse complement strand
TGGTTCGTGGGCGACGAGCTTTGCCGGTCTTGCGCCATCGGTCACGGTGTCCTGTAGGTTTTGCGGAGGCGGGGATCAGTGGATCAAGACGGTGCGGGCCGGGGAGGGCGAACCCTTCCCCGCCTGCGATCCGTGCTACGAGGCGAACCGGGAGGGTCTGATGATCGTTCCCGGCCTGGAGATAGTCTCCGCCCGCTGCAACTCTTGCGGCGAGTGGGGTAACCCCAGGGAGTTTTCGGAGTTGAGCAAGGGAGGCCGTTGGGACGCCTACTCCGGGGTGTGTATATCGTGCGGCGGGTAGAATTGGGATCCGTGTCCGCCAGGCTCGATCCGGTACGGTAGAATAAAGATAGCTTCCGTGAGGAGAGGGACTGGTCGGTGTGACCTGGTCCCTCTCCCCCTTTTCTCCTAGACGCGCGTCCCCGCCGAGGACCCCCACCCCCACGCGTGCGTGGACGGCTTCGTGTACCTTGGCTACACCGCTTACACAGAGGAGATCGGGGACGAGGTCGAGAAGCTGGAGATCATTCCGTGTCGGCGCTGCGCAGAGGGCGTGTAGAGGTACTAGCGGCCCGGGGCCATGATAGCCCCCGGCCCTTACAGAGGAGTTGATAAGCGATGGGGGATAAGTTCCAGGTAATGGGGGCGCTGTCGAAGGGGGAGTACGAAGCACTCAAAGCCGACATCGCCGAGAACGGCGTGGTGGTGGCGGTAGTCGAGGATGCCGGGGGCCGCGTCATAGACGGTCATCATCGGGTTCGGGCGTGGACGGAGTTACGGGACGAGGGCCATGACACACCCGACTATCCGCGAGATGTGCGCTCGGACCTCAAGACGGACGCCGAAAAGCGCGAGCTTGCGTGGCGGCTGAACATGCAGCGGCGGCACCTCAACAGGGCGCAAAAGCAGGACATGATAGCGCGCAAGCTCAAGGAGTCGCCTGACTGGAGCGACAACCGCGTCGCAAAGCTGCTCGGCGTCTCGTGGGTAACGGTGCACATGGCGCGTGAGGAGCTTGAGGGAACTTCTCAAATTGAGAGGTTGGAGAGGCTGGTCGGTAGCGACGGGAAAGCGCGTCCCCGGAATGACCCGCGCACCGAAGAGGAGAAAGAGGAGTTTCGGAAGGAACGGCGAGAAGTAGAAGAAAAGCGGAAGGCCGCGAACCTGTGCGAGGCCATCCACCTCAACCCGGACCGTAGCGACAAAGAGATAGCGGAGCGGCTGGAGAGCGACGAGGCGGAGGTGGCGCGACAGAGGCTGCGCGTGGACGAATTTGCAGCGGTGAGGGGTCCGCAAAGGGGGTACGACATCGTTTACCGTGGCCTCACTGCGCTCCGGCGGGCGACGGGCTACCGCCGCCCGAGGAGTCCGTTGCGCGAATACTTCTCTCCCCGCATCGAAATTGAGCCGGTCTTTGACCTGGAGGAGATCGCCGACAAGCTGGCTCTCCTATACATCAGGAACGAAATGCCGGGCAAGAGGCTAGACAGCTCGCTCCCCGAGTCAGCTGCCGAGCGCGTGCGCGATAGGGTCCGGGCGGACCAAGCGGCGGCGGCCCTGCTAGCGGAACTCGTTGCGGCACTCGAACGAAAAGTAGAGAACAAGATCGCGCTCGTGGAGGGTCTCCCGGAACATATTTCCCAGCTGGAAGAAGACCTGAAAAGGCTTTACGAAGAGGGAGAAGACAGTGGGTAAGGCGTTGGGCCGCTAACTCCCGGTCCGGCAGGCCATGCACGGCCGCCGGTCGGGTAGCTCCGCTAAGTATTATGCGGTAGTTAGCTTGCGGCCTATGAGTCGGCCTTTAAGGCGTTGGACCGGGGCTATGCGGGTTTCCGAGGATCACGAGAGCCTGACCTGGTCCTTCTCCCCTGTTCTCCTAGACCGCGTGTGTTTGTATGTACTAGACACCACGCTCCGTCGCGGGAGACACAAGCCTCGTAGCTCTAAGCCACCCTCTAACAGGGTTAGAGATCGTTACTCCTCCAGTACACTCCGGTGCCCCGTTCTCCCCATCCTCCCCTCATTCATCCGGGCGCATATCCATCCAACACCACTAGATGTAGTGAAGCATGGAACTCTTCACAGGCTCATCACTAGGTCGTGATGGCGTCGAGGAGCAGGTACATGCAGGATCGTGGATATGAGTATCCGAGAACAAACGCTCTCGGAAAGCGGATGAATAAGGGCTAGAGGAAGGGCCGGGGCGTTCACCGCCGGCCCTTGTAAACAAATTCCTCGACCCTATATCCCTAAGTTAATACGTGCGGACTCAGTAGCGAAGAAGCCCGAGGTTACTTCTAGCTCTAACCCTTTCACATCCGGTGGGACTGAGTACACCGTCTCTACCTCCTTACTTAGTCCTGGGTTGACCCGATCGAGCAGTAAGATGCTCTTATTATCGGGCAGGTTAAAGGAGGCATCGGTATCGGTTTCATACTGGCGGTTCTTACTATCGTAAAGATACATACCGATATCGGAAACAGACACCGGTCCGTTGCCTTTGTTTGCGAAGATAAACGTAATGAGGACAAAATTCCCGGTCATCGGCGCATCAACACCATAAGGGTCCGGTAGCTCCGTGACAACCTTAGCATTGGTCACTGTGTAACTGACGTCTCCTACGGTAACCTTGTCACCAATGCCAGCTTTTGCCTGCGCTTTCTTCTTCTGCTCTTGTGCCTGCGCTTTCTTCTTCTGCGCTTGTTCTTGCTCTTTCAGCTTCTGTGCCTGTGCTTGCGCTTTCTTCTTCTGTGCCTGTTCTTGCTCTTTCTTCTTCTGTGCCTGTTCTTGCTCTTTCTTCTTCTGTGTCTGTTCTTGCCCTTTGTTCGGTCCGGCTTTCTGTTGCTTATCACCCCCGCCAGATCCGTTGCCCCCGCCAGATCCGTTGCCTCCGCAAGTCCCTAAAAGGCTGAGAAGACCCAATAGCACGATGATAGCCAGGCACCCCACTAATAGCGGTCTTCTCTTACGGCCTTCCGCTTGTGGCGGTCCCGAGGATGCTGAACTCTGCTCTCCTCCTTCTCCACTCGCTTGTTGGTTCGGGAGAGGAGGAACTGGAACATCGGCCTCCGGTGTTGGAACAACCGCGCTATCTTGAACCCGACTTCCACAGTTCGGGCAGAATGCGTTTTCGGTACTCAATTCGTTTCCGCAATTTCCGCAGTGCCTTCCCGCCACGATCGCCTCCTCCTTGCCAATAACAGCTACGATGCTTGCTTGATACCCACACGCCGAACAGCTCGCGCATTATGGTTGGTCGCCTATCCCCAGTACTAAGCAAGACTCATGATACAGGTAGCCCTTTTTTCATGCTAACAATAGCTCCTTCTCCGAGCACCTTCCTCCACCAAGACTGCTTCTACGGTCCGTTTACCCTACCGCTCCATAATACTTACCAGGTCGTATTATGCTCCCCGGTGTAAAAGCCTATCGGGAGTGAGATGGATACTCATCCGGGACCGCCATGACCAGAGTGGGTCCACGTCTGGGCGATAGCCTCGCCCAGACCACGTACACCATTCGCCAAGGCGATCAGCTTGGTCAGGGTGTCCAGTAGATCGCGTTTCTTCTGTTCCGGTATCCCAGAGACATCCTTGACGGCATCCCGTGCCGCTTCGAGAGCCGCAGTAAACCATTCGTCGGGGTCAGGCCATTCTGCGATCTCTATAAGCCCCTTTGTAGTGAGCCCGAGGAAAGTGGGAGTATTGTTCTGGGGACCGGGGCTCCCGAATTCCAAGGATATGTACCCCTCTCTCCACAGGCGGTCGAACAGAGCAACGGCTTCCCCACCACTCCTAAGATCGGGCACCGCTTCGGTGAGATCGAACTCGGGTTGAGCTATAGAGAGGCCCGCATTGCGGGCACCCCTTCTGACAAACAACATCAACTGACTTTGCCCTCGATCGTGAGCCTCCTTGAGCTTGTTCGACAGCACGAGAAGCATCCTCTGTGTCTTGGTCCATTCCGGATAGTCCAAGCTCACCCTCCGAACACCCTCTGCCACCAGGACCGCTTCTTCGGCTCCTCTACCCCTCCAGCACCCTCGGCAGGCTCCTGTACGTCCTCCTGCCGGGGCTCTGGAGCCTCCAGCTCCTTCAGCCGGCCGGTGAGGGTCGAGTTGGACTGGGCCAGCCCCGCAATGATCCTCTGATACCGCTCCCCCTCGTCGCCCCTGCGCTCCAGCTCTTTCTCCAGGAAGCGCACCCGGTCACGTAATTCCTCGACCAGAGGGTCACTGTCTACCCGTGACTCAGGTTGAGACATGTCCTGGTACTCGTTCAGGTACACGTACACCCTGCCGCCCTCACCCTGCTCACGAGGTAGAGAGCCGCGCTGGATGCGCTTTCGGATAGCTCCCTCGGTCACGCCAAGACGAGACGCCGCCTCCCTGATCGTGACTCTCAACGTCCCGCTGTCCGTATACATGTCCCTCCCCGCGTCCAACCTCCGTTCCGGGCATGGTAGACCGTCTCAAGAAAGGGCGTACGGTGCCACAATATGCAGGGTAGGAAACGGCTCACCCTACAAGCCAGGCGCTCTACCCCAAGAGTCCTTCCCGCGACATCTCGTCTAACAGGCGGGCCATCTCCCGCGTCTGCTCCTCCTCGTCCGGGAGCAGGCGTCGAAGGTCCTCCTCGCTGGGTGCGTTCGCTAGCAACCTCTCCAACCGTGCGTCCAACCCACTTTCACTCATCGAACTTAACCCCCCCGTCCTCGCCTATAACGCCCCCCTTCGATCTTACACGCTCCATGACCCGATCCAGAGCCGGCGAGTAGCGGATCAGCGCCTCCTCAACCCGGGTTATCTCGCCAGGGTCGAACCCGGAGGTGTCACGCCCCCCCCCGGATGGCGGCTACGATGGCTCTGGATCGGGCGTGGCGCTGCTCCCGGCCCGCCGGCGTACGGGAAGCTTCGAGGGCCGCCAGCTCCTGCTCTATCCTCCCGAGCTCCTCTTCAAGCCGCCCCATTCTCCCTCCTCCTCAAGCTTTCCAACCGCGCGGCAAGTTCGGCGACCTGTGCCTCCAGATGTGCCTGATGGTCCAACTTACGCTGCACCTCGACGCAGCGGAGCAGAGTGTTGTACCCCTGGAAGAGGACGGCTCCCGTGCCCCTATCTATCGAGCCTTGTAAAACGGCGGCGGTGATGTTCCTGAGCTGGCTCTTGAGCCTCTCCAACTCGTCCGGCGTGCGGGATCGTGTCCTACCCCCGCGTCTGGCGTTCGCCCTGCGCTCCTCAGCCCTGGCGGGATCGTGGTTCCAGCACCACTCCTGCCCCTCCCGAGCCCTGGCACTGCACCTCTCGCCGCCCGCTTTTATCGCCGTGCATTGGCGTCTTCCGCTCACCGGAGAACTCCTCGGCCTACGGGACTTTCCGCCCAGGCTCTATCGTGACCTAGTTGCTGAACCGTTGCCCTGAGGGTATGGTGTTTGCTTGCCACGGGATCGCGCATCTCATCGAGCGCCTTCGTCAGGCGGGCCTGAAGAAGCTCCAGGTCCGTCCGGGCGGTGTAGGCAACGCGGGCGGCATCACCGAGTTGGTGTGCAGTGCAAGCGGACGGGTAGTCACTGCCGCCAGGGTTGAGAGATCGCATCTCCTCCCTAAGCTCCGTGGCCTGCTCCTCCAAAGCCTCAAGTGCCGGTTTAAGCTCCTTGTAGCGCTCCTTCAGCTCGTCCTCCAGGGAGTAGTCCTCTTCCATCCCGGCCCGATATGCCTGGTCAGGCAGAGCCTCCCGCTCTGCGCTCAGTCGGGAGATCTCAGCCTCCGCGAACCCGAGTTCCCCGGCGGCCTGGTCGTACCTGGCGGTGTTGGCCGAAGCAGTCTTCTGGGCTTCGGCGATCTCCTTCATGGCGTCCTCGTGCAGGCTTTCCAGCCGGGGCAACACGTCGGTCAGTATGGACTCGATCATCTCGGCACGGCTCACGACCCGTCACCTCGCACCACGGTGTGTATCTTCCAGGCTTCATTGCCCAGGACCTCGCTGTAGATCTCGTCGTCGCCCCTGGGGTCGTCGGGACCGAAGCGGTCGGTGTGGATCTGCTGGATAAGTTGGGACTTCAGTAGTTCGTCCTCCGTGGGCAACTCTTCGCCTTCGCTCAAGTCCGCGAGGGGGGCGCGTTCGTAAGCCGAAAGGTCCGGTCCAGCCTCATCAACGATCTTCTTTAGCTGCTCGAAGTCGAGCATGTTTCCTCCTTAAACTAATGCTTTAGGGTTCTCCAAACGCTCGGGGCGGCTATCCGGCCTCACCCCCGCTCCGGCGCTGGAACTCCGCTTCGGACGCGAGTCGGATCGAGCGCGTCGCCGAGCGCATCAGGCGCATGTCACGCTCTTTACCGGCGGTCGAAGTAAGGTGCCAGAACCAGCCGATACGCTCCCACGCCTGCCCCCGGAGCGCCCCCTCCTCGCGGGTCCTAATGAAGAGGTCTTCGTCGTTGCACCTCAGGGCGTCAAGTTCCTCGGCGGCGAGGTCCTCGCCCTCGTCTTCGGGGTGCGGCATCATCTCGCGGAAGACGGCGCGGGCCTCTTCGAACATCCTGTTCGCGTCCTCGACGTCGAAGTGTTCGGCCACTAGAAGTCTTCTCCCTCGAGTTCGCGCATTCGATCCTCGACCTTGGCGGCGTAGGAGTTTCCGTCAACAGGATCAACACCATCAACAGCTTTTTCGCTATTGTTACTACTATTGTTGTTGTTTTGTACACAACAAGTAGTGTGATCCTGTTGAAGCTGTTGAAGCTGTTGAAGTGCTGTTGAGCTTCCAGGAGTGTCGCTGCCTCCTCCTGGACCATCTTTCCGCAGTCCGAGGCCGACCCATACCCGAACATTAGACTCTCCCTGCCAGGTGCGCTGCCTTACCTCCAGGCCCGGCTTAGCTCTCCCTACAGCCTGATAAAAAGCCTTGCGGCTGAATGTTGGACGTCCGGCCGCCTCGCACACTTCGGCGTATCGTCTCATTAGTTCATCCCGGGCCACCATCGCATCCGGGTGGGTGATGGTGTTGTTATCGAGCCATACGTCCAGCGGATCTGTAGCCTTGCGGAACTCTTCGTGTGCCTGCCTCGTGCTTTCCGCTTCGGTGAAGCCTCTGGCTCTCAGAGAAGCGAGGGCAGTCAGGCTCTTATTTAGAACACCCGAAAGCTCCCTCGGGTCGGCCAAGGAGGCGTCCAGTTCACTCCTGGGCCTCTGTTCGGAAGGCTCGAAGGTATTATCGAACGGGACCACTAGCCAGCGCCTGTAGAATGCATGGCTGGCGTCGCCGCTGCGGGGGGCATGGTTGGCGCTGAAGACTAGCCGGGCGTACGGCATGAACTCGAAGCTTTCTCGGTACTTGTACTCGCCCTGGACCGGATCACCGCCGGTTAGTGCTTTGAACACGCTGGTCGAGCTTAAGTGGTCGCTCGGAAGATCCGGGCAGATATTCGCTAGTTTGCCGACCAACCTGGACGCTGCGAAGCGATCGCCTTCTATCTTCTGCAGGCTTAAATTTGCCAGGCTTCTCCTGCCGATGTACTCCATTACGGCGTTGAGGTATGTCGACTTTCCGTTCGCTCCTTCTCCGAGCAGGAGGACGGCTTTCTGAATAGAAGTGTCAGGTAGCATTAGCCAGGCCGGTATCTCGTAGGCGAGCCGCTGAGCGTCTTCTGGGAAGGTCTGCTCGATGAACCTGTCCCATGCCGGGCATTCGGCTTCGGGGTCGTACATAACGGGGATCTGCGTCGCGCTGAGGAAGTTAGGGCCGTGCTCTAGCAGTTCTCTGGTGTTGGTATCGAGGATCCCGTTCAGTACGTTCACCTGGTGCGTCGGAGGCCGGTCCCACAGTTCTGGGGCGTCAACTCTGATGTATTCGACTACCTCATTGCCCCTATTGGTGGTCCACTTCTTCGAAGAGCCCCACTCTTCCAGGAGCTTCTTGACCTTGACTCGGATAGTCCGTTCCCCATGTTGCTTGTAGACACCCCTTTCATAATGCCAGAGCTTCCCGCCGGCATCTTGGGCGAAGTGTTCAGTGTCCGTTATCGTGTCGGCTAACGCCCTGGTCAGGCCTACGGCTTCCGGATCTCGGCTGAACCTCTCCCGGAGTTCCTCCGGTAACTTCCCGCTCATTCCTTCTCCTCCTGCATCCGCGCGAACCACATTCGAGCCAGCGGCGCGCATTCCCTCCACGTGCGTTCCGCGTCGTTAAGGTCTGTGATGAATGGCGCTGCCGTCTTGTAGAGGAACCGCTGGAGTCTTCTGATCTTAAGTTCCTCCATGGCGTCCCGTACAGGTTGCTGCCGCACTTGCTTCGGCGCCCAAGTTTCGGGAGGTCCAAGCTCCACGCTGTAGCGCATCGCTAGAGCGATCATTGCCTCCATCTTCTCCCCGGCCCCGTAGCGTTCGACTTTCATAAACAGGTCAAGCACGTCCCCGCCCTTGTTGCACGCTCCGAAACAGTGCCAGCGTCCGTCGTTGATCTTGAACGATGGAGTCTTTTCCTGGTGTACGGGGCAAAGCCCTACCAGGTGTTGTCCCTCGCGCCTGAGGCTCGTAAGCTCGCCTGCATAGTTCTCAAGCGCCACGGCTTCCTTGACGATCCTGATCGAACGCCTGAAGCCGTAGTGCCGGGCATCATCTTCTATACTGGGCGAAGATCGCCCTGTTTCCGCGTTCGTCGTTGAGGTAGAATTCACTCAGAGCTCCTTTCGTCGGAGTTTCTTTTGGGTCCGGGGTCTCTGCTTGGTCGGCATCGAGGCCCCCTTATTTATCGGCATTACGCGCTCTTCGCTTTCTGCTCGTTCTTTGTCTGCCCTCCACTCTCATTTCGTGCGCCCCGGAGTCTGTCGATGTCCTCCAGGCCAGCTTTATGGTCGCGGAGCTTTCTTATCGCCGCGTCGTAGCCCTCATCGACCGTAGAACGAAGATCGTCCAGTGCTGTTGCGAGACGGTCGTGGACAGCCGCCTCCTCCATCGGCATCCTCCCGATCTCGCGCAGCAAGCCGATCCTCGGTGCTGCGGTGGTCCAGATGTCCCGGTGCAGTTCGTCAGTTCTCTGGACCGTTTCCAGGCTCACCGTGCCGTCCTCCATAGCTTCCCGGAGTCGGCGTTCCCTGCTTTCGATGAGATCCACCCAGGCCGTCAGGTAGTCCACGCGCCGCTCATCGGGGGTGCGATCCGAGAAGAGCGGCGCCTCGGCTTTTGGGGTGGCCGTCAACTCCTCGGGTTCGACTCCTAGCGCGTCGGCCAGCCTCTCGATGGTCAACGCTTGGGCGCGGTGCTTCAGGTTCTCTAGGTTCGAGATCGTCGCCCGTTCCAGACCGGCCCGGCCCGCTATTTCCTCTTGAGTCAGCTTGGCCCTGGCCCGCGCCCGTCTGAGGCCAGGCAAAAACGCGCTGGTTCTCGGCTGCACTCGCTCCACTATCAACCTCCTTCTTCGTGTATTTGCGTTTCACACACACATTATACAGAGCAGGGCGTGTGACTGCAAGCATCAAAGCAGAAAAACCCTATACATTCGCTCTTTGGCGCACACAAATATGCGCGGCCGTGTTATAATACGTACAGTATAGAAAAGCTCCGCAGGTGTAGAAGCACCCCGGAGCCCGGCCCAAAGGAGAAGCTTTGGACGACACCAGAATAGCGCAGCGCGTGGTGGAGCGCGCCCGTAAGACGGAGGAAACGCGCCTGCATAGGGCGACACAGATCGTCCGGGAACACGCCCGCGAGATCACGGAGAGCGGCGAAGGCGCAATTTACAAGGTGCCGAATTCCAGAGGCGGCGTGTACGTCGTCAGCCTGAGCAGGTGGGTGTGTGAATGCGCGGACTGGGAGTTTCGAGGCGAGCCCTGCAAGCATTTGTTTGCCGCTGAGATCGTGAGGTCGAAGTCCTCAACGTGCGCCGAGTGCAACAGCCGGTTTTTACGGCGCGACTTGGTGGAAGTCACCGAGGACCACGAGAGTTTGACCTGGTTCGTGGGCGACGAGCTTTGCCGGTCTTGCGCCATCGGTCACGGTGTCCTGTAGGTTTTGCGGAGGCGGGGATCAGTGGATCAAGACGGTGCGGGCCGGGGAGGGCGAACCCTTCCCCGCCTGC
>MWWH01000634.1_pt1 | contig 10068 bp, 13 predicted proteins | sample 1047231 | NCBI WGS metagenome assembly MWWH01 (sample SAMN06349967, study PRJNA376086) | soil metagenome | isolation source: MG3-2 sample Antarctic (ecotone) soil | place: Antarctica | collected 2015-01-13 | reverse complement strand
TGGGCGTACCCAATCAATTGGGCAGACCGAGACCGATTAACGCCGGCTTTTTGTTCTAACAAATCAATAGCCTCAAGAGCAGTCACAGCATTTACCTCCCGCACCAAGTCAATAGCACCATCTAAAACCCCATTTAAGGCCCCTAACAAGCCCGTACAGACGCCCTTCTCACTTGCAAGCATTCCGGCCCGCACACACCGAGAACCCCTCCCAGAAATCAATTCAGGGGACCAAGCGCCTTCGGCGGCTCCTCCACGCCGATCAGGGCCTAAGAAGGCCCTGCGCTCCGCTGTTCCGCTTCGCTGACGACCCACCGCCCAGCGACACGCCGGACGAAGGTAGGCCGTTCACTCATTCCCCACACGTCCGCGCCGCGTTTCCCCTGGAACGGTGAAGGGCTGTTTTTTGTTACGTTTCGGGTATAACATAACAACATGGACATTAAAAGGAGCGTTACCAATGCCAAGACCACGCATCTATGAGGACGACGCCGCCAAGCAGCGCGCGTACAACGAAAGAAAGCGCCAGGCAGCCGCCAAGAGGGAACAAGCTCGACTGGAAGAACAGCGACGCCTTAATGAGCAACGCTATAGGGCACGAACCATAGCAGGTCGCATACTCAAAATGTGTATGACAGCAGGTTCCATAGACTGGCGACTAATACAATTGGGCAAAGATAAGAAAGAAATCAAAGAGATAACCGAAATGATAGAGCAGGTAGCAAACAAGTTAATGGCACCCGGAGGCTACTACTTATGAGTTTCACTATAGCGAAACCCCAGGAGACAGAGCCACAGCCCAAGCGCAAGGGCGGAAGGCCACCCGATCCAAACAAGATCGAGTTCCGAACGGTAGGGATGCGCCAGAAACATTGGCGCCTATTGACCAAGTTCGCGAACGGGAATGTTTGCGAAGACGAGTGGAAAGAGTTCAATCCCACCCCAGCCATTGAAACGGTCATGGAACGAATCGAGAAAACCTGCCCGAACGGTCCATACGCACCAGTGGCGGTACCTAAGAGCCGACCCCGCCAGCGGCTGCCCTACGCCGATCTGGACGCCTACGCCGCCGAGAACAGCCTGACACGGTACGAAGCTCAGGCCCAGATCATCAAGGATTACTTCGCCGCCAAGTCCAAGGAACCGGTTTCGTAATGTCTACACGTCGAGCCGGCCGCTGTTACGTTTCGCTCAATTACCCATGACTTCCGGCCCCGGTGGACGACCCGCCACGGCATAAGCGCATCGATCTGCTGTTTGACCTGGCGACGACGTTTACCCTTCTCCGCAAAATAGAACACATCGCCCCGTTCGGCCTGGCGCGCGTACAGTCGCCGGGCCGATGCTTTGGCAGCGGCCATGCTGCACGTCACGCCCCCGCCGATCTGCGTTACCATCCAGTCACCATCAAATGGATCCTTTTCGGCTACCTGCCTATCCCGCTCGTCGGCTGTCCAGTCAATCAGGGAAAGCCCCTGCGTGACCGTTACGGGGTTGTTGGTACGAGTTGACCTATAGGGCGCGAGGAAGTCTTCCAGCGCCCTGCTATCGCCCGCAGCGACCACGTTCCAGAGTTGACCCCGCATGTCGTCGGCGGCGATGCAGCGCCACTCACTCTCGGAAAGACGATCCAGGACGACACACCCTTTTTCGGTCTCTTCCATCGCCTCTATCTGCTCATCGGTGAGATCATCCACGCCGAACCGCTTTTTCAGACCCGGCGACCAGTACAACTGACGCGACCCGTGCAGCACCTGCGCGTATTCCACGAACAGGGCGCCCGCTTTCAGGTCCCCTTCAAACGTGAAATCAGACAGCAGCTGGAACGCCGATTTGCCGCTTTTGTCGCGCGCCTTTTTGACCGGCTGTTTGCTCATCTCCTCGGCGACCCCCCATTTGGGTTCTTTGCCGTACTTCGCCACATATTCTTCGACATGCTTGTAAGTTTCGGCGACGTCGCAACCGTGCGAATTCACGGCCTTTAAGCCCGCTTTCGCCAGGCCCCGGTCCCACTGGGCACGCAGATCGGCGACCAGGCCAACCCGGTCAGGCGCCACGTCCAAGAACAGCAGCTCGTGAATGTGGGGATGCCACCCGTTCGCGCCGTGCGTGACTTCCAGCGCGCGGATGCTCCCGACTATGCCATGCCGAGCCGCGATCCTGACGTAAGCCGCCCCGGACCGGGAAGCCTTTCGCGCCTTCCTGAGACCGTCCAACAGATCTCCCAGCCGGTCGGAATGATTGTGGCGCAGCGTGTACGTCACCATGTACACATGCAGCCCCTGCGCTCGAGCCAGGACCAGGGCAGGCGCCAGCTCCAGCGATCGCCGCCGTTCGGTGATTTTCGCCGCGCAAACCGGACACATCCAGACACTGCTGCACGTCTGAAGGCCCGAGAACTTGGCTTTATTGAGCGCCGGGTAACTGCGCAGCTCGACGCCGCTTTCGCCGTACGTGAGCCAGCGAGTACAGCCACTAAGACGCTTATTCTCCAGCAAATGACGCGCGCCGTTTTGAAGGGCGAACCGCCGCAGCATGACCTCGTTCTGCTCGCCGAGGTGCGGCAGGGCGACGCGATCAATCGTATGCGGGGTTTGGGTTTGCCAACCGGTTTCAGTTAATACTTGGTATGCCAAAGATACACCACAGGCGAAGACTTCGCCGAGGAATCTTGACAACTGATACCGGGGGACTTGACAGAGGCTGAAAAAGTGGTACAATGCGTGTGGGTGATGATTGTCTGCCTGCCCAACCCGCCGGTATTCAGTTATCAAAGTTGAGGGGGGTCGTTAGTCGCGACCTCCCTTAATTTTTGTGCCATTCGCCACAAATAAGCCCGTTTCCTTCAATTCCCCATTAAACGCATATTGCAGGGTATCGTAACACCGTCGGGCCGGCGGCCAGGCCATTACTTTTCGGCGCATATCCAAGGGCAGCGTCCGACGACCAAGCCACGCATCACAGCAGGACCAGGCAAAGGCACGATATTCCGCCGCCGTCACAAACGACCCCAACAGGCACAGCATGGCGCCCGCAAACTGCGAGATCGTCAGCATCCATTCAATCGAGAGATGCATCACGACCGCAAGCGCCAGCAGCGGACGCCGCCAGCGCGGAAACCAGATGCAGACGGCCAGGGCGAATTCAAGGGCCAGGACTCCCCACGTCAAAACGCAGATCGGCAGCGGCGCATCCAGGAAGTGAGGCCAGGGCAAACGCTGATAGTCCGTCAGGTTGAGAACGTAATGCAGCGCCGTGCCGTCCCGCCACTCGTCGCCGTTTAGCTTCATGAGCACGGTTTGCCCGTAGATCGCACAAGCTTGCAGCTGAAGAAGACGCAGCGGCCAGGCCGGGATGCTACTCGACCAGGCCGCAAACTTGTTGCGGCAATCGACACTGAGAGCGGCACCGCTCGGGGAGACGGCCAGGTAGAACGCCAGCAGCCGCAGCAGGACGTCGGCGCCGTTGTGTACCAGAAGATTACGACCCTGAAAGGACATGAGGCAAACCCAAACCAGCCACGACGCCGGTCTTGTCCATAGCCCGATTAGCAGGAAGCCGCCTGCAAAGACCGCCAGGCCGAACACAAAATCAACTTGCGCCGCGTTCGCAAAGCGGAGCAGCTGGGGACCACTCCCGGCGCCACCGGCCATCACGGTCGAGACAACCCCAGACTCGGCAAAGAACGCGTACCTATTGGGCGAGATCATGACGACATAGGCCAGGAACAGAAAGGCGAAGACCACGCGCACAACCCCAAGCGGAAGCGCATCGACCGGAGCCAGCCAGAATGTTTTCAAACGTCCGATCATTCGACACCCTCCCAAAATCGGTAGCTGTTCCACTTCTTAGGCTGTTCCCCAATGTCAGGCACCAGACGCCAATACCTCACCAGCTCGACACGCACCGGACCAGGACCACGATTGACGGCCACCGCATAACGGGCCAGACCAGGCCAGAACTGAGGCCGCGCATGAACATTCTCAATGAACTTGCGCCAGCGGTCCTCGCGATACCCTGCCACCACGCCGAGCGTATGAACACGCGGAAACCACCAATCCTTTGTGGTGCCGTCCGCGTAGGTCATGCGCGCCAAGACCTCAACATCGAGTGATGTTGGGTTAGGCGCGAACAGGTCCCACCACTGAGCCGTACCCGTCAGGTACAGATAAGGCGCAGCTACGGCCCGGATCGATTGACCCACCGCCGAGCGAACCGGCAGCATCCACCCCACCACGGCCACGCAGTGAAACGGCAGCCACACGCACAGGAAGCCACGACGAACCGCCGACCAGTTGACTTTTCGTAACACTGCTCGAGATGAGATCCTCGCGTTACTTTTCACGATGCCACCCGCTGTATTCTCGTTTTGACCCTGCCCAGGAGCCTGCTCCACAGCGCGCACAGAAGCAGCGCCAGAGGGCCACAGAGGACGTACAGGGCGATGGCAAGCCAGGTATAGGTCATGAGCGCCGCCAATACCGGCAGAGCCACGCGCTGCGTCATGTCAGGACCAATGAACGCTAGCAGCGCACCACCCGAGATCCGCAAGAACAACGGGTTGAGGACAAGCAGCGCGAATGTAAACGCCAGGACGAATTGACATTGCTTCATGCCGACTTCCGATCTTCCTCACCCAGTTCGTTCAGCATGGTGACCAGCTCCAGGGCGCGACCATCCCGCCATTCTACAATACCGGACAATGAGTTTGGACCCGCCACCAGGTTCCGGTGAAGGTCGTATTCCTCCCGCGTGATCGGCATGATTGTTTTCGGTCGCAGGGAACCCAGCCGCGCGGCCTCCTGCGTAGTCCGCCGCGTCTGGGCCAGCCCTGCTCCCCGCTTCTTTTCGGTCGACTTCTTGCCGCTTGATTTGGCGAGTGTGTCAAATCGCCCAAAAAGAGCGTCCAGGCGGAAAGGCTGGGAGGACTTCCAAAACTTCTTTGATTCGGTCAGGTAGCCCTTGGCAAGATAAAGACGCGCCAGGGACCAAACGCCCCACGTCTGCTCGAACTTAGTCGGATTTTCGTAGAAGTCAGGGCCGAACAACCTTTTGACGTGCCACACGTACCGCGTCATTTCCCGAATATTAGTGTCCAGCGTGGCAAAGTCCTGAACGATCATGTAGAGCGTCAAGCCGTCTTTACGATGCTCCCGAAACTTCGCCAGCTCATCGACGCGCCCTTTCTCACCATAGGTCCGCGCATGGAACAGCGAAGCCGTCTCATCAACAATGCACACCGCATGTTCCGCCTGAGCCATCTCCGACCACTGGACCGTTTTAACGCCATACCAGTCCATATCATAGGTCGAGAGCACCTGCCGCCGATCATTCTTGCAGTGCTTTCCGGCCAGCACATACCCGAGCGCGCTTTTGCCCGCGCCAGGTTCACCAGTGATGCAGTAGATGCTCAAACGTAACAACTCCAAAAGAACGAGACAAGATCTATCTCGTGACGTTTCCTAGATGTTGGCACCGGAGCCACGGACCAGGTTCGTGAATATGCCGACGATCTTCACCGTTCCCATGAACAGGTACACCAGAACGTACAGGCTGAAAATCGGCAGGTACGCAGTACGGATCGGGAAAAAGTGATCGGCCGTGAACATGTAGGACAGCGTAAAGACCAGATAATTAGACGTGTCTAGGTTCAGGTCAAACGCATGTTGATTCAGATAAATGAACAGTTCGTCAATGAGCGTGAGGAAGAATCCAAGTAACATCAGTCAACAGCCTCCCATGACTTTTTCAGGCCAGCCGCATAGCTCCCGCCACCGCCACCGCCGCCCCTGTTCGTTTCGGGCACGTAGGCGCCTGCCTTCATGACCGCCAGGCGGAACATGCGCATGAAGAAATCAACCCAGGCCACCATGCCCATAATAATTCGCAGCATCACCAGGATGCCGTGCCATTTGCTTAGATCTAGTGTTTTGGGAAACGCGGGAATGACGGCACCCGTCCCATACGTCGGATCGAGGGAGTAGCTATCGGCGTCCGCAAGCCGCAGCTGAGCATTCAGCAGGCCGGACAATTCCAGTGACGCCACACGGATAGGAGCCGTGATCGTTCGAGACGACGCGGAGACCCCCGGCGTATTGAGATATTCCCCCGTATTCGTGCAGCCCCCTGCGAAGTCGGCCAGCGTATAGAAATGGAACGTGTCGCTGCTATCACCCGTGCAGGCAGACGCCGTGTTAATGGCTTGTTTCATCTCGGGAATCACTGAAAATATCCCTTTGCGCCCGAACTCGTCCAAGTCGCTTTTCAGCTTGTCGGTCGCACAGGCAGGTGGAATCACAAGCCAGATGAGGATTTTAGCGAGGTATCCAAGCAGCTCACCCGGCCACTTGTAGAACTGCGCGGCTGAGGAGAATTGCAGGCTGGGGAAGCCGGACCCGGTCCCGCAGCCTTGATCATTGCCGGGATCAGGGACCGCAGGCGGGTTGTCGCGACAGGTCGAGGAGTTCACAACAACTTCGATCTTGTCTTTGAACCCCGTCCCCGTATCCGCGTAGACAACCATGAACGCGCCCTGCCAGGGCCGGGACGATCCCGGCACCACACTGGGGGCCGTCACCGTGGCCGTCTTGTTCTGCCCATCGATGGTCGCCACCGACCCTTCCCCAGTCGTCGGGGTTTCCACCGTCCAGGTTCCGGCCTCACTGTTTCGGACGATCAGAGACGCGGACGCGCCAGGACAAAGGGTGATGTGTTCGGGCCTGATTTGCGGCAGCGTTCGGGTACAGCCACCATCATCATAGTGTATCGTGGCAAAAGTCGAAGCCGTAGTGACGGCATCGGTCCACCAGACCAGAACCGCGCCTATAAACTTTTCGGAGTCCGCAGGCGGGGACCACAGGCCCGCCGAAGTGATCGACCCGTAATTTGTCGACCACGACCCCGACGGGACCAGCGGAAACGTCGGCGCCGTTTCTGCGCTTTGATCTCCCTCGCCGACGCAGAGACCCGGACCGGTCGAGTCAGACCACTTCCACACAAAACCGGGAGGACAATCTCCGGCAGTGCTTCTGCCCGTGGACGTGCTCCCAGTGGACGTGCTCCCCGTGGACGTACTGCCCGTGGACGTAGAGCCGGTGGACGTGCTGCCCGTGCTGGACGTTCCACCGCCCCCGTTGCCTCCGTTCCCACCGTTGCCCCCGTTCCCGCCATTACCGCCCATCGATCCGATGCAGGATTGAACCTGGAAATGCTGGGTTTGACCTCTGCACAGATTGACCGACGCGGGCAGTACCTGGTCACTCATACAACCGCCCGACCCACCGTTTCCGCCGTTTCCCCCGTTACCTCCATTCCCCCCGTTGCCACCATCACCATTCGTTCCATTATCTCCGTTCCCACCCGTCGAGGTGCTCCCGGTCGAGGTGCTATCCGTCGAGGTGCTGCCCGTGGACGTGCTCCCGGTCGAGGTGCTGCCCGTGGACGTGCTCCCGGTCGAGGTGCTGCCCGTGGACGTGCTCCCGGTCGAGGTGCTGCCCGTGGACGTGCTCCCGGTCGAGGTGCTGCCCGTGGACGTGCTCCCGGTCGAGGTGCTGCCCGTGGACGTGCTCCCGGTCGAGGTGCTGCCCGTGGACGTGCTCCCGGTCGAGGTGCTGCCCGTGGACGTGCTCCCGGTCGAGGTGCTGCCCGTGGACGTACTGCCCCCACCGCCCGCATAGTCACTGCCACAGAAAGGCGGCATCACCAACGCCAAAGTCCAGAAGACCGATTTCGGCTGGACCACCCCGTTTGACGTCACCTGGCTAACCAGACGGGTCAGGCCCTGGTAGGGACTGGCGCCGTCGTCCGGGCTTGTGACCGGCCAGTTGCGCGACCAGGTCGCATCCACACGCAGATTACCCAACGTTTCTTCAATAGGGACAGCAGACGGCGGCGAGTACTTCGCCGAATACGCATACGTTTCGTCCGCTGGAGGCGGTTCAAGGTTGGCAGGACGCCAATAGTATGTGATCTGGGGAGGGGCGTTCGACGCTTCCGGCTGATACAGCCCGCGCCACGCCAGGAAAGGCCGCATCGCTTCACGAGTCGAAAATGCCTGCGTATACTCATAAGAGTAGACATCGACGCCCGCAAAATATGAAACCGTGTAAGTTCCGGGAGGATAGGCCGGATTGTTCTGCGGAACCGTGATTTCAAGACACTTTTCGTAGAACTCGCCGTGATCGGCGGTCGAGACCACCTCGACGCCCCAACCCTGCGCATCCGTGTTGGAGGCGACCACGTTGCCACCACCATCGAATATCTGCCACCCATCAAACCGGAAACCGACGGGATGACTCAGGACATGAACCAGCGGCTGCATGCGAAAATCGCTGGAAATAATCTCAGCCCGCAGGCTTCCCGCCATCATCACGAGGAGGAACGTAAGAAGGGTTTTGAGATTGAAGCTCTTGGACATGTCTCAAACGATCCTGCGAGAGATTGAACGCTCGACGCCGGTAATGCGCAACGACGATAATGAGGAGACCCGGAAGGCCGAAAATCACCATCACGAACCAGAAGCCCGTGGCGCCATCATTACGAACAGGACGAACGGGACGGAGCTGCACGACCGGGACGCGATCCACCGAGGGCAAAGGACGGGAACTGGGACGCACGACCGCCGCCACAGCCGGTTCGATCCTGACGGGCCGCGCCGCCGCAGCCACTTCACCACCGGGATGGACACGCGGGGCCGATTCATCGTACAGAACAGCCGGCTTAACCCGCTGCTGTCTGAGCTGCTGCATGAGCCGCGGTGTATAACCGTAGCGGCCCCCATGCACCATCATAAAATCGTGCTGGTCCTGCTCGGCAGTTGAAGCGTCCGTGATTGTAACCCAGTGGTTTTTGTGATCGTAGGTCTTCGACGCCGGGTACAGTTTCCAGCGGTGATTGCCGTACTTTGTCACCAGTCGCTGTTCCGCCACTGTGGGAACGTACCCCTCGGGAGGCAACTGCCCCCAGGCCCGACACGAACACAACGCCAGGACGCAAGCAATTAAGATTTTCATACGCGCAGGTTCGACGCACCGAAGCCGCCTCCCTGCGTCTGGTAAAAGGAGCGCCACCCGAAGGCAGCGCCCCAGCTCGTCGCTTAGTGGAACGCACTCTTGGCGATCCGGCGAACGAACATCCAGCCGCCGACCGCGACGCCGATGAGGATGGCGGGAACGCCATAACTCGCGATCATTGAATTGATGAACGTGCCCGTCTGGGACACAACGCCCGCGTAGGGGGTCGTGGTCAGCGTGTACGTGTCCGGCGTGTCCGCCATCGCCGCCATCGACGCCAGGACCATCAAGACCGCCATGAGCGCCAGCGAGGGCAGACCCTTGATGCCTTTGTTGAACAGTGCTTTCATTTTGCTCTCTCCTTTCTTTTGGATTTGCCCGCTAGCGCGCGGGACATTCGCAACCGTAACAGCCGCGCCAGCTCGCCGGCAGTGTTACGATTAAATCAGTTGTTCATGATTGGGCAGATATTTAACATCCGTCAAACAATCTTCTGAAATGGTCTCTACAATGGTATTCCACTCAGACACCGTCATGCTGATGCGATGATAGATTTTTGACCCGTCATCTTCCGCCACCATCAAAACCACTTTTCCGTCATCAGAACGGCCGTAAGCTAAATACATCCTAAACCTTTAGCCAGGGCGGGCGGGACTTTGCATTCGGCCCTGCATTACAGAATAACCGCCCTGACAGCTTTAAACCTTAATCCGGGATGGGTGGGACTTCCTACCCACTAGCGCAGGGTTGAACTGCCATCCCGGAGCCAGAGGGGACTGACCGGGCAATGACCCATCCCCCCCGACAACTTAAATCTTTATTCGGTACAGAATGGCGACCAGGACGCCCGCACCAACACACTTCGCGCAGCCGATCACGAACGTATGAATGAGCGTCTGGTACAGGTCCGCGTCCATTAGTCCCAAACACCTTCCAGGAAGCGGAAGACCAGCGCGACGCCCAGCAGCAGCGTCGCCAGGCCCACCATCACCAGCGCCACGAAGTCTCCGCCGTCCGCTACTGCCGGGATGGTCAATGCTGTGTCTCCGTCCCTACGC
>MWWH01000633.1_pt1 | contig 10081 bp, 10 predicted proteins | sample 1047231 | NCBI WGS metagenome assembly MWWH01 (sample SAMN06349967, study PRJNA376086) | soil metagenome | isolation source: MG3-2 sample Antarctic (ecotone) soil | place: Antarctica | collected 2015-01-13 | reverse complement strand
TTTTTTAGACTGCTTTTGCATTCAATTTTTCGACTCGTTTGATAGCTTGGGTTTTATGCTCAAAACTTGGATGGGCGTATCGTTTCAAAGTCTTTAAGTCGCCGTGTCCGAGCAACTCGGACAATGTTATCATATCTGTTTGATTTTCCGTGTGTCTCGAAGCAAAGCAATGCCGCAAAGAATACAGCACAAAATAATCATCGGTAAAAGGTTTAATACTTAAAGCCTTGAGTGCTTTTTTATGTTGCTGGTCTAATCCAACTACTTTGACATTCGGAAAAAGACTTTCGCCTTCTGCGTTTTGTCGCCGATATTCTAAAACCTTTCGGCTTTCGGTCGAGAGCGGTAACTTTCGCCGTGCATTCTTTGTCTTTCCTTCCTGAACTTGCAAAAAATTCTGTTCGAGCGAAATATCATCACGCTTTAAATTGAGAACTTCCGATGGACGCAAACCTAGTTCAATCATCATAACGGCTACATCCCGGAGAGGTTGAGCGCAAGCCATAAGATAAACCCTTTGTTCGTCAGTAGTCAAAATGCGTGGCGGCGTGATGTGTGCATCTAAAAGTTTTACTTTCCGCGCCGGGCTTTTCGGCAAAATATCCAAATCAACAAGACGATTGAAAATCATTCGCAAAGTTAAAAGTTCGTGATTTACGGTTATTGGTTTTAGCTTGCGATTGGTCTTTTTGCTGATATGCGTTGCCCGGTGATGCTTGAACTGCTCGACCATTTCAGACGTAATTTTATCGCACATAACCTTTTCGCCAAAGAATTTTAGAAAAACCTTAACATTGCTTGTATAGCGTCGCATCGTTTCTGCTTTGTTCGGGTGTTCGACGCCAACTCTTTGGAGAAAGTCATCACACGCCTTCTTTAATGTCGGTGCTGGCTCTTTCGGCTCGATACCGATTTTGCCCAAAGCAAGCTGCGTGCGGTATGCGCTCTCAACCGTTCCGGCATCACGTTTGTTTGAGCATTTAGTTGATTGCTGAACAAGTTGACCATCAAAGTAAAACTTCATCCACCAAAACTTTGAATCCGGGCGTTTATAGAGTGCCATTTTTACCTTCCTTTATTTGTTGTAGTTTTTTGTTTCGCCTGTAATTTTCACGGCGTTTGGCGTTTATTGCTTCTTTATTTGTTTTGCGGTGTCGGCGTTGTCGTAAAGCATTTAGGCAAGGTTTAGAACAGGTGAAAGAATTTTTATAGTTAGCCCAAAAGATACGTTTGCAGATTTCACAGGCTCGTAATCTATCACCGTCTATTCCGTCAATTGCTTTGGCTAAATTTGATGGTATAACTTGAACTATCGTCCCTATTGCTTGCAAGGAAACAGTAAGTAAAGGTAGTGTCGGTTTCGTATTTACATCACTAAGAACGTTATACATTCCGACAGCAGAAATACCTTCTTTTCGCAAAGTGGTAAAATACTCTACAAGTCCCCGAAAATCTTTACATAACTGAATGAATCGCCAATACGCATTATCCACGTTAAAAGCGAAAGAATAACCGGAAAGCTCTTTTGCGCCAATAATATACTTAATCGAATTTGGTTCGCAGAGAATAGCTTTCAATAACGAAATTTGAAAGTTTTGAGATAAAGGATAGAAACCTTCTGCAAATGCTTTTTCTATTACTTTTCTAAAATTTACACCATAAATTTCTTTTAATTCCTCAAGGGTTTGCTCGCCAAAGTGGTTTCTTAATTTATCGCTAATGTCTATCCTTTTCTGTGTTTCTAAGAGTGGCGGAACAAGATTAATCGTATCAATAATGTTTGCTAATTCAGGCGAACACTTATATTTCGCCCGCGATTGTTTTTTCTCAAGCTCAATTTGCCCGTGTGTTTTACCTCTTCGCATAAACAAATTTTTGTATTCATTTACTTAAAAGTGTTACATCTTGCATAAACACTTTTGAGCAGTTTTTGTAATATAAAAAATATCTATTAAATTTGCCGTTTTATTACTGAAAATGTTTGACATACAGCGTGTTATATACGGTATTCTTGGCTCAATTTACTTATACACATAAGTAAAACAGAAAGCAAGGAAAGGTTAGACTAGAGAGTGGAATAGAATGAAATTAGATATTACGGAGAAAGATGGAATGGCGCAAGAAAATGTTATACAAAACAAATTAGCTTATTCGGTTGAAGAAATAAGCGAACAAACCACGCTTTCAAAAGCCTTTTTGCGAAATGAAATTCGCGCCGGGCATTTGAAAGTTAAAAGATGCGGGCGGCGTGTCTTAATTCTGAAGGATGATTTTATGGATTATTTAAACGGAGAAAAAGAAGATGAAAAGTAAAAAAGCCGTTGCTGAAACAACGGCTCTAAAACAAATCGAAGTTAAAATGAAAGAACAAACAAATAATACACCAACGACATTCGATATTGCAAAGGATTATTTGCGGCGCGGCTGGCAACCAATACCAATCGCGCATCGCTCGAAAAATCCAAACTTTTCCGGCTGGCAAAACTTTGAAACAACCGAAGCCGATTTGCCCGCGCATTTTAACGGCAAGCCGCAAAACATCGGTGTTTTACTTGGCGCGAAATCAAACGGCTTGATTGATATTGATTTGGATTCGCCGGAAGCCGTCAAAATTGCCGATTTCTTTTTGCCAGAAACCGAAGCCGAATTTGGACGGATTAGCAAACCGCGTTCACACCGACTTTATATTTCAGACTTTCCTAAAATAGAAAAGTTTGAATTTGGCGAAATGATTGTTGAAATTCGCAGCACAGGCGGGCAGACAATTTTTCCGCCGTCCACGCACGAACAAGGCGAATCTATTAAATGGAATACAAACGGCGAACCATTAAAGATTGAAGCTAAACTTCTGCGCCAAGCCGTTGCAAAACTCGCTTCTGCTTGCGTCATTGCAAAATTTTGGACAAAGCAAAGCCATATCCGGCACGAATTAAGCCTTGCCGTTTCCGGCGCGCTTCTGCGAAACGGATTCGCCGAAAGCGAAACTGGAAATTTTATTCGCGCCGTCTGCTTTGCAAGCGGCGACGATGAAACAACAAACCGTTTGAAAGCTGTCAAAACAACGGCGGAAAGTCTGAAAAGGCAAAAGAATGTTTTCGGCTTTCCAAAACTTGCCGAATTGACCGACAAAAAACTTGTCGAAACCGTTTGCCGTTGGCTTGAAATTGAAAAGTCAGGCGAGACTACCGACAACGAACAAAAAATAGACACACGGCAAGGAAAAGGCAAAAGCACATTTAATTTTACGACCTTAGACGAACTGATAAACGAACCGGAAGAAGAAAATGATTATATTTGGGAAAATACTTTAATTTCCGGCGGGCTTTCAATCTGTTCGGCAAAACCGAAAGTCGGAAAATCAACCGTTGCCAGAAATTTAGCTGTTACTGTTACGCGCGGCGAAAGATTTTTAGGGCGCGAAACAATCAAAGGTAAAGTAATTTATTTGTGTCTTGAAGAAAAACGCTCGGAAGTTGCTAAACATTTTCGGCAGATGGGCGCGAGCGGACAAGATATTTTTATTCATACAGGCAAAACGCCGGAAGATGCTCTGCGAGCTTTAGAGATTGCGATTGCTGAAATTGAGCCGGTTTTAGTAATTATTGACCCGCTGGCGCGTGTTTTACGAGTTAATGACTTTAACGATTACGGCACAATGTCGCGCGGGCTTGAGCCGTTTATTGACCTTGCGCGAAAAACAAATGTTCATATTCTCGCGCTTCATCACGAAGGAAAAGGCGAGCGCGAAGGCGGCGACGCGCTGTTAGGCTCGACTGCTTTGTTTGGCGCGGTTGACTGTCATCTTCAATTAAGAAAAAGAAACAACGGCAGAACGGTTTCGACAACGCAGCGTTACGGCGTGGATTTACCCGAAACCGTGATTGACCTCGACAAAGAAACGGGCGTTATCTCGGACAAAGGCGATTTACAGACTTTTGTTTTGCAGGAAAGAAAGGCAGAAATTCTTAATTCGATAACGGACACGGAAAAGATTTCAGAAACGGAAATAAAAGAGCGTGTCGGCGGACAATCGAAAGGAATAATATCAAAAGCGGTGCGTCAGTTACTTGAAGAAAAACTTCTAAACCGAGAAGGCGAAGGCAAAAGAAACAATCCTTTTTTATATTTCAAAAACCTAGGAAAACTTAGGAATCCAGAAACCCCTAAAGAAGATTTTTCAGGAAACGATAAACCTAGAAATAAACTCGATAAACAAAGGGCGGAAAGCGAAGTTTCTGTTTCTAGGTTTGTAGGTTTATCTAATAGTGAAAACCTAGAAAACCTAGAAAACCTAGAAACGAAAAATCTTTGCTCAAAATGTGATTCGCCGTTGAATTTTGCGCCGAATGAAAACATTTGGTTTTGCCCACTCGAATGTCAAAGCCGAAGCGTGAATTAGAAAAGTTGCAACAAGTTGCAATACAAAAAAGACAGGTTTTGACAGTTTTTGACAGATGAAAGCAACAAATAAAGAAAAAGCCTTAGCTGCGTTATTAAAAAATTCGACGATTAGCGAAGCGGCGAAAGATTGCGGATTATCCGCAGAAACAATTTACCGATATTTGAAGGATAAGGAATTTATTTCTGACTACCGAAACGCACGGCGGCAGGTGGTCGAAAACTCGATTACTCAATTACAGCAAGCAAGCGGCGAAGCAGTTGAAACTTTGCGCCGGAACTTGTCTTGCTCAAATCCGCAAGCGGAAATTCGCGCCGCGCAAATCATTCTCGATAATGCTTTGAAGGGTGTTGAACTTGTTGACATTTTAGAGAGGTTGGAAACGATTGAAAATGAATATCAGAAGCAGATTGAAGAAGATGGAAAACAGAATAATCGGAAACGATTCTGAGTTTTGCGGTTGCGAGAAAGAATTCAGATGTTACGTTATTTATCCGGGCGCGAACGGCGAACCGATTCGAGAGCCAGCCGAAGATTACGATACACCAGAACGGTGCGGAAAGTGCGGCAAGCGCAACCCTGAAACGATACAGTCAACCTTTGTTATTAAACCAACTTTTGATGGCAATTGAACAAAACAGAATGAATATCAAAAACAGATTGAAGAAACTACAAAACTGGATAATTAAAGACAAGTTTGAGTTTCGCGAGTGCTTTGAAAGCGAATTTAATGCAATCGTAGAGAAAGTTTATAGCGGCGAAACTATTTTACTGACGGGCGTTTCAACTGATGCGGAATTACTGAAAAACTTCTGCGACAGTTGCAAAAAGCCGGTTAAAGCCAGCACACAAGAATTTTGCAGAAATCTTCAAATTATCTATGGTTAAAATGCGGAAACAATGAACATCAAAAGCCGTCTGAAAACGATTGAAAGAAAAGTAATCAAGCCGATTTCTGCGTTTTGTCTGTGTTACGGTGCGAATCTGAAATACGAAGTCATACCGATAACAATTGACGAATGGAAACGGCGATTCGACACGGGCGAAGAAAGATGCGAAAGACTGCCGGATTTCTGCGAGCGATGCCGCAAGCCGATTGATAAACGATTTATCGAAACGACGTTTGAACAAGTGCAGGAAATTCAGCGGCAAAGATTAAATCAAGTAATAGAAACAATGGCGAAGTTTGCCGATAACTAAAGCGATGCAGCTAAAAGCCAGAATAAAAAGAATTGAAAGGCGCGTAAAAATCAATCATTCGCCGTTTTGCGCGTGTGAAGATTTCGCCGGAATGATAAAGCCGCGTGTCGAAGTTATTTATGAAAGCGACGGTATTCAAACAATTGAAAATCCAATTGCCGATTTTTGTGAGCGATGCCGAAAGCCGATAGATAAACAGCAAATAATCATTCGCTTTGTTGAAAGCTGTGAACAACTTGAAAACTAATAAATTCCTTAGTTAATAAGAAACTCGAAGTTTATTGTTATTGCTTCATCTTTGACAATTTGGTCAATCACTTCATCTATTCGCGCTTTGATTTGTTTGGCGGATTTGTCGAGTTCGACGATGCCCGCCGTTTGATTGAAAGCGTCGTCAGCGTCGGCGAAATTGTCTAAAGTTAATTCGTCGGTTTCAAAACGGCTCGCCGCGTTGTGATAAAGCACGGCGATTTCTTTTTGCTTTTCGTTGGGGAAATTCGGGAAAGGAATTTTTATAAATTGATTGGATTTTATTTCCTTCATTTTTGAGCCGACCGATAAGCCCGCGCAGTATTCGCGCATTAGTTTGTGATTCATAAAGCAGGTCATAAAACAAAGCTCGACATCTGAATAATCAAAAACTCTGTAAATGCCTTGATTGTGATGCGCCACGCCTTGCGCGTTCGCGTCGTAAAAACAAGCGATGCCGACATATTCGCCGCGTCCGCCTTTTGATGTGCGGTTTATCAAAAGCATTGCGTTTTCAGAAAGATTATTTTCTTCTTTCATATTGATTCGCTCGTCGGCTTGCAGATTTCCGAAATCATCAATGACCGTCGGCGTAATCCATTTGTATTTCAGTTGTTTGATTTCAGATGAAATAAATCTGAGGCTCGGAGTTGAGCCGCTAGAGATTTTATTTTTGGCAATAAAATAAAATCCGCGCGAATAGTTATTAATTAAAAAATCAATTTCCTTAAAGGCTTTCGTATAAATTCCTGCGTCAAGTCTGCCTTCTGTAACTACTTCTTTGTAATCTGGAAATTCATAAACAAATTTGTTTGGCTTTTGGTTTTCTTCGAGTTCGCGGCGAATGAGCGCGTGGATTTGATTGTGCTTGCGGCGAATTTCCCTTTCTTTGTTGATTGCTGCTCTTTGCAGAATCGAAATATATTTGATTGTTTCTTCATTTTTGGGAATCGGAATAAATATATTTGATATTGCGTCGGTATCGAATCTCGGATACAACCCGCGATTTTCAAAAGCAATAATTTGTTCGATAAACAAATCGCTTCTAAGCAATGCCAAGAGATAATCTTTCGTAACTTCTTTTACTTCTCGGATTAAAAGAATCGCAGGCGTGCAAGTTAAGTTGTCGGCATTATCGGTAATTATTCCGATTCCTCTGCGGTAAGTTCTAACGGTTGAAATCACAATATCGTTTGTTAATACTTCCAGCGGCGATTCCGCAGGCATCGAAATTCCGTAATAATTTTTACCTTCGATAAAACCGCTTTCGACGTTGATGCTTCCGATTTCGTAATAATGGTAGCTTTCGCTTTTCTTTAGTTTTCTTCTTCGTTGAGAAGTTACAATTAACTTGTCTAAAGTTTTGTAATTGACGGAACTTTTTCTATGAAAATCCAAGTATTTGGCGGGCGACAAACAATAATTATTTTCTTCAATTCTCTTTGAAGAAATTTCTTTTGGAATCGAAACGTAGCGCATAAATTATTTTTCTTTGGTGAACAAATCTTTTAAGGTTTCTTCCTGCGAATTACACCACGCCCGAAATTCTCTGACAATTTCGTTAAATTCCTCGTCAACTACCGGATTACTATCCGCGTCAATCTCGACTTCAAAAGTTTCGTAGTCAATTTTGTGCAGCGTCGTAAAACCTTTTACTCTTTGCGAAGAACGCACTTCATAACCGACGCGCTGAATGTCTTTGAAAAAGATTTTGTAGCCGTCGGCGCGAAGTTTCTGCAATTCTTTGTCCGTCGGTTTGTAAGCGACAATCAGCGTCGTATTAACGCCGGTTTCGGCAAAAACATTCGCGGGCAAATCGAAAATAGCAGCCACGCGCATATTGTTCATCAGCCAATCGCGTGCCGCTTGCCAGCGGTCAATCGAAGCGAGCGAATTTGATAAAACAATTCCTAATCTGCCGTTTTCTTTGAGTATGCGAAAAGCGTTTTCGAGAAAGATTAAACCTTTGTCTATACGGTCGCCCGAACGCGCCACGTTCCAAAGCTCGTAACATTCGGCTAACGGCATTTCAGCGGGCGACGGTCGCCACGCTCTATCGTCGCCAAAAGGCGGATTAGTCAAAACGACATTAAACTTTTTGAGCTTCACGTTGTCGCCTCTCGTGTCCCAATCACCGTTTTTGTTATATTCGGGAAGTAATTTTAACAATCCGCCCGTGCTGTCAAATTTGTGCAGAATCGAGCCGTCGTGCGTTTCGGCGGCTAGAATCGCGTTGCCGTCGCCGTTCAAAAGCATATTGAGCGTGGCAAGCATAATCATTTGCGGGTCAATATCAAGCCCGAAAATGTTTCTGTCATCTAATTTGCTTCGTGAATTAACGTAAGAAACCGAAAGAAAATCGGCAATTCCGACCGTCGGGTCAATAATTGTTTCACCGTTGCGCGGATTTACGATGTTCACCAGAAAATCAATAATCGGCAAAGGCGTAACGAATTGCGCCTTTTGCTGTTTGGAAAACTCGCCCGCGAAACGATGAAAAACGATTTGGTAAAGGTCGGTTTTTTGCGAGAGAACGAAAGAAAAATCTTGAAACTGCCGAACGACTTGAACTAAAACTTTGACGTGGCTCGGATTTTTGCGGTCAAAAGAATTTGAACTCAAAATTTGATGATAAACGCCTTCGGCATCCGTTTTTAGTTTCTCAATTCGGTCAAGAAACGGTTTTATTGCTTTGTCGTTCAAGCCTGTATAAGAAAACTCATTCTCCGTTATGTAAAACTCAAGATAGCTGTTTGGACTCTTTTCGTTTCTCTTTTCATCGAAAACTTTGAGCGTCAAAATCTCGATTAAAATTTCATAGCCGCGCTGATTAACCAGACCGTTTTCGTCCATTGTCCGCAGAATAAACGACATCGCATCGTTAATCTGTTTTGAATGAACGCCCGAAACCGTATCTAAACCTTTGATAGTTCGTTTTGAACGGTCAATCGGCTGCGGGTTGATGCGTTGAATAAGCTGGTCGAACGTCGGAATGTTTTGAAAGCCTTCAGGTAGATGCAAAGATAAATCTTTTGTTCCGCTTTCCAAACCTTTTGCGTTAAATTCGTCGCTGTAACGCAAAATCCTGTTGCCCTGTTTCCGAAACAAATATAAACGCCTTTCGTCGTAATAAACGCCAAGACAAAAATCCTGCTCGCTTTCTTTGATAGCGGGTTTTAACTGTTGATTGAAAACCTTTTCGACATCTTCCTTTTCTTTTCGCTTAAATTCAATTACGCCGATTAAATGAAGTCGAAGCCAATCTAATTCTGCTTGGTTTCCTGTCTGTCGCCACGCTTTATAATGTTCAAACCAATCTTTTTCATCGAAAATCGCAGCATCAAATTTTATCGGCGCGGCGTTGGCGTTTCCTTTCGGAAAATAAACTTCTGTGCCGATATAATCTTTGGCATACATTCCAGAATTTACGAGCGCAGAAAGAAACTGCCATTTATAATATTCTTCGTTTGGCTTCCCGCTTGCGCCTTTGATTGTTGATTTCTTGCCAAGTGTTTCATTAACGGGCAAAACACAATCAAACTCATCTGTCGTTCTAAATTGATTGTCAAATTTTTCAATTTGTTCTGTAAATGGATTCATAATTTTTTTATTTCGGCGATGCCGAAATCATAAATAAAAGTGAAGAATAACAACGAAAAAAATACTTATTGTAAGAAACAAAACTAATTTTATGTAATCAAATTAGAATCTAATTTGCGGAAAGTTTTGTTTCTTACTACAATCCAAGAAAAAGCCCTTAGTTCTGAATCAACTAAAGGCTTCGATATTTGAAAACTGAATAAGCTATTTTGTTTTCAGGCAAAAGCAGTCTATCAAAGTATTGTTTTCTTTCGCAAGTAACCTGTATCTAAAAACGTATCTGTCACGTGCTATTACAGAGTGATTTTGAGTGTTTGATATTTGAAGGTAATACACTCAGTAGCACTACAAAATACCACGTAACCATAAGTGAAATATAGGGTTTTTGATGCGAAGTTTCATATAAAACTTATGTTTGATTGTTTCTAAATCTAAATTACGCAGTTATTTACAGGCAATTCCACTTTTGAAATTAAATACCTGTATCTAAAAACGTAACCTTTTACTTTTTTAGACTGCTTTTGCATTCAATTTTTCGACTCGTTTGATAGCTTGGGTTTTATGCTCAAAACTTGGATGGGCGTATCGTTTCAAAGTCTTTAAGTCGCCGTGTCCGAGCAACTCGGACAATGT
>MWWH01000632.1_pt1 | contig 10083 bp, 9 predicted proteins | sample 1047231 | NCBI WGS metagenome assembly MWWH01 (sample SAMN06349967, study PRJNA376086) | soil metagenome | isolation source: MG3-2 sample Antarctic (ecotone) soil | place: Antarctica | collected 2015-01-13 | reverse complement strand
TCGGCGTTCTGAATAAAACATTGTAATTAGCTTTACTGTTAAATGGAGGGTCAAGATATACAAGGTCAACCGATTCAGATGGAATTGAGTCTCGTAAAACGTCTAAATTATCACCGAAGTAGAGTTTGTTTTTCCAAGTCATAGCGTCTTGAATACCATAATTGAATCGCCAGAAGCAATGTAATTTAGCCCTCTCAAATTTTTAGCAACGCAAAAACTTGAAATGTTAAAAATAAACTGTATATTGAACAAATGATAATCTCGATTGCATCATTCAAAGGTGGAGTTGGAAAGACAACAACCGCCGTGCATATTGCAGAATTATTGAATCGTAAAACTCCGACGCTGTTAGTTGACGGAGACTTTAACGAGTCCGCGCTTGCCTGGAAAGGACGCGGAAAATTATCGTTTCCAATTGTCAGAGAACACGAATTGACCCAACACACCGAGAAATTTACGCACATCGTTTTAGACACGCCAGCCCGACCAACAACAGAAGAATTAAAAACAATCTGCAAAGAAAGCGACCTAGTTATTATCCCAAGTCAGCCGGACGCTCTAAGCCTCGACGCTTTGATTAAATTAGTCAATTCATTGAAAGAAATCGAAGCCAGAAATTACAAAGTCTTGTTTACATTAGTTCCGCCTTTAAGCTACGCCGGACGCGAAGCCAAAGAACTTTTGAAAGATTTAGACATTCCATCTTTCAAGACTGAAATTTATCGCCGCGCCGTTTGCGGACGCGCCGCTTTGAAGGGAACTACTGTAAACGAATTAAAGGACGGAAAAGAAGTCTGGAAAGAATTTGAGGCTTTAGGAAAGGAGATTTTGAAGTATGAACAAAAATAGATTTGCCGGATTAGCCGACCTTAAAACCCTGCAAAAATCGGAGGCTATGCCGAAACCGGACAAGAAACTAAAAACGCCTCAGAAGGACAGCAAACCGCAGGAAACTAGCACTCAGACAGCCGTTGAAACACCCCGACGCGGACGACCAAACGGAAAAAGGTCTAATGAAAATTTCCGTCAAGCTACGGCTTATATCGGAAGAGAAACTTACAAGAGAACGAAGATGAAATTATTGGCTAATGACAGTAAACAAGAGTTTTCAGAATTAGTTGATGAGCTTCTAAATAAATGGTTGAAAGCGGACTAATATTTTAGCTTTTCAACAACGCAAAAATCTAAAATTCCAAAATTGCAAAAACTCAAATAATATGAAAAACAAACACCTGATTATTTTAATTTTAGTCCTTCAATTTTTGTCGGGTTATGCTTACGCTCAATCTGCGCCACAGCAAACAAAGGAAGAGAAAAAGAAAGCCGAGCAAGAGAAAAAAGCGCAGGAACAACAAACAAAGGAACAACAGAAGCAACAGGCAAAACAAACAAAGGCAGATGCTAAAGCAGCTAAAAAGTCTGCTCCGGTTGCATTTCAAGGAGGCTATGACAGATTTACAAATGTAACTACTACAGGCTTTCAGGTTACTACATCAAAGAACGATGAAGTTTTCGCAGGTGTAAAAATTGACATCGGAGTAGCAGCTTCTTATAAAGGAACAACTGTCCCCCAAAACCCAGATGACATTAACGTGCGTCTCTTTATAGCCTACACGATACAAGCTGTCTCTACAGCAAGAGACCACAGTTTAATACTTTTAGTTGATAACGAATCAATGGACTTTGGACAACTACAAGTAACCACCCGCGAAACATACGGCAGTAGGATTAGATTTACCCACGCCGTTGTAGTTACACAAGTTAGTTTTGAGACATTACGACGAATAGCTAACGCCCGGACAATAGAAGGACGTTTTAGCGGAGTAGAGTTTCAAATATCGCCTAAGTTTATACCGACAATGAAAGCATTCTTAAATTAGAAGTAGAGATGCAGAATGAAAACACGCGGCTGGTTGGATAATGATATTTTAGAATTTTAACAACGCAAAAAGCTGAAATTGCAAAAAGCTGAAATTGCCTCTTAGCACCGCGATTAACAAAGTTAGGATACTTACCTAGCCTTTAACCGGAAAAGAGGCTCTAGAACAGCGTTTGTTTGATTATAGATAGGTACTAACCCTTTGTAATAAAAGATGGTTAGAGAGGCTCTGAGCGTCAGGAAACGGTAAAATACCAGCATAGATGAAGGAGATATTATCAACAGAATCATCTACGCTGGCATAGGTAGTGCGAAGGTTTGCCCTACCTTTTTTATTTAGTGCCGGACACGGAATAAATACAGGTAAAAACCGGATCCGGCACAAGCCAGAATGGACAAGTCTGGCTTTTTTTATTGTGAGCGATTGAACGGTAAAGGTTTTTTAACCCGTCCAACCGCTTTCGTTGTTACTAGGATAAAAGTAACAACTAATTTGTTTTCTCTACGCGACAACTGTCCAGATAGGCTAATAGGTCAGATGCCTTATACGATATTCTGGAGTTCATCCGATAGAAAGGGATTCTACCGTTATATCTTAATGCCCGTTTCAAAGTTTGATAAGAAAGATTTAGCACTTTCGCGCTTTGCTTCTCTGTTAAAAGACGGTTTGGATTAGTGGTTAAGTCTTCAATGTTCGTTTCTTGTATATTTTTCATAATAATAATTCTCCAATTTGTTTTTTTTCAGTCGGGCATTATTACCCTGTTTGTCCAATGTCCAAACCCTATTTCAATTTTCGCGGTTATGGATTTATCTAATAAATCCTATTTGAAGACCCCCATACGTCGTGTAAATGGTGTAGAATAAGGGCTTGACGTTTTATCATAATTTCTCTAATCGTTGTCTAAAAGCCGATTTGACTTTTATGCAACTTATAGATGGGTCCGATAAGTGCCATTATGTAACAGATTTTTAAGGCTCTAGCGGCATAAACCACAACTAATAGTGTTTTTTCTAAAAATCATCTCTTACTTTCCCAACTAAAAAATCGCAATATATTGTGCCGGACAATAAATCCTAGATATTGTGGTGTCCTTTACTTTTATATGAACTTTTGCTTGTCCTTTTTGAGGCAAACAGTATGCAAACAAATATATTTTCAAAAACCGCTATTCAAACCCTTATCGCCACTGCATTAAAATTTCATTTCCGGTTAAAGGTTATTCTACAAACCAAAATTCTCTGAGAATCAAACCAAAACTGCTGTATTCGCCTCATTTTTAGCAATAACACTTCTGAGAAACATCATTCTGCTATTCATTTGTCTTCTGTCTCGCTCTATATCTGCAACCAGGTTTTGGGCTTTCAACCCTTCTGTTTCCAGTTCCCGAGTCTGACGGACCAGGTTTGTAAAATCAGGCACGAGCTTTAACTCGTGATAGCTGGCATTCAAAGTTTCAACCTTTGATTTCTCTAGTTGCAACTCCTTATGCAACTCAGCCAGCCGTTCGGTAGCAACCATATACATTGCAAACTCTAGCTCACCCGTGTCTTTATTAGCGGATAAAGAAATACACAAGGCTTGCTGTCTGGCAACATCCGACTGTTTATTATTAACGGCTAGCGTCTGCAACCAGAGTTCTACGTCAACCTCTTTAATCCTGGTCTTTAGGTTGTCCAGTTTTTCAGTTAATTCCGTAATTATTGGCGCGTTTCTAGCTGTAACTTTTGCCAGCTTTTGTTTGGCGTAGTTTAGCTCTGTTCCAGCACTGGTGAATTTAGTTTCTAATTCTGCCAACTCGCTAATCTCATCTGATACCAATGCCATCTTTGCGGCTGTTTCTTTAATATGCTTCTCTGTTTCAAGTTGTTTTAATTTCTCATTCCAATAATCGTTTTTCATACTGTTACCTCTTGTTTAATCTGTCGCCTTTCATACGCCACTATTGCCTCTCGCTCCAACTGTGTATCTAAAAGGTCTTGCTCATCCGGCGCGTATTCGCTTGAATTGTGAGCGTCAATATATTGGTTATACCTATTTCGTTTCTGTTGCTGAAGAATTAAAACATCAGCCAAATCAAAGCCTTCAACCTTCTGGGCATCCGTTGCCTTGTTTTCAATCAACTTTGAAACTTTGACATCTAACCCTTGTCCCCTCGCTTGTGTGGCAATCGCCTCCCATTCTTTGAATCCGTCCGCGTCAGGGTAAAGAACGATTTGCCGATTATCAAACCTTTGAAGTCTTTCAACCTTTAACCATTGCTTGGAATTACATCCAAGCCAGATAAAATCAGGGAAACAAAGGCTTGCAATGATTGAACTCTTCTCTGATTCGACTATTGCCACAGGTCTATCAGGATATTTCGTCAAAAGATGTTCGCCAAAGAAAACTTGTTTATATTGGAAATTCTCTTTAAGTTTCAGCTTTGCCGGTAAAGATGAGGTATCAAACTCACCCTTAAGCCTCTTTCCCGTCGCTCGATTGAATCTGATTAACTTCGCTCTGCAAACTTGCATCTGTCTGTCAAGGCTAGGGAAACAGGTATAATCGTCATACGTCCCAACACGATACATTGTCAAAATGGCTTTAATCTCTTCTATACAATCGGGAAATAATTTAAGCAGGAATTGAACAAATGCATTCTTCTCGTAGTTTCCAAGTGTTGCTTTCAAATGTTCAAATGGTATGAAATCAAAGGTTTGCGGCTTTTCCTGCGGCTGTGAGACGGTTTCACTGGCAAAACCATAGTTTGCCTTGCCCGTTTTTTTACCCTTTCCAAGTTTCAACCCTATTTTTCTCTCTGGATTGTCAGAAAAGAATTGCTTTGCTGTATAACGATAGCCACATTTTGAGGCGCGGTTACAAATTCCAACATTATCGGGAAGATAATTTCCAGTCTCATCGTCAATAAATCTTGTAAATTCTTTTTTAGACTTACAAGACGGACAAGTATGTCGTGATTTTGCTCCTCTGTATTTTTCAAGTCCTATCATTTCGTTTACCTCAAAAAGTGAGTAAAGTGAGTAAAGTGAGTTTCTAAAAAACTCTGGTGTTGAATTTTATTCTTTACTTAAATCTATCAAATCCTTTTAAGTCCTTTGTTATCAACTAAAACAAATAAAACCAAGAAAAGTTAAAGAATGTTAAATACTTAATAAAAATAAGTATGGATTTTTTATTTGAAAAATCTAAAAAGTTCGTACCAGAGTTTTTTTAGAACTCACTTTACTCACTTTACTCATTATTCAGTAATTCTTTGATTCGCTGCCATCGTCTGTCTTATCCAAATAAATCCGAACTACATTGCTAACTACATCAATTGGGAATCCTTGATTTTCCAGCCGTTTTTTGAAGTTTATTTTCTTTAAGGCTTTTGCTCCGTCTCTTAAACAATCGTATCTATATTCTGCGTATAACTGTTTTAGCAAAGTGAAATTAGTTGAACTCGGCTTATAGCCATTCTCTTCTATAAACATTGCTACGCTGTCTGATTCTTGCTTATATGTAGCAACCGTTTCTTTGACAATCTCGCTGTTGGTAAACTTTTTCACTTGCAACAAGCGTTTTAAGCCGGAAACAATCCAGTTAAAAACTCCTGCTAATTCCTGTTTAATAATCTTGTTTGCCAGCGTATTGTCCTGTTCAATTTCGGGAATTGTAACGCGGAAAGGAATAATCAAAAGTCGTCTAAAATAAGCGTGTTGGTGAGTAAAATCCGTTGGCAGTTCGTTACAATTGAAAGCCAGCTTTGCATACTTCTTCATTGTGAATGATTGCCCATATTTAAGCCGCGCTTGAATTGGTTCGCCGGAAACAAGATTTTTGAATTCATCTTTAGTTTTAGCGGCATCAATCTCTGAACCGTAATTTAATAGCTTGTTGGCAATCAAAGCGCGGTTATGTTCTTCCAAAAGATTCGAGAGCGAGAAGTTTGAAATGTTTTCTTCACCTAAAACCGCGTTCACCACATCAAACAGAACAGATTTACCATTTGCGCCGCCGCCATATAAAAGCAGTGCCTTTTCCATTTTTAGGTTTTTGGTAAAGACGTAACCAAAGAATTCAGCAAGAATTTGTTGTAATTCCTTTTCCGGCAGAACTCTGTCCAAGTATTTTTGGAACATTGGACAAGTCGCGTTTGGGTCATATTCAAAAGGCAACTGGTAGGTTAAAAAATCTTCGTGGTTGAAGTTTCTGACTGTCTGCGTGTCTTTTGTTAGTTCAATAGTGCCGTTTAGAGCGTTTAGTAAAACAACGCTTGTGTTTTGGTGAATCGGTTCAAAGTAAGCAGACGAGAGAAATTGAAAATACAACTTATTCTTAAAGTCGTAGCCTTGCGCGTCTAAATTCTCGACGCTTAATTTCGCCGCAACCCGTCCGAGAAAATCCTTTATCAATTCTCGGTCTAATTCCTTCCAAAATGCGCCGTTAAAAGCGAATATAAAATCATCTTTCCGCGCCAAACCGAAGTTTTGTTCTTTGACCTTTGCCAGCAATTCATTTACACACATTACAAGAACGTGCTTTTGTAGTAATTTCTCGCCGTTGTCTAATTTGGCGATTGCACGGAAATCTATCGGCTCAATTGTCTCTAAAATTGCCTTTAGAATTTCCTCGTGTGCTAAAACTTTGACCTCTGCGGGTCTGTTAAAATTCTTTTGTTCCGATTCAATCCCGTCATTATCAAGTGTGAACGGTTGCGGGTCTGGTGTTGGTTGATAAGCCTGTGCTGTCTGTGTCGTGTTGCCCATACGAAATAATCTCCTAGCGTGAACGAAAAAAAACGTCCAACTTTTATAAAAGCCAGCCGTTTCTAGTTGCGCCCTGTAGTATTATTCCGTATTATTAGAAGTGCTATTACTCAATCACAATGAGTTACTAAAGGGAGTCGCTACTTTTGAAACGGGAAGCGGCTCTTTTTTTGCCTGAAAACAGGCTTGGATACTAGGATGAACTAATTCACATTACCTTGTCCAGCGCGGCGACCATCACGCGAAGCATAGCCTAACTTTTTTTGGCTTTCAATGCGCTTCAAATGTGCTTTTAACCCTTATAGTATAAGGCTTAGAACAAAGTAGGCAGATTAAACTATTGAATGATATCTGGTCTTTCCGGGCGGCAATTTGCTCTTATTTCGGATTTTATACCACAAGTTTGCGATATAATAGCTAATTCGGCGTTTTCGCGTTACGATTGACGGGATTTGATTTTGAAGAAATGAGTTTATGGCTAAAATTTGCTTCACCATTATTTTAGTTCTTTTGTTTGGGTTGAGCGTCATCGCGCAAACCAAACGAAAACCTGTCGCAAAAAGAGCTGTTGAGCCAGATACGATTTTAGCCGTTGTTTTGTCAGACTTAGCAGCCGACACAGTTTGCGGTAAGCCTGAGTGGGCTGAAAAAGAGTCTTACATTGGAACAATCATAAAAAGGCAATTTGATGATAGCGAGTTACAATTAAGTGGATTTGTCATCAGAGACGTAAAAGACCGGCGAACATTTATTAACATTGATACCGACCACGTTTCAGGTTTGGCGAGGTCAGCCCCAGAAGAACTTTCTTCGTTTCTTAAAAAAGGTAAGCGCGTTAAAGTTTGGGTTTATCGCTGCAGGCACATTTTATACGCACACAAAATTAAGCCAATGTAGCTCGTAGAAAAAGGCTCCATAATTACAACTCACTTATAAACTTTTCTAAATCCGTCCGGCGGCGCGGCATTTATTTCTTCCCTCTTAACAACCTAAGTATTTCAGCAATACCCTCTAAAATTAAGCGCAAGAAAAGACCCAGCATTATGGAGAAAATACCAAAAATCATTAAACCCCACGAAAAATCTTGACGCTCCTTAGGAATCTGAAACGACACCCAGATAAAGAATACACCTAGCAAAAACCCAACCGACAAAAACAACCAGCCGAAAAAGTTTAGAGCATCTTCAAACACAGGCGGCTTAACCCCCGGCTTAGTATCTATAATACCGTTCACTTCATCCGACATAATTTATTCTCCTCTTTCTTCAAATTAAATTTCGTCTAAAATTTTCCGGCGTCTTTCGTTGTATTCCTGTTCACTAAGCAAGTTCTTTTCTTTTAACCCAGACAGTTTTGCCAAACGCTCTTCAAGAGTCTGAGAAGTTTCTGTTTTTTTAGAAAGAGATAGCGCAGCTGCACTGGCAGCGTTTATATCGTTCATTAAAGCCATCTCGTCAAAAATCGTAACACCGGGAGTACCTTCATAACGTCTGCCAAGCTCAGCTAATTCCCTTCCGAACTGTAAAGATTTCTGTTTGCGATTAGCGTCGGCTGGATTATTTTTTAGAGCTTCTAGGGATTTTTTATATCTGTCTTCAGCATCATAAATTGCTCGTAATTTTCTTCTTATGTCCTCTTGCCTCAGTCTTTCTTGACGAAGGACGAGAAAAATTAAACCTGCAACAATACCAATTAATACAAGAAAGAGAAATACTTTTTCCATAACACCTCTATTATTAGTTTCCCAACATCACAATTTATCTATGAAGTCGTCCGCGCTTGCTATCCGACTTTTCCTAGAATAATTTTTCCTGCGTTGTTTTAGTGTCAATACCCGCCCTTTTGAAAGTTAATCCGCCTTGCGTTAAATCCGGGTATTTCGCCCGTTCAGTTCCTTCTAACAAACCCTTTATTGTAAGAATTTGAACTTTTGGGAAGTTTGCACCAATTGGGCTTTCATAATACCCGGCTTTAATAGCTTCTTCTTTCATCGGTCTAGTCGGGTCAACCATTGTTATAAAAATTCCGATGGATGCCCTTTCCCGGTCAACGACGTGCGCTAAATCTCTAATCATTGCCACGTTGACATTATTTCCGCCTTTGACCGAAACAATTATTTTCTTCGGTGTTGTTCTTTCGTCTTGAAAATAAATAAGTCCGTCAATTCCGCTATCCGCACCCTTCTTTTTACCTTGAAAAGGTTGTGCATTAACGAGAGAACACGCCCACCACTGGAATTGGTATTTGTCTCTATCTGCTAAATTCTGTGCGCTGTCAAAATCTTTTGGAGTGCCTTCAACATCGAATTCAATATCGGGGAAAGCGTTTAGAACACGCTTTTCGATTAACGTAATTGCAAGATGTGTTATGTCAATTCCAATCCATCGGCGTTTTAGTTTTTCTGCGGCGTGAACTGCCGTTCCGCATCCGCAAAAAGGGTCTAGGACAATATCATTCTCGTTACTTGATGCTTTAATAATGCGCTCAAGCAATGTTTGAGGTTTTTGTGTTGGATAGCCTAAACGCTCAATTGCGTGAGGCGAAATAGGGTCTATATCGGTTATTACGTCTTGAATAGGATTTCCTTTATCTGAATCGTAGTAACGCTTAAATCGTGGTGCTATTCCTTTGGGCGGAAAATAAATCAACTCTAATCCATCGAGTAAATCAAGTTTCTCTTGAGTGGTTAAATTGTCAGCATCTATATCCGGCATCAATTCTTCCAACATTTGTTTTGGAACTGCCCAATGCCTACCGACATTTGTAGGATTAACACCACGCCATTCTTTGCCGGAATCACCTGAACGAGTTCCAGAACCTGTTAAATCCGATAAAGTGTAACGTCCTTTATCATCCGAGTGTTTGTAAAAATTGGTTAAATACTCTTCGTTGTATTTTTCATAGACCTTATTCCAAGTATAGATGTTTGATTTTGAGTAAAAGAAAATTGTGTCGTGAATCGGACCCCAACGCTTTGCGCTGTTATGTCCGCTCGTTCGCTTCCAAGTTATCTCACTTTGATAGTTTTCTTTGCCAAAAACTCCGTCTAAGACAATTTTTAAGTAATGGCTGGCAGTTGGGTCGCAATGTAAATAAAGGCTTCCAGTATCTTTTAGAACTCTGTGCAGTTCTAACAATCGGTTAGCCATCATCGTTAGATAAGCCATCATATCGTTTTCACCCAAAAAACGACGCAATGCCTGTATCATCTCGGAAACGTCCGTATTCGACTGATGAACCAACTCGCCAAACTCTTTTTCGGCTTGCTCTGTCCAGTGCCAGGAATCTTCAAAGGCTGTAATTTGTGCGGATGACTCCAAACCTTTCGGCGTTCTGAATAAAACATTGTAATTAGCTTTACTGTTAAATGGAGGGTCAAGATATACAAGGTCAACCGATTCAGATGGAATTGAGTCTCGTAAAACGTCTAAATTATCACCGAAGTAGAGTTT
>MWWH01000631.1_pt1 | contig 10095 bp, 15 predicted proteins | sample 1047231 | NCBI WGS metagenome assembly MWWH01 (sample SAMN06349967, study PRJNA376086) | soil metagenome | isolation source: MG3-2 sample Antarctic (ecotone) soil | place: Antarctica | collected 2015-01-13 | reverse complement strand
CGGTCGCTTGGTCGATTGACCAGACACTAGATCCAGAGACCCTGTGATGTGCCTGTAAGGAGGTCTACTCCAAGCCTAGTCTCTTGAGGGTCTATTCTTGACTAACCCTAAAGCAGAGGTTCTGGAAGTGGTGGAAACAGGGGAGTGGCTGAACCTTGCGGATGCTTCGCATCGGATGAAGCTCTCGATACAGACACTCCGCAGAAGAATCAAAAAGGGCAAGATTCAGTCGCGGCAAGTTGATAACCCATTTGGCAAATCCTATGAGGTGTGGGTAGGCCATGACTACACCCCTGAGCAGGAGGGAATAGACCTAGACTACTCCTCAGAACAAGAGGAGAGAGTAGACAGGCCTAGTCCTGAGATTGGGGAGCCTGCCAATCTGGAGCTAGTCCGCTTGGTGGATAGGTTGCAGAGGGAAAACAGAGAGCTGGTCGAGGCAGCCACAGTCTGGCAGGCACGAGCAGGCATGCTGATGGAACAGTTCAGCCATACCCAACTGCAACTAACTGAAGCTCAGCAGACCATCAAAATGCTGGAAGGACCTAAGGTTGAGCTCAACCCTGAGGAGAGTAGGGAAGTGCTGGTAGAGACTAAGCCTTGGTGGAAGATCTGGTGACCCAGCATGATTTCAAACAAACAGCAAACCTGATATAAGGATAGAATGATGGATTTTAGCAGACTACCCGACGAGCAAATAAGACAACTAAATAAACGCATCATGGAAGATGCCACAGCAGAGCACGCTGAATTCTCTGAGAAATTCAATAAAGGAATATGTTATTTGTGTGATGCTCCTATTGAGTCCATAACATACGATCAAACATGTATGCACTGGCTTCTAAGGCCAAAAGGTGTAGATAAAATTCATGTACTAACAGTACTCAAAGAATTTGATTACCACAGAATCCAGCCATTTTTGAGATGGATTGCTAACAAGGATAGACTATTGAAGAATATCAATGATTTAGTAGAGGAGAAATCATCTGATAAAATTATTGAAAACACAATCACGTTCAAAAACTTAGAGTGGTCATTTTCTTCGTCAAAGAACGATTTTGCTGGAATTCCTGACAGTAAGCATGGAAGTGTACCTCATTATCATTTCCAAATGAGAATTGGTGGAAAGCCATTCTTTGATTACTCTGACTTTCATATTCCCTTCACTGAATATGATCTCAGGGTATTTGCTGTTCAATTGGGAGAATATAAAGGATTACGTCATACATATGGACATGGTATGGGTATGCAAGGCGCTTTAGATGAAATAACTGAGGAACAATTGATGTCAGGAATGACTTCAGTAACTAATGAATCTGAAGCGACCTTTCGACTGTCGACCATGATCGAAGCAGAAGAAGGAAGTTATATTTCTGGAGATGAATTGGCAAATATTGTGGAGGAGAGTAAGAGAACTGGTAAGCCATTGGCCGAATTGATGAAGAAACTCGAAGGAGTAAAAATAACTACAGTGGTATCACCAGGCCCTGGTGTTCCTGACATTGCAGCACGCAAAGGAGGAAGGAAACGTAAGAAGAAGTAGTAGGAGTAAGATCAGTATGGTCAGGAAGGCTGCTGCAGGCTGGGGACTCTGTCAAAGTGCCTGCGGTTACGAGTCATCAGGGTAAGACCATGCTGGAGGGCTGTAGCAGCAATCAGCAGGTCAAAGTCACCAATGATCTGCCCCTTGGCTCTCAACTCGCCACGAACTCTGGCAAAGCGTCTCAGGATGGCCCGATTGAGGGGCAGGACTTCCACAAAGCGAAGCAAGTTACGGAAAGAGGCCTCTGCGCCCTTCGAATCTCTTCCGTAATAAATTCCCTCGTAGATTTCTCCAAAGGTAATCAGGCTTATAAATAGTTCATCATTAGGGGTAAATTTAGTAAACAGTTGTTGTGCTTCAGGTCTTCCTTTTAGCCAGTCAGCCACCCAGTCGCTGTCAATCAGGTACCTCATAGCTCCACAGGTGGGCGGTTCAGCTTGCGTGACTCTTCACGGTCCTTGTGGAACTTGTCAACGTCAAAGTCAGCCCAGCTGCCAAAAGAGGATAGGAAGGCTTCATAATCCTCCCTAGTCCTAGCCTTCTTTCTGGGAGATTTAGAGGTAGGGGAGACTGGGGTAATTATAGCAACATCTTTATTATCCAACTTGAGAACATGAGGTAATCCAGTCTTGGCTACTTCATTTGCCAAACGCAAAACATCAGGTGTATTTGTAATATCTATTGATCTAAGTTCTCTCGCCACGTTTTTTCACCTCCGCCATATTATCTCACGCGCTGGCAAGTGTCGATCTGACTCAGATATGGTCAAGTGGAGGAGTGGAAGACAGAGAATGTTCAGAAAACAAAATCATCATTTGATATAAGGGTTTGATATTCACGGTAGAAATCTCTCGCCTCTCCTACGAAGTCAGTATAAGTCCTTACTACTAATTTATGACCAGACATATCAAATAGTACTGGATCAATCTCACGGCTAATTATGTAGCAAATAAACTCATCGATCTTCCTTCCAGAATACCTTTCAAGAATCTGCTTATATCTGATGACTTGGGTAGCATGTTCTACAGTGAGTCTGATACTAGGCCTTTTTATCTCTATTATTATTACTTTCTTATATCCTCTCTTCTCACTGACAGGATCAACCATACACAAAAAATCAGGCCTGTCTCTTAGTTCTATTGATGGATCAGTCGTTAATCCAAACTGTTCTTGGATAATTCTTCTTAGTGTGATGTCATCATGAAGAATCGAAAAATTTCGATCTATTATCCAGATATTTGTTTTGAGAAGATTGTGGATAGAGAAGGCGCCAGTTCTCTCGTATGATCTGTCATCGTGGATAGCCCTTTCAAACACATCTATGAAGCTGAGTCTTGATGTAATATGAGTAACCAAAGCATTGATAGTAGATAGCCTTAGTTCTGATAAGAGTCTTGCAAAGTCCTCAAGGTCCCCAATTGGCTGTTCAGCCAGTTGCCTTATAACTGTATTGGCTATCTCTCCTCCTGCATTGAGAAGATTTCTCAGAGAATCTTTGTGAGCCTGTGGCAATGTGAGAATATCTAGGTCTTCTGGAAGACGCCCCAACAATTCAGGATATCTTGAGAGAAGCTCAAGGAGTTCAGTTTCAGCGGTAACAGTGCGTATAGATGCATCAATATCATCAGCAGTAGGTGATTCCGCTAATTGAGGGAGTAGTCTTTCTACAACTGTCTTGATTGCAACCCAATCCCTGCTATTAATGTTGTATTGTTGGACCTCTGTTTTTCCTCCAGACCCCCGCCAAGTTTTTTCTAGTACAATCCTGTTTTTCTCTGGATGCTTGATTACATAGCCAACTTGCGCAGTGATACTGCCTGACGACCACTTCCTGATGACCACAGGTTCTGTAAATTGATAATGCTGTTCCCTTACTGGTCCAAGTGTTATCTCTTCCAACTTACACCTCTTTCATCTTCTCTCACATCTAGGCAGGGACTCTCACTGCTCTAAGGTTCGCTTACTAACCTCTCTACTGCCTGCTCCAGATCCCTCTGAGTGGGTGTGGTGTAGATGGCTGTGGTCTCAAGCCTCTGGTGCCCCAGCAAGGCTGCTACAGCTACCAGATTAGCTCCAGCGTCAAGGGTGTGCTTGCCAAAGCTGTGCCTGAGGGTATGGGGGGTCACATTCTCCAGTCCTGCCAGTCTGGCGTACTTGGCTACCAAGAGCTCTACTGCCCGCGACTTCAGCCCTTCACCCCTCTGTCCTACAAAGAGGGAAGTGATACCAGTTTGTGGCCTTACTTCAAGATAGTCTGTAATTGCCTTTCTGGCATCCACATTCAAAGGCAAAACTCTATACTTTCCACCCTTACCAGAACGAACAACTAATGTGCCCTTTCTATCAGAGATCTCTATATCATCCAAAGTGAGGGAGCAAAGCTCAGACACCCTAACTCCAGTGTGCCTGAGGGTGGAGATAACAGCCAGATCCCTCTTTGAGCCATGACGTTCAGTCATGCGGATGAGCCTGTCTATATCCCGCTTCTCCAAAGAGCGTGGGGCTCTGGGTGCTTGAGAAACACCTTTGACAGACTCAGTAGGGGAGTCAGCTATAAGCTTTCTACCTTTGGCCCAAAGAAAGAACTTCTTCAACGCTGCCAGTCTTCTGTTGACTGTAGCTGGCTTTCTATGCTCAACAGTTATAAGGAAGGATTTATAGTCCCTGATATCTGTCTGGGTGACTGAGGTGGGGGAGAACGTTTCAGACAGAGATTCTTCAAACCACTTGGAAAAGTTCACTAGGTCTATTCCATAGCTTGAAATGGTTTTAGGGGATATCTCCTCACGGGCTATGTCTGACAGGAACTGGTCTATATGGGGGTTGGTCTGACTCATCTTGGTACCTCTAAACATTATCCGTACAGTTTTTCCAGTCTTAGCTGAAGTGCCCCAAGCGAGGGGGCTGTAGCGATCTGGCCGTATCTGTACGCATAATGCATATTATGCGATGATATTATCCACTTATAGGAATCCATGTCAAGGGGGGTTTGTCAAGCATTCTGGGGTAGTGAGGTTGACGCGAAACGCGAGTATTTATATGCTTAGGCCGTCTCGCATTTGCAAGGGGAGAAATGAATGCGGATTGCTACTCTCGTCGTAACGCTCTTCCTGATGCTGGCAGTGGGACTGCAGTCATGCACACTCTATGGTCTGAGCGCTATAGCTGGGCAGCAGGAAACAGGTGGGGGAGCGGCTGTAGGTCTGCTAATAGCTTTTCTCTATTTACTTGGGGCAGCCTTCGTTATGGGCTTGCCTCTCATCTCCATCATCTGCTTCACGGTCGCAGGACTTCTGGGACTTGCAGTAGGAGCCACTACCAAATTCTCAGATATGACAATCTGGGGCATCGTCAGCTTTGTTCTTGCCCTGATGAGCTTCCTTGGGCGTAGAGAGCTCAGACGCAGGCAGAGGGCTGCTCACTAGCCCCAACTGAGCCATCATCTGGTCTACGGGGTTTAGGTCTATAGGAGCACCAGCTGCCGTCATCATTCCTCTTGTGGCAGCTCCAGAAGGAGCCAGTCTTACCAGTCATCCGAACCATAGGAGTGGTGTGAACACCGCACTTAGGAGGCTGAAGGGGATCCTGAGGAGGGGTACTAGCAGGTATAGCAGCCAACGGTGCAGGAGAGTGGACTACTTGAAGAAGCTTGTCCTGAATCTTCTTTGCCAAGGGCAAAGCGTCATTTATCAAAGTAGCATCTTCAGATTTTATAGAAACAGCAAATTTGTTGTCTGGGGAAGATAGTGTAATCTCGTACAACAACTTTGACATATTCATATTGTAACACTAGAAATGCCCTCTGTCAATCGGCCTACAGGGGCAGCATAGGACTACTAAGTCCTATAACGCTTGTTCTATCTTGACAAAATAAATAAGACAATACATACTTGGGCTTACAAGGAGGTGTTATACATACTATGTACAAGATAGACGTTATAAAAAGAGTGGCCAGAGACACTAGACTTAGCCAGAAGGTCGTGGGAGATGCACTAGATAGCGCATTGAAAGTCCTCCAACAGGCTTTGAAGGAGGGGAGAACTGTGACATTTCTTGGGTTCGGTACCTTCTATACCTCTGAGAGGAAGGAAGGCACAGCAAGGCATTTCAAGACAGGCCAACAGATCAAATATCCAGCTAGACGAGTTGCTGCTTTTAGAGTAGGGGATGTCCTGAAGAAGGCAGTACGCAAGACAAAGGTAGCATAGCGTTGGAATGAAGCCCAATAATAATTGATGTTATACGCAGCATTTCTATTGAAATTGGCTGAGGGCGAGCAGACAAGATATATCAAACTAGTAGCAAATCTCTGCAGGGCCCCAATCGTTAGTTAGTCCTCCATTCTCTCCTCTTACCATGCACTTATCTGGATTAGCTTGGCAGGTATACCACTTCTGAGGAACATAGCAAGTTTTCTGCCTTTCTCCTGACGGTGCAGGAGAAGCAAGGGGCTGAGTCAAGATTGACGGTATAGATGGAGGCGGTTCTATTTGATAGATTGGTGTTTTCTTGACCTTATCAGTCAGCTCCTGTAGCCTTTTTGTCATCTCTCCTGCTATACGTTTCTTTTCATCCCAGAATGCATCCACTCTAGTTTTACAGTCCTCCTCACTTAGAATGCCAAAGTCATAAGACCAACCATCTCCATCAGGAGAATCAAACTGGCAATTTACCTTCGCTTGTCTGATTGCTGCTGGTATTGGGGACTGGCTCTTGATGGTGGCTACTGAATCATTGCCAAAAGGCTGAGGGGTAGGTACCTGAGGATTGTATTCTGCTTCATTGTGATCAAAGGATGGTTCTGCTATTTCTTGTACAGCCTTCGGGCTAATTGGGCCTGATATACTCCACACGAAAAAACCAAACGCCGTAAAGACAGGGGGCAATAGCCAGTATGATATTTTATAACCAGAGAATAAACCTTTTATCACTTATATATATTTTACACCATTAAAAGATCACTTATATTTCAAAAGGCTTCACATCAGCACTGATGGGTTATATTGGTCTGATTAGGTCAGAACCTTCATTTCTATTGAAATTGACCAGACGTGCCACTTTCCTGCGGGTCATCTCTTTTTCAGGGTAGGGGATAAGAAGCTTCTTGAGCTGATCCACATCAGCATCTACATCTAGCTACTTATCAGCTGACTCAGCATCCAAGATCACAGGCATCCTAGGATGCACTTGCCCAACCACTCCATTTGCTGGAGCAGTAATTATAGAGTAGCTTTTGATAGGTATATCTGTAGCTATGTCATTGATGTCATAAATTCCTGCCAGAACAAATGGGCCATCATCTTTCAGTCTGAAGTAATAAGGCTGTTTAGCTGGTTTCCCATCTAGGGTAATAGGAGCAAACTCATAAAACCCATCCACCAGTACTAAGCATCTTTTCTGCCTGAAAGGCTGGGCATAGGTCTTGGCTGTATCCACTCTTTCAGCTGTAGCGTTGATGGTTGAGAACTCCAGTTTCTCAGTCTTAGACCAGCTGGGGATCAGTCCAAACCTCATCAGCTCAAGGTGATTCCCCCCTTCGGCTACTATGACAGGGGATTGCTGAGTGGGCCTGATGTTGTAGCGGTCTGGCCAGCCAAAATCTACATAATTGGAAACTCTCCACCTGCTCATATAACGATCTTCTAAAGCTGCTCTTGATAATGACATTGCTCCACACATAGACCAGAATATTACAATATTAGTCAAATTCATGAAAGATAGTTTATTGATTTAGTTCTAAAATAATTAGGGGGCGAAAGCCCCCTAATTAGGAATCCTTTGGCTTTCTTGGCCCCCTTATCTGCTTAGGCTTTTCCCTCAGCCAAACTTCAAGCTCATCCTTCTCATTGACCCCATACTGAATTTCATCTTTTCTGCCAGCTGCATTAGCAGCCCTACTGACCTGAACCTTCAGAGCACGCAAGGTGTCACCAGCATCAGGAGTGAGGGCCAAGATGTTATCTAGTGTCAGCTCCTCCAGCTCAGAAACCAGTGCCCGCCACTTCGGATCCTTCTTCTGTGGAGTAGCTGAAGTTACAGTCTTCTCAGCTATTGGCCTTCTGTCAACGGTTGGCATCTGTGGCACCTCCAAAACTAGGGGGGAAACCTGAGAGATATTAGCTCAATCTAAATTTTAGAGTCAAGTTGTGGGTAAGTTTGCCTGTTCGGCTCCTTTATAGAGCTGGAAAAAGGGCTCCCATCCCAAGGAGGCTCCCAGCTTCACCAGAGAAGTTCTTACTAGGGATCAGGTCTCCAAGTACCACCCACCCTCGAATTGCCCCCTTCCTGAGGCTGTGAGAGGCTAAGAAAATATAAAGATCGCCTCTTTTCCCTTCTGGTGGCTGTTGAGGGTGCTCAAGGGGGCGTTTGCTCTCACCTCACCCTGAAAAGGCATGTTTTTCGAAGAAAAACTGACGCCTCCAACACTTGCAGGGGAATGGCTGTCACCCGAAGGGCCGAAAGGAGCGAAGCGACTGAAGAACCTGCTTTAGCAGGTTGACAGCCATAGGGGGTGCCACCCCCTTACCCTATTCCTCTGCATCAGCTGAGGAACTTCCCGACGGCATAACACCCCTGATGACTTCTAGTGCCTGTTCCTCAGCTTTTGCGAGTCTTCTTTTATGGGAAGTCTCAAGATCATCAATAACGCTTTGGATTAGCTCCCTAGCAAATTGTTCAACAGGTGAACCTTGACCGTACTCCTCCCGAGACTTCTCAAGCTGATTGACAGTGGACAACATGGTCTGAACGTGGGCAATCTCAAGTTGGGCAAGAAGTTCTTGCGCCAGAACGTAACCAGCGGAAATCTCGTTCAAACGATCAATAACCTGGCTCATCTGTCAGTCCTCTCTGTGCTGATGTAGGGGTACCTGACACCCCAGAAGCCTTACTCCCTTGGGATGGAACCACTCTCGTTGCAGAGGCGACACCTCCCCCAAAAAACCATACCAGTCATCTTCACACCTCAAATAAAGGAATCCTGGAGTCGTCTCCAGGTTTGTGCCAAAGGGGTGCAGTTAGCAGGTCTTTGGCTGTAGCTAACCTAATCGAATCCAAAGAAGCGAAACGAACCAACGTAACTCCCAGCCTTTCAGAAACAGCAACACCCTTGGCTCTTCTCTTCTCTACTGCATAACCTAAAACAGAGCGATAGACTACCAGAACTCGCATTGCCCTAATTCCAAACTTCATCCTGTAATAGCCAGAATTAAACATGTCTGAATAAGCATGAAGCTTTGCAGCAAGAATATTACTGCTTCTGACAGTGTGCTCATACTCTATGAAAAATCCAGAAGTTTTCACCTCACCTCCAGCTTCACGCTGGATTTGGAAGTACCCATCTGGTGCTAAGTTGCTTCTGGTAGAAAGTAGCGGTTGAAGCTTATCAGGACCAATCCAGAGCTTGAGATCCCACCCCAGTTCTTGCGTTGCTCTATAAATTCTGACATAAATTTCATTGATCCCAAGAGTGTGCCCAAGTGGCAAAACCCCCTTGGCTTTTGTCTTTGGAAATATATAAATATATGGGCTAGATACTGAACTTCTTGGAAGCCTATCAATAATCCTATTGTTGTAAAGCTTAGTTAGTCTACGGATGCAGCTTGATTTGTCCGGCCCAAACAGGCACATCTGAATCTGGCTAGCAGTCAGAATCTTCCGATCCTTCAGCTGCTGCCTGATCTGGACATCACGGGCTGTGAGCTTGATCATCCCTATCAGCTCCACTCCGTTTCGCTGGTAAACCCCTCTGTTTTGACCCCTCTACCAGATAGGGAGCCTGCCCTTACGGCAAGGGCAGCTGGTGAGGGCATTAGCTTTACAGCCATGTTGTCAATCCTCATCCACATCTGACCCCTCCTGGTACTCAGTTGGAGGAGCTTCAATCTGTCCAAAGTAAGCTTCAACCTCAGCTCTGCTCTTACAAAATCGCTCCCTCGTCTGCTTTCTGATTTGCTCGAGCACCTCTTCTTGACCTTTTCTCTCTCTGAGGCTCTGAAGGGGTTGGGTGGTGATTTCAATTGCAGGCATGGTGTTTCCACTTGACTGCATTTTGACTAGGCAGTGGTAGCGATCAAGATTTTCAAGATCATCAGGACTAAACGGCTTCATCATTCTAGAAAGCAAATTACTATCTTGTGGGCCACACCTGAAACAGCAAAAAGTACTAACATTTCCTAAAACAGATTCTGCTAACTGACTTGACCATTGATTAATGAATTGCGTTGCCAGAAGGATTGATGCAGATACCTTCCTAGCTTCGTTTAAACACACCGATATACTTGAATCCTTAAATCTGTGGCTTTCATCGCATATGACATACGTTCGTTTTAGGGTTGATAAGTCCTGGCTCATGCGGGAAAGAAAAGCAATTTGAAGCCTTGATAGGATATACTCACCCAAAAAGTCAGAATCAATATCAGGCCCAGAAAGTGGAGCCAGGACTATTTTTCCTTCATCAGCCAACTCCCCAAAATCCACCCCATAAGGCGAACAGAGAATATTTCTCATAGGTCTGTCCCTATAAAGTGAGCGAAGTCTTGACAAAACAGGAG
>MWWH01000630.1_pt1 | contig 10118 bp, 14 predicted proteins | sample 1047231 | NCBI WGS metagenome assembly MWWH01 (sample SAMN06349967, study PRJNA376086) | soil metagenome | isolation source: MG3-2 sample Antarctic (ecotone) soil | place: Antarctica | collected 2015-01-13 | reverse complement strand
TGGGATTGGCGGCCGGTAAATCATTAATCTCGCTAATGGCTACATCCAACGTTGTAGGCTGCACCTGGGCGCGCAGGCTGGTCAGTTCGGTCTGCATAACGTCCATCCGGGCCATCAACTGCGCTACTGTGTCGGTCAGGGCCTGGTCGCTCATTGTGGCGCCCTCCTTTAAAGTTGTAGGTATTTTAATTGTAAATGGGTATGAATAGATTAAACTTTACGTAACGCAAAGAGTCAATGGGGAGGTCTTAACTTGCTGATCACGAGTGGCGGGCCAGGCAGATCCAGGAGGACAATATCCGGCTGATGATCCAGACTAATCGGCAAAGGAATTACTGATCAGTCAGAATCGTACTCGCCCCGGCCGGCCAGTTGCAGCGCCGCCGCGCTGGTCAGTATTTTCAGACTGTTGTATGATATGTTATCGTTTTGTTATTACTTAATAAAGTTAGAGCAGAAAGTAACGCTACAATTCCATGCTATTAACCCGTTTAAAATACTGGCGCGAACTGCGTGGCTATTCGCTCCGGGAATTAGCCGACAAAAGTAAAATACCATATTCGGCCATATCACTACTGGAAAACGGTAAAAGGGAACCGCAAGGCCGGACCGCTCGCAAGCTGGCCGCCGCCCTGGAGGTGGAACTTACCGCCCTGTACGAACAAGTGCCAGCACCGGTGCTAAACGTACAGCACCAGCCAGCCTCAAACGATAACAAAACTATAATAGCAGCAACCACCCGCCCCAGAAAAAGACCGGCCGGTATCAGCTTCTGGGTCATGGAGAATGATCCGGATCAGGTGGAACCATTCAGGCTGGATACGCTGCAAGAGGCCCAGCGGCTGGCCGGGCGGCTAGGTCAGGGCCGGGCCAGGATATACGAGGCCGAAAGTAAAATCCAGGTGTGGGCGGAGCACCGGTCATTCCTGGTACGGGTTACCCGCGGCCAGGATCACTGGTAAGTAAGTAAACGGCGATCTAATTATTGCTTTCCTGCTACTCTCTCCTGAACCAGCGGTACAGCCAGGACCGCTCCTTTTGTGGCTGTGGTGCCCCTGGTGACTCGCTAACCGGTTGGACGGTAGCAATTCAGCCAGGAAGCCTCCCCACTGGCCGTGGGCGCTTTCTGGATGTACTTGCCGGCCAGTAACTGCTTAACCGTGAAGGGGTCAACCATCTCCACGGCCATGCCTTTGGTATGCTGCAGGTAGCAGCCGCCGCTCTTGCGGTCGTGGTAAAGGGGTGTGCCGGCACGCATCTTTGCCAGGACTTGCTGTTGGCAGGGTTTGAGGGCCATTACTTTATTTAATCAGCCCTTCCTGCCTTGCCAGCCATTCCTCAGCCTGTATTACGCTGGCATTATCACGGTCCATAAACTTAGCTATAGTTACTAGCATTCGAGCCTCAGCAAGATATTGGGTTGTAAAGGCCAGCCATAACAGCAGGTTTATATCTTTTGGATTATCTTTTTGTAAGCTCTTTAACTGTCTGTATGCATCGACCTTATTACCGGCCTGAGCTGTTGCTACAGCCTGGTTGAATGCCTGGGTATAGGAAGGATTATCGGCAGTTATAGGTGATACCGGCGGCTGGTTATTAGGCTGATTAGAAGATGCTTGAGTACTACTACTACTACTGTTGTATTTGGGAGATTTAGAATTGATACGCTTTACTATGCTTAAAACAATCTTTACAAAAAGAACCACTATAAGAATTAGGAACGCCAGTATAACGCTTATAATAAGCCAGATAAATAGAAACATATTATTTCGTACCCATGCCGCCTTCAGGCTCAATCCGGCGCTAAAAGACCGAAATAAAGCAAATATTTATTTCAACTTTTCCTATTTTAGCTCAAACCAGACACTATAAAGGGAAATAAAAGGGCAATTATTACTCGGCCGGCCAGTTGGTATTATTACTTCAACCCTTGCCTGATGCGTGCCAGTTCCCCGGCCAGCCACTCAACTGACTGGTCGCCGTAGCCGTTGCCGTCCAGCCAGACACAGCCCAACTGCATTGTCCTGACCTAGGGCGAGCGGTCTGCAGCCATCAGCCGAATTACTGCCGCATAATGAACGTGAGGATTACCGGCCTGGAGGCTCTGGTCGAACTCCATGCACATCATAGCCCAGGCGGCATCATTGTAATGGTCGCGGTCGCGCCGGCGGGCGCTGTCGGCCAGGTCTTTAATTGTGCGCTGCTTTCCTTCCTTGCTCCTAGCCTATTCTTCCAACAAATATTCAGCCCCATCTTCAAGTTGTAATGCCGTCATAGTGCAGTGATCTTAAACCCTAAATAACTGTTAAGATTTAACCAATCTACATAATTAGCTAAAACAGAAAGTCTTTTTTGTTGTTATATGCTCTATATTCGTTTCTAGCTAATAATAATGAAAGTAGTGGGTAGATAATACAATGAGCTTAGCTGTAATGGAGTCATCAACCGGTGTATCAGGAATATCAGCCGAAATTATAATCGCAGAACTTGCCGGTGCTGCTTTCCAGTTCATGCACAAAACCTTAACACCAGCTGCCTTTGAAGAGAAATCGCTTAAGTTTAGCAATCGTATTAAAGTCACCAAAGATGATCAAGATGACGGTAATGGTAGTGGTGCCAGGCTACGCAGGGTTTTGCAGGTAATGGCTTTGGATGAGTGTGATTGGGACTTTGAACTTGGTTATAGCTGGCTGGCTGCTAATGGTTATGGTGATATGAATGTCAACTGGCTGGGTAAAATGCTGTCTGAGCGGCGGCAGGCATTATTACCCTAATGATCGCGGCAAGGCCGTTGAGCGTTGTCGGCCAAGTGTTTGATAGTTAGCGGTTGCGTACTCTTTCTGCTCATAATTTAGAATGCTTAAATTAATTTACTCATAATGTCAGGTTAACAAACGCTTCATAATCAGTCAGTATAATGTCACTATTAACTCTATATTAGACACTCAAAGGATGGGCTTATCAACGGCGATGGGCTCATTTTTATTGCCTGGCTAATCTTCATCATAATAGTGTTGCCCGGCCAACTGCAGGGCAGCCGCGCTCGCGAGCAGCCTGGCCAGCTCTTCACCGGCTACCGGGTCCAGCACCGCTATAACGGTCCGCCGGTTACCGGTGTGCGGTATGCCGTAAACCTCCCAGCCTCCATTATCAGGCAAGGTGTGAAGCAGGATGCTGTAAAACTTGAATGCGTGCATTATCTCTTACCTCCGAATGTGCGAGACCACCAGGATGACCGCTTCCCGGCCTGTTTTGGCGCGCCAGGCGTTTCCAGCCCTACAGCCGGTATTTGCAGCTCTATGGCCTGTGGCGGCTCCTGGGTGGCCTCCAGGCGCTGTTCCAGGCTTTTGACACGCTCTTTCAGCAGGGCAATTGCTATGGCACTTTCAACGGCATCATTACGCCGCTCCTCTTCCATCCGGTGAATATCATCCCGCCACTCAACCTGGGCCTGGTTATACATCGTAAGCAGGTTATCACGCTCGGCCTGAATGCCCTGCAGGGCAATTGCACCCATCTGGTTATTTTCACGTTTGGTCAATTCCTGGTGAAGTTCACCAGCACTTGCCATTTCACCGGTGAAGTTCACATTTGAAATTGCCGGCAGCAGGCGCTTTAGTCTGGCCTGTTCCACGCTGGCACCTGTAACGCGCTGGCCGTGTTTCTTGCCGTCCGATTCAAGCTCACCGTTGTCTATCAGGCGGTAAACATACCGGCTATTAACACCCAGCATAGTAGCCGCCTGGGCCGGTGTTATCCAATCCTGGCCGGTGTCCGGGCTGTCAAAAGCCGCATTTTCACCTGAACTTGCCATTTCACCCGTGAATTTCACTTATGTCAAAATCCCCAATTTGGGGAATATTAGCACACTGGCCGGACCGTGACGACTCTCGAGGCACCGTCATTAACTGTGTTTATGAAAAATGTGGTTCGGGTAATAAGAAGAAGAGCGACGCCACCATTGCCGCCGCTCTCGAGAAAAGGAGAAGGACAAGAAATAAAAAGGAAAGTTGCGAACCGCTTCTCAACAAAGGTTCGCTCTTTAACTGCAGCCTGGCGGGTCAGCGCCACCTGTAGCTTATTTGAGTATAGATGAAGTATTAAAATTATATATAGCCCAAATGTGTTATTAATTTTGTAGCCCTGATAGAAATCATCTCTGAGCGAACCAGTCGGTATGCACGTGCCCGGTGGTGCTGCACGTGCCAAGTCGGTTCCACCAGGAGCGAGGCCCGCCGCCAATCAAGATATTTATGGAAAATGATTTCCTAAAGTAGGCTCACGCAACACAATTAAAAACATTATGGAATTTCCATAATCTTGAACCCCGGTATTTTTTCGAAAATGATTTTCTTAAAGATAGCTATGCGGAAGAATTAACCCGGTTGTCGAATTTCGACAATCTAGCCCTGGTATTTTCCCAAACAGATTATCTTTTGGAAATTCCTGCGGCTGAATTAGATCAGATTACCAATTTGGGAAATCAGCAAGTTACTACATTGTTTACCACAACAGATTTGTTAAATGAAAGTCATGCAAGGGAAATAGATAGATTACCACATTGTGGTAACTTATCGCCCTGGCTTGACCGCGAAACCGCCTTGCTGGAAGTCATCGAAGGCGCGCTTGCCCGTTCCAATGCTTCCAGGCGGGCTTCTTCAGGGGTAGAAGGTGCTGCTAAAAGGTAAAGTGCGTACTTTCCTATTTCCAACTGTCCCGAATTCGGGACAGTTGCGAGAGGAGCGCAATGCTTTAATCAGGCGCATCATTATAGATGACCCCGAAGCGCTGGCCGAATACGACCGGCTGACCGTTGGCCCGCCTGGCAACCGCTCAGGCAATAACCAATACACCTCTAATAGTGGAATTGATCACATTGTGATCAATTCCACTATTACTAGAAATAGTCCAGTGGGCAATTCTAAGCAGAAGGGGCTGCACGAGCTTGGTCAAAAGCGGCCTGACCTGTTAGAAGAGGTTAAGGCCGGGTTGACGACTACCCACAAGGCCAATATTGAGGCCGGCTTCAGGCCGCGTTACGCGCCAGGCCACCAGGACGACCAGACAGATGCCAGGCTCCGGGCACCGGCGGACCGCCTCGCTCCCTTAAACAATAGCAGTACTTTTATCCTACTTAAAATAAAATTCCGTAATGTTATTCGTAATACTAAAACATTACAATGAAAGTATCAGGGGAATTTACTACTACGATCTACCATCCCTGATAATTAACAATTTATGCTCCTATTTCTCCAAAAAGTCCTTTACCAAAATCTCCAGTTTAACCCGCTGGAGATTTGTTATTTACCCATCCATTCGGGCTGGACAAACTCTACCCTACCTGACTGCTCTCAAAGTGAGCTGATTACATATAGCAATCTACATTAACAAACATCATCTTGTTGTGTGTTTAGTAGTATGCTAATGTCTATACATCAGCAGATAGAGAGTAGAACAGGGCTGACTCAAACTAGCCCCTTATACGATAGAACAACCCACTCTCAACCTTATGTTGTATTGAAAAGGCAACGCCAATGAAGACGTTGCCTTTTTGTTTAACGGCCGTCCGTAAAAAGATACTTGCGCGTAACACCATTCCAGTTAGTTCCCTACCATTCACGCTCAAACCCGTCCCCTACCGGCCAGGGCCAACGCCGGCAGCGGTCCGGACCGGCTAAAACGGGCTATTTTTACACGTTGGCGGTGTAAATCGGCAATAAAATACCAGGCCCCGCCGGTGATGGGCGGGAGTCTGGTTGGTTGGTTGGTTGGCTGGTGGTCGGGGCGAGGAGGCTGCTAGATGTAATAGGCTAAATGATCTTTAGCTTCTTGCCAGGCTTCCAGGGCGTAAAACGCTTTTGACTTCTCAACCGATATTAACGCCCGAATATAGCCCAGTAGATAGATAGCGGCCAGCTGTTCTTTATTCTCAGGAAAACCCAGATGCGAATCAAAAAGGCTTATGAAGTTGTAGGGGTCTACCGCCTGCAGCACCGGCCAAAGCTCAGTAAATTCTTTTTCTAACATTTCCAGGTTTAAGGCCGGCTCTTCCTCCAGCGTCTTTAAGAGTAAGTTCATATCATCCCCCATTAAGGCCGGTACAACGCCCCGGCCGGCTCTAAAGTTAAAAGCGGTTAAAACTCGACTGGTTCCGACTCAGGTGCCGGTACGTGGCGGCATATCGTGTAATATACGCCCTTGCCTGCATCCCGGCGGTTAAGTTCGATCGAGGCGGCACAGCACTCCCCCAGGTCCTCAAAAGAGTCTATGACGGTTGCCTCGCCGCGGACCATACAGCCTTCCGGCCCGGTGTAATTCACGGCTATCAGGTCCCACTGCCAGGCCGGCTGGGTGAAGGCAATCTGCCGTATTGTTTCGTACCCGGCTTCGGTCAGGTAAACGCTTTGGTTGCTGCTGCTGTCCAGCGCCGCCGACGGCGCCGGGTTTAAACTTGTAATTGTAGTCATTCTTCATCCTCCTGAACAGACCGTAAGACCTCCAGGTAAGCGACGTCCAAAGTCAGGTCACAGTCCTGGCACCGGCCGCTCTCGCAGTCCGCGCCTTCAACACCACACTCGCAATACAGCGCCGGTGGAGCGGCCTGGGCCTGCTCTCTCCGCGCGGTCCACTGGCCTTTATACAAGCCGGCCACGCTGGCGGCGTGTGCGCAGCAAAGTCCAAATTCGCTATTAGCCTTACACTGGCATTGCACCACCAGCTGGCCCAGACTATCGGCGCTAAACCGTACTTCGTACCGGACGCCCGGTTTGCTGCTAGAAACTGAAAATAAACCGTAGCCTAAAACTTTGGCTCTGGGTTTGAGCTTGCGTGCGCGAGCTACTGCCCTGTCTACCGAACTTTTACCGGCTTGATTAAAAACTAACATCGGTGCATACTCCTTTACAGATAAATGGTTGTTCCAACTGCCAATTTGTCCCGCCCTGGCCGGTGCTACTAACACCGGCCAGGGCTTTCCTTTATTGCTGGCCCCTGAGTTCGTTTAACTTCGCTTTGTAATCCGCTATCAGACCCCAGAACATTTCGCGGCTGATCTCACCGGCCTGGTACTGTGCCAGCGCCTGCTTGCCCAGGCCGATAAAGAACTTGTCCCAGTTGACCGGCTGTACTTCTTCGGCTTCCTGGTGGCGGGCGGCGCTGGTGGCAAGTAGGCTGCTGATCTGGGCGGTGGTGTTCTTTTTCACTGGTGGCCTGCTTTCTTATGCCGCTTTAGGTATCTTGTAGTATCTTGTTACATTTATATAGTAACACGGACTGTATTAATTGTCAATACCCTATTGCATCTTGTTACAGCTTATGTTAAAATTGGTTAGAAAGGAGGCGCTAAATTGAATAAATTAACTGAGCATAGAGTTACGCAAGGCTTAACTGTCAGACAGTTGGCTGAGGTAAGTAAGGTAAGTCCGACTACTATTAACCGGCTAGAAATGGGCAAAATAAAAAGCCATCCGGTTACTATTGGCCGGCTGGCAAAAGCATTGAATATTCCGCTTGCAGAACTTACAGAATTTATAGCGGTAGAAAGCCCAAAAATGAGCGGCCGCAAGCTTCTTAACTCGGCGGCCGCTTAACGACTACCGGCGCCTCATCCGCGCCGGCAGTCACAGGTTTAGTTTAGCGTAAAGTTAGATGAAAACAAAGACACTTGAAATAAATAAGCCACAAAACCTGGATACCTGGAAAGATTTTCAACATTGGTTTGAAAGATTTTTAGAGAATAAATTCCCAAAGCTTTATAACGGCAGGTTAAGCTGGGTTACTGGTGGCCCCAGTAATTCAGGGCAGGACGGCGAGCTTTACGGGTATGTTCTGGCTTACGGCCAGCCAGATGTCATTGACGTCCGGATAACTCCAGACGGCAATATATACCGGGTAACGATTGCGGAGATGAGGGATCCTGGCAGCGGTATACCCGATATTTTCACATCGTTAGTCAGGAAATTTAAGGAAGATTTCGTTTCCAACAAGGAGGAGGCCGGCCGAAAGTCTGATGAGGGATTAACTGCTAAATATAAAAAGGGTAAGGCCCATAAAAAAAAGTACCCAGGTATAGCCGAAGCTGAAATAGCGGAAATGGTCGGCCTTGAATACCATCAATGGAAGTATCAAAAACGAAAAGAGAATAAGACAAAAAGTGAGTAGTGTGAAAAAGGTAAATAATTCTTTTCTTCACCCATACACCTGTGTAACAATACATTCAGGTTCAACTGGCGACCTGGCTAGGGTCGAATGAGGCAAATAGTTTGAACCGGCATTAGTAGAAATTCAGTTATTTCTCGGCACCACTCCAGGCAGGCGCAATTAAAAGGCCCGCCTCGGTTATTGCAAAACCGTGTGAGGCGGACCTTATAATCCGTTGACGGACGGGCTACTCCATCTTAGCACATTTTGCAAACTTAGCAAGATACGCCGGGAAACGGGTAGCTCAACCATATCAAGAAAGGTTGAGTTTATGAACAGAAATGAAGCTTTCGTAGCACTGGCCGGTTGCCAGACCGCCGCTATTGACTGGCTTTACTGCCACCTCACCGCACTGCCCCAGGAAGAACAAAACCCTTTAGTAATTCAATACTTAGCCGCTGAGCGCCGTCGTACCCGCGCGCTGTTGGATATGGCCCTGGCACGCGCCCAGGCTACCGGACGCAAAGTCGCCAGCCGGCAGAAAGCGGGGGTATAGCCGTGGAAAACAAACCCCCCTTCATCGACCTATTTGATTGGTCACTTACCCACTATGACCAACTTTGCCGGAAGCTGGAGACAGCTTACAACCTGGAAGATCACCGCAGGGCTAATAAACTTTTTGCGATAACCTACAAAATGCACGAGATTTATACTAACCCGCCTTGTATGGACCCTCAACCTCAATTTGAAGAAAGCGGGGTGGCTTAAGATGACCGCTCATTCATTTACCATTAACGACCAGACCCAGACCAAGCAGGAAATTAAAGACCGGTTTGATATGCTGGGCTACGCTCAGCGTAAGTTCCAGTCGGTTGTCCCGGATAGCAAGGGTAATTATAGAATTGAAGGGTACCAGGGGCTGTTGATTAAACCAGAGGAGGGTGTTTTCTACCGCCACGGCGCCGGCCAGGGCGGCGACATTTTAGACTTCATTGGTTTCTGTTTATTCAATGATGCCTGGGACAAACGTGACGCCGGAATGTTTAAGTCGGTGCTGGAAGAAGGTGCCCAGGAAGTAGGGATATATCACGCTAATTCCCGCCCTGGCCCTGGCCCCGGCCCAGGCACTGGCGCTAAACCGGTAGGTGCGCCTTACCTGCAGGTTGTAGACCCCGGCCTGAAATGGCATTACCCGGTTAAGGGTAAAAAAGGTGAGCCGGCCACTTTAACCAATATCCACCGGTATCCGAACGGGAACGAGAAAGGCCGGTTTGAGTTTATCGACGCCAAAGGTAAACCGGACAAGGTTTTTGCCTGGCGGCATCCTGTATCTTCACCGGCGGGCGGCCAGCCCCGATGGACTACCGGTGCCAACGGCAAGCTAGGCCTTTACAACCTGGAGCAGGCGCTGAGCTATGACCTGGAAACACCGATCATAATTTGTGAGAGTGAGAAAGAAGTTGATCTGCTGGCGAAGCTTAAAATACCGGCGGTTTGCGGAGCGTTCGGGGCCGGTAAAGATAAATGGCCGGCGGAATGTAATGCCAGCCTTACCGGCCGCAAGTTAATTCTTTCCCCGGACCGTGTAGACGACGACCACCCGAATGACCCCGGCCCAGCTTATTTCAAGGAAATTCTGGATAATGTTTACCCGGTTGCCAAAACCGTTAAATTGCTCGACATTGACGCCCACGACATTACCAGGTGGTTAAGCAGCCACACCGCTGATGAACTGCAGGCCAAAATAGCCGGCGCCCCTTTAGCCTCAATTGAAGGTCTGACAGGTAAGCAAGCCGGAATTAAATCTTTGCGTGCTAAACCAAAAACCATCAGCGCCAAAGAACTAATTGCAAAAGAATTCGCGCCATTAGAATACATAGTACCAGGCATATTACCGACGGGTTCTAGCTTACTGGCATCAAAACCCAAGCTTGGTAAATCTTGGATGATACTCAACATAGCTATTGCTGTAGCGGCCG
>MWWH01000629.1_pt1 | contig 10119 bp, 13 predicted proteins | sample 1047231 | NCBI WGS metagenome assembly MWWH01 (sample SAMN06349967, study PRJNA376086) | soil metagenome | isolation source: MG3-2 sample Antarctic (ecotone) soil | place: Antarctica | collected 2015-01-13 | reverse complement strand
GCTCAGTCATCCGACGATTGCACACGCAAGCAAGCAAGTTGGCGTGAACGAACGCACGGTGCGGCGCTGGCTGCGGGATGACGCCGACTTTAAGCGTGCGTATCTGGAGGCGCGGCGGGCGATCACGTACCAGGCTATCTGTGTCTGCCAGCAGTATGCCAGCCATGCCGCTGCACTCCTGATAAAAATAGCCAGCGACGAGGCGCAGCCAGGCGGCGCGCGGATGGCTGCCTTAACGAAGGTGCTGGACTATGCAAAAGAGGGGCTCGTGTCAGAAGATATGCAGCAGCGAATAGAAGCACTGGAGGCGCAACTTGTACAACCGAAATCTGAACGCTCGCTTAGAACGGCTTAGAGTGATCGCGCAGCAGCGGATGCCAGCCGTCGTACCGGATGCTGTGCCGTTTATACCTGACTTTGATATGATCGCCGGTGTCATGCTCCTGTATGAAGAGCTAGGGATAGGCGACCCGACAACCGGAGAGCCAGCCCCGCCAGTGCCACCAGGCCAGCGGCTTGCCGACCTGCCACCGGGGGTGCTGGCGCAGTGGATTGGCGACACGCTCGACTTGGAGTATCCGCATGAGAAACGTTGAACGGCGGCTGACGCTGCTGCGGCTTGAAACCCGTCTGCAACCCGTGCCGACACCCCAGCCCCGCACACCGACCATTGCACAGCTGACGTTGGAGCGTCTGACTGATGCCGAGATGGAAGCCCTGGAAGCGGCGGTGCTGGCGGACCAGGCCGGGCAGCCGCTTACACTGGCGCACCAGGCCATCGTTGCACACTATACCCGTGTGTATGCTGAAGTAGAAGCACAAACAAAAACAGAAGGAGCAAAGCCATGACTACCGACCCAACCGATGAGCAGCGCCGCTGGTTTCACGAAGAGGAACAGCGTCGTCGCCGCGATCTGGCCGCCCACGACGCGGCACTCGACCGCACACTGACCGAGTTTGAACGCATCGCCCAGGCCAAGCTGTACTGGCAAGGCAAGCCGCGCTATACCCCGGAGGAGCACCAGCGCCAGCGTGAAGCGTTGGTGGCCTTCCATGTTGACCCGGCGGTCTATCGCGCGCAGCAGTCGGCAGAGACCGTGCAGGCTGAAGCCGATGCGCAACTCGCCAGCCTGCACGCCGATCCGACGCGGATCTTGACTACCGAACAGCTTGCGCGTGCCAACGCGGCAGAGAGCTACATCCGTGAAGACTGCACACGCCTGCCCCTGGCGCAGCTTGCCACGCGCCTGGAGACCGTGATCACCAGCGGCGACAAGGCGTCAATGTGGCTGCACCACCGATTTGCGCAAGCGCGCCTTGACGAACGTGAAGCCGACTACACGGCCGACCCGCGCCGTGTGCGGTCAGACGCGGAGAGCGCCGGTATCCTTGCCGCAATGGATGCTGTCAAAAAGCTGGAGACCGCGCTCTATGATGCCGACGGTATCCGCGCACGCGCAGCCACGCGCAAGCGTGCCGCCGAAGACCTGTCCGCGAAGGCCACCAGCGTCCGCCACCAGGCAGACGGCACGACGGAGCGCCAGGCCAAAGAGTTCGCCAGGCTGCCACGTTACCAGTCCTAATGCCAGTGCAAGAAAACGCGCCCCTGTAGTGCCATTCTGGTGACTTGACAATAACGGTGGGGCGCGTTCTGCATTCTGGCACTGTTTTACAGACCCAAGCGGAGCATAACTTGAATACGTTGCTTTTTTCAAGTATTCAAGTGGGGGAACGGATAGAGGCAAAACGAATCAGCGCCGCCGCCCGAAAAGCCGTTCCCAGACCGTGCGCGGCGGTCTGCGCCTGCTCGGAGCTGGGGGTGTGCCGTGAGTAACGTGAGTTTGCGCCGGGGGTGGTTGTGTAACGCGCTCCTGGTCCGGCGCTGGCAAGGCTAGCCGCTGCTCTGCCGCTTCGAGCCGGTGCTGCATTCGGGCCATGTTCGCGTTTATTTCCCGTAGGGTGTCATGCAGCTTGACTAGCTCTTGCCAGTATGCGCTGCTTTGCTGTTCTGCCCTGTCACGCTCGGCCAGCAGCCTGTCACGTTCACCTGTCGTGTTCGCAAGCTGTGCCCGGAGCGCCGCAACCTGGCGGGCCATGTCACGCTCTGGCGCGTTCTGTGCTTGCGTGTCGCTTTGCAGGGGTGTCACGTTCTGTGCTATTGCGTCGTCGTGTAGCTCAACTTCGAGTCGCTTCCCAACGTGACGCCCGCGCAACTCGCCACGATCAACCATCCGTTGCACCGTGCGCGGATGTACCTTCAATGCCTCGGATGCTTCTTTCAGTCCAACCCAACGCGGCATTTTATGACACCACCTGTCATCATATCTTGACAGTACACGGCGGGCATGTGGTATACTGCTCCCGACACAACCACACACAGATGCAGCGCCCTAGCAGCGCGGAGCAACGCTCTAGGGCTGGTAAACCGCGTGTAGACGGCCTACGGGTGCTAGTATAGCATATCCGGGGCGTGGAAGGTAGGCACATCATGCGACTTGTCACCCTCATGCTCGGCTGCTTAGGGATTCTGGCCCTGGCCGCCGTCGGTATCTTCTCCATTCAGCACAATGACCCGATCGCTGTCAGTGAGCGTGAAGCAACCGCGGCGATCCGCGTCCAAACGGCGCGTACCCTAGCCGCCCTTTCGGTAGAGCAGGCTGAGCGCAGCGCCCGCACGCAACCCTCACCACCGGTGCTAGATGGGAGCATGGTCGTTGCACTCGCTGGCCTGACGCTGTTGGTCGCTGCTGTCTGGGCCTGGATACAGTTCGGGTGCTACTTGCACATGTACGCCCGGCGCAAGGTGGGTCTGGTCAGCACCGATGATGCCGGGCGGCTGCCGGTTACTATCGAGACTGTGACGCGGACCGACTTTCCACAAGAGAGTATCAAAGCGTACCATGCCACTAGGTTAGCCGAGGCGCAGCGCCCGATCCTGCTCCCACCGGCCTATATGAGATACCAGGTGACACACGAACAGTCCAGCGCCCCAGCTCTGCCAGCCGCGCCGGTACTCGATGTATTGATGCAGGCCGACGCAGTGGCGCTCTATGGCAGTCGGGGCAGCGGCAAAACAACATTGCTGCAGAACTGGATACATGGTCTGCTGGCAGCGGGCTATCGTGTGACCGTAGCAGACCCGCACTCATATCCGGGGAAGTGGCCTGGCGAAGTGGAAGTGCTGGGCGCTGGGCGAGACTTTGCCAGTATCTTGCGGGGCGTGGATACCTTAGCGGGTGAGATGCACCGGCGATCCGCGTTGCTATCGAGTGGCAGGGCGACCGAGGATGACTTTGCAAAGGATGGGCATTTCTGGCTGTTTGATGAATTTAGCGCGGCGATGAATGAGACGGATAAAGAACTTGAAACCGCTGTCACACGAAAGATCCGGAGTTGCATTATGGAGTCGAGAAAATTTGGCCTGTTTCCCTGCTTTACCGTGCAATCGAAAAATGCACGCTTCCTGGGGGTATCCGGGGCAGCCGATCTGAAAGCGGGTCTGCTCTTTGTGCGGTTGGACAAGGATGCATCCGGAGCGCGGCGCTGTTATGTCAGCAAGGGCGACACGCCAGAAACAGAAGCCCAGCTCCCGCCGCCAGCACCGCGCCGGGCACTGTCCGACATGGACGCACGGCCACTGACTGCCCGCTATGAAGTCGTGACCGAACCAATTTTAGACACTTTAGACACTTGCAGCCCTACCCCTACCCCTACTACTACGCCCGATATGCACGTCCTGGCAGCCCATGTCGGGGCAGAAACCGAAGGGGTAGGGGTAGTAGGGGTAGTAGGGGTAGGACGCATGCACCAGAGCCCGCCCGCCGATCCGCGTGAAGGGCAGGCGCGCGCTATGCTGCTATCCGGAGCAAGCCTGACCGCCACCGCGACCGCCGTGTATGGCAACGCTGCTGGGTCCGCATTCAGAAAAGTGCAGGCGATCAAGAAGCGCATGGATGCAGAGCCACAGTAAAAAAGCGATATACTTATGGTTGACCATAGTACTTTTATGGGATTCCCACTAGGACTAATGGGTGATACTGTAGCAGGCACACGAATCTCCATGATTCGTGGAGGAATAGCGTCCTATTCCTTGCCTTCCTCGTTGCTGCTTCTGTTGCATTCCTCGACTCATTATTATTTTAACACCCCCGCTACGGGCATGGCGGGGGTGCTTTTCTCACTCGCACGGGCGTGAAGTGAGATGGATAAAGGTCTGGAGCGCGGCGGTCCCACCAATACTATCCTGGTATGTTGTCTACTCTGTTTGACGGATGAGCGGGGCAAGTCTTAGTGGGTTCATAAAACATTATTTCTAGTCACCTACAAGAATGTAGCCCTGGTGCGGCGGTTGTGCATACACGTCACGGCTGCCCCACTTCGGCAAAGCCGAAGTCAACTGAGATGCGTAATAGACGTGCCTGCGCAAACGGCGCAAACGGCTGCCCCGGCCATGCCCCTACATACGTCCCTGCTACCTAAGCAAGTAAGGTAGACCCGTAACTCCAAACAAAAAAGCCGCCCTAGCCATACGAGCCAGGGCGGTACATGGTCGCTCTAGGGTTCGTCCGACAGGATGCCGTGCCGGTAGGCTTTGCCGGCGATCTCTGCAAAAACCTCTTCATGGGTCAGGCCAGCAGCTAACCGGCTGCGGGTGTACTGTAAGCAAAACAGCGCCAGCTTAAGTGCCTCGGCTTCGGTTGCGCCAGCCTCGTGCAGCTTGTCCACCAACGCGAATACCAGCTCAAGCGTCTCCCGAAGTTCGGGATCATGCGCGCTATAGCGTTCGAGAATCTGTTCTCTCTTCATGACTGCATCCTTCCTGGTTCAATATAGCGGCGTACTGGGATTGCTCCACCCGGCCAATCAGCCCGGCATGGCCGCACATAATAGCGCACATACCGCCCGGTGCTATCCGCGTGCACCGGATCAACTTTACATATTGTACCCTGTTCGCTGTAGACCGTCGTGGTTTGGCCGACCTGGGGCATGGAGAGCGGTTGCCCCGCTGCGCTCCCCGGATGCTGCTGGTTCTGGGTCTGCTGCATCATGCCACCTCTGGGAAGAGCGCATCCAACGCCGTTGCTGGCGCGTACGCCGGTGCGGTCGTGTAGGCGTAGTACAGCGCAGCGGCTAATCTATGCGCGCAGACCTTGCCAGCCTTGCTCCACCGACAGGCGCACGCGCACTGCCCCTTGACCAGTTCATACGCCACGCCTGCTTGACTTTGGCTTTCAACCAGCAATGTGGTTGCATCATACTTGTGGACCTTGCCAGAAGTTACCAGCTTGACGGCGGCCTTGATCTGGCGCTCGCTGGCCTGCTGGCCGGTGGGGGTCGCCTTCACGATGTCAATCGCTGCCTGCTTCACGGTCTTGATTCGCACTTGCATGTTCGTGTTCCCTTTGCTACCATGTAGCTGAATCTGTTTGCGCTTCGCTTCGGATTCCTTAGCGGCTGGTGGCTGTCCAGGCTTTAACCAGCCGCTTTGTCATGTCCTTTTGACACTTTTTTTGTACACTAAAAGTAATTGGTTGTCAATACTTTTTTTGAGCAATTTTAATTATTTGTTTTAGTTGACAGTATAAGTGCAAGCATGATATACTGCTGTGCAATGGAGGTAACACATGGCAGAGAAAACAACGCGCACACCGCGCACTGGTAGAAAGCCCTTACCTGAAGGGCAAAAAGTAAAACTTGATCGCATAGCAATCCTATTGTTGCCGGATGAGGACCGTGCTTTAATTCTTGGACTTACGACGGCAGAGCGTGCAGAGGCCTTACTAGAAGCGGCTCGTAAGCGTGTTCAATCATGATGGTTACCGGTCATAATAGGTATTAGCGCAATAAAGACAGACCGTAGGGCACACAGAGAGGGAGCGTAGCATGGCAGACACCGAGCCGACCTATCCGACACCCAGCACCCAAACCGAAGACTTCATCGCGGTACTGGGCAGGCGCATGTCGTGGGAGGAGTACGAACAAAAGCGCCGCACCGAGTCTGCATCCATGATAGAAGCGTTCTGGAAAGCATACCCCGACAAGGAGTGGACTGAAGACGGTGTGCGTTTTATCCTGACCACCGACGAGCGCCACGGTGACTACCACGTGAGTGTAGCAATCTGTGTTGAACCAGGCACGACCATAGCTGCAACCCGACGGGCTGCACCAGCAGCACACAGGCTGCGTGACCTAGTAACGCGCTTCTTCGGCGGTACTCCAGAGCAACAACTCATTGCGGCGCTGTCGCACATGACTGATGACTACACATACCGCGAGTTGGCTGACATCTATAACCGGCACATGGGCGACGGCGGTATGAACCGTGATATTCTACGTGGTCGCATCCGTTCGTACAGGCGTGCCTTCGGCGGTAAGTAATCGGAGACACAAAAGAAAGTTTGAACCAGTAATTGACACCACGTGCTCCAGAGCGTATAATGATTTAAGTGTATTAATACAAAAAAGAAGGAGAGACGGTATGCGAACACTTCTCACCGTGGCCCTGCCGCAAGAGAAGGCGGCGGCGATTCAAAGAGAAGCGGCACGGCGCGGCTTGCCTATTCACAGAATTCACCAGGAGGCGCTGCTGCGCGCTATTGAGCAGTTTGCACCTTATGAAGAAGCTCCGGATCGTGCTGGCGGCACGCAACCGGAGCTTCCTGTCACCACCGCTTCCCACCCGAAAGAGTTACAAATCGCTTAAAGGCTTGCGTTGTGGCTTGCATATGATACACCCAGGCGCGAGAGCGCGCAAGTGGCTATTTTGAGGACAAAAAGGAAGCCGCTGGCGACAACTCCAGCGGCAGGCGGGGCAACGAATTAGGTTTTAGATTTGAAAGGTCACCTTGATGATATCACGACGACCCCCTTATTGTCAAGGTTGTTTTTGGAGGAGTAGGCGATGACAACAGCGACAACCCACGTACCACTTGAGCAACCTGCACGCACCCCGTTCGCGCATGAACAGGCCGAGGTGCAACGTAGCCTTGAATATCTGCTAGGACCGAGTGCCACGTTTGAGATTCGCATCCTGGGGGTTGGAGGCAACCCAAAGCGGACCGATGGAGGCTATTTCAATGATTTCTCAAAAGCGGCGACAAGTATCCACGCCTATCAGGGGCGCGCCGCCGGGGTGTACTTCACAATCAATGAAGTGAACCCCGACCTGCTGGCGCGATACAATAATCGCATTCACACCCAGTCCCCCAGCCTGACCGCCGATCACGATATTCTGCGCCGCTGCATTGTACCAATCGACATCGATCCTGTGCGGCTAGCGGGCATATCATCGAGCGATGCAGAACATAACGCGGCACTGGAGCGCGCCATCGAGATCGAGGCATACCTGCACACGGCGGGCAGCCCGACGGTTGTGCGTGCCGACAGCGGGAACGGCGCGCATCTGTTGCTTTTTACCGATCTGCCCAACGATGAAGAGAGCACGGCACTGATTACTGCATTCTTACACGCCCTTGATGCGCGGTTTAGTGGTAGTGGGCTGAAAGTTGATACCAGCCTCTTCAATGCAGCCCGAATCTTGAAATGCTACGGCACGCTTGCAGCGAAGGGGGATGGTCTCCCTGACCGACCCCACCGGCGCGCTCGGCTGCTGACCATGCCCGAACACCAGATCACGCCGCGTGCTGTCCTAGAAAAGATTGCCGCGGACGTACCGCCTGGAGCTGCACCCCAGCCCCCAAGCGAGCACGCGCCGCCGCGTGAACCGCAGCTCACCACGCGCACGGTGGGCGCGCACACGGCATGGGATGCACCGCGCATGGAGTACTTTTTTGCGAAATACAACATCCGCATCCGGCAGCCAGGCGCAGAATCCTATCAAGGTGGCCTGCGCTGGAAATTGGAAGAATGCCCCTTTGACCCCGACCATGTTGATGGGGATGCAACGGTCTACATCCGGGACGGCGGCCGGCTGGGGTTTGACTGCCAGCACGACCATTGCAAAAGCTATCATTGGGCTGACTTTCGCAGTCACTACGAGCCGGACTATAAGGACCGACGCCCGTCAACAACAGTACAGCAGACCACCAACAAAGACCAGGCCGCGACGCAGACAGAGACAAAGACGCGGCCACCCAAAGACAAGTTGCTCCCGCCACTGGTCAACGCGATTATCGACACGAGTTACTTTGCAAAGGATGCAGGCGATGCGCTCTACCGCTACTCGGAGGGCGCGTACAGACCACACGGTGACAAGTTCATTAAAGGACAGGTGAAACAGCTTCTTGCACGCTGGGGCAAAACCGAGGAATGGACATCCCACCTGGCCGAGGAGGTTGTACGCTATATCACGGTTGATGCACCGCTCGTATGGGAACGCCCGCCGCTGGGGGTGGTGAATGTGCTGAACGGCTTGCTGAATATCGAGACACGCACGCTTGAAGAACATACCCCCGAGTTTCTCAGCGTGGTGCAGCTCCCCGTGAAGTACGATCCGCTGGCCCAGTGCCCAGCGTGGGAACGCATGATCGAGACGACCTGGCCGGCGGATACGCTTGCGGTAGCGTGGGAACTGGCTGCATGGCTGATGACACCCACGGCCAAAATACAGAAATCTGTTTTGCTCGTTGGTGAAGGCGCAAACGGCAAATCAACCTATCTCGGCGGCATGGTCCGCTTCATTGGTAAGTCCAATACAGCGAACGTGTCACTGCAAAAGCTTGAAACGGACCGCTTTGCGCCGGTGCGCTTGATCGGCAAGCTGGCGAACATCTGCGCCGATCTGCCCAGTACGCACTTAGAAACAACATCTATGTTTAAGGCACTTACCGGCGGGGATGCGGTCTCCGTCGAACGCAAGGGGCAGGATAGCTTTGATATAACGCCGTTTGCGCGGCTCGTATTCAGTGCAAACAATCCGCCACACAGCAAAGATGCATCATACGCCTTTTTTCGGCGCTGGGTCCTTATCCCGTTTAACAAGGTTATTAGCGAAAGCGAAGCCCGAAGTAGGGATGAGCTTGATGCTGAGCTGGCCGCGCCAGGTGAATTAAGCGGCGTACTCAATAAGGCGCTTGATGCATGGCCGCGTGTGATGGCACACGGTATCACTGAAACACAGTCCATGCGTGATGCCTGGAACGATTTTAGAGAGACCACCGACCCGCTCGCAGTATGGCTTGACCGGAACACGGCCTGCTCACCTGAACTCTACGTAGCGTGCAAAACGCTGCTTTTTGCATACAATGAAGATAATGCCAAACACGGACGCCCGTTTTTAACCGGAACATCATTCGGTATGGGACTGAGCCGCCAGCGACCTGGCCTGGAACGAAAACAGCGCACGGTTCAAGGTGAGTATGTCTGGTGCTACGTCGGCATTGATTTGCGTAGGCACGCTGATACACCCAGTACACAGAGTACACCGCCTTTTCTCTATTCTGATGCAGAAAAAATACATGAAGATACCAATAAAGATATAAAAATAGGCCAGAATAGAGAAAAGGCGGTGTACTCTGTGTACCCTGTGGAGAGGCCCAAGTTTGCCAGCCACAAAACGACTTATTGCGTGTGTACCCGTGGCTGGGAAAACAGCACCGGCTTGATATTCTGTGAGCAGTGCTATCCACCGGGAGAGACACAGACGCAGGGTGGAGCATGGCACACCATCCGGTCTGGATGTGGCGTATGAGCATCACCGATCCCGCCGTCCGGCGCGCCGATCCGATGGCCGACTGGCGGCTTTCCGCAAAGGGCAACCGCTGGCGGCGGATGCGCGGGCATAACTGCACCATTTTCATAGACAAGCGCACGGGGTTATACAAGCTGGTGCTGAGTTACCCGGATGACGCCAAGCCGCCGCTGTTTAGCCCGCTGTACCAGACCATGGCCGAGGCGAAGCATGCCGGTCACCAGGCGCTATTGAATGCAGCGTATCCGGAGCGTGAAGCGGCATAAGAGCCTGATGTCCAAAGGAGGTACACAATGTCCGCAGAGAAATTGACCACGAGACAGCACCAGTGCCTCGATGCACTGCTCAGTCATCCGACGATTGCACACGCAAGCAAGCAAGTTGGCGTGAACGAACGCACGGTGCGGCGCTGGCTGCGGGATGACGCCGACTTTAAGCGTGCGTATCTGGAGGCGCGGCGGGCGATCACG
>MWWH01000628.1_pt1 | contig 10120 bp, 6 predicted proteins | sample 1047231 | NCBI WGS metagenome assembly MWWH01 (sample SAMN06349967, study PRJNA376086) | soil metagenome | isolation source: MG3-2 sample Antarctic (ecotone) soil | place: Antarctica | collected 2015-01-13 | reverse complement strand
GTCTGGAGTCGCGCTCAAACCGAGGCGGAACGGCGCAATCGCAAACTCCGCCGCGTATTTGTAGCCTTCTGACGGCAAATGATGACATTCGTCGAAAATTATCAACCCGAATTGATTTCCGATGCGCTCCTGATGACGATATGCCGATGCGTAAGTCGTGACGGTGATTGCGCCGATTTCGTAAAAACCGCCGCCGATTAAACCGATTTCGGCATTGAACGTCGAGAGCAAAAGGTCATACCACTGGTTCATCAAATCGAGTGTCGGGACGACGACGAGCGTCTGTCGCCCGCACATTTCGATTGCCATCGTCGCCGCGTGAGTTTTGCCCGCGCCCGTCGGCAGGACAATCACGCCGCAGCGTTCGTTTTGCCGCCACGCTTCGATTGACGCGGTTTGATACGGGTGCGGATTTAGTTGAAATTTTTGGCGAAAATCAAATCTGTCGTATTTTTTGGCAAAATCTTCATAAACCGTTTTTGCGCGGATAAAATCCTTGACAATTTCACGGTATTTGAAAGCGGGCGCACGAAAATGTCTGGTTCGTTTATCCCAGACAAAAGCCTGCGGAACAAAATCGTTTTCGTTTGCGCCGTCCAGAATCAGCGTGCCTGATTCAAAATTGAGTTTGAAGTTCGCTTGTTCCCGCAAGATATTGCTCATCAAAAATGTGAACCGGCTTTTCCATAGAACTTGAGAACTTGGAAAAATTAAATTTTCGCTGTAAGAATACTCACAATTATATTTTGAGTTTGATTATTGCATAATCTGGTGCGGAAGGAAAATTATTCACAGATAAGTTTGATAAAAATCGGCGACTGGATAATTTTGTATTATCGGACGTAAATTTAACCGAAATCTTCCGGATTTGTGCCGGTATCTTGTTTTTGAGACCAAAGTGGTCGGCTGACACCCACTTTCTTGGAGCAGAAACGGTCTTTAAATCGCTTTTTGTTTCTTTTTGGCATCTAAATACCTTTCGACTTATAAAACGCTCGTAAAGGCTTTTATTTGACTTTTTGTTTTTTGAAAATTTATCGGGTTTAAGAATTTTGCGAATTCCGGCTTTCCGTTTTTCACTGTTTGGCTTTTTCGGCAGGTAAATTCTCAGACAGCCATTGCCAATCCTGGGCGGTGTAAGTACTTCGGAGATTTATTACGAATTCGCGCTGTCCTTTTTCGATATATTCCCGCATCGTCTGCAAGACGGTTTCTCTTGCCGGTTCGGTTAACGGTTCGGCTTGGTAAGTTTCGGCATCGGCTTGGGTCGAGTTCATACCTTTACCAACTTGCAGAGATTTGCTGACGGCTTTTGCGCCGGAGGTTTTGTTCGGGATTTGATTTTCGGGTTTGCTCAAGAGGCGACGGCGAAGATGTTCGGTCAGAAATGCCGGGATGTTTGAAATCGAATCCGTGCGGGCGGCGGCGATTTCAAATTCCATTGCCAGCAGTTCGGCTAACTCATTTAAGGTTTTGTCATCGTCAGCTTTTAAACCTTTGCCGGTTTTTTTTTTTGAAATCGCGTTCAGAACTTTTTCCATTGCTCCCTGCACCGCGTCGGCGGTTCCCTCGCGCGACGGGTTTCGCGCCGCAGGCTCATCATCAGTTTCTTTAAAAGTCTTTAAAGAAGTATTAGGGAATCTGTAAGTTGCTTTGTTTTCAACGGGTTTACCCAACCCAACCCAACCCAATTTTTGGGTCTGGTCTATGTCCAATTTTCGGTTCGGGTCTGGTATGGGATGGGTTGGGTTGGGTTGGGTTGGGTTTGTGGGTGGAGGTAAATAAATTTCATAGTGATTTCCCGATTGCTCGCCGACGAAATTTGAGCGTTTAATCAGCCCGTTATCTTCGAGTTTTTTGAGATGAACGGAAACGGTTTTTATATTCTTAACTCCCGACCAATTTATAATTTGCTTGCGCGTTGCTTGAATCGTATTTGTCGGATTTACCGCGCCCAAAGTCCGCAAATAGAGCGCATCATAAATCGCTTTGCTTGCACCAGGAAACAATCCGCCCGGCAGAGCGTCGCGGTCTAGGCTGTTCGCTCGTTTATTAAAATCCTTTTCAGGCGCGTGGGCTTTTAAGGGCGGCGGCGCGGGCGGTGCAAGTTTAAGATTAATTCTTTGCTTGTCTTTATCCGCTCCGGCTTTTAATAAATCGGCAAAAGAAACTCGTGCGCTCATAAATTATCCTCGACTTTGTGCGGCTTTCTCTCTTGCGCTTTGAGCCTTCACCGGTGCGGCGGCGGTAGGAATTAATACTTCTGGCTGCGACATTTCAATGAATTCAGGTGTTATTTCGGTCAAGTTTTCGAGTTCCTTGATGTGATAGGCAAAGGCGCAAATTTTCAGCACCGAGCGGGGAACTCCGCCGGAAACTTCATAAATTCTTTCGATAGCTTCAGGCGTAAACGGATTTTCGATATTTTCAAACCTGCACCGATGAATAATCATTTCACGGGTTTCGTCAAAGGTCAGCGGCGATAAAATAGAATAAGTCGATACGCGCGAGGCTACGGCTTTATTTCGTTTATCCGACAGACGGTCTTTCAGTTCAAGCTGACCGGACAAAACAATCTGCACGAGTTTCTGCGTGTTGGTTTCGTAATTTAGAAGCGAGCGGACAAGCTCCAACTGCTTGTTATTGACGTTTTGCGCTTCGTCTATAAAAATAACGACATTTTTATCAGCCGCGTAGGTTTCGAGCAGAAAAGCCTGCAAAGCATCCTGCTGTTTTTGAAACGAGCGTTCGGCTTCGAGTTTGAAATCCATTGCGATACTTTTGAGCATCGCAAAAGGGGAAGGGAAAGTCGGTGTCGGTATAAGAGTCGTTACCGTATCCTCACGCGCCGAATAATCACTGTGCAAAAAACGCAAAATCGTTGATTTGCCGAGACCGATGTCACCCAAAATGCACGTCAAGCCTTGCTTTTTATCAATCGTAAAACGTGATTTGTGGACAACCGCCCGTAAAGAGTCAGTTAGATAGAGACTGTTAGGATTGGGCGAAATTGAAAACGGAGTATATGAGTTATTGGTCATAACAATTTATGTTTTTAGCATAACAATATGATTAAATCAATGCCAAAATCGAATGAGAAGTGTCAGAAGTATGTTAATTCTTACTTTTTATCCGAAATGGTGAGCGACTAAATAAAAGTAGAACGCAAAAAATATTTTGAAATTGAGCGGCAATTTTGGAGAAAACGATCAATAAGTTGTTACCAGCGCATATTTTATAGGCATTGATTTCGGCTGGAAATGCGGCATATTCTTTTTCCCTTGCTCGCTTGCGCTGAAATGTCCATAATGAAGGCGTTCAAGTTCAAATGGTGTCGTAACTGCTAAGAATTGACTTAAATGAACGCTAAACAAATCACTCAACCCAACTTTCTAGACATCAGCGGACTCATGGAAACTGCCCTTCACAAAAGCGAATATATGTATCGCCGATTAGCGGATATTTCTCCTGATATGACGGCTGTCATTTGCGAAGGGAGTTTCCTCTACATCAATCCGGCGGGAGCCGAGATTCTCGGCGCGGGCGATTCGGAAGAGATAATCGGCAAGTCGCTGCACGAGATATTGCCCGCGGCTGAATCCGATTTCCTGCTCGAACAAATCCGTCATACCTTGGACGAAAATCAATTTCGCAGGTTTGAATACAGTCTGCAGTCTGGTGAGAAAAAGGTTTGGTTTGACGGTAGCTTTTCGCCGATGTCACAGAGTTCGGTTGTCTGGATTGCCCATCATATTTCAAAACGCAAACAGGTGGAGGAAGAAAAAACGAGGCTCGACGCTCAGATGAAAAATCAGAGGGAGCGGCTCAAAAACATTGTCGCCACTGTTCCGGGTGTTGTCTGGGAGGCGTGGGGCGAGCCTGATGCCGCTACGCAGCGCATCAATTTTGTCAGCGAATATGTCAAAACTTTGCTCGGTTACAGTATCGAAGAATGGATTACAACGCCTAATTTCTGGCTCTCGATTGTCCATCCCGAAGATAAGGAAAGCGCGGTTCTCAACGCGGCTGAAACTTTTGCGAGCCGAAAAGCGGGAACGAATCGTTTTCGCTGGATTGCGAAGGAGGGGAAAGTAATCTGGGTCGAGGTTCACTCGGTTGCCATTTGCGATGAAGCGGGTAATCCGATTGGTATGCGCGGCGTGGCGATGGATACTGGCGAGCGCAAGCAGGCGGAAGAGCTTCGGGTAAGGCGTGTGCAGCAAACGGCTTTGCGAGCCGACATAAGTGCCGCTTTTGCATCAAAGGATTCCTTACAAGAAATTCTTCAACAGTGTGCCGAGGCATTAGTGCAAAACCTGGATGCAGCGTTCGCTCGTATCTGGATGCTGAACGCAGACGAAGATATATTGGAGCTTTACGGCAGCGCGGGGTTATACACGCATCTCGACGGAGCGCACGCACGCATTCCGGTAGGCGAGTTAAAAATCGGTATGATTGCTCAGGAACGCAAGCCGCATTTAACCAATGATGTTCAGAATGACTCGCGCATCAGCAATCGGGAATGGGCTAAAAAAGAAGGAATAGTTGCGTTTGCGGCTATCCGTTGACGATTGAAAATCGGCTGGTCGGAGTATTGGCAATGTTTGCCCGCTCGCCGCTCGCCGAAGATACGCTGGAAGGATTGGCAGTCTTTGCCGATAACATTACCCAGGGCATCGAACGAAAGCGAGTGGAGAAGGCGTTGGCGCAGAGCGAGGCACAGCTTCGACAATCACAGAGACTCGAATCCATCGGAAGATGGGCGGGCGGCATTGCCCATGATTTTAATAATATGCTCACCGTTATTAACGGTTACAGCGAATTGTCTCTCCGCCGCCTGAAGAAGGACGGACCTTTGCGCAGCAATATCGAAGAAATAAAGAAGGCTGGAGAGCGTTCCGCATTGCTGACATACCAGCTTTTAGCCTTCAGCCGTCAACAGGTTCTCAAACCCGAAGTAGTCGATCTCAACAAAGCTATCGGCGAGATAAGCAGTATGCTGCAGCGACTTATAAGCAAGGACATTCGACTTGTCAGCAAGCTCGATTCCAATCTCGGTTACGTTAAGGCGGATCCCGGTCAACTCTCTCATCTGGTTATGAATTTAGTCGTCAACGCACGGGACGCAATGCCGCAGGGCGGCACTCTCACGATTGAGACGGAAAATTTTACGATTGACAAAGAAGTTAAAAATTTTGCCGGGCGGCACATTCCCTCTAAACCCGGAGCATACATCAAGCTGAGCGTCGGCGATACGGGCATCGGTATGGACGAAGCGACGCAACAGCTTATATTCGAGCCGTTTTATACTAACAAAGGCATCGGTTTGGGAACCGGCTTGGGTCTCGCTATGGTCTACGACATTGTCAAACAATCGGGCGGTTATATTTTTGTAGACAGCAAAGTCGGCAAAGGAACAAATTTTAAGATTTACCTGCCGCGCGTTGATGAAAAATTTGAATCATCCGAAGAGAAGATATTCAGGCAAATTCCAAAGGGTAAGGAAACTATATTGATAGTTGACGACGAAGACATCGTGCGTGTGCTGACACGGCAAATCCTCGAAGAAGGCGGGTATAAAATTATCGAAGCTCGCAACGGTGTCGAAGCTCTCTCAATTTTTGAGAAGCCGGATTGTAAAATCGATTTACTGATAACGGATGTGGTAATGCCGCAAATGGGCGGGCGCGAACTGGCTGAAAAATTAACGCCGCGCTACCCTTCGACGCGCATTCTGTTCACATCCGGTTATCAGGACGACGCGAATACACGGCAAGAAGAAACGGAGTTTGGCAAAAACTTTATCGAGAAGCCGTTTGCTCCTGATTCATTGGGACAAAAAGTTCGAGAATTATTGGACGGTGCGAATTCCGAAACCGTCCAATAATATCTGTCGACTGCTATCCTTTTCGCTTCAAATTGCGATAAATAAGCAGAAAGGCGAGATTACCTTCATTCAAGTTAATCTCGCCTTTCTGTATTTCATCCGCCTCGTTCTTAATCTCGCCCGCAGACGACATTAGAGACAAGCGGCATCTGCTTTGACACAGATGCCGTCCAAATTATAACTCGCTGTTAAACAAACGAGCGCGTTTGCGTTTGACAGTCGGTGCCGTCGCCACCGTGTTGACAAACTGTACTTCGTTAACTCCGTTGACCATGTTCGTTATTAACCCGGTTCGGTTGGTCAGATTTCCAATCACGCCGCCGGTCGGTGAAGTGATGCCCGTTACTGCGACACCTGCCGTCGCACCTTCGGTAACCGTCACCGTCGAGTTAAAGTTAAACGATCCCAGGTTGTTGGTATTCGGGTTGCTGAACGGACCGGACACGAAGTCGCAGAAACCGTTCTGGTCGCCCGGATTAACCGCCGCAGGACCGGCAAGCACAGTCACCGTCGAGGTGAACGGCGCGAGCAGTCCGCCTGCCGTGTCAGCACTGACAGTGAATGTGAACGGTTGATTCAACAGCGATGCAGATCCGGCAACCTTACAGATTTTCAGCGGTACCGGAATGAAAGCGATGTTGACGAATTCAACTTCGGTTACGCCTCTGCGGATTGGAACGACCACCGAGTTTGTAGTGCCGGTGTTGGTTGTGCTGCCGGCAACTGTTGTACCAGGGAAGAAAGCAACCCCCGGATTGGTGGTGAACGTCGTCGTCGGGAAGAACACCGGATTTACAGTAGCAGCGGTGCTGTTTGAAACAATACCGGTTGACGATGTAATTCTCGAAACTCTTACCTGACCTACAAAGTTCGCGCCCGTCAAAATCGTCACCGTCGCCGGTCCGGTTTCCGTGATAAAGGCAGGCGTGTCGACGATGAACGTGCCGTCAACGATTTGACAGAAGCCGCCCGGATTCGAGATCGGTCCTGCCAACACAGTAACGTCTCTGCGAACTAGCGTGCCGCCTTGAAGCACCGCACCTGTTTGTGCAACACCTAAGGATGGGTTCTGCGTATTGCCTGATACCGGAACCGCAGTCGGTCCTTCGAGCGGAGCATTCGGAGCAGCACCGATCACTGTGAAAGTGAAAGGAGTCAGCTCGGGAATACCGGGTCCTGCCACCTTACAGATTTTCAATTGTCCGGGTGCCGTGCGATTGTTCATAAAGACCGTCGTTTGCGATGTCGTGCCGCCTTCGACAACAACTACCGTCGCATTGCCGCCGCCGTTTGCCAGAACGTTGAAACTAATCAGTCTCTGGGTCGGTGTTCCGGCTGTGCCGAGAGCAGTCGTCGCACTGGTAAAGATAAAGCCGGTGCGCGGCAGCTCATTAACTGTTGCCTGTCCGACTCGCGGTGTTCCGTTATTTACGCCTGATGCTACTGTCACGGCAATCGGACCGGTACATTGACCAACCGGAACGGTGAACGGTACCAGCGGTGCCGGAACCGTTAAGTTGCCTGACGATGATTCGACAGTCGTATTGCCCTGACGAAGTCCGTCAATCGTGAAATTGAAGAAACCGGTAACGCCTGTATCTAAGGCTTCTTTACAAATTTCGACAATACCGATAATCGCAAAGCGATTCGTGAATTGAAGTCTGGTCTGAGCCGAAATATCACCCGCCACGACGTTAACATTCGCCGTGCGCAAGGGCAGATTGGCACTGACCAAAGCGGTTGTGTTCGGCTGTCCGAGATTGGTCAGTTGTCTGACATCGGTTAATTGGAAGTTGCCGTCGAAATTGGCGCCCGTCGTCGTGCGACCCGTCAACAACTCTTCGATCACAATCGGACCGGCTTCAATGGAAATCGGACCCGAACATTGTCCGGCTGGAACTTCCGTAATCAATGCTCCGATTCTGAATCTAAAGATTCTTTCCCGCAAACCGCCGCCCAGTTGTTCATCAAGTGCTTTACAGATTTCGATGAAACCCGGTACCTGCGGTCCAAGCACGGCATTGGTGCCTAATGCCACATCGCCTTTGAGCGAAAAGGCTTTGCCTTCGACCGTTGCATCATCACCTACAGTGATGGAGTTACGAGCCATCAAATTTCCTTCAAAGCTGCTGCCTTCGCCGATCGCCGCCGAATCGTCAGCCACGAAGAAAACGCTCGGAGCCTGCGCGCCGTTAGCCAGCGAAATCATCGAACCTTTGTCCGTGCTGAGCGTTCCGGCAACCTTAAAGATAAAGATCGAACCGGCGTTGCCCTGACCGTCCAGAACGAGTTATCCCGCCAGTTGTGCCGACGACATACAATATACGCCCGGTCCGTAAGTTTTACCGCCCAAATCCGTGTCGCTTATTTCCGTACACGGCAGTTGGTTAATCGCGGAAAATGCGTTGCCGAAATCCCGGCGCGATTCAATCGACTTGGCATCCTGCGAGTCGCGCGTCAAACCTAATACTTCTCCCTTGATTACGGAGTTTCCTTTATCGGAAACACCATTCTCGGCATAAACCGCTAAATCGGTTGCCGATCTGAAGTCTAACGCCCGAGAGATCATATCGGTGGTCGCTACTTCTCGTCTGACACCTTTTTGGGCTGACGCGGTGCCTACGCTCGGCACCAGCAGAAAACCCATAGCAAACAACGCTAATAAGGCGAAGTGCTTGATAAAATATAAATTTTTCGTGTTCATTTGGTAATCCTTCCTGTTTTTTTATTATTGGTAATTCTTCCTTAGTTGTGTATTGCACTGAAGCGGCAGCCATTGCGAAACCTATCTGTCCCAGTTCAGAAGTCACACAATTATTCTGCAAACTTCGGCTAGTAATAAGTTTCGATTGGGATAGTGGCTCAATCAAGGGAGAGAGAGCCACTGTGATTTACCGTAACGATACAGAAATATGATAAGCATATTTCGTGTGTAACGTTGCTCCTGTAAAGTATAATTTAAGAGTTAGCTCATTCGTGAGAGGCAACATTTGTGCCAATTTAGCATATCGACCGGTGGATTGTTGGTTAATAAAGTATTGCCGCTTGAAACTTGCTTATACAATCTCGGATATTTATTAAGAATAGTTATATAAGAGGCGCAAAAGGTGGGTATTCTTCCTGTGTCGGTAAGTTTTGTGCATTTCAGTTTTATCTTGTCACGGACAGAAATTCGCGGCGAAACTGCAATGTCAAAAACGCCCGTTTTTGACACAACTTGATAATTTCACGAAATTATCTCCGAACATCTTATTTTTTGTGTCAAAACTCTGTCTCACAATCTATGTCGCATTTGCCGTCGTCAACATTGACTTGTGAAACAGAAATTACAAAAACAAGTCTCTTCGCTGAAAACAATTGAATTAACGATGCTTAGTCTTGGCTTTCGTCGGTCTGGTTTTCTTTGAATCATTTACCGGAAAGCCGCGTTTCTGCATCAAGGCTTCGATTTTCGGGTCGCGCCCGCGAAAGGCGCGATAAGCATCAGCCGGGTCAATCGTGTTGCCGACTGAAAATATGTTTTTGCGCAGACGCTCGGCGACGGTTTTGTCATATGGACTGCCTGCCTCGACAAACGCGCCGTAAGCATCGGCGGACAGCACATCAGACCAGATATAACTGTAATAACCCGCCGAATAATCGTCGCTCGAAAAGACGTGACCGAACTGCGGCGTGCGGTGGCGCATCACGATTTCGCCGGGCATTCCGAGTTCGGCGAGTGTCTTTCGCTCGAAAGCATCCGGGTCGATTTTCTGTGAACCGGCGAGGTGCATTTTCATATCGACCAACGCGCTCGCCAGATATTCGACTGTCGCAAAGCCTTGATTAAAAGCCGAAGCGCGATTGATTCGGTCAACCAAATTTTGCGGAATCGGCTTGCCGGTTTGATAATGAACGGCAAATTTTTGGAGAACTTCCGGCGTGGAAACCCAGCGTTCTAAAATCTGCGAAGGAAATTCGACATAATCGGTTGCGACTGAAGTTCCCGACAGCGCAGGATAAGTAACATTCGATGAAAGACCGTGCAGCGCGTGACCGAATTCGTGAAACAGCGTCGTCGCGTCGTCCCAGGAAATCAGCACCGGCTCGCCCGGTTTGCCTTTCACAAAATTCGCGTTGTTCGAGACAATCGTCGTGATATTGCCGTCCAAACGCTCCTGATTGCGATAAGAATTCATCCACGCGCTGGAGTTTTTGCCTTCCCGCGCAAACGGCTCGCAATACCATAACCCG
>MWWH01000626.1_pt1 | contig 10133 bp, 13 predicted proteins | sample 1047231 | NCBI WGS metagenome assembly MWWH01 (sample SAMN06349967, study PRJNA376086) | soil metagenome | isolation source: MG3-2 sample Antarctic (ecotone) soil | place: Antarctica | collected 2015-01-13 | reverse complement strand
GAGTGCCTGGCACCCTCCAAGACGCTGCCTACGCCCTGCCGCTGCTGGCCTCAGCTCACCCCAGCAAGCGCCCCGGCCTGGTCGGCATGCTCGCTTCAACTATCGCTCATGCCCTAAGGGACCAGCACAGCCGCCGGTTCTGGTGCAAGGTCATCTGGAACGCCTGGACAGATGAGATTGAAGGTAGGGCAGGGCTACAGGTTCTCGCCGCCCAACTCGCCCGGCTTGATGCTGACCGCCGCGAGTGGACCAATCTGAGGCGGCCTAGTGCTTTACTCGTCTCAAGACTGAGGTAGCATCCTGATAAAATCAAATCTAAGAACGGCATAAATTTGAACTATTGGTTAGAAATATACACAGGAACACCCCTAGGGGGGTCCGTGGCCTTAAAACAGGTAGTTTTAGCTGCCTTTCAGGGCATTGCAGCCCTATAGAAATCGTAGACTTCTTGCGTTAGGCTTAGTCAGGAGGCCATGAGTGGATAAGGGCGCTCGATCAGAGTTGATCGGCAGGCACCCGAAGATGAAATATGTCTGATACTGAATACTTTTCGGTTGATGAGGTCGCTGAGATGTTCAACACTACAATCGCTGATATTAAGAAGTTAATCCAGAAAGAAGAAATTCCAGCCATAGAAATAAGGAGGGGAAAATATAGAATTAGCTCTGAAACAATCGAGAACATAAAAGATAGTGGATTATTTGATGTTAAAAAATAGATAGAGACGACAACAATTAACCTCCCATGACGAATCTGCAATACATTACCGTTAGACAACATCTTAATGACTGTTATGGACTCACACCGGAGGAACTATTGAGATTCAAGAGAAGTCAGATAGCAAGAATACTTAAAACCGTTCAAGTTACCGCCAGTGGAGAGTTATATGGCTGGTATCAGAAGGATGGAGTGTACCACCCTAAATGGCTTCTAGAGCCAAGTAGTTTCAAAAACTACCAAAATAGACGCGAGGAAAGTACTCTTAAGCAGGCATCAAATCTGATCAGGAGAAGTCAATCAGGAGGGCACTTTACTTGCTTTACAATCGAGATGGGCAATCGCCCCGTTTCCTCTGGAACAATGGGAATGGCGACAGGGATGAGCGATAGATTCTTCGGTGACCTACCACGTTTTGAAAAACTAGAACAAGGATTGACAAAAAACGACAGGACACACCTTCAGGGAATAGTCTTATCATCTATTGACTGGGGTGAGGAATTAGAATTGAATGGTCATGTAGTCAAATTCTTAAAACTGGGAAAGACCAAAGAATATGAGCATTTACCCGTAGAAGAGCAAGTTAAGAGGTTTATCAGATACTTGAAGAAGCCTGTAGATTCAAAGGTTCTGCACAGGAATAAACAGCGCGGACTAAAACCTTTTGCCTTGTTGCAGTGGTTTGAACTCGTGCACTCTCAAAGTGTGGGAGCAAGTGTAAAATTCAGAAGCTCTAGAAGTGTAAGTTTGGGACGACGGCAAGTTATGTATCCAGAGGAACTTATGCAACGATTCTTCTCCGAAGAAGTTTCTGTGGTTAAGAGGAGAAGTTGATATACATAATAACCCTTGCCATAGTACGAAAATACTTTATACAAAATCTCACCGTCTAGAGAAGGGGGTATTCTAGATTTGTTGCACGTGAAACGGTAAATGTTTCAGTACTTATCTGTTATAATTGCGGGAGAAATCGAGGTGTCTTTCTATGAAAATTGTAGGTAACAAAGCGAAAGTTGAGGACGGCGGAAAAAAGATTGTACAGGACGTAACGTACAGCGGAAATAACGGGAAGCAGCAAACAAAAGTTGAGATTACCAGAGACGGGAGCGGCGGAAATCCTCACATTACGGGAGTCGAGAAAAAGAGCAAATAAAAGAGGGAGGGGATTTACCCCTCCCTTTTCTATACTGTTACCATTAGTATCCTATCGTGAACAGTACTACGTGAGGGAATGGGCCAGTGGCGCAAGTGAGGGTAATCGACTTGCCTTTGTACTTCATAACTTTATCCTTGGAGTACTGCTCTTCTTTATCGTAGTGTGCTGTACAAACACGCACGAATTTGTCAACGCTTAACGCCTGAGTATGGTTTTCTGAGGGTGCAATGCTGTAAAGCAGTTTCTCAATAATATCGACGTCAGATTTACTCTCTTCTCCTATACTAGCACTGGCTATATGGCCCTCTTCGAGTATGACACTCGCTTTGATTGTGCTATCCCCGTTAAGATGATACTCCTCTATACTTACAGGAATGAGACCTTTTCCTGGCGGATGCATTTTAGTTGCTGTTTCCCCATCAAAGGCACAATCTACCTTCCAGTACGTGCATATTAGGGACTGGCTAAAATCTTTTGTGGTACCCAATATCCCTTTATTGCGGAATTCTTTGACGTCAATCACTTTTGAGGATTCAGCAGCAGATACGGTATTGCCTGTACCAAGGATTAGAGGTGCAGAAAACAGGAGGATTTTGACTACAGACTTGGTTCTGCCGTGTTTGAGCCAGGATGGTAAGGTAAAGTTTTTCACTCATTCACTGTAATCTTATTTTAGAGGGCGCGTCAACTGGATTTGAGCTGAGGCGTACCCTGACCCCAAAATCTCAACCATAGTTTCCCTCGCATCTCTAATGCCTTTGAGCGTGGGGTCCCGGCCCTGCCATTTCAGGTCAAAATCCGTTTGAGCATAGTTCTCTGAAGGTGCGAGGTGCTGCGAGTTGCTAATCCTCTCGACCCTGCCATTTCTGGCCAGTCTGGGCATCCTCTAATAATCTTTGGATCAAGGCATGTAAAAAGTTGAATACATCGTTCTATCAGCTTGGTTAAATATGAATGTTAAAACAAGGTTTTCCTTATTTGGGTTTTTATTAGCGTATTGAACCGCAATCATATTGTCTTGAAGTCGAACGGCCTTGCCAGTATTGAAATACCCGTATTTTGAAAGTACCGTCTGTATCTCCATCATGTACGCTGGCCCCGCGTCTTCGGGATTACTCACAGATACAGGTTTGAACTTATACATCTCAGTAGGGTTGGGCTTAGTTTGCACCCCATTTATAAATTTCTTGTAAAATTCTCCGCATTGAGGCACAAGGAAGGTTGGGATAGGGCCGAGTTTCCCCTTGCTGAGTTTCCCAGGTATCGCTGGGCAAGCTGATGCTAGCGACGAAAGAGCCATGACCGGCACCAGAGCAAGGGTGACGGCGAGCCGTGTAAGACCCTGCTTCCTAGATTTTGTGCGATTCACGCCCCCAGTTTACGAGGTCGCCTCTGCATACGCCTAGAGGAAACGGGGGGGTATCCCCCTTTGCTCCCCTTCTGGCAGGCTTCCAGTACCCGTAAAACCGCCACGCTAAAATTTGTTAGTGTGAAACAGCTCACTTCTTCTTGTTCCTTAGCGGTTACCATTTAGTGATGTTGAAGTCGGCCGAACTTTGATCCCCGCACACCGCAGATGCGCCTGCCTTGGCGAAAGTCAACTTGCATCCTATAAGCTTTAGAGAACTAACCGGTACAAATAATACGGAATCGAGAATGAACGGAGCAGCCTCAAGGACTAGACCTTCCCGTGTCTTCTTAACACCCTCGATAAAAGTCAATCCTTTGTCGCCAGTAGATAGAGTATAAGATCCATCAGCCATAACGCCAACGCTGCCAAGAGCGTTAAGATCATCAATTGTGGCGTAATTGACGCCTTTGATTGCTTCTTGAGGAAGACCGGGCGACTGAGATGCATAGTTGATGTCACTGGATTCGCAGGCGATTCCATCATCATCCCTATCTAGGTTCTTGTGGTAGGACGGATCGCTTGATGGGATATTTGCAAAGCCTGCGCCGAATGCCTCGCTGCAATCAAGGAAGCCATAATCCATGGGAGTTGTAGTTTCGAAAACTGTAGGCATTACGGCCCCAATATCTGTTCCACTGTCCGTTCCACTACCCGTCGATGTTCCAGTTCCGTTCCCACTGCTCTTATGACAAATATCACTGGCACTGATATAACTGTTCCCGCATGGGATACCTGTTCCGGATGAATGTGAACTACTACCACTGCCGGGTGCCGAGCGGTAGTAAGGTGCGACATATTTGCCGCTCTTTGTGGTGTACCCCGAGACATGAACGGTCCCGCCCCTGCCTTTGGACTCGACAAATGTTGATAGTCCTAGTCCTAGCACTAACGCTGAAAATACCATCAATTTATTCATAAGCTCCTTGGATAACAGTTTGTCCCAGCAGCGTTTCACACTCGTTTCTCTGGCTCATAATTCTAATACATCGGTCAGCTCCTGTCATTAGAGAAAACGGACAGTAGCTCCTAGCCCTTGAGGATGTGGACACCAAAGACGCACCCCCTACCCCGATCTGAGGTAAGGTCGGCAAAGAAAAAGACCAGCACGCCGAAGCGAACTGGCCCACCCTGAGAAGTGGCCCCCAGCTTACGGCGAGTTGGGGGAGGGTACAACCCTGAGCATTCACAATCCCCGCTTTATCGATGCTTTGAACCGCGCCCGGTTGGCCGTGATCGGCGCTCAGAGCCCTACCACCACCCTAGCGCCGACCATCAGACCTACAGAGCTGCCCCGCCCGGCTGTCAGGCTGTCCAGCCCGGCCCTAGCTCCTGCTGCCCCTCTACGGCCCCCCTGTGCCCCCCTGGGCACGCTCGCGGACTTAGACGAGCTACACCCTGGCCCGCGCCGCCTGCTAGAGCTTTTGCACCAGGTCGCCATGAGCACCGTGACTGCCCGCGCCTATCCGGTTGTGCCCTCGCAGGTGACGATTCACCAGCCTCAGGAACTCATAGCCCGCGCTTTGGGCTGTCATCTGGTGACGGTGTGGCGCTGGGCTCAGGAGCTGGTCACAGCCGGGCTGATCGCCGCGAGGGGGCACTACACCAGCAGCAAGGGGAGCACCCGCATAGATGGCACCCTCTACGCTGTGAGCCTTCAGGCAGGCCACCGGGCACACCTAACGCATGATGACCTGGCGCACCAATGGAGAGACCTCGACGCCGACAGGGGGGCAGGACGTACCGCCTGGAAAGCCTTGCAAGGGTCAGGACAGAGACAGGCTGAGGGCTGGTTTCAGGTCCTAAAGAATTGGGCCGTTATTCCCGGTTCAATCAGTGATGACCCGTTATTCCCTGACCATTGCAGACTGCCCGGCACGCTCAGAGACGCCGCCTATGCCTTACCTCTCCTAGCCTCAGCACACCCCGATAAACGCCCGGCTCTGGTCGGTATGGTCGCTTCAGCTATCGCCCGCGCCCTCGATGACCAACACAGCCGCCGTTACTGGTGCCGCGTCATCTGGAACGCCTGGAAAGACGAGGTTGAAGGTAGGGCAGGCTTGCAGGTGCTCGCTGCCCAGCTCGCCCGTCTGAATACCGACCGCCGTGAATGGCCTGGGTTGAAGCGACCTGGCGCTCTACTAGTTTCGAGACTGCGAATGGTGTAGCAGGTTTCAAAGCAGGTACTAAACTTTCCCCTGACTTGCAACCTGAGGAAAAGACTGTACATGCTTTTTATTTCCATTTTAAAGAATATATGCCCACTTTTCTTGATTCCCGTGCTATAACTTACTGAAAAGATTTACATCATGCTATACAGGTATAAATCTACACCCTTGACCGCCGCCTCTTGAAATGGTAGGGTGTTCCCAAGTTCGGCCTCTACCCGCAGTGGAGACCGGAGATAGGGAGATATTGTCTTATGTTTGAAGTGACGTACTATACCGTTGGTGAAGCTGCTCGTAGATTTGGCGTCCCGGTTGGCTTGTTCATCAGGCTTATCGAAGAGAAGCATATAGACGCCATTCGCCTAAGTAATAGTGACTATCGGGTTACCCATAAAGAAATGGAAAGAATAGACGATTCCGAACTCTTCAAGGACTATAAGTATGAAGACGAAAGTGAAGACGAAGAATCCTGACCAATTTAACGTATACGGCAGTCATGGGACATCTTGAATTCTCCTACGGCCTCACTCCGGAAGACCTGTTCAAACTAAGCAAGGCTGAACAGGCAAGGATATTAAAGAATATTCAGCGCAACATCAGTGGCGATTTGTTCGGTTGGAAGGAGGTGAACGGACATTATTTCCCTTATTCGGTGTTAGAACCGGGCAGCTTCAAAAATAACCAGATAAAAAGTGAAGACAGCACTACTAGGCAGTCGTCAAGTCTGATTAGACGAAAGAATAAGTTAGGTGGTCACTTCACTCTTTTTATATTCGAGTTGCGTAATCGGCCTATTTCCTCCGAGACAATGGGGATAGCGACAAGAATGAGTGACATGGTTCTTGGAGACCTACCACGATTAGAGAAGCTGGAACAGGGATTATCAAAAAACGCAGTCACACATTTGCAAGGAATCCTTTTGTCATCTATTGATTGGGGTGACCAATTAGAGTTGAAAGGCTATGTAATCAAGTTTAAAAAATTGGGTGAGGACGAAGAATATCAACATCTACCTATAGAGGAGCAAGTTAAAAAGTTTGTCAGGTATCTCAAAAAACCTTATGACTCAAAAGTCTTAAAAAGGAATAAGAAGCTTGGGCTAAAACCTTATGCACTGGTACAATGGTTTGAACTCACACACTCTCAGGCGACAGGCACGAGCACAGACTTCAGGACTTCTAGGAGTGTAAATTTAGGACAGCAGCAAGTCAAATATCCAGAGGAGTTTATGAAACAATTCTTCTTCGACGAAGTTTCTAGATGTGAGGAGAAGAGTTAGCATACATAATAACCCTTGCCACAGTGCGAAAATACTTTATACAAAAACTTCGCCGTCTAGAGAAGGGGGTATTCTGGATTTGTTGCACGTGAAACAGTGAATGTTTCAGTACTTACCTGTTATAATTGTGGGAGAAATCGAGGTGTCTTTCTATGAAAATTATAGGTAATAAAGCAAAGATCGAGGACGGCGGAAAAAAGATTGTACAGGACGTAACATATAGTGGAAATAATGGGAAGCAGGAAACAAAAGTTGAGATTACCAGAGACGGAAGGGGCGGAAATCCCCACATCACGGGAGTAGAGAAAAAGAGTAAGTAAAAGAAGGAGGGGTTTACCCCTCCTCTTTGTATGCTTTTACTGTTAGTTTGGAACCGTGATCATGAACATTGCTTTGCCGGGGAGCATATTAATCTCACAACTAAGGATATTCGTTTTGCCTTTATATTTCATGACTTGCTGCTGGGAAGACTGGTCCCCAGCATCATAATCTGTCTTACAGGTACGTACTAAGCCATCAAAATCTAACGCTTGGGAATGATCTTCTGCGGGCGTAATACTATAAAGGAATTTCTCTACAATTCCAATATCAAATTCGTCCTCTAATGATATATAAGCACTGGTGACACGGCCCTTTTGACGAAAGACGGTCACACCAATTATATTATTATTATCGCTGTCTGGGTCAATAAGATGATAGTCTTGCACATCTATATTGACAATAGGCTTTCCGTCTGGGTGCATTTGAGTTACACTTTTCCCCTTGAAGACACATAGCATCTTCCAATAGGTGCATATCGAAGATTCTTGAAAATCCTTTGTAGTCCCAAATATACCTTTCTTGCGGAGTTCTTTGACATCAATTACCTTTGAAGGTCCGATAGCAAACGTAGTGTTTAGCGACGAAAGAGCCATGACCGGCACCAGAGCAAGGGTGACAGCGAGCCGTGTAAGACCCTGCTTCCTAGATTTTGTGGGATTCACGCCCTCAGTTTACAGGCTCACCCCTGCACACGCGTAAAGGCAAAGGGGGTGGCCCCCTCCTTTTTTGCCCCCCCGTAGCGGGTCTCTGACACCCCAAAACCGCCACGCTAAAATTTATCTGTGCTGCCCCTACCGACGCCACAACACAAGCGTTTATAAAAAGACGCTGTAGAGTTGACTTATGGATAGCAAGTAGATAAAATGCCGACCTCAAGGAGTCGGCATCAACTGGAAGAGCAGGTTGTTTAAGGAAATTGATCAGCCTCTGATATAAGGTACGTAGACCCCTGAGAAGTTACATCCTATCCACCCTCTTCCCGAATCATGACCTCTGGGGGAACGTGCGTGGCTCCAATATGTCAAAGTCCGTGGCTGGACAAGCCCACTGTCTGGTATCACTTCTACGTAATTGCTTAGCTCGTAGTGACAGTCTCTCTCAGAACCGGCCGCATTGTAGATTGACCACTTGAGAAGCTTCTCATTAATTACATATCCATCTGGAACGGTAAATGTCGAATGAGCAGTATCGCAGCTCTTACGTTCTCCCTTATAATTCGTTCCATCAGTTGTGCATTCGGAATTTAAACTGAATGGGGTGGCTTTGGCTGCCGAAGCTCCACCCGAAAACAAACAGATGCCCGTGAATAGCCAAACTAGCCTCATGGAGCCTCCTTGTACCGCTCTTCCTGTGTACCGCTCTTCCGAGGATATGCTAGCACTTTTCTCACCAAAACTATACCTTTTGAGGATTTCTCTCACATGTGGGGAGCTGCGGTACTCCCGCTTCCGTAGATAGGAGCCAAGTGCGGAGCCTCCTGAAATGGCCCAAAACCGTCACTCTAAAATTTGTTAGTGTTAAAAGGCTCCGGGGGACAGCGCACCCCTGGCCCTTGAATGGGGTACGGTCGGGACAGAAAAATAGTGGGTTTCTAACTCATTTGGCATGTTTGGCTGGTACAAAGCAACCAGACCGGTAGTATGTCTCTACAGTGTGATTAAATGTTTGCATGATAAATGTCTCTCCTTTATCCGCTGAATTAGTGAGCAATGTAAGCTTTTACCGCCTCTACGATGATCTGTTCTTCTTCAATAAAGCTAAAGTCTTAAATTACATGAGTCACTCCAATTTCTACGAAATCTACGAAAATGCAGAAAATCTAGAAGAGATCGAGAAGTGGAGAAGAAACTTAAGAGTGGAAGTACATTTCACCTGTATACACAATATAGAAGTAATGATAGAATTGATAGCTTCACTCTACAAAAGTCTCCCTACATCTATATATTTAATTAACTACAAAAACACGTTAAAGAAGGCAGAGAATATAATAAGAGGGGATTTATATGCTATCACAGGAATAAAAGGAGTTAGCTCAGAATCATTTATCGGTGATTCTATATTTTCTGGATTCTCATCTGATAGGACTGAGTTTACCGAAGCCGTAGAACATACCCATAAGATTTTGGTGTTCCTATGCCAACACTATTTGAGGTATCTTGACTCTTACAACTCCTACAAACATGGGCTAAGAATATCTCAGGGCGAGAGATCGTTTGAGGTCGCCCTTGAAGAAGACAATCCTCAATTCCAAGCTTTAATAAAATCAGATACTCTCTCGTATTGGACAAAACCTAAGACTTTAGGAGGAGAACAATATTACGATTCGGAGATATGTAATTACGACTCTGATTTTAGTATGTATCTTATAATGTTGATGCACAAGATAGTCAATACGATAAAGCTTTCTAGGCTAAGCCATCTGCAAAACGAAGCTTTCCCAGGCGCGAAGCTTATCACTAGGAGTGATGGGGACGAATTACAGTCAAGATTAGCGGAGGCAAAACTAGGCATTTTGAGATTTGCTGCTCCAAGACCCTGAGAGGTAAACAGTCCTCGGTCCTCCCTCACCCTACTATTTGCTTCAGTGGCTCCGGTGCGCCTGGCTCTAGCTACCCCGCAACCCGCTGAACTGCCCTCTGCCGTCCCCAAGTCAGGTATTGTCAGCAAAGAAAAGAGACCAAGGCGTTCCCGCACCTGGCCCCCACTCGGCAAAAGTGGCCCTCAGTGTAAGCGCCTTGGGAAGGGCGTACAAGTGACCAATACTCACATTCCCTCTACCCGTAGCCTCACCGAAGTCCTAGACCGCGCCCGGTTGGCTGTGATCGGCGCTCAGAGCCCTACCACCACCCTAGTGCCGACCATCAGACCTACAGAGCCGCCCCGCCCGGCTGTCAGGCTGTCGTCCAACCCGACCCCGGCCCCTGCTATCCCTCTACGGCCCACCTGTGCCCCTCTGAGCACGCTCGCGGACTTAGACGAGCTACACCCTGGCCCGCGCCGCCTGCTAGAGCTTTTGCACCAGGTCGCCATGAGCACCGTGACTGCCCGCGCCTATCCGGTTGTGCCCTCGCAGGTGACGATTCA
>MWWH01000625.1_pt1 | contig 10143 bp, 12 predicted proteins | sample 1047231 | NCBI WGS metagenome assembly MWWH01 (sample SAMN06349967, study PRJNA376086) | soil metagenome | isolation source: MG3-2 sample Antarctic (ecotone) soil | place: Antarctica | collected 2015-01-13 | reverse complement strand
GTTAATTGCTTAACTTGATACTGATTATTACATAAAAGTATTTACGTGTCAAGGTAAATAATGAAATAATTAGCCAAATGCAAAGATAATTAAAAAACTTGACAAACAAGTATGAACACGGCTAAACTTAAAGAATTATGGCTACTAAAAAAACTGCTAAAGATAAAGAAATGGATGTCAGCGTAACAATTAAACTCCCGGCTGATTTGCGGCGCGAAGCACGCCTGAAATCGGCGGACACCGGCGTAACGCTCTCTTTTGTTATTCGCAAAGCAATAGAGGCTTGGGTGAAAGAACCAGTCAAAAAATAAATAACGCTATGACGTTATCACATTGCAACGTTAAAGCGTTATGAAGGTAATTAGCTTTGTTACTCAAAAAGGCGGGAGCGGTAAAACGACGCTGGCAGTTAATTGTGCCGTTGTCGCCGCAAGCGGACGCAGTCGCCGTGCTGTTATCTTCGATATGGACCCGCAAGCGTCGGCTGAAAATTGGTTTCAGGTAAGACAAGCGAGCGAGCCGCAACTTATCCGGGTGTCGGCTTCGGAACTGCCAAAGGCAATTGACCTTGCCGCAAAGCATTTCGATTTCGTTTTTATTGACACGCCCGGACGCGATGAACCGGCGCAAGCCTTGGCAATCGGCAAATCAGACTTCTGCATAATTCCCTGCCGACCGTCGCCAACGGACCTTCAAGCGACACCGGCGACGGTTGCCACCATTAAGCGTTTGGGCAAGCCTTTCGCGTTTGTGTTGACGCAGACTCCGGCGCGTTCTTTTCGCATCAGTGAAGCAGCCGCGGCGCTGGCTAAACTTGGCGACGTTTGCCCGGTCCCGGTTGTTACTCGCAATGCTTACCAGGATGCGCAAGGCTTAGGCTTAGGCGTTGTTGAATTTGAGCCGAAGGGCAAAGCCGCCGAAGAAACCAAACTGCTCTGGCAATGGATTCAAAGGAAATTAAAATAAAATTATGGCAAAGAAAAGAACATCGCTCGACGCTCTCTCATTATCGGACACTCCGCCGCCGGAGCAACAAGGCGAAACTCAAAAACATCGAGTGAGCGACAATAAACCGCGACTGATTAAACAAACCCTGTATTTGCCTGAAGCCGTTCACGAGCAGCTCCGCGTTCTCGCCTTTCACGAACGAGTAAAGCAGCACGATTTATTGATGGCTGGGCTTGATATGATGTTCAAATCACGCGGCGCGAAATCAATTAGCGAGTTAATGGAAGCGGATAAATAACATTTTAACGTTATAACGTTATAACGTTAAAACTTCAGAACTTTATAGTGTTTTAACGTTATAAAAGTATAAAAGGATTCTAAAAATGGCAATTAAATTACCTATACGCGAAGACTGGGAGCAAATGACAAACAGTGAACGAAGAGAATATGCACTTACAGACAAAGAAGAGTTGCGGCGTTTTGAACTTGGACTAACTAGCAATTCGGAAAAAGTGCGCCAAAAATCCAAAGACGAGATTAGGCAATTTATAGTGCGTGACCGGGTAGAAATAATAAACAGATTCGGGGTGAGTTTTCTTGTCCACGTACTTCCCAAAAACGAATACCAAAACGAATGGACAATCGAACAAGCCGCGATATACGATGAAGGGCTTGCTGAATCCCGTGAATTTCTCAGTATCATCCGACGCGACGTGAGAAAATACACTCTTGAACTCGATCCAAATCTTCAGATTGAAGAAGACGCAAGCTTTGACAATATTTATAATGCCGTCGAAACAAACAACCCGGAACTAACAAAGTTTTACACAGACATAATAACTGCTAAATTTCTAGACTCAAATGAGGGGACACTTCAAATGCGCGATGCTCTGCGCGATGAAGTCAACAGCCGAAAGCAAGCGAAAGAGCAAAAATCTAAAAGCAAGCGGCAAACACAAAAACTTACGCCTTTGGACAGCGAGCCGTATATGTTTATGGCTTCGGATAAAGCAACTAAGTTCTTTATCAATTCTTTGATGCCTAACCGAACACAACCAATAAAAGAAGCCAAACTCGATGCGTTAGAGGCGCGAGGAATTAGTATTCCGCCACGCTTAATGGCTGTGTGTGTGAAAGATGATGACCCAAAATTTGCCGGTTTAGTCAGTTACAGTACCGGTATCGGCGAATCAGTTTTTAGGTTTTTCCAGGAAAAAAGCCCATTAGCGGTTAAGGCGCATTTCGCGCTATGGGCGCGAGCGCATCGTGAAACTAAAGCCGAACCGGGAAAACTTGTGAAAATGACTATTTCCCAATTTTGCGACGACTTGGGTTTTAAGAAAAAAAAGAGAGCGCACACGCGGGAAAACAAGCGACACGCCTTACAGGTTTTAGAAACATTAACCGGCGCCGAAATGATTTTGCTTTGGCAAGACCCGCAAAAGAAATTACACCGAACAAAAGGCAACGTATGGCAGCGTGGTTTGTCTGATGAAGTTTTCGACACACATATTAACGGCACTAACGGACAAAACGAAAATCTTATTCCGGGAACTGAAAAACTCTGGGACCCAAAGACATTTAGTTACAGTCCGGGCGGTTTTTTTGCTGACGCGGATTGGCGGAAATTTAATGATTATGTCGGCTTAGTCGGGCAAGGATTGCTCAAATTGGGGACAAATAATAAAGACAAGGCTGCAGTTTTAATCGGCGGTTACATTGCGTTTTTGGCACGGATTGAAAACTACAGCAGGGAACCACTCAAACTTACAACTCTAATCGAAAATACAGGCGATTTATTAACCGGACACATTGACCGACGCGAAGCTGCCACGCTCGAAACGATAGTCGAAAATGCGCTTGACCGTTTAATCGAGGTTAAAGTTTTGAAAGATTATGAATGGGTTTACGATGAAAATATTAATCCATCTGACTTCGACAAAACGGTAAAAATGCCGGAACTTCTCGCACGAAGAATTAGACTCTTTTTCCCAGACGAATTGGCGCAAATGGGTAAAGAATATAAACAACTTGAAACGGCGCATCGCAAGAAAGCCGCAGTTAAAAAAGCGAAAGCGGAGCAAGCAAAAGCAAAACGAAAATGATACCGCTCGCAATTTGCCCCCCTTGTCCCGTGCATTTGCCCCCCTTGTCCCGTGCATTTGCCCCCCCTGTCCCGTGCAAAACTTTTTTTCACCTTTTTAACAACCTCAATAAACACAAATATTTACAGCCATAAAAAAAAAGCCATTTTTCCCTAATAAACTTAATTAAGTTAAGGGGTTGTGTTTTGGCTAACGCAAACACACCCATTTGAGATAATACAACCGAGACATACGCCGCTTCCGCAACCGCCGCGACGTGTGTCTCGCTTAAATTTATTAATTTTAAGAGGAGGCAAAATGCCAAAAACATTATCAGAAAAAGCACGAGCTGCCATTGGTGAACTAAACGAAACGACTTTGTTGATGCGCAGGCAAATAGAGTCCGGGGAATTTGATGCACCCGCCGTCAAAAAAACGATGCGTGCGGCAATGCGAAAAGCAAAACGGATTCAAAGTATTTATTTCTACGCTGGGTACAGCGATGAACATCTTCGGCAACTGGACGAATTTAGCGACGCAAACCTAGATGCTGAAATTGACACGTCTATTTGGCGGTTGAACGTTGCTTTGACGTCTTACGCCGAAGCTGTTGGTTGGACTTTACTCCCCGCTAAAAAAATCCGTACTGTTCCGCCCGCCGCGAACACTTACTTTCACGCAGCGCGTAAGACAATGCTTGACCACTGAAAATGATTGCAAACCCAAAGCAAAAAAATTATGACTGAACCATTAAACCCAGCACCCATACAACTCTCCGACTTGATTAAGGATTTTGTCGCCGACACAGACGCCGCCGCCGCCGCTAAAGCCAGAGGCGTACCGCGGGGAATTGTTACAGGCTTAGGCGACATTGACGCTGATTTGGGCGGGTATCTTGTGCCCGGTATTCACATTTTGCAAGGCGGTCCCGGTTCGGGGAAGTCGGCACTTGCACTACAAATTGCCGCAAATTGTTTTTACCCAGCTTTATTTGTCACCTCTGAAATGGGTCTACTTGAACTTTTCCGCCGGACAATCGCTCGCGAAACCGGAACATTTCTAGGAAAGTTAAAGAGCGGCGAGATTTCAGGTGAGGCAGCCGCTCGCCTTGCGCGACAAACCGCCGACAAAGTGCCGCAGCTCGCTCTGCTAGACGCAACTAAGGTTTTCGCGTCAGCCGAAGCTATGGAAAAGGCTGCCAACGGTTTGCGGACTCGTTTCAAAAGTGACCACGTCCTAATTGTTATAGATTCTCTGCACGTCTGGGCGCGTTCCGCTCGCCAAGTCTCATTAGAAACGCCAGAGAGCAGCGAATACGATGTCATCAATTCGGGACTGGACAAAGTTTCTACTCTTGCGGCGGATTTGAATTGTCCCATTTTGGCAATTGCACACAGGAACCGCGAATCAAACAAAGGCAAGTCCGGACTTCATAGCAGTAAAGGGTCAGGCGATTTAGAGTATTCCGCCGAAACCGTTCTTGATTTGAACCGCCAAAAAGACGACACCGACTTAAACGCGGAAATCGAAGTCAATGCCGTTGTTTATAAAAATAGGAACGGCGTTGTCGGTAAAAAATACTCATTACAATTTGAACCGCGATTGCAGAAATTTAGAGAAGTATGACAAATACAATCCGATTTATTTTAGAGCCTTACAACGGGCAGCGAACCCGGCATATCTGTCCCGGTTGCGGCGCTGCTCACGAGTTTTCCCGATATGTTGACACCGAAAACGGCAATGCTTACGTTGACGACCGAGTTGGAAAATGCAATCGCACTAACAACTGCAATTATCATTACACGCCGAAACAATACTTTGCCGAGAACGGTTTTCCCGGAGACTTTAAGAAGTCGCCATTCAAATCGCGCAAGGCACGCACGGCAGCCGCTTTGTCACGCGTTTTTAGCGTCGGAGCCATAGGCAACCCTTCGCCTGAACACAAAAACGACCCAGAAGGCGATTCTGAGGCAAAAGCGAAACTAGAGCGCCTGCAATCGCAAATGAAGCAATATCAAGCGTCGTTTGAAAATTCACCGGCGCAGGAATATCTCATAAGCCGCGGCATAACCCCGGAAACCGCCGAAGCCTTCGGTTGCGGTTATGCCGCGGCGTGGCAGCACTGGGAAAAAGATAAAGAAGAGCATTGGCAATTGACCGGAACAGACCGGCGCGTGGTTTTCCCGATTACCGACCCCGAAGGCAATGTTCTCGCCATTCACGGGCGAGCGATTGACGCGGAATTTCTTGACACGCCGAAGAAAACCAAAGGAAGTCGAAAAGAGGCTTTGTTTCAAGCCGCAAACGATTTTGACGCTGACATTTTGTTTCTTGTTGAAGGTCCGGCGGACGCGATGGCTTTACACGAGTGCGGATTTTCGGCGGTTGCGTCCGTTGCAACTTCAATACCGAGCTGGCTGCCGAATCGTTTGGCATTTAGAAAAGTGTTCGTTGCCTTTGACGCTGACGAAACCGGCAACCGGGACGCGGAAAAACACATAAACGAATTGAGAGCGCACGGCGTCCGGGCAGTTCGTCTCATACCCGAAGGCGGAAAGGACTTTAACGATATTTTAATGAACGCGGGCGCGGACGCTCTGCGGCGTTTTGTCGAAGAAAAAACAGCGCTTGCTTTTCCCGACTACGAATGGTTTGCCCAACCCGAACCCACCGCTGAACCCGTGATTATTGAAGATGTTTTCGACTGTGAAAACGAATCCGGTCAAATAGTGCTTGATTATATTTTCGCCGGAGCTGAAAAGCACGGCGACGAACTGCTTTTAGAAATGCCAACAGTCGAGGCATACGAAAGCGAATGCGCCCTTGTTGCCGGAGTCGGTAAACATTCCAGAGGCAAGTTGACGGATGCGCAACTGAAAGCACTGGGAGACCGCTACATTAACGCGCATTTGCGCTCTGACGGCGTTTCTGAGGCTTGGACGGGTAAAGACGTGCCTCTTTTTCATCTGACGGTTAGAGCGAACGGTGAGCGAGTAAAAAATGAAACGTGCAATCAGATTCAGGCGTGGATTATTCGTGAGCATTGGCTGCGGCAAAGCCCGGAAACAGAAATTGACATAATGAATCTGTAATTGAATGGATATTAAAATTAAAGTTACTCACACCTCAGAAGGCTATGGCGTAAAGATTAGCTCCGCTGACAGCAATGCTTTCACATACGCCATCGACGAACTAAAAAATACCGTCCCATCGAGTTATCGCACCTACGACCCGACAATGAAAATTTGGACAATCACGGATTCAGATTGTCTTAACGATTGGCTGTATGAGACGCGCCGCGCTTATACGGTTGAGGTTAATTACGCCGACGCTTACCAACCGCCGCCGCCGCCGCCAAAGCAACAAATCGTTTCACCGTTTACAACTTTGCACTTGTTGCCGTCCGCACCGCCCGAAGTCATTAAAGCGAGCTACAAGGCATTGGCTAAGATTCATCACCCCGACGTGCAAGGCGACTCGGCGAAAATGGTTGAGATTAATCGAGCTTACGAAACATTAACGCAGGGCAGATAACAGGGCGCGGATGCGGAAAACAAGGTTACACATTTTGCTCGAATGTGTGACCATTCCTTATATTGTGTTTCGCGCCCAGCCGAAAAAGCACGAAAAAGCACTGAGAATTTATTAGTGATTTTAATACTTTTGTGCTAAGCTGATTAGCAGTTGTAACATTCTCACGCAAACAATGTTACAAACCTCACGCGCTATGAAAACCGAAACACTCACTCAAAAGCAACGACTTTTTGTTGAAGCATACATTGGACCGGCGAACGGGAACGCCCGAACAGCGGCGCGGATGGCGGGTTACTCAGGCGACGACAATGCCTTATCTTCTCGTGCCTTTGAATTGATGCGCAATCCGAAGATTGCCGAGCTTATCGGCGTGCGTGTTGAAGAAGCCGTGATGCAATCGAATGAAGTTTTATCGGAACTATCCGCGATTGCCAAAGCCGACTGGCAAAACTTTCTTGAGATTCGCCGCGACAAAGAAGGCGAGACAATTTCCGCTAGCCTCAAACTCGCCGACAAAATCAAATCACTTGAACTTTTAGGCAAATATCACAAATTATTTTCTGAACGCCTCGACCTCAATGTTCAAGTCAATGATTGGCGCGACGAAGCCGCAAAATATGGATTATCAACACACGACATTATCCGACAATTACAGCCAATTATCGCAGAATCCGCTTTGGAATCAGGCGATGCGCGCGGCGATTAAAGAACGCCTCGAACGTGAAAAAGGCGATGCCGTGTTGATGGCTCAAAGGTCTGGCATTGTGCCGGACGCGTGGCAAGCCGACTTGCTACAATCGGACGCTCGGCAAATGATTCTGCTTTGTTCACGGCAGAGCGGCAAGTCAACCGTCTCTTCAATCCTAGCGATTCACGAAGCCATCTATCAACCGAACTCGTTAATTCTTTTACTAAGCCCGAGTCTCAGGCAGTCGCAGGAACTTTTTAGAAAATTGCAGGATATTTATAACAACCTTGACTCGCCATTATTACCACAAGCACGCGAAGAATCGGCTCTCAGAATGGAGTTATCAAACGGCTCACGAATCGTTGCCTTGCCGGGTAAAGAAGCAACTATACGAGGCTTTTCGGGCGTTTCCCTGCTCGTTATTGATGAAGCGAGTCGCGTGCCAGACGAGCTTTATCAATCGGTGCGTCCGATGCTCGCAGTCTCGGGCGGACGCATCGTTTTATTGTCAACGCCGTTCGGCAAACGCGGATTCTTTCATTCGGAATGGACGGACGGGAGCGGATGGCAAAAGGTAAAAATTACAGCGGACCAGTGCCCGAGAATTGATAAAGATTGGCTTGAGAACGAACGGGAAATGATTGGCGATTGGTGGTATTTACAGGAGTATTTCTGCGAATTTGTGGAAACCGACGACCAAGTTTTCAGTTATGACGATATTACCGCCGCGCTTGACCCGAACATCAAGCCTTTATTTCAAAGGAACGTTGAAACAATATGATAAGGCGCTGGCAGGATAGAAACATCGAAAACGAAACGACAATCGAGAAATCGCTTTTCATCGGATTAGACCTCGGTCAGAAAAGGGACTACAGCGCTTTGGCGATTGTCGAATGCACCCGCGCTGTTACGAACGGCGGCGAAAAGGACGAAATCACCGCGCTAAACTGCATTCATTTGCAGCGCTGGCAGCTGCATACCTCTTTCCCGGACATCGTTGCTGACGTTGTGCGAATGATAAACAATCTTAACCCGGCGCTGTCACCGGACGGCAGACCAACATTGGCGGTTGACGCAAGCGGTGTCGGCGCTCCCGTGATTGATTTATTCAAGCGCGAACAAATCAAAGCACAGCTTAAACCGATTCAAATCGTTGGCGGCGCGAATGTTTCAAGCGAGTTTGGAATGACGCGAGTGCCGAAGCGAGATTTAGTTTCCTGCGTTCAAGTCGGACTTCAAAGCCGGACGTTAAAAATTGCCAGTGGGCTGCCCGACGCTGAAACGCTAGTCCGTGAACTGCAAAACTTTCAAGTAAAAATCACCGACGCGGCAAATGATACCTATGGCGCGTGGCGCGAAGGGACGCATGACGACCTTGTGTTGGCAGTTGCGCTCACTTTATGGTGCGCAAGCCGTCCGCCGTTTCGAGTTTCGGAGGCGGAAAAAGAATTGTTTTCGGGACTCTCCGGGAACAGATTTTAGAAACAAACAAATAAAATAATAAGGAGACTTAAAAATTATGACTAACGAACAAATAAAACAACTTGAACAAGTCGAGCAGGACAATACCACACTCAATTTTGACAAATGGAGTTTCGAGCGTCGACAAGCAAAACTTCCGGCTGACCATAGCATTTGGCTGCAGGAGCGCGACGCCGTCCTTGCACGCTGGCAAAATCGCAACGACGAAACCCAGCGAAAATATTTAGCCGGACTCGAAGCCGAAAAAGCGGCAAAGCAAGCCGAACGCGACAAGCAAGTTGACATCGAGCTTGAACCAACTAAACAAACTTTAATGCGCGGTTGGCTGGCGAACAATCCGAATGAGACAGCCGCCGACTTTGAAAAAAAGGCTTGGATTCACTTGCGGGAAAACCTCATCGAGCAGCGCAAAGTAGACGCTTTGAGCGCGGAGATTATAGCGGCAAGAGCGACCGGGCGTTATTCACTTTAAGGAAAATTTTCAATGAGAGTTTTTGAAAACGGCGCACAGTTCGCTCACGCGCAAAAGCCGTCATATTTCATCGGCGTCGATTTAGGGCGAGTGTCCGAAGTCTCGGCGCTCGCCGTAATGGAACGCTCCGGCTTGTCAAAAGACGTGTTCAAATTTGAATGCCGGCACTTAGAGCGGTGGAAGGCGCGAACGTCTTATCAAACTATCGTTTCCGACACGCAGCGGATTCTTAGTCATCCCGAAATCCAAAGAGGCAAAAGCACGGTTCTGGCGATAGATTCGACTATTGTCGGACCAAACGTGATTGAACTTTTCAAGCGTGAACAACCAACCGCACGACTTGAGTCGGTTTTTATTACCGGCGGAAACGATGCGACAAAAGAGAGTGGCGTCAGCAAAGTTCCCAAACGCGATTTAGTGTCAACTGTGCAAATTTATCTTCAAGGCAAACGCTTGAAGATTGCCGAAGAATTGCCCGAAGCCGAAATGCTCGTTCGGGAGCTGCAGACCTTTACCGCAAAAAATACCTCAAACGAAAACGATACTTACGGCTCGTGGCGTGAGGGCGGAAATGATGATTTGATTTTTGCCGTCGCCCTTGCGCTCTGGTCTGGCAACCAACCGGGTCCGCCAACATTTTGGAGCTTTTGAGGTCACAGCCTCAAAACAAAACAAAAAAGGAGATAAATAAAATTTATGAAACAAACTATCGATGAACAAACACAGACAGCAGCCAATTTACTGGCACAACTTGAAGCAGAGCAAGCCGACTTTCAAAGGCAAATGACGCTTGCCGTTGACGATGGCGATTCAAAAGCAATGATTGATTTGAAACGCCGTCAAAGTGAACTGCCGATCGAAATTGAACTGGCGAGAATCCAAATTGCGAAACTCGAATTGCAGGCTGATGAGGCAAAACTTCCCGAACTTCAAGC
>MWWH01000624.1_pt1 | contig 10145 bp, 18 predicted proteins | sample 1047231 | NCBI WGS metagenome assembly MWWH01 (sample SAMN06349967, study PRJNA376086) | soil metagenome | isolation source: MG3-2 sample Antarctic (ecotone) soil | place: Antarctica | collected 2015-01-13 | reverse complement strand
GCATGCTTACCTAGCTGCCGGCCTTAAGGGGTGTAACTCGGCAGTCTTGCGGGACGAGGGGAACGCGAGCGAATAGTGAGGCCGGCTAGGTGCTGGAAACACCTGCCGGCCCGGTGGCAGGGGGGGGTGAACCCTCTGGCACCTCTCTACGTAGATTGTAGAGGGTTGCCCCCCTGTAGTGCAAGACGGGGGGGCTTTGCTTGTGTCAGCAGCAGCGCGGCCGGAGGCCCTTGGTACCCTTACGGGATTTGTTGCCGCTGTCCCGGTGCTCCCGTTTCCCTCCGACGGGCTCCGTGCGAGCCGGGCCGAGCGCTTCGGCTTGCAGGGCGTGGCGCGGGAGTTGCTCGGGTTGCGGCACCGGATTACGGGTTGCCTTCGCTACCGTCGGTTCGGGGTTGAGCGGGTGCAGGTGCTAAACCGGGCCTCGACCGGCCAGGCGTACTACTCGGGCTTGCAGGTGTGCGGGGTGGCGGCCGCCTGTCCATGCTGCGGGGCGCGTATCGCCGAGGCGCGGGCGGTCGATCTCGAGATGGCGATCGCTGCGTGGAAAGCCGGCGGTGGGTCGGTGGCCTTGGTCACCCTGACTTTGGCGCACCGCGCCGGCCAGGCGCTTGCGGGCAACCTCGCGGCGCTGCTGGGTGCCTATCGGGCAATGACGCAGAGCAGGGCGTATCGGCGCCTGAAGGACCGCTACGGTCTGGCGCATTTTGTTCGGGGTCTGGAGATTACATGGTCGCCGGTGAATGGCTGGCATCCTCACCTGCATGTCCTGGCGTTTTTTTCGGGGGTGTCCGTCGGTTCCGGCTTCGAGGCTGAGTTTTGGGCGTTGTGGGCGGCGCAGCTGGTGCGGGTCGGTCGGTCGTGCTCTCGGGCGCATGGCATAAGGGTGCAGCGGGGATTCTCGAAGGCGCAGAAGTACATTACGAAGGTGGGGCGCCTGTGGGGGTTGGCGGATGAGGTCGTCCGGGCGAATAGCAAGCGCGGGCGCCTGGCGGGGCTTACTCCGCCCGATCTCCTGCGGGCGCATCGGGACCAGGCGGGGGAGGCCGCGCCGGCGATTCCGGCGGGCGCTCTGTATGTCGAGTATGTCGAGGTTATGCACGGCCGGCATATGCTGCAGTGGTCGGCGGGTTTGCGCGCTGCGTGTGGCTTGGCCGAGGAGCGCAGTGATCAGGAAGTTGCCGACGGTGTCGACCAGGGCGATCGGGTGTTGCTCGATCTCGATAGGGCGGAGTGGTCGGCGGTGCGGCGGAGTGGTGGGATCCTGCGGCTCTTGGAGGTTGCCGACGGCGGCGATGATCGGGCGGCCGCCGGGTTCGTGGCGGCGTGCGTTGGTCGTGTTGTCGGCGAGCGTCCCTGGATTGAGCGGCTGGTAGCCCGGGCGGGGGCGCGTGAGGCGCCTGACATCTGAGGGTCGGTTATGGGTGCGTGTATATGCACGTTATGAGGTTAGGCGATGGAGAGTTGGGTGTGTTGGTCGTGAGCGGGTAGATGTACGGATACCGGGGTCGCCCTAGCTCCGAGCCGCACGTAATCGTCCCGCAGGACACCATCAACTGACGCTGGGGGCCTCCGCCGTCGGTACCGTTCGCCACCCGTCGCCCCTCGCCGCAGTTGCCAGATAGCGCGCCGGGGGAACCGGGACACAAACCCTCTCGCATGAGAGTGTATTTAGGTTTGTGTCCCGGTCCCGGTGTGCTATCGTCGGGCAACTGGCGAGGGGCGACGGGTGGCGAACGGGGCGCGGGTGCCGGGTCGCGCCGTCCCGCTCAGGCTATCCAGTCTAGTGGTCTGTCGAGTTGTTCCGGACGTCGCCGCCGGGTGTTGGCCTCGATGTCGATGAAGAGCGTGTAGAGTTCGCCGGCTGCCCACATGCTTATGCCGCCGAAGATGCTCCCGCAGATCGCACCGATGCCGCCGGCGATGAGGGGGAGCCCCGCGAGTGCCGTCCCGCTGGCGATGCCGGCCGCGATGAGGAGCCCGCCGGTGATGGTGCCGCCGATGCCCATGAGGAGACCGATCGCCTTGCAGGTGATGATCAGGAGTTCGAGCGCGGGGTAGTGGTTCCTCACTCGGGTTGCTCTTCTTCCGCCTGGTCGGCTTCTAGCATACGGGCGATTGCTCTTCGCCCTGCCTCGGCCTCGGTGATGCCTCTGTTTGTGGCGTATTGGGTGAGTGCTGCTTTTAGGGAGGCACTAATCTTTAGTCGTAGGCGTTCGGTCAATTTCTCGGTTCCTGCTATCGGTCGGCCCGGGCCTCGTTTCTCCATACTCCTAATCTACGCACATTGACCGCAAGAGGTAATAGGAGAATTGGGCCATCTTCGGGCCTCCCTATTGCAATTTGGGCCTCCCTAATCTATTATCAGTCGTAGCGCAGAGAGATGATGCCCCCCTCGGTGCGATCAACACTTTGGGGGGCGTGGAAACCCTATAGTGGTAGGGCTCCATGCACCAGAGTAGCCGATTCTCGGTCTCAATTCTAGGCGTACGCTCCGGTGCGTCCGGCCTCACCCCTGCTTTGTCCGGGGGTGGGGCTTTCTGCGCTCCCAACATCGGCCTTTCTTCGAAGGCGATAGCCGCCCGGCCTGCCAGCTGGACGGCTATCTGTAGTTCACCCCTAGCCGACAGGAGTGTACGTACTATGGCTCAGTCTAACGAACGCGGCGAGTTAGTGCCAGGGCTTGGGTTCGCGGAGTCTATTGAATGGCAAGTGGCTTTGTTGCGGGCAGGTTTCGGGGGGGTCTCCGTTTGCCCGTTGCGTGGTTCTGCCGGCCGCTTCGGTATCCTGGTGGATGCTGAGCCGACATCGTCCCATCAGATCCTCTTTTCTACGGTGGGCGAATGCCGGAATGCCTGCGAGTCCTATTTCTTCCTCCCGATCCGGTCGTACAGCTCAGGCCAGTCCTATTTCTACGGGGTGCGCTGATGAAGTGCATTTGCTGTGGTAAGCCGATCCTGTCTATCTCCCAAACCACGCTTGCTGTGCGCGTCGCCGGCGTCATCGCCTATTGCCATTTGCGTTGCGCCTGGCAACTGGGAGTTGGTGCCCAAATTCTGGAATTTGTGCGGCAATGCTGGGGGCCGCCATGGTGATGCGCCTGGGGTTCCTGTGCTTTGTGGTGCTCCTCTTCCTGGCGGCGGCCTGGCTGGTAGTCCCTGCGGGGGCTACCGGCCTTGATACACCCTCGCCGGATGGGGGCACGACCAACAACTATTACATCACCGCTCCAACCCAGGTTACCTGTGCCAACGGGCATGTCATCGGCTCCGCGCCGGACTGTCCGGTGTTTGTGCTTGCCTATGTGCCCACGCCGACGGTCAACCCCTATGAGCGCGTAGGACTGGCGGGTAACGGTAATGAGTATGCCATCTGGCGGGGCTTCTCTTACGGGGAGGTCCTGATCGCGTCGATCGTCCTGGTGGGGGTGGGTGTCCTCGCCCTCTCCGTCTTTATCCGGATCGCGCGGGGTGTGTGATGGGTGCGATCGCGGCCGGCCTGGCTGTCGCTGTCCTCGTGCCGGGCCTGACGCTCCTTGGCCTCGAAGCGCTCGTAGAGGTTCTGCGGGGTATCGGGCAATGAGGGCGGATGGATTGGGCTGATTTCTCCGCCGGTGCCGGGATGGTGCTCCCCGGCCTGGCTATTTGCACGGTCGTGATGGCGTTCGGGGTCGTCTCAGTCCTGGCCAGACTGGGCGCGCTCCTCCGGCGTCTGGCGCGATAGTTGGCGGTTGGTTCTGTACGAGGAGGATTCGGCGATGTGGTATCGGTTGCTTTTGGTTGTCCCCGATGGTGCCTTCGATTTCGCGGGCGCCGGTTTCACGCCGGCGACGATCCTGTCGGCAATCTCCAATAATCTGACGCAGCTGGGGACTTCCTTCCTGGCCCTCTTCGGGTTCGGGATGGCTCTCCGGTGGGGTCCGAAGATCGCCTCGGCGATGCGTCGGACGGGTCGCTAGCCGGCCTGTGGGTGGTGCGGGGCACGAGGGGGGGGTGAGTGATGATCATGTTGGATGCGGTGATCAGTCTCGACGATATGGGTTGGTCTCCGCATGACATGCTGGCCGCGATCTGGGCGGCGCTTACCCCCTTCGTGCCCTGGATCACGATCTCGGTGGCGCTGCCGCTGGCCCTGTGGCTGGTCGGCCAGCTGCTGGGCCTGGCTTCCTGGTGGCGGGGTTTGGGGAGCTTCGGCGGTTCGGTCCTGCCCCCTTCCTACGGCAACGGGAAGATTGCGAAGAACCTCTATGCCGGTGTCCTCGATGATGCGCGGTCCTGGCAGGGTCGTGAGGCATCGCGGCGGGGTAATGCCGGCCTCCTCGGCGTCTACGAGGCGCAGCTGAGGATGGATCACGATAACGCCGGTATGAGTCGCCCGCATCGTTCTGGCTCGCTCCTGTCTGTGTTTGGGCGCAATGGCTCCTATGCGGGTCGGGGCTACGGCCGCCGGCGCGGGGGGCGTATCTCCTGATGGACACTGCGGATCAGGGCGTCACGCTGGTGCGGCTGGTGGCGTCGGTGAATCAAGTTCTCCCGGTGTTTTCCTCGCCGGTTCTCCTCGTGGTCGGCCTGGCGGGGGTTGCCGGTGTCGTGCGGGCGCTCTATCGGGCGCTTGTGAAGGTGGGTGCGTGATGCTCGCGTTGTGGATATTCCTGACTGTGCCCGATAACCTCGGCAATATGCCGTTCCCGGACGTGTCCGACGTGATTGCGGCCACCTGGGCGGTCATGACGCCGTTCAAGCCTTTCATTGCCATCATCCTGGGAATCACGTTGGCGATCACCCTGGTCCGCACGTTTACTAGCCTCGGTAGCTAGTCGTGGTGCGGTGTGCGTTGTGCCTGGTCCTGGTGCTGCTGTTGCTCGGCGTCGGCGGGTCGCGTGATTCCGCTGGCGCTGCGCCGCGTTCGGGTGAGCCGTGCGTTACGACCGGGAGTGCCAGCAATGGCGGGACGTTCACGGGCGATTGCTACTTCACTCAGCTTGGGGTGGAGTGGAATTGCTCGGTTGATTTCGCGCGCTCGCGGTATTCGTCCGGATGTTTTGCTAACCAGGGGCCGGAACCGGCGCGGCCGCCTCAGCCGCCTACTCCGGCCGGTTTCGAGGGTTGCGACATAGCCTGGTCAGGTACGGCTTGGTTCTGGACTGGGCGGCAGTGCGATAAAGTCCCGGCTCCCGATTATAGGTGTCATTTTGACACCGCCACGGGGGTGGATGTTGTCCTTTGTCAGCCGCCTGGTCCGCCGCCGTCGGTGAAGAATTGTGTGGCGGATGGGCAGGTCGGTTTCACTTGCGATCCGGGCGATGTCCCTCCACCGTCCCAGGCGTATCCCTGCGGGGTTGGCTATAACTTGTTGTGCAATGGAGATTTCTCGGTTGCGCCGAATTTGGCGGGGGTGCCCGATGGTGATTGGTACTCGGTGCTCGGCCATTATCCGGATTCCTGTGGTCCGAATGGGTCGTCCGGTAATGTCGATCCGGCGTATCAGCGGGTGAGTGGTTGGGGTCGTCTTGGTGTGTGGGGGTTGACCGATAACGGGACCAATAACTACAACGTGTGTGTTGTTGACCCTGCCGGGCCGTCTGGTGGACTGCTGTGGCAACGGTTCCCGGTGGTTGGTGGTGGGACGGGTTTCACGTTGACCTTTACCGTTCGTGTGGGTGCGTTCGGTGTGTTCGAGTATTTCTATACGCCGATTCATTTGCAGAGTTATGCGAAGACTAATGGTGCTTACGCGGGGCAAGTGAATCCTACCGCGTGTACAGGGGTGCCGTTTGATACCAATCGGCACGAGCCGGTCATGTTCGCGGGTTCCGGGTCTGTGGCGTCGTCATGCACATTTGCTATCGATATTGATGCTTCCAATTACAACTATGCTGTGGCGATTTCCCCGGGTCCGATTTCGCGCGATGGCCGTGTGGGTGCTTCGGTGGAGTTCGATGATCTGGTCCTGGTGAAGACTGGGGCGGCCGCTCCTTCGCTCGATTTGGGTGGCGGGTGGACTGAGGATGGGAGCGGGGCTCATCCCCCTAGCCCGGAACAGAGCGGGTTTGGTGGTTGTACCTGGGTGCCGGCTGAGCACGCGTATCGGTGCGATGTGCCGGCGGGGTTCCCTCCTCCGCCTGATGCGCCACCTTCTCCGTCCCCTTCTGTGTCCCCCTCGGTGACGGCGGTGCCTCCCCATGGTATCCCGACGGTCACCGGGTCTCGCACGCCTACGGTGGGGCGCGGCACTCCGGTTGTGCCTGGGCCGTCGGGTGCTCCTCTGCCATCTGGTACGGGTGCGTGCCGTAGCGATGGACAGGTTTTCGATTTGGCGCGTCATGCCGCGTTCGTTGGTTGCCTCTTCGACGGACTGGAGCAGCAGTTGTACGGGATGGCGCTTGCCTTCGCGACGGCGGCCGCCTTCTGCCTGGACATCGGCCGGCTGGCGATCCTCGCGCTCGGGGAGGTTGCCGGCCTGCTCGGGGATGGTCTGGCGGTGATCGGCTGGTTGCTGAGCTTCGTTACCGCGCTCGTGTCGGCGATGAGTACCGCGTCGGCGACGCAGGCCGAGCAGATGCCCGAGCTTGCGGCCTGGCATCTCTTCGTCGCTTCCTATGCGCCCTTGCAGCTCTTCTTGGCGGGGAGTGCGGCCGTCGGGTGGGTGCGGATCGGGCTGTGGGTGTTGCGCGAAGTGTCGAGGTTGGCGAATGGGTAAGCGGCTGGTGTGTGGGATTGGCCTGGTGGCGCAGCTGGTCTGCCTTGGCCTGGTTGCCGGTGTCGGGCGGGTCGGGGCTTCGCCGGGTGATCGGGGCAGTCAACTGGCGTTCTGGACTATCCAGCATCAGGGCAAGGCGTATTTGCTGGGTTCGCCGGCGCGGACGTCGGCCACCTGGGGCACCAGTCCGGCGGCGTTCGATTGCTCGGGGTTGGTCTGGCTCGGTGCTCACGATTCGCTGGGTGTGGATTTCCCGACTGTCTCGCAGCAGCAATGGCTTGCCGGGGGCAATATCGCCGGGGCTCCGTGGGATACCGATCTGCCGGTCGGCTCGCTGCTCTTCCTTCACGACGATAATCCCGATCTGGGGGGCGGGGCTACCCACGTTAGCATCTATTACGGCGGTGGTCAGGCGATGGACTGCTATAACGAGCAGTTCGGTTGCAACGTGCATGATGTGACGACCGATAGCTATTATCGGGCGCATTGGCTCGGGGCTACCTATCCGTGGGGTGATTCACCGGTTGCCGGCGTCGTTGGTCCCTCTGTCGGTGGGGGTCTCAATGGTGCCGGGGCGGTGTCGGCCGTCCTCTCCGAGCCGGGGCCGACTTACCGGCGCTACGCTTCGCCGGTGGTGGCGTGGGGTGATGCGGCTGGCGCTCCGATAGCTTTTGCCCATGATCAGGTCGGCGATAAGGACGCTGCCGCCCTGACTACGCAGCAGTTGTCCGGTCTTTCGCAGGTATTCGGTTGGGCGCGGGCTCTGGATGAGTTTGTGCCCTACCATATGGAGCTTGCCGTATTGGTCGTGCTGATTGTCTACGTGTGCAAGATTGGCCTGTCGGTCGTGCGCTATCTGATCGGGCTCAGCCCGTTCTAGGGGGTGTCTTTTGGTTGCGTTGCGTTCAGGGAAGGCGCCGAAACCTTTGCCTCGTGTCGGCCTGCGGGTGGCTGGTTCGGAGCTTTGGGAGGCCGATGTAGTTGACGCCGGGGAGGATGTGATCCTTACGGATGGCGTGCGGGAGGAGCGGTACCCTAAGTCGGCGGCGGTGCGCTATGTGACCGAGGCGGGCAGAATCTTCTACTGTCTCAATGTCGATTTCCCGTGCGTGACGAAGGCTGAGGAGTTGGCGACGCTCGAAGAACGGATGTGCTTTGACGCGCTCAATGGCTCCACGCAGCCGGGTAGCGAACGGACCTGGGGCATGTACATCAATGTTGCGTTACTGGCGATCGTCTTGATGCTGGCAATCTGGGTGCATGGGGCGTCTGATTCGGCGAGTCGTGCCGATGCGTCGTCGGCGAGCGCTCAGAAGCAGCTCACGCAGCTCGTCGAGGTCGTCCAGCGTATCGATGTCAAGGTGAGCAAGTGAGTAGCGAGCCTATCTCCATGCAGCTGGTGAGTGATCCGGCCGAGAAGTACATCGATCTGGATCGTGAGCTCGATCAGGTGCTCGAGGGCCGTAATAAGGCGGGGGATCTTGCCGGCCTGGTTGAGAAGCATCAGATCAGGGTGTCGCCCGGGCAGCGTAAGGTCTTGCTATACCTGCTTTGCGGGACTCCTCGCATGGTCAATTACGCCTATCAGTGGCTCGACCTGGCGGGGCGAGAGGGCAACGCGGGGGATTTCATCGCGCTGCAGCAGGCGCAAACCCTGGCGATCCCCGAGCAGAATCGTAATCTGACCTTTGCTCCGGGTGTGAAGTGAGGGCTGTGGGGCGCCTGTGGGCCATTGTGCGGCGCGTGGGTCGCTTGTGGCTGGTGCTAGTTGTTGGTGTTGGCCTGGTGTTCCTGTGCGGGCTGTGGTTGGGCACGGCGGGGGCGGCGGGCCATGAGATGCGGTTGCGTTCCTCGGCGGCGGCCACCGCGACGGCTGCGCGCTATCCGCGTGGTACGCCTGGGCCGAATGGTGCTGTGGGAGGTCGTTGAGTGATGGATGATTCCGAGTTTGTTGTTTCCTCGGCGTCTCTGGTTGTCATCGTGTCCTTTGGTGTGGCGCTGGCTAATAGTGCCGGTGTTTTATTGCCGGTCTGGCTGGTGGTCGTGTTGGTCGGCGTCTATTGCTTTGCGTCGGTGGATCTGGGGATCAGTCTGCTGGCATTTCTGCGTGCGCGATGGACGTGATCGTGATGGGCTTTAGGGGTGCCGGGAAGTCGCTCTATGGCGTGGCGTTGGCCTGTGCGCTTTCGAAGCGTTTCCGGCTGCCGATTCTTGCGAATATCGGCGTGAATTATCCCGGTGCCCGTCGGTTGGTCAGCATCGAGGATTTTGCAAGTGCTACCGGTGCGGTCTGTCTGATGGATGAGGCTCACCGGAATCTCGATGCTCGGTTGTGGGCCGATAATAAGCAGTTTACCGATGTTCTACTGTACAATCGTAAGCGTATGAAGCATGTTATTTACACAACTCCGCATGTGCGGAATATCGATGTGCGTATCCGTGAGATTGTGCCGCTCCTGGTGGTGATCGATCGTCCTCCGGTTGGGGAGTCGATTACCGCGCGTTGGTATGACGTCGAGCGTGCCGGCGGGATCGATCACATCGGCGAGCCCTTTCGGGCTGACCTGGTGCCCGACAAGCGCCGTTTTTATGGCCTCTATAACACGATGGAGGAGGCTCCTATATTGCCTGTCCGGGTTGGTGAGGTTCGTTCGGTTCCCGGTGTCGGTGCTCGGGTGGTGCCAGCGCGGCCGGCTCCGCTTCGTCCCTCTCGGCCTTGATTTATCTGGGTGGCCGCAGCTGCGACGCGCAGCTAGCAGCAGCGGCTTTTTCCGTTCGTTCTTCTTTGTTTGGGGGTTTGCCTATGTCTTAGTTTCTGTCTGTGTTGTCCTTCTGCTCTGTTGTGTGTGTGTTGTTAGTGTTGGGGGTGTGTTGTGGGTTCTAAGTTGCTGATCGACGTGCTTATCACTCGTGATTCCGCCTGGCGGACTCCGAACAATGGTTCGGGTTCCGAGTTCGTCTCGGCGATGGGCGAGGTCGAGGAGGGGTTGCAGCGCATCGCGGGGCAGACGGTGCCGATCGTGGTCACCGTTGACCTGGTGGCGTTCGAGCAGAATGCTTTCCTGCTGGATGGTGTCGTTGCCGGCGAGCGCGTGAAGGTTGGCGGCCGGTGGTCCAACCGCGATTACCATGGGGACAAGCAGTACAAGGTGATCGTGAATGCGGTCGAGCGCGCGGTCGAGGTGACGGGTCCGACGGCGGTGAGCTCGGCGGCGGATTAGGTCGGTGCGGTTCCTGCTTGCGTTCGTACACTCGCGGGTGTATGTTACCTGTGAGTAGCCTATTTTCCTGGCCCGTTTCCCGGGGCCGTACACTACCCGCATGCTTACCTAGCTGCCGGCCTTAAGGGGTGTAACTCGGCAGTCTTGCGGGACGAGGGGAACGCGAGCGAATAGTGAGGCCGGCTAGGTGCTGGAAACACCTGCCGGCCCGGTGGCAGGGGGGGG
>MWWH01000623.1_pt1 | contig 10149 bp, 10 predicted proteins | sample 1047231 | NCBI WGS metagenome assembly MWWH01 (sample SAMN06349967, study PRJNA376086) | soil metagenome | isolation source: MG3-2 sample Antarctic (ecotone) soil | place: Antarctica | collected 2015-01-13 | reverse complement strand
TAAGCTGGCAGGGAGAACAAGTTATGGGAGAAGTTAAAAACTTCATGGCAGAACTCGATGAGTGGATCGAGAGCCGAGTTATCGAGCCGCTTTTCGCTGTCTGGAAGGGACAGGACGAAGTTGAGGGCGACCCGCAAAGTTATAAGGGTGTGGAATTGACGACATACGGCGTCAGGCGCGCGATTCGGGATAAGGTGCTAGAAAGCTACCGCAACGGGCAAAACGCGCCTCAGAAGCCATTCCAGCGGTCATACAGCCCACGTAAATAGTCAGTGAGGGGCTTCTTTCGCGCCTAGCATTGAAGCCCCTTGACCAATTTATCAATAATGCTAGGCTATCAATATCAGTAATCAACCCAATAATATGAACCTCACTAAAGAATATTTAGATAAAGCCCTCAAGAATCTTGCCACCAAAGACGACCTCAAGAAGTTCACCACCAAAGATGATTTGAACGACCGCTTTGAGCATCAGACCGCCATGCTTGTTTCCTACATTGAAAGGGCAGTAGAGAGTTTGGCGACAATGGTGGCAGAGGGCTTTAACGAACTGCAGTCATCGCTCGATGTGCGCGAGCGAGTGCAGAAGCTGGAAAAGGAAATAAAGCAAATTAAGGAAACAACAAACGTCTGATAACTAAGAAAGAAGCGCAGGGAATTAAAAAGCCCTGCGCTTTTTTTGATGAGCGGCGGCACCCACCCACCCCCGACCATGCTGGTCGTCATAAGGAATCATGCCAAGAAAAAAAGCAGCCCAGCGTGTGGCTGCTTTGTGAATACTCGGAGACTGCTGTAATTGCTCAGGCAGTCTATGAGCATGGCTGAGAAGCTTCGTATGACACTATCTTAAAGCGATTCAACTACCTCTTAGCGATGCAGCCTTTTGATCATGCAGCCTTACACTCACCGTCATCTGCTAACTTTCAAAGGTGCGTGATATAATCCGCCTCGGATAAGCGCCACAAACACTTCTGTAGTTACTACCGCAGAACTATTTAAGCCTCTTTCCAGCTAAGATTGCCCCTTCAACTTTCAACCTGCACCGTAAATAGTACGGCTATTCAGAGAGGATCAATTATTATGTCTATCGCACGCATTACAGAAATTAGTTCCACCTCAACGAAGAGTTTTGAGGACGCCATCCAAAGCGGCGTCACGCGCGCCACGCAAACCCTCCGCAACGTCCGCAGCGCGTGGGTCAAAGAACAGCAGATCAGAATTGATAACGGCAGCATCGTCGAGTATCAAGTTAATTTAATGATCACTTTCGTCTTAGAGGACGGCGATCAAACCGATGTCGCATAAGCTATACTGACGCGTCAGTGGAAGGAGCGCAGGGAACTAAAATCCCTGCGCTTTTTTATGTTCGCTTTGAGATGAGCTTTGTTTGTTGGCGTCAGTGCACGCCCGCCTATCCCCGACCCTCCCGGTCATCATTGGGGATCATTATTAGAAATCATTGCCAAGAAAAAAGCAGCCCGATGCGCGAGCTGCTTGATTGATGTTTGGAACTGCTTTGATTGCTCAAAGAGTCCATGTGATGGGCATCGAAAAACCTCACGCGCCGGGGCGCTTAAAAATTCTCGAGCCGGTTACAGGATGGAAACGGAATGCCAATGAGCACACGATTATCAAAGATATTCTCTTCGATGACGATAAATTCGCCTTCATCGCCGCATTCAATGCAGAGTCCGTAGTCCCGATCAAAGACTTCCACCTCCCCTTCGCACTTGTCATGGATGTAGGTTGTCATGCAGCCCTCCTTAGTTCAGGGCGGTATATTGAGTCAGGAATTTACCGAGTCGCGCCGTCATTTCGTACTGGCGCACCGGCGCGAGTTCTTTGAACGCGGTGGTAAATGCGTTCGACAGGCTCCACACCGTTGATGGCTTGAACTCAACGTAGGACGGAGCAACGAAGAACTCTCGATGCACTGTTTTCATGAGCTTCACGGGAAAGCGGTTTTCCATGAACGCACGGTAGATGATCGAGCGCGCTTCGTCAGTTGAAAGCTCGCGCGCCCGCATCCCGTCAATGAGTTGACGCAGCGGCTGAAAGCCACGCTGGATACGATCCACGCCGATGGAGACTGATTCGACCAGATCAAAGCGCTTCGAGTGTTTGGCGAGCAGCGGCTTGAAATCCCCGCCGAGCGCCATGTTGTCGCAGACGAAGACCCGGTAACCGGCGACCATCCCGAGGCGCATGGATTTATCATTCGCGTTCCTCAGTCCGATAGCGAAGCGCACGCCTTGAAATTCGGCGTTCAGTTCAATCAGACCAAACAGCTTCATGCCGTCGGGTGAGACGGCGTACTCCTCGCGCTTGATCCTGATGAGCCGTAATGACAATGACTCTTCAAGGCTTTCGATCAGCCGCGCGTGCGAGATCGGCTGGAAAGTGTCAGTCGCCGGTGGCGTCTCAAGCAGCGCTAGTTCGGCGCGCGTTACCCTCTGCGTCTTGCGTGCGTTTGAGAGGAGCGTCGCGTTGACCGGTGATAATAGTTCCGGCGCGGTCATGTCTCCCCTATTCTCCATTACTTCTGATGTGCTCATAGCAGCAGTTCCTTTCGTGTCAGTGTTAGAGTCTGCGGCGAACGCCGTAGAACGGACCATACCCATCGTCGCCGGAGCGATCTTTGAGCGAGCGCAAATAGGTTGTTTTTTTGATCTAGCGGTGAAGGGAATTACCGAGCGGTGACGAGTTGTTTGAGAGCGGCTAACTGTGTCTCAATTTCTTCGATGAGAGTAACAACCGGATCAGCGCGAGATGGCTCCGAGTCAACCGCTTTAAGCGGTTCATTCTCCCCTACCTCCGGCTCTGCGGTGACGTTGAACCATTCATCTAATTTCAGTGCTGCATCTTTCACGGTGCAGCCTTCCATTCGCGCGACGAAGTCGAGGACATTGCCGCGCGCTTTGCAGAGCGGCGCGAAACAGTAGAAGGTGTTTTTAGCGAGGTTGATCGAGAACTCTCTTTTGCTTTTGCCTTGATGAATCGGACAGACCCCGCGCATCTCATCACCGTTACGGGCGAGGCTGGTCAGCCCGTATTGGACAATCAGCATCTCCATCGTGACCGAGGCTTTGATGATGTTGAAATCAACCCATGCTTTTTTCGTTTCCATATCACTCCCCCTTTCGACTTTGATACCTACAGCTTGCCAGTTTTGAGAAGGATTGATAAGAGACTGTCAAGGAGCTTAACTGCGAAGTGGTACAATGAAAGGTAAGCTCCTGGAATCTTCCCCGTGACTAACTGAGGCGTCTAACGTAGGGCAGAGACCCCAGGTAAAGCGTTCGCCCAACACGCTATTGTCACAGGAGCGCAGACCGACATTTACCCTACTAGGTCATGCGCTTTGAAGATCACCCGGGAGCCTCCGAAATCATCTTGCTGAAGCGGCAGCGAAAGGTTGGGACAAGATGACTATCTGAGACTCGTAGCGGCGTTGACACTCACCTACTCAAGGCTTTCCGTATGGTATAATGTTGGTACTGTCTAAGCGCCAAGTTGAAACAAAAACAGCTACTCACCCGTCCGAACTTCAACTCAAGAACTCGTGAAACACACCCTAATAAATGAGCGCAGTTAGCGAACAATAAAACCAGTAAATGCAGAAACATAGTGTGTAGCCGGTAGCGATATGAGTGTGTAGTCAGTGGCGATAGAACCGTGTAGCCGGTAGCGATATGAGTGTGTAGTCAGTGGCGATAAAAAACGACTAAAGTATTTGATTTCAAAGGAGATTTCGCAAAGGGAACTATTTATTTGATTTGAAAACAATGATACAACAACAAGAGATCAACAGTTTGCGTTATCTGACGCGGAGAGGGAAGAGGATTTAGTGTTGCTGTTTATATAAATCTTTAAGTGAAACACCAATGGCAGTTGAACTCATACCCCTAACGCCAGAGCAACACGCGCTAACCTTCGTTCCGAAACTCTCGACCGAGCTTCCATTTTTCAACCTGACTTCCAAACGCAAAGATATCCCCAAGGTCATCAAATATCAGGGCAAGGACACAGCCGGTCATCCCATCCGGTGGGAGGTGTACCAAGACACCAGCAAGGAGATTGGAGCGCCTGCGGTCGAAGCTCATGAAGTCTGGTACATGCTCGTCAAACCATCCATTGACAGCCAGCGTTTACCCAACGGAAAAATCCCTGAGATCATCCCACTCGGCGGCATGAGGGAGTGCTTACGGAAAGTCGGCTGGACTATTGGCGGGCACCAAGCCAACGAGTTGATAAAAGCACTTACCCAGATTTCCTTTGCTGGTTGCGTCGCGGATATTTGGCTCCCAACAGGCGAGCGTGACGGGGAAGGGAAGGAGAAGTTTTTACAGATCAAAGGACGCTTCTCTCGGATGAGTATTTATGCGATAGGGGAGCATCACCTCACCGAAGAGGAACTAGCCCAAAAGCAATTTCAGTTTGATCTTGAAGATGTGTTGTATATCCGGCTTGACCCCATCGAAGCGAAGCTCCAGCAACTTCAAGATCAGCGCGTGATTGATAATCAATATTTGTTCTCAGTGAACCCAGCCGCGCGCCGATGGTATGAACTGATGGCGGCGAAGATTTTTGGGGTAGTCAAGAACAAGGGGCAATACTGCGAAGTGCGTTATTCGTGGTACGTCAGCCATCACCACACGCTGAAACGATTGCATGACCGCTTTAGAGTGGTCGAGCAAATGAAACGAGTTGTCAAAGATCACATCGAAAGCGGTTACATCAGGAAGGTCGAATACCGGGCAATTAAGGAGCCAGATCAAGAGATTGATTACATCATCAGGTATTACCCCGGAGAAGGCGCAAAGGAATCAATCGCGAGGATTCAAGGACATCTGCACCGAAAGAACAACAAGCAGATACTAGCAGCCGAAGACTCGGAAGAGAGTCAATTAGACGAGTCACAGCAGACGAGCGAAGCACCAGAAGCGCCGACAGAGACCCTCGCCTTATCCATCATTACAGCAGGGGATCAGCAACTAATAGGACAACTCATCACCGAGTTTGGGGTGCTAGCTACTAAAGCCTATGAGCTGGTAACAACCAAAAGGGAAGCGGTTATTGTGCAGCTTGAGGCATGGCCATTCCGGGATACTAATCCTCGGAACCGCGCCGGATGGATGATTCAAGCTATCGAAGGGAACTATGCCGCCCCGTTGCCATACCTTCAAGAGAAACTAAAGCAGCAGGAACGGGAACAGCTTGAAGCAGCCCAAGCAGTGACCCACGCCTGCACGATCTGCGCGGGCACCGGCTACCGGCGCGTGAAAAACGACCGTTACCCTAACGGCGCGATGAAGAAATGCACTCACGACCCAGCCATCGAGAACCAGATACCAAGCGCACATTGATTAACCATCAAATCTAAAAAATCAGCTTAACTAAGGCTGATTTTTTTGAACCCAATTCGATCTTAGAGGTAATACATTCGAGTATACATACTAGGTATGTATAACTAGCTGCGCTAAAGAGCGCAGAGATACTATCTCCCCGCCGCCTGCTAACCGCAGGCTACCCTACTTTCCCCGACCATCGCGATAACCGCACGCGCATTCGCACGCGCCGCGATGGTCGGCTCCGCTTGCAGTCGTGACCCGCCTGCACCCGCCGCCGTCGCGCATTTACCATGACGCGCTGGCGGCAGGACGCTACGGGTTTTCGTGAGTGACCCTCACTCAAACCTAAAAGTAGGGTAGCCTGCGCTGAAGCTACGGCGGCGGGGAGAACTAACTTAGCGGGCTGACCGCCCCGCAAAAAACGAAGCGAGACGAGAGCGGAAGGGTAGGGAGCTTGGGACTCTAAACTAGCCTTCAGGTAATCTGGCGTGGCTATATATCTCAGCCGCGCCAAAAAAATTAATTTCTCTTGCGCTTTTGGGTTGCGTTCAATACACTGCGCGCCTCATTTAACGTCAGCCGTTTTACCTCTCCACAAAGGGAGCCTCCTATGCAGCGGCACTACCTTTTCCTTGCAGCCGGAATTTTATGCGTTACCGCGAGCGCGGTATTAGCAGGGTACACGCATATCATCACGCCGCTGCTCGCCGCGATGACCGCGCCACGGGCAACACCCGCGGCGGTTGTAACGCAGCCAATGAACTCGACTCCACAAGCGCCGAGGGTGCGCGCTACGCCCTTAGCGCGGACGACACGCGCGCCGCTACCGCAGGCGACGATTGCGCCAACGCCTACCCCGGAGCAAAGGAGCGCGCCACAGCCGACGCCGGAGGTCGCCCTAATTCCGAGTAATCCTACACCTACGCCAATGGCGTATTCCCGAGCGCCGCGTCAACTAACAGTCCAACAATGCGCTGAACTGATAAGAACAGTCGAACAAGGGGGTAGCGGTCGAATTCCGCCAGAGTGCGATAGGCAGTACTTTGAAAATCTAGCTCGCCGTCAGGCGCAGAATAATCGCGCGGATAGCCGAAGACCAGATGAGGAGCAGCAACGGAGAGCGCCGCAGGCGCAACGCCCGCAGGGAGATGTAAGACATGCAATTATTATCGAAACTCTGAATCAGATTCTGAACCGGACGAGACGCAGGAGGTGGTAGCGGATGAGTTGGTCGCTACTCCTGTTCCTCGCCGGGATCGCGCTCATCGCTTCATGGGGAGCGTTTGAGATTTTCTATTACGCGCGCACGAAGCGGGCGCAGCACACCGCGTTGAGGCGGATGCAACGTGCTGCATTGATGCGGGAGCAAGCTACCGCCGCATTTATGCCACAGAGACAGAAACGCGGCGCTTCAATGCAGAGACAGGGAGGCTCTATGCTCTACGACGATGAGGCGACACATATCGCCGTCCCGGATGCCTTTGATGAGCGGCGCATCCAACACGACTTAATGCAGCTTGCCGAGTACCCGACGCTGTTCGGGCAATACGTCGCGCAAGCAAAGAAGCGGTTCACGCATAAACAACAAATCAAATTGCTTACCAGTTGGACGAGTTTTTACCAGTCAGCGACGACGATGGTAAAGTCGCGCAACGAACTCGCCAACTCGTTGATGGAAACGGGGAATTTACGTGAGACTAAAATCATCAAGGATCAAGAGAATCAGGTTACGATTTCGCGCCTTGAAGCTGACCAAGCCGAACAGCATCTACGCGCCGCGGAAGCGCGACACAAGACTGAAATCCTGAAAAACCCCGCTCCGATTGTTACTGAAACCCCGCCGCGACAGAAAACGAAAGCGGAACTGCGGCGCGAAAAGGAGGAGGAGATAGCGGATCTAAAAGCCTACCAAAAAAAGCGTGAGCAGATAATGCGTGAGGAAGGATATAGCGAGGAGGAAGTCCGCTATGAGATGAATAAACTAGATGACATGATGCGCCGGAAACAGGAAGAACTTTACAGCAAATACTTCTGACCAGATGAAGCCACTTCACATAGGCTATAACGCGCTTGGACGACCGCTCAGACTGAGTCCCGATGATCGCAAGACCCATATGCACATCATTGGCTCCTCGGGCAGCGGCAAGTCCAAATTCATGGAATGGATGATGCGCGGCGATCTTCGCAACCGGCAGGGTTTTTGCCTGATTGACCCGCACGGTACGCTGTATGACGCGATGGCGGATTTTTGCGCGCACGAAATTCCGCGCCAAGATGTAGTACTGGTTAATCTCTCCAAGTCCGACCGTATTATTAATTTTAACCCATTCCGCAGAGCGCCAAGCGGCGATGTGTCGGTGCAAGTTGACCGCAGGATTTCCGCATTGCTCCATGCGTGGAATGTGGAAGGTTCAGATCGAACACCGACGCTAGAGCGCACCTTGCGGCTCATCATCACGGTCATGCTAGAGCACAACTTGGGTTTGCCGCAGGTGCAGCACCTGATTGACTTCAACGCCCACGAAATACGCGAGCATTTGATTGACCGGCTCAAAACCCCGCTTGTGCAGAAGGAATGGCGCGAACTACAGCAACTCAAACCGAAGGAGTGGCGTGATGAAACTCTGTCCGCTAAGAATCGATTGTTTCGCTTCCTGACCTCAACAGCACTATCACGCTTCATGGGTTTGCCAGAACTAAGCATTGACCTTCAAACGATCATGGATGAGGGTAAAGTGCTCCTCGTGAATCTTGCGCCGAGCGATGAGTTATCGCACGAGAACGCGCGCGTCTTCGGCACGCTGCTTATTAACGAGTTTTATGAATGCGCGCTCAGGCGGAAGAAGGACAGTCATAACCGCGATCCGCATCCCTATTATCTCTACCTTGATGAGTTTCAGAATTTCGTCAGCCTCGATATTGACGACTTGCTGGATCAAGCGCGCAAGTTCGGGTTGTTCCTCATTTTGGCTCATCAAAGGTTCGGTCATCTGGATGAGAATCTAGCCGATGCAGTGCTGACTAATTGCAAAATCAAAGCCGTGTTTGGCGGGCTATCATCTGACGCAGCGCGGATGATGGCGCAAAATTTGTTTATCGGAAAGCTGGATGCTAAGAAAATAAAAACAGCGATCTACCAAACAAAGTTCTGGCCAACGTACAGCCGCGATAAGGTGTACGGGAAGGCAAGCAGTTATTCGACCAGCGACGGCGAGGCGCGCGGACATAGCGTTAGCGACGCTTATAGCAGTGGCAGTACCACTTCATCATCAACGAGCAAAAGTGAGAGCTTTGCGCCGGACAATACCGGATTTTTCACACCGGAAATGTGGTTTCAAGACCAGACTTCTTTAGGCACTAGCGAAGGAGAAAGCGAAGGGACGAGTCTCAGCGAAAGCTATTCGCGCGGCACGACCGACAACTTCAGCGAATCGCATAGCGAAGGATATTCCGAAAGTGAATCGGTTGCTGACATTCCAATTTTCGTTCCCGTGCCATTCAAAGAGCTATCGAGTGTGCAGTATTACACCCATGAGGAACAGCTTACAGAGTTGACCGCCGCGCTCATGGAGCAATTCGGTAGGCACTGTTTTATAAAAATCCATCAGCAAGAGACACAACCGTTGCTTGTGCCGTTCATCAACAATTACTACACGACCGAGAAAAATAAGCAGTGGTACATCAATACTCAAATGGATAAACAACATGCCGTCAGCCGCGAAGAAATAGATGGCTTGCTCGAAATCCAAGAACGCGCTTTAATTAATATGGTCACTCCCCCATCTCAGACGGACTCGCCCAAAGAGCCTACGTCGGTTAAAAGACGCTCCTCTAAATCTCGCAAGAATATCTTTGAGACAGTTGATCTAGACTCCTAATAATATGCGTAACGTTATATCCCTTCTATGCAGCAACGCCTCCACAAATATAAACGTGACTCGGAACATTTACGTCCCTATACACACGCCAGCCGGATCACTGACCGGGCTTTAGCCATCATCTCCCTCATCGAGCGTTACCGATTTTTACCAACGTCACTTATCGTTCGCTTAATTGGCGGCAATCCGCGCATCACGCAGCGGCACTTGCAAGCCCTCTACCATAAAGGATTAATCAATCGGTTCGCATTCCCCCGTGTCGGCAACCCCGGCGAGTTTAATTACTACGTTGACCGCACTCAGGCTCTCGATTTACTGGTTGACGCAGGCGCGGACCGTGATTCCCTCAATTGGAATTTAGTTAGGCGAAACTACAGTAAGGATTATGCGGCGATCAACTTGGGCAAGAATATTGATGATCTGCAAGGGCGGTTAATGCACCTTCAACATGAGCTAATGATCAGCCGTTTCCATGCGATGTTAGAACTTGCCTGCCGCGCCTCTAACGAGCGCGTTCAGTTGCATGAATTTAGGCAAGGTCCAGAGCTTTGGAATACGGTTGAAGTGCCCATCTTGCGCGCTATTAACGGAGCATGGATTGAATCTGAAAAGACAGAGACGCTCCCCCACCGTCCAGATGCGTTTTTCACATTGCGTTTTCCCGGCGAAGAAGGAGTGCGGGAGTTCGCGCATTTTTTCTACGAGGCGGATCGCAAACACACGTCAACCCGGAAACATAATCGGAAGCTCCGCGCTCACTTTTACTACATTGTGAAGCAACGCCAGCATGAAGAGGATTACGGTATCAAGCGCGTGCGCGCAGTTCTTATTGAGACGACGGATATGTATTGGGCTGATGACCTCCGCGCCTCAGCCGGTAATCCGACCGTCTCCGGTGCCAAACCTTCTCCCCTCTTTTGG
>MWWH01000622.1_pt1 | contig 10157 bp, 12 predicted proteins | sample 1047231 | NCBI WGS metagenome assembly MWWH01 (sample SAMN06349967, study PRJNA376086) | soil metagenome | isolation source: MG3-2 sample Antarctic (ecotone) soil | place: Antarctica | collected 2015-01-13 | reverse complement strand
CCTTTAAAATAGTGGCTTTCTCTGTTGCCAATTCATTAAGAGCATCTGCGAGGGAATGATTAGCTTTGTTCTGCTTTAAATCGTTGGTGGAGGTAGTGTAGTTCATAGCTTGCTACCTCCTTTTTTTAGCTGTAAATAACTGTCAAGTGCAGACTTGGGATAAAGGATTTTCTTGCCAGCGTTAACCGCTTTAATCTTACCTTCTTTGCGTTTCTTCCATAAAAAAACGCTGCTACATTTTAAATACTCCCTTGCCTGTTCATCAGTCATTAATTCGTCCTGGTCTGTAGGCTTCAGCCGCCGATCGATCGCTGAATTAATTGCACCTGTCAGCAGGTCTGTGAACTCTGAATGAGTAAGGTTAATAGAAATTGTTTGTAACATCTTAATAATGATTTAAGATGTAAAATTTCTATTTACAGTATGGATAATAACAAGAAAAAAGCACGTGCTTCGCACCTAACTTGCACGTGCTTTTTTGTGTAGGAGTTAAATTGCTTTTTCTAAAATGTCTCGCCTGCTATAACCGGAATAGTAAAATTTATACTAAATTAGAAATATGAAGACAGTACTTATTTTTTGTTTATGTTTTATAATAACAAACTGCGTTGCTCAAAATAAAGGGGATAATACTATTTTAGTTAAAGGTGTAACCTTTGATCAGGTTGTAAACGCCTTACTTGATAAGGGATATAAAATTGATAAACTTGATAAGGATTTTAAAACAGTGAAAACTGAATATTGTGAATGTCGTCCTAAATATAGTTACCAAATATTATTGAACGTAAGAGTTAAGGATAGCGTAGCTGCTATAAGCGGGAAGGCAAGTAATAGGAATATTGAAATAGGTATTGAAAATCAGAAATGGGGATTGTACAAATATTCATTTGATGATATGAATAACCTTGCAAAATCTTTAAAGGGAGAACTTTCTTATTCTAAAAACTAACTATTTCTGATATAGCTATCATTTGCCCTATTAAATACCAATCTTAAATAGTCTGTGGCACGGTGCCTCGCACCTAACTGGCACATGCTTTTTTCATGAACCTGTTAATGTAATTTTTTGCTTCAGCTTTTTTCAAGTCAAAACCTTTGCCACGTCTTTTATTGTCTGATGTAAAAGGTACTTTAAGATGTTTCTGCAATACTTCCATTAATTCATTGTCAGTATAGTTTTCAGTTAAAATATTATAGCTTGTTTCTTTTAATGCCACAGCTAAACCCAGTATTTCATTTGCTTTTACCTGTGGCTTTGTATTACCATTTCTATCGATAAACTCAAGTTCCTTTATTAGTTGTAAACAAATAGAATAACCTGGTTTAGTGGCATCAAATATTTGTTCTAAAGCCGGAGTTTCTGGTGGAGCGTGTTCTTTTAGTTTTTTTTCTCTGTAATTGTGGTACTCTAAAAAATCTTTATCCGATATAACTTTGGCAGCAGCTTCATAGACAAATAGGTGTTCGTATTTCTCTAACCCAAAATACCAGTCCAAAAAGTCTTCATAGTCCTTCGGAATAATGTATCCTTCTTTCTTTAAGTAATGTACCACGCTCTCATATTCCCTTTCGTACCCCTGGGCTTGTCGAGCTAAATCATCACGGATGCGTCGTACAGAAGCTTTATAACTTGCACTATTAACAATCTTCTTTATGTGATTAACGACCTGCTGAATTTCTTTTTCTGTCCGGCTCATTATGCAAGTTTTTTCAGTGGCAATACCTTTGCTTTTTTGGTATTAGTTATTTTAACATGATCTGCAAATATTGCGTTCTGTGTAATCTTTACATACCGCATGGTCTGCTTAATATCGCTGTGTCCTAACAGGTTTTTTAATACTTCCGGTCTGCCGCCTTTCTCTAAATACAACGTGGCCATTGTATTTCTTGAATCATGGCAGGTAAGTATTTCATGCTTTGGATTAGTGTAGGTAATCCGCTTTGCACCACTCTTTTTTACTTCAATAATTACATCATTAATTTTTGCTTCTTTGGCTAAGTCTTTTAAACTTCTGTTGGTTTCCTGGTTAGTGTACACCGGAAAGAGCTTGCCATGTGTAGCTGCATAATCTTTGTACTTTTCAATGATCTCAAGTGCATAATTATTTAATGGTACTATAACTTCTTTATGCACTTTGAACATGGTAAACTTTAGTGCCTTTACTATTTTTCCTTCATGGTTCACCAGTACAATATTGTCCGGTGTTAATCCGCTCCAATCGCTAAACCTAATACCAGTATGGCAGGCAAATAAGAAAACATCTTTTACGTGCTTTAATGTGGTGTCTGTAACTTGTAAATTCTGTAGCTGCAATAATTCCTTTTCAGTCAGATACATGATAGTAGTTTCATAATTCCGGCTGGCTTCAAAAGTTTCATAGTCTGTATAACTGTTCACTTTCTGCTTTTTCATTTCAGCAAGAAATGCTTTTAATGTAGCTACACGTTTAGCCAATGTGTTATTAATTACGCCGGTATCTTCTATGAGGTACTTTGTATATAGAGTAATGAATATCGGATTAATGCTTTCAAACTCCACCTTGTAGCCTATTGCTTTTTCAAATTCCTGCAATGACTTTTTTAACGTGCTGTAGGTTTTTATAGTAGCTGGCTGAAAAATGTTTTTCCTGCTGTCGATGAAGTTTTGCAGGTGTTCAAAAAAAGATGTTTTAACCGGCTCTGTTTCTGGCTTATCCTGTTTGTTTAATACTTCTTTTTCAAACCGGCTCTTAATGTATTCAATCGTTGCATCATGCTTTAAGTTTTTTGCATTGGTTAGTATGGCATCTGCACCTGAATACAGATATTCTAACCGGCTGTTCGTAACCCCTGCACCTGGTGCTGTGGCTGATACTCTTTTTTTATTGCCCTTGCCAATCCATTGCTTTTTGGTGGCCGATCTGCCGGTATAATGCCTATACCATTTCACCTTGTTTTCTTCTGTGCGTTTAAAGCATAGGTAAATAGGATGTGTGCCGTCCTTTAATGTCTTGCTGGTTTCTAAGCGGAAAAAGAAAGTAATCATAATTGAAATAGTTAGTTATGCAACTACAGGTGTACCAAATAGGTGTACCAAATATAGTTAATTTCAATTAATGATGGAAAATAATGAGAAAGATAAAATACTGTGAATCAGTAGTATTTTGGTAAATGTAGAATTAGTCATGGGTAGCTAATTCGATTCCGCCCCACACCACAACAATAACCAAAAAGTCGCTGTAAATCAGCGACGTATATATTATAATAAAGTCAAGGTGTACCAAATAGGTGTACCTAATCTTAGCTGTTATGGCCGTAAAAGCCATTCATCCGGCACAAAACATTGTTCTGTTACCTGCCGTTAATTTATATGAACGGTGAAGGTCAACGAAAATAAGTAATGTTGCCAGGAGCGAAGGTTAATGCTCCGTAATGACAACGGCATTATAAATCTTCGGAGTGATCTGATAAGGTGACTTGAAGAGGCTTTTATTCCTACTCAAATAGTTCAGAAGCTCTTTTAGTTTCTCCGCACTTTTTTTATTCAAAAGGTTTTGCGAAACCAACTGCATAACAGCTTCAATTTCGTTTAGCTTATTATTGGCTGTTACGCTATAGCGGTCACCATAACCGAAAGGAATTCGTTTTACGTTGAGACTACTTAGCCCAGCTCGGAGTTCAAAACTTTCCATCTTAGAACGTTGCCTTACTTCAAGCATTTCCTTCACGTATTTGATATTTGCAAAGAATGTATCTATTGAAGCAACTTCTATAGGGAAATACCCTGAATGAACTTGTTCAACTGTTACACTATCAGTGTAGATTATTGGCTTCTTATAATCTTTGCTTATCAAAGCTACTTTTTGGGCAACTGCAAAGTTTTTAAAGAGAGCGAAAAGACACAGGCATACAATAATTCGGCTCATCTGTTTCATATTTCTTTATAGTAGGATTTTAATTTTTAATGCACAATCTTATCAAAGTTGGGTAGTGTCTCTGTTTGAAAAAGGAAGCGGAACTTTTCGAATTTAATATCCTCTTAGCTGGATAAACTCTTTCCATATAACTTTTCCAACACCAAAAACTCCAGATAAATCTTCAAGCGTTACATCCTCAACATTAAGGCTTAATATGTCAGCATAATCTTCTTTGGATTTTAGAAGTTGATAAACATTTCGCCACCGAGTGCTTAAATTGTGGAAATGAAAGTGATGAGTTAAAAATTCGTCTAAGGTCTCCTGCTTTGGTTCACCTTCATTTTTAAGAATTTCAATCAGTGCTTCTTTTTCCGTTTTTGTAAGACTTTTAATAAATAGCTTGATATTCATATTCAATCAATCTTTCGGTAAAGAACGAAAGATAAACGGTAAACACTACAAAGCAAGATCTACTAAGATTAATTAAATTTTTCTTTGGGTTTATGATACCAATTAACTTTTTGATTTCTTTAATAAGAACCTCTTTTCTGATCAAAAAAAGCGCCTTACAGGATAGAACCTGCAAGGCGCTTTTTGATAATTTATTAAATAATTATTTCAACTTGATCACCGGGTTTAATTTATACTGTCCGGAACCTGTTTGTAGAATAGAGGCATTAGCATCAAAATCAATCACAAGGCTGTCCACCGATGCTGCAAGATTTTTTCCGATTTTAATTTTTAAACCTGATTCTGAACCGCTCGGTATAGTTAATGGATAAACCACATTGTTGATTTTAATAGTGCTATTGCTTCCTAAAATAAACCTTAGCTCACGTACATTACCGGTGGGAACCATACCGGTAGCCAGCGATGTATCTATGCCATTTTGAAATTTAAGCAGGTTGTAAACACGGGCATTGGTAGGCAGCGATATCCATCCGGTACTGTCATCAGCAAGGTTTACTCTTACTTCCTTTATGTCAATGTTTACTTCCTGCGCATTGTAGGGAGTATCGGTAAGAAGTACTCTTAACTGTGTAGTGGCACTACCATTGTTTTTTGAACAGGAAATAAATAAACCGGCAGCGAACATACATGCGATTGCAATAAAGAGGAATGTGTTTTTCATAACTTTTTTTTATTTATTGGGCTAAAGGCTTACGTTTTTTTTCGCCTTTATTGGTGTTCTTCAAAACGACGTAGGCCGCCGACATATTGCAAACGTGGCCTAATAATTCCTGAATGAACCTTTATATCGGTATATTGCTATTGTAGTTTTCACGTTGTCTTTACGTTGCTTTTACGCTGTTTTCTTTCTTTACTCTTACTGTTCATGTTGTAGAAGAAGGTCATAAGATTTGCTATCTAATGTTATTGATTTAGCATTTGTTATTGTCTTGAATGATCCGTCCATATATTGAACTTTGATAGAGGAAATTTTTACTGTTTCTACAAGATCAGTAAACCATACATAGGAAAAGTTATATGTACCGCTTGCATCTGGTTTTATTGGACCGACTGCCCTTACTGTTATTTTGGATGACTTTCTTTTCCGGTCCCAAACTTCATCACCAACGGGATTTAAACCTGTGAATGTGAACCATAAGTATTTAACTGTTTTAATTGTTGGATTATATACCTTAACCGTTACCCCGGTCCCTTCTGTGTATTCACTTTCATCAACAACTGAATAATCTAAAATTGTCAATCCTGCAGGTTTACAATTCTCTAAAAATTTGATCACCTTCTTCCATTCATCCTTTAATTGCTCCAGATAAACTAACTCGGAGGTTGATTGAGCAAAATTTTTAAATGCCAGCGCCTGCTCATAAGACAGAGCTAAAAAATCGTCAAAAGTAAAATTGTTCGCTATGTGTAATTTCTCAGGTTCAATAAAATACGTGTCCCGATTAAAAATTACTTCGACGAAATCAGTAAAGGTTTTAGCTAACTCATACTCGCATCTTTTTACACCGCAAATAATAACTACTGAACCAGCCTCGATAGGCTGATCTCCTTTTTTTATACAATACTCATCCAACGATCTGCCGACATAGCAATTTTCTTTAACTGATGCTGTAACTATTGTAGTGTCTGTTAATTTATTCTTTTGACTAAAGACGGAAAAAGGTAGCATCCAGAGAAAAAGGAGAACTGTTTTCATGCGCTCTTTCTATTGTTTCTTCTTACAATATAAGGAGCAATCGGAAACAATACACCTCTACTTTCTATCTTCATTATTTTTTAGTTACAGTTTGCGCCGGGTAATTAGGCCCGCCCTTAGATCAAAAGTATTAATGTTAGTGTTGGTGCTTTTATCTCTAAATGATAGAATGATATGTGTGTGGTTAATGGAATTCGCATGTCACGGTCAGAGTATACCGAATTCATGAGTTTAATGTTTTCCGGAAGAAATAAATGTCTTTTTTAAATACCTAATAAGTTTCTGTTGCTGATTTTCGGGCAGTGCTTTAATCTCGTCTTCTGTAAACCTTACTTCATTGAATTGAATTATGTTATTTTGAGTAAAGTTATTATTAGAGACTCTCCATTGGCCGTCATCTTCACCAGTGCTGTCCATAAATATTTTTGCAGCTCTCATATCCCCATCCATTGCACTCTTATATATCCTACTTAATATCTTCTCTCGCAATATTCTCATGCTATTCATCTTATTCTTATAATCTTCAGAATGCTTATAATTCTTTAAATGCTTATGTACTGTTACCCTGCTTAACCCGGTTAAACAAGCAATTTGGGTATCTGTAGGTAGCCTGCCTCTTTCCAGCATTATCTCATCCATTGCTCGCATAATTGAGTAATGGTTGCGCTCATAAAGCTCTCTTTTAGAAGTGTCGCTTATCACATCCTCAACCTGCTCAATAAATTGGTCGTTGTCCTCACCATGTAACGCGATAATTCCTCCAGTAAGGATTGCAGCAATGCTTGCTTTAGTTTGTTCGGTTAAACCTATTAGATCATCAATAGTAAACTTTTTTCCCTCTAATACTGTTGACCAAATACCTTCAGCACCTTGCGCTAATAGCTTTTTATTTACGGTCTTCAGTTCTTTTTTATCTGTTAACTTTTGTAAACCGTCTTTACTCAGATTTTCTTGAGTTCCCATTTTTGCAAAAAAAATAATTAGTTGTACTTATGCACCCAGCAAGGCACGTTATCTAAATTCAATGGTATCAGGTTTTTTTCAAAGAAGCTGGCTAAGTGCTGCACCGCTTCTGCCTGTTCACCTGGTCTTACCAGTTCACCGTCTGCATTGAAAAGCAGATCATAATAATTGCCGTTTACATTTATTAAGGCTATTAGCAAATTATCATATTCCTTTGGGGTAGGTGTCTCACATGGAGGGCAAAGAATATCACTTGAATGAATGTTAAGGGTTGTAACAGTCTTGCATAGCTGCTTTATGTTTTCTGCATAAGGCATAAAGTAATCCCGCAAATCTTCATTATACTGTAGCTGCCCGGCTTTATACTTATTTTCCAATAACTGTGATACCTGTACTCTTATCCCATGTTCCTGCATCAGTTCTGCATCCATTACCCATTGATCGTAAAAACCGGCATCTGCAAAAAGAACTACATCCTTACCTGCAAGTGCTTTAAATACCTGTTGATCTTTCCAGCCTATGCCGTCCACACCGCCGGTTGCAATCCATGTGAAGGTTGAAAAAAATTGAAGCTGTTGAATGTGGTATTTTATTGCAGCCTTACCTAATGCTGCCATAAATAGCATAGTGCTTTGCCCTTCCACTATTGCGATAGGTTTTAAAAAAGATTGATTAATTAAATGTTCACCTGTAAAACATTGCTTCTGCTCAAAGCCTGTAGGTAGAATATTTTTTTTCCTTAGTTCATCATGTGTCCACTTGAAATATCCGGTTCTGTGTCCGTCTTTGTATTGTATGCTTTTGCCGGTTCTGTACTTGTCAGCTTTATCTATTTGCGGATAATTGATAAAGCCATTTGCTTCTAATGAAATTCTATACTCCAGTAGTACATCCTTCACCACATCTTCACCAACTATTCCGGCTATAAGTGCAGTTAAAGAATTAGCGGCAATATCCGGTGTACCGGTATTAAAAAATGATAGTGGTATAGTGTCAAATGGTGCAGGCTGTGGTTTCCTTTTAATTGGTTTAGGCTGTGTCCTTTCTGTCCTTTCTGTCCTTTCAATGCTTATGCCTGTAATGCCTGCAATTAATTCTACTGCCTCCACAAATGTTTTACGTTCGTAGTCCATTACAAATTTTATAGCATCGCCACCTGCACCACACCCAAAGCATTTAAACATATTCTTAGCCGGATGGACGGCAAATGAAGGTGTATGTTCATCATGGAAAGGACAAAGACCTACATAGTTAGCACCACGCCTTTTAAGGTTCACATATTGCCCTATAACATCCATTACAGACACATCTTTCACCGCTCGTATGGTATCGCTCTGTATCATTAGTTTTCGCTGCTAAACAGTTTCGGTTTAGATGAATAATACTTTGGAAAATGAAAGTTCAATACATCATTTAATCGTTCTGTCTTTCCTTCTTCAACAAGAGTATAAACCATGCTTATAACACTTTGCAGTAGCTGTGCTTGCTGTGAATTAGTCTGTATTTTCATTATCTCTGCAACGGATGAATGAAACATTTTTGTTAGCTGCCGTTTCATCTTGAATTTGTTTTTAGGTGTCTTTACTGTCCTTTCTGTCCTTTTTACTCGTTTGCTGGACACAAAGGACAAGAAGGACAGGCTCCTATGTTTTTAGAATGCTTTTTTTGATGTAATAACCTGTCTTTGGCTGATTAAATAAGCCTGTATTTTGAAGGAAACGCTGCACCCACTTTTCTACTGCATCAGGTCTAATTTTGCCAGCCTGTACTTCATTTTTGCGAATAGTAGCAGCTATTGCAATAGCATCTGAAAAAGGGAATTCACCGTCCGGTAATTGGTTGTAAAGTGCTTTTTTCGTTTCGTCATACGCTGCTAATGGATCGCTGCTAATAAGTCCATGCACTCTGTTGGTGTGCTGTTTAAAATAATCAGCCAGCCTAATGCCACCACGTACTGCATCAGCCGTTACTTCTGTAGGTGCTTCACATTTGCAGGCATTAGTAAGAACTTGCAGAATGAAGGATAAACGGATAACATGATAATCAAATTTGCTGTACATGCCTGCCAGTCTTTCAGCACCTTCATCATTCAATTCATTTACTTTATCTGCATTAGCCCGTAAATAACCAAATAACAGGCTTTTGGCCTCCGCTGTAAGGTCTAATAGTCTTGGTATGTTCTTGCCGTCCTTGTCGCTTATTTCAGGCTGTATAGCAAGTAAAAATTTAACGGCATCAGTATAAGCATCTTTTAAATATGTGTCCAGTTCGTCATCGCCTGGTACTTCTTTTCTCACAATCACATTATACACAAAAAGGAAACGGTCTATCATTCCATTTATCTGCATATCGCCTGCAAAAATCTTTTTCATTATAACTGGCTGTATGCCGCCAATGACAGATACAAATGGATGTGCTACATAACTATCATGTGAAGTTTTACGGTTAGATGAGAAAGCCTGTGCATTATAGAATGATAACCACATTGGCATTTCATTGCCGTTATTGTACCTGTTCCAGTTTTGAATAAATCCGGCTAACTCATCCATCATTACACCTACTCCATGCCAGTTATCAGATAGCACTTTCACCAATGCTTCCGGCGTATAGTCTTGCAGTAATAATTGCAGCCTGGTAGGTTTCTGGTCCGTGCATGGATTTCCTTTTGTGGCTGCCTGCTTCGCTGCTTCATAGGTCTGTATATTGTCAGCATAATCTTCAAAATTGGTCTTGTCCCATTCTTTGAAAGGCTGCATAAAAAATAACTGTACAGGTGTTTTAGTTTGTCCTGCTAATGCTATTAATGACAAGTATAAGATCGCCGGTTCAATCCAATTACGTTTAACTCTGATCCGGTAATTGTTACCTATTGCAATAGAGAAAGCAAACAGGATGTACAGTAATGAATAATCAGCCGGAAATTTATATCGCTGTTCCAGTTGCTTTATCAGTTCCTGAAACTGTGCAGGCAATACATCTAATGGAATAGCATCTTTCTGTAGTTCCTTTAAAATAGTGGCTTTCTCTGTTGCCAATTCATTAAGAGCATCTGCGAGGGAATGATTAGCTTTGTTCTGCTTTAAATCGTTGGTGGAGGTAGTGTAGTTCATAGCTTGCTACCTCCTTTTTTT
>MWWH01000621.1_pt1 | contig 10158 bp, 10 predicted proteins | sample 1047231 | NCBI WGS metagenome assembly MWWH01 (sample SAMN06349967, study PRJNA376086) | soil metagenome | isolation source: MG3-2 sample Antarctic (ecotone) soil | place: Antarctica | collected 2015-01-13 | reverse complement strand
AAGTAAAACGTAAGAGTTCCGGGGACCGCGCCAAGGGTGGATCCATTCTTGGAAATCGCCTGGCTCCCATCATGGAAATTTTGCAAAGGAAAGAAAAACTCTCAGATCCCGCTGAAATTTAATGGTGCAATCGGCGCGTGAGAAATTACCCTCTGAAAGTGTCGTTGCTGAGGTGAGACGCAACAGTAATAACATCCTATCGATGGTGCAATTAGCGAGTCATTCCCTTATGCAAAGAGGTATTAAATTCAAACCCTTTACCCCCCCCCGATTTGGCGGATGACAAACGAAAAATGAAAAAATGACAAAGGCGAAAGGCGAAAAGCCCCAACCTTGATTCAAATAAGGGGTGCACGAGGAGTGAACCCCTTATTTGGATTTACATATACCTATCCATCCTGATACCGCAAAGTTAGTAGCGGGTTATCCTCGAGTTCTTCGGTGCGGACGTTGTATCTCATCGTCGTATTGATGTTGGCGTGACCGGCGAGGGTGGCGACCGATTCGATCCTCGCTCCACTCTCCAGCAAATTCGAAATCACCGTGCGTCTCGACGAATGCAGACTCCGATTTTTATCGAGCCCTAGTTTTCGAAGCGTCATTTTGAGTAGCTCACCGACAGATTGTCGGCGCAACGGCTCCTGATCGCTACTGCCGTCAGCGCCTTTCACGCGAGTAAAAAGATAATTACTCCCCGATTTCCCGCGCCGCTCAATCAACTCTAACAATGTTTTTAAAAGCTTCGGATGCAGTGGCAAAGTCCGAATCTTCTCGCCCTTACCGCGGAGGTGGACGACTTTCAAATTCCCCCGATCCTCGATGTCGGAAACGCGCACGTTAAGCGCCTCGCTAATCCGACAACCGGTAAAGAGTAAAAACGATAGTACCGTGCGGTGATTGAGTCCCTGAATTGAATTCGTGGGGTAGCATTCTAAGATCCGGTTCACTTCCTGGTCGCTAAAGCCAAGGCGCGGGCGTTTCGCGATCGACTGCGGCCGCTTCACCCCTTCCACCGGGTTAATGTCGACGAGCCTAGCTCCCTGTAGTTCACGAAAGAACGAACTCAATGCCGACATCTTGCGGTTGATAGAAGTCGGCGAGTATGTCTCCCGTAAGAAGTCGCGGTACGCGATGACGTGGGGCTTGGTGATGTCACGGGGGTGATCGAATTTCCCAAACGTCTTGGTTACAAAGTTTCCGAAGTCTCGGAAGTCGGTGGTGTACGCCTCACGCGTCCGGTCGCTGAGGAAGTTCGAGAGGTATTGTTCGACCACCTGCGACAGAGCGGCCGCGTCGGGAGTCGGAGCTATTTGATTTACTGCGTCTGACTGATTCACCAGGTCGAAAGCCATGGCTTGTTCCTTTGTTGCGTTAGGTCACCGTTGCGGTTCCTGGCGTTAGCCTAGCATGGGTTTGCCTGTCATAAAAAGTATTAGGGATAGGAATGGGCGCTGGTGCTACCAACGCGCCGACTCGTTACGCATCTAAACCAGAAACCGCATCGGCTTGTTACCCCGGAGCACACCGCCAAAGCGGTGTGCTCCGGGGGTGATTTAAATTTTTCGGAACTAGCGGGAGATTTTTTTCGCCAAGGGCGCTTGGCTTGGGGTACTCGGTGAGCGCGGCTATGAAAACGCCTCTCTTCATGGCTCTTCGCGTCTAATGTGGGCCTCTATAATATCGGATTGTTTGAATAATTCCTTTTAGGTTATTGGGAACTGATTTACAATTAACTCAGCAAAACACGGAAACCCGTAAACGGAGGCAACATGCAAGAAAACCTAGAAACTTTAGAGGGCAAGCGTTCCTCCGGTAGTTTTTTACTCAGTCAGAATGAGGTGGCGGAGATTCTAGGCATAACCTCAAATGCGGTTTCAATTGCGGCGTCGAAACTCGGTCTTCAGTCAAAGCGGATCGGTCGGCGTGCAACTTTTTCTTCAAAGGCAACGCGAAAAATTTTCGAAGAAAGAGGTTTTCATTATCCAAAGGAAGTTATCAGCTTCCAAATGCTAAAAGGTGGTTCTACAAAAACCAGCTCGGCATTCAATTTAGCAGTTCGTTTAAACCAGTATGGTGCTCGGGTTCTTTGCATTGATTTAGACATGCAAGGGAATCTCACTGACGCATTTGGTTTCGAAGTCACTACAGGACCGGTCTTCTATCACGTTGCTGCTGGCGAAGCAGACATTCAAGAAGTCGTAGTCGGTGTTTCGGAAAATCTGGATCTCATCCCGTCGGACTTTGAAAACTCAACGCTGGATTTTTTAATAACATCGAAGCGACTGGACTTGCGTCGTTTCGTTACGAACTCCATAGCGAAAATCCGAGACAATTATGACTTCATAATTATCGACTGTAATCCCGCTCTTTCGTCTTTAAACATAAGTATCGCCCTCAGTTCTGATCGCGTTCTAATTCCAGTTAACCCAGACAAGTTCGCCGCTAAAGGGCTGAAGAAAACCATCGATGAATTGGAGCGTGTTTCGAACGAATACGGGAAACCTATCTCCTACAACCTGCTCTACACTCTTTACGATGGACGAGAAGCCAGCTCGCACAAATATCTTTTGGAGTACGGAAGCAAGTATAAAGAGCGTCTCATTCCGACCGTGATTAAGAGGAATGCTGACGTAAAGAACGCCTTAGATCAGAAGAAATCGATCTTCGACTTTCCTAAGGCTTCTGCCCGGGAAGATTTCGACCTCCTCGCTCGCGGTATCTTGGGGTTCTCGCCAAAAGGCGGTAACGCCTAATGCCGCAGCTCGACGACCTCATTGCGAAAGCGCAAACCAAACAAAGCCAGAAAACTTTTAGCCGCGGTAATCGCCCGGACCGTATTGCTTCAGGACAAATAAATCTTCCATCAGGAATATCTGAATCGGAAGTTGCGCAAAAAAAAGCGGAGCAATCACCAGCTCAGGATAGTGAGCAAAATAAAAAGCTCTTCAAGGTTACGCATCCGGACAAGTTCGTGGGGGGCGAGAGTCGAGCAGGGGAGGGGGTTCAGCTCACGGCATCATCTCAACAACCCAGTGTTTTGCATTCAGAACAATTAGACAGCACATCGACAGCAGAAGGACAGCCATTAAACAGCGAACGGGGCTTTAAAAAGGTAGTTATTAGACAGCAATTAGACAGCAAATCGACAGCGGAAAGACAGCTGGAAAATCCATTAGACAGCAATTGGACCCCTAATAAGACAGCCGGTAGACAGCAATTAGACAGCAAATCGACAGCGGAAAGACAGCCATTAAACAGCGAAACCTGGTCAGTTGATGCTCTTTCTGGAAAGGAGGCAGAGCTTGTTAAATTGCTCTTCAATAGATGCAAAAATGCAGGTTCTCGGCAAACCGAAAAACTGAGTTCGCACATTCTTTCCGAATCCTTGAGAGTAAGTACTGGAAGGCTTCGCAACCTGGTTGAAAGGTTGGCTGCGAAAAATATTTTGAGCGTTTCTTCCTCAAAAAGAGGAAACGGTTCGTGGCGACAATTCACGCTCCCTGGCGCGGTGTACCAAGAAATGACTCTGAACCATATCGACAGCAAATCGACAGCGGAAAGACAGCAATTAGACAGCGATTGGACTGCTGATTGGACAGCTACTAAGACAGCAGAGCGCTCTAGTAGTAGTAGTTCCTTATTAGATCTAAATACTAAAAAGACTACTACTAGCGAAAGTTTTGCGACGTTAAGTGGGAGCGCGACGCTTCCGCCGGAATGGACAGAGATTGATGTCTCACCGCTAGAGAATTTTCGCTTTACCGAAACACATCTAAAACAGCTGGCCAATCGAAGGGTGATCACCCCCGAGCAAGTCCAGGATTCGATTTACGCCTTTGCATTTGATCTTGAACAGAATGGGAAAGGAAAATCTCTCAAGTCTCCACTAAACTACTTCATGGCCATCTTGAGTAAAGGCCCATATGCACCGCCTGAGAACTACGAGAACCCGGCCGATCGCCAACGTCGCCTTTATCTCGAAGCGAAAGAGAAACAGCGTCAAAAGCGAAAAGAAACAGAAGAGAACATCGAAACGCTGGAGTTTGAGGAATGGGTTGAGAAGCTGACGCTTGAGCAGCGATCAGATCTTGTTCCACCAAAGGATTTTGCTAAGCCTGGCAGCACCGCGCACAACTATCAGCTCAGGGAATATTTTAGAGAGAATATTTGGCCGGCCCTCAAAGAGCGTTCGAAAGGAGAAGCCCCATGAGTGATTCAGCAAAGCGAAATAGACCTGCTACTTACGACGATATCTTGAACCTACCTGAAGGAGTCGTCGGTCAAATCATTGATGGAGTGCTTTACACTCATCCTCGACCAGCCGGGAAACATGCGTATGCGGCGACTAAAGTTAATTCCACGATAGATTCATTTTTTGGATCTCGATCGAGTGGTGGTCCAGGTGGCTGGATTTTTCTATTTGAACCGCAGCTCTATCTTTTGGATAAGCATGATGTCGTTCCGGATATCGCGGGATGGAAAGAAGAACTACTTTCCGACAGCCAGATTGAGGAGCTGTCGGGGACACGCATAACAATCGTTCCCCATTGGGCCTGTGAGGTAATTTCCCCTTCGAGTGTCCGAATGGACAAGGTCTTAAAATCGACTAAGTACGCAGAGGCAGCGGTTGAGTATTATTGGCTCGTAGATCCCGAGCAAAAAACTCTCGAAGTGCGCAAACTAGAACGGCAAAAATGGATTGTGGCCGGCACCTTCGAAGGTTCGGAAAAAGTGCGGGCTGAACCCTTTGAAGCGATTGAAATCGACTTGGGTAATTTTTGGGGGCCGGTTCGGCATTAGAAATTCTGATCGGATGAAGGCTCGGGCACGTCCGAATCCGTGGCCGGAGAAATCTCTTCCTCACCCGCCTTTGACGGAGGAGGGGGCTTTACGTAAAGTTTTTTTACAAGTCCCTTGAGCGCGAGCGGTGCTAAGCGATGCTGGGTCGAAGAATTTAGTTTCAGCGCTTTCAATTTCTCATGGACCACGAGCCTGGTCGATAACGATTTGCGCTGGCGGCGGAATCCGCACCTTCTTGTTCCAGGCTTGAGGGTATTTTCCAATGATGACGCATTCGCCGACTTGGAGATCTTTGAAGACGTTGGGATGGACGGGGAAGGAAATTTATAAATGAAGAACATCATCGACCGACGCTTTTTAGAAAAGGATGATCACGCCAGAAAGATGGTCACTCTCTTGGTCGAGCATTATTCTCCGGAAAGAGTTTATCTTTTTGGTTCAAAGGCGCGAGGAGAAAGTGGTCCGGACAGCGATTATGATTTTCTTGTCGTAGTACGACGGAAGGTTTCTAGATCTAAAGAGGAAAAATTTGTGGGGAAACGCTGGAACGCACGCCTTTTCAAAGCTACCGATGTTGTGATTTGGACCAAAAAATCGTTCGAAGAGCTTTCGCAGCTTAGAACCTCACTGCCGGCAACTGTCATTGAAGAAGGGAAACTTCTTTATGAGGCCGCATAAAGACGCGCGAAAGGAACTCACGGCGAAGTGGTTAGAGAAAGCGGCCAAGGATCTTGCGGTTGGAAAGATGCTTTTTCAAAAAGGGGAAACTTACTTTGACTTCGCCTGCTTTCATTGCCAACAGAGCGCGGAAAAAGTTGTTAAGGCATTTCTGGTATGGCACGACACGCCTTTTAGAAAAATACATGACCTTGTTTCGCTAGGTGCATTGTGCCTACCGATTGATTCTAGTCTCGAGGGGATTCTTAAAAGTACAGCCTTACTTTCTCGATATGCCGTCGATTCTAGGTACCCTGGCGAGAACAGTGAAGAGTACACTTTAGAGCAAACCACTGAGGCGTTGGAACGGGCAAATTTAGTTTTGGTCGAAATATTGAAGCGCCTTCCTTCCGAGCTGCAGCCAGTACTATCTGGGAAAGCAGTAAGAAGCGGCAAAGTTAAAACGATGATAGTACGGAAAAGAAAGAAGTAGGGGCTCGTAGCCCTTGAAGCAGTTTTCGTATTAATTGCTATGTCCTTTGGAATGGAAACGGAGTCACCGTAAAGGGCGTGTGCGGTTACTAAAGCAACATTCCTTGTTAATTTTGATTTCCCTCATTCTGCCGGACGCATCAGGGAGGAACACTACTAGCCAGGCTTCTTTGCTCCCTGTTCGTGCGGATTCAATGGAATAGGCGGGAATAGAGTCTGTTTGAAAATACCCGCCCCATTCGCCGAGATCCTGGCGCAGTTCAGAAAAGGGTTTCCCGATGTATTTTTGAGCGGATTGGGGCAGTTACCATGGTAGCGCTTTTTTTCTCGTCTGCCTTTTTAAAGGCGGTAGGCGTGAATGAAGATTCTTCCCACTTTTTTGCGGCCGTTTCCACGTCTATGAACTCAAGGCTAAGTATGGATCGGGCTTTGTTCTTCGCATAAATAACGGCGCCAGCAACGCAAAGAAATATAATCACCAGTATTATAAACGATAGATAATAGTAGAGATTTCTGAATGTTGCGGCAATATCGCGCCCAAGGTGAAAAACGAGGCGCGGATTTCTAGCCCTTTAGTAAGCGCACTGGTTCAATGCGTTCTTACCGAGCGTGTCGAGCTTGGTACCAAGAAATCCCCTTGCCTGCTAACCTACTATTGCGAAAGGTTCAATGCATTATGAAACGTTGGCAATATAGTTTTCTTCTGACTGGGGGGGCTCTCTTGGCAGGAATCTTCGTGCTTCGCAGCTGGGGTCCCTCAGAGTCGTTAATAGGACCTGACGCAAATCACGATGGTGTTCGCGATGATTTCGAGAGGTTCGCCGATGAACATTATCGCGATGAGGGTATCCGTACCGCCGCGAAGGAATTTCACAAAAGTATTCAGGGGGCTATTCTTGCGCCGGAAAAGTGGGATTATAAAAAGGCAAATCTAGCATCTGATTGCATTCATTATTTAGATAGAAAACAGGCATCCAAAATTCTTAAAGAGGTCCAGGCGGAAACAGCCAATACTAGGGGTAGAATTCAAGCTTATTGGACAGCGAACGCAAAATTCAGTGGAACGATGATTCCAGGTATCAAGCCGCGCAAAGAGGCATGTTCTTTTGTTAAATCCGTTCCTGGGAAGGAATAATGCGGTTTGCTTTTATCTTGACCGCAGCCATTTTATTTTCGGCCGGGGCTCTCGGGCAGGTAGCGCGTGAATGCCAAGAGTGGTTCAAAACAACCGGTATCGATGCCAAGTCGAGAGCCTGTTTCCGATCGTGTTTTACCTCCAACACGCATATTTTCAATGACTGCTGGCGCGAGTGCGATGACCTCTGCACACCTGAACTAAAGATTTGGCTCTATTTCGGCAACGGGATGTTTAATACGATCGAGGATGCCAGAGAGTCATTGGAGATACTTAATGAGAAGCTCTATCCATTTCTGAAATCGAAATACCCATCTACGCTTCGCTTTCTAGTTCCGCAGGGCCTTACGGAGCTTGCCTATAATACGAACTTAGGTGCCATAATTCAGTTTCTTGAGGCCATGGGTCAGAAGGCCGATGGTAGTTTTGTGAATTTTTTCTATTGGCTTTCGGGACTAAAGATAGCGCCCGAGTGGTTCCAAAAACAGATGGTTGGTATAGGAACGAATGCTCGTTTCACCACCCTAGTGCTTGATTCGGATCTCAAAAGGCAATTGAATAACTATCTTTTGCATTTAAAGAAAGGCGATGCCGTTCTGGTTGTTGCCCACTCCCAAGGGAATCTTTACCGGGACGGAGCTTTCCATTTACTCGATATACTAACTGGTCGGCCACAAATACCGCGCTTTGGCTCAGTGTCGGTTGCAACCCCCTCCGGGAACGCCTCGCCCGGTATAATTCCGATGGGGCGTCGTTGGTACACGACTCTTTTCTCAGACCTCTTGATTGCAAAGATGCCGACATCGCTTCCGGCAAACACAAGAAATGACCCCTCCGGGCTCTTTGATCATTTTTGGATGACGTATCTTGAAGGAAATCGCAGCGGCCCCAAGATTCTGCAAGATATCGCATGTGTTCTGAGCAAGCTAAATGGCGTGCTCATAAGTCCTACAACTAGGGATTACAACGATGGGTGTCATCCAGAAACAGAAGACGAACTATTAGTTGAATAGGCTTCATTGAATGGCGCCCTTCTCCAGCCGGGAACGCCGCGGACGTCATTCTACGGATTATCTTCTTCTCAGCCCTAACCTACGAAAAACGCTTAGAGACTTTAGGTTTTCCACAAAAGAGAAAATACGGTCCAGAAGGAAAATTCCCAGAAAAAGATACACTATCTGCGTAAGCTGGGAAGTGAGTCTGTCCCTTCTCGCTGCGCGGACGGAACAGAACAGTCAGTTTCTTCAGACTCGACACGACTTTACTCGAAAATCTATTTGGCTCGCGCCTTTTGCTACCCCGGAGCTCGCTGAATCGCCGAAGCGAACGCCCACGCAAACGCCGAAGGTGTCGGCGTTTCAAAAATGAACCACAGAAAATAAAAGACTTGTAAGTAGCTGTTAATGGGGCCGGTCTCCTCCCCTAAGTCGGGAGTCCTAAAGCCCTGACGCAGCTGACCCCTCCCGTTCTTCGATCGGAAGGGGTCAGCTGCTGGGCAAAGGAATCCAACTTGGGGAGGAGACGGCAAGAAGTTCAGTGTTAATAATAATAATCTTAAGATGGACAGGGCTGGGGGACGAAAACACAGGGAGTACGAAATATCGGCAAAAGAGGCGGGGAGTCGGGACGTAGCGGAAAGTAAGGGATGAGACTGTCGGAGTGTCGGGAGTGTTCTCAGTCGCCCTTTTATGATGCGTCTTTTACTTTCGATCCCAGGCGCACTGCATCCCATTTTGTTCCAAAGCTTTTCGCTGGCCCCTTTCTTTCCAATTTTGCTTCACAACGGACCTACCTTTCCTTGTTCTCCAATTTCAAGCATAGACACCCAATGTCAGAGTAAATTGCGTTCATCCCCTTTTGTTTAGTACTCAAACTCTCCACAGACCTAGTTGCCGTAGTGGGAAGGTGACCCCACCCTCTCTTTTCTTGTCGTTGAGAGGGTGGGGTCACCTTCCTACGGAGGCACTCCTCGGTCTTTTCATTCTCACGGACCCGTTCAAATTCCACTGTTAAGTCGGGCTCTTCAGATTTCCAGTTATGAGAAATGGATGAGAATGGTTTGAGAATTGGAGGTACTTCGTTTCTCAGCCGATTCTCAGTGGATTCTCGAGCCTTCGCTAGTCTGGGATCGTTCCAAATCTTTAATCCCCTGGTCTCTGGTTAGTTTAAGTTTCAGGCTGGCGCTCCGGGTGGCCCCCTTCCCGTGAAATCCACTGGCTCCAATCAGTGAAGTTTTGCAGCTAGAGAAGCAAGCTTCGCAAGCAACTGCGTGGCACAGACCCTAGCGAGCCATCTACCGGGCAGTGAGCCGTGTAAACCGGTGTGGATTTCGTTTCTTTACCCTGAGGAAAGCGTTAACCAGCTATCCCCTATGAGGTCAGCGAGCGCTTTGGAGGGTGGTCCTTCGCTCTGTAACGGCCTAAGCAGCGCGTTATCACGGCTCCCACAGCCAAAGGGGTTAGGATTCCAGTTTCAACCCGCCACAGACCGTTTTACGGCCCTCTCGGTCTAAGTTCCAAGCCAAGCTCCTGATGGCTCGCTTTGCATAGAAGGGATGGCCCCTGCGTCAGCACGAATCGCCCCGACCTCCTATTTCCGGCATGAGCCGGAAAAGACGATCCTCTACCGAGCGATCCAGGAGAATTTCGAAACATTTCTGAAACTGGAATCTACCGATTCCGATAGGGGGCCACTTCCCCTCCACGTTTATGATGAAATCCACGCTTACCTTCGCTGCGGGATTTTAGCTCACGGGTTCACACGGCTTAGGTGCGAGTCCTGTAAGGCCGAACGCCTTGTTGCTCACTCCTGTAAAAGCGCGGCTTGGAGCCGAGGCATGAATATGCGTTTCGAGACCGCTTGTCGCCCCAGCTTACGCGATACAAAGTGATCCTACAAAGCCGCCTCTCTGTATTCTGCCTAGAACACATTGTCTATGGACGTTCCCCATTCTTGATATCGTCCGCTGTGCAGGGCTCTTGGCCGTTAGCCACCCTCCTGCCAAGCAAGTCTCCGCAAACACAGGTTCCAGTGCCGGGCAAAGTCATGGGCATTCCATCTGGCCCCTGACATTC
>MWWH01000620.1_pt1 | contig 10161 bp, 7 predicted proteins | sample 1047231 | NCBI WGS metagenome assembly MWWH01 (sample SAMN06349967, study PRJNA376086) | soil metagenome | isolation source: MG3-2 sample Antarctic (ecotone) soil | place: Antarctica | collected 2015-01-13 | reverse complement strand
CCCAAAGTTATGACCAGTTATGCCGGCGCCGAGCCGCTCTAATAAGTACCAAATACTACTACTCTAAAGTTATAAATTATAAACTTATTACAATGATAAAAGGGACAATCATAACTTTCATAACTCTCAATATTATCAACTACTTACAGACACAGTAACCATAACCAACTTATGTTACCTGTTATATAGTCTATATGCCTGTTCGCTTCCCTTTTGGCGCTTCTGTAGCTGTATGTATTCAGTGTTAGGAGTTGCTTGCTGTTCGTACTTTGCCTTTTCGTTTCTGTGAATCTTTTGCGCCCGCAGGTCTCCCCTTTTCGATTCGCCCTAACCCAAGCGTTTATAATTATTTTCTTCTGTTACGCTTTCTGCTGTTTTTAGCCATTTGTTGTTTAGATTTTTTCTTTTCCTTAAAATCACTACTAGGTTTCAATTTACATCCCAGCACTCCAATATTAACGTCCTTTGATTCCTGATTAATTTTCCCGGTATTCTGCGCTGAATGTTCGGTAGTGTCGGAGTCGTTTTTATGAACAAGTTCTATTTTATCTCTAGCTTTTATGAATGCATCAACTAACTCATCCGAAGAAGGAGCTGATTTTGAATTAATGTAAACATAAACAGCAACAATTAAGCTCAGCACTTGTGCCCAGTTAGCGAGAGCCTTAGCAGTATCCGAGTTGGCTGACCATCTTATAATGCGAGCAAAGTCACTTAAATTTGGGACTTCGTGCTTTATGTCCGCTTCCACTTCATCAACAGAAAGGTTTTGTGAATGCGCTCTTTCAATTATTTCGCGCAGTATCACACGATCCCTATCTGTTACTCCGGGTCGAGTAAGGATATTGTATGCGTCACGAAAAAAATGAGCGTGTCCACGGTCATCTGTATATGTATTGGGAATACTTAAATTGCCGCCACATCGTGGACAAGAACCTGCACTAGAGTTTACGAAAGAGGAATGCGCTACTGGTCCAAAAGGAGAGTTGAAGCGTGTTAGATGGCCACACCTATCGCAAATAGCAGTCAGTATTGTCATTCGTTACACTTGTTTTGTCTCAGCTCGGAAGCCCTGTAATTTCATTTTCCTTGCCGCTTCTTTTTTGTAAAAGACGGCGCATAGAATCAGTAAATGTCTTAGACGATTCGCGGTGCATAGCGATTTGAGTGGCAAGAAAAATTAGCACCTCTCTTATATGCTTAGCTGTTTCTAAACACTCTTCGTCTGTCGCATCGTGCAACCCTTCACTCAAATCGCTATGAAGAATATTAAGTGGATTCATTCCATCAGGTCTTAATACTGCCGGGAGTAAATCTTTGACCAAAGCAATTTTTTCTTGTGCAACTCTAGTCTTTTTGGTCTCTTCTATTGCTCTCAGGTATTGTTCTTTTTCAGCAGGTTCAATCAAATCAGTAATTGACTCTAATAACTTATCTATAATCTCTTCGACAATGCGCCGGTAATAAGCATGAGCACCAATCCCATAACCTTGTGATTCACACGTCAATCCCCTTTTGTAATAGTGTTGGTGAGAAGGGATGAGTTTCGACAAGTTATTATCAGGTCGTATGCTCCATGCTGGCAGTTGCCCGACTTTTTGAACCCACATCTCTTCAAGACTTACATCAATCCAGAAGAAGTATTTTTCTTTCACGCAGCCGGTGCAATCATAATATTCTTCGTACACTTTATTTTTTATGACAGGGGAGGATGAAGTGCCGCCAATGCCAAAAGAAAATCGGTTATACCCGGATTTATGGAAAGGGCGAACGCCACCACAATTACCGCATTCTAAGTCAACTATATCCGGGTACGATTCACGCTCATACCTAGGCAATTTGGTGACAACGTACTTTACGTAAAGTGGTTTTTCCTCGATAAAGGTTTTGAGAATATCCATAACTAGTAGTCCCCTCCAGAAAATATGTTTTTATAATTTAGCTCAGTTTTACAAAAGTGCTCAATACAGTCTAAAACCTTGCTTCCCCGCCCTTGACAAATCCTAGCAAATTCCCACAGCCCTGCTATAATAAGTGCACAGAATAGTTATTTTGAGCACCTTAGTAATCTGCCCCTATTCCATGCCGAAGTACAGCACCGAGACCATCCACTACCTGACCCAAGATGAAATCAAGCGTCTCATCAAAGCAATAGACAGCAAGCGGGACAAAGCTTTATTCGTCGTCGCCTACAAACGCGCTCTGAGGGCTTCTGAAATAGGGATGCTCTACGTCACGGACTTTGACCAGAAGGAATTAAAGCTCAGGGTGCACCGAGCAAAAGGTAGCATCAGCCACGTGTACCGCATAGACCCGGACGAAGTACGATTGCTCAAATCTTATTTACGCAGCCGCGAGCAGGACTCCCCTACTCTGTTTCCGAGTAACAGAGGTACGCCTATATCTCGTAGGCAACTTGATAAGCTGATGAAGCAGTATGGTGAGAAAGCAGGGCTTCCGACTGATAAGCAGCACTTCCACGCGCTGAGGCATTCACTAGCTGTTCATTTGTACGACGCCGGGCAAGACGCATTCTATATCCAGTACCGCTTAGGGCATTCTCGCATTCAGAACACGCAGATATACACGCATCTTTCAACCGTAGCGACTGAAGCGAGAGATCGCGCCGCTTCAATGAAACTTCCGAAGTTTTAATTAACAATCATTAATCAAACAACACTGTGTACAAATGCAAAAATTGTTCTGAGTCTTTATCAACAAACCCTGAAAAGATTGATGGTCACTGGATACTACGATGCCTTAACTGCGGGGTAAAAAATATTATAGTAGCTAAGTATGAAGTAGTAGGTTGGAGGGAGTGAGACTCAACATGAGTTTATTAGACGACTTTGTATATAAGCCACTACAAAAAACTGTAGAAAAAGAGTGGCACCGACCCCGCACCCTCATACTTTTAATGCTTGTGGTAGGAGCTACGTTATTCTTTTCATCATCTCTCATTGAGATTGAAAAGATAACTTGGCTACAAGGCTTGATAATTGCTATTGCCCTCACTGGTCTTTTCATCTTTTGGAAATTCACCAATAGATTACCGCGTGCTAAAAAAGAAACCGTAGGATTTGCAGTAGCAATTGCCGCCGAAGATGACAACCAAAAAATACGGTTCCGTAACGATTTTATAAATACGTTAAAGACCCTTCTCAATAATAGTAACTATCAATACAAGTTTTCGTTCATAGAACTGCCAGAGCATATAGCACTTAAAATAGACAATGCGGAAACGGCAACACAGTACTTACACGCCACACAATCTATGTTTATGATTTTTGGTAAGGTGCGTGTACGTCCTATTCAGGGACAACTGAATAACGTGCTGGACTTAAGAGCAATGGTAGCTCACACGCCTCAACCAGAAGAGTTAAAAAAAATACTTGCTCAAGAAATGAGTGAGCTTTTACCTTCACGAATTATAAGTAAATCGGAGGACGAATTTACTTATTATGAAATTACCGCGCAGTACATTGACTTAACCGCACGATACATCATTGCTGTGGCTGCTTTTATCTCTAAAGACATTCTTTACTCTCGCGCCCTTTTTGAAGACTTGCATCAGAAACTGCGCAGTGTAACTACTAATATTCCCGCGATAGAAGATTTACGCCGACGTATTCCTATCAACCTAGAGGCAGTGTACCGCACACAAGCAGTGGCAGCTCAATTCAAATGGAGAGAAACGCGGGATATTGAAAATCTCCGCACAATGAAAACACATCTTGATGAATTAGATAGCGTAGCACCGGGGTCATACGATGGTCAGTTACTACGCGCAATCTGGTACTTTGCTGCAGAGAATAACGTCTCACTAGCTTTAAAAGAGATACGTAAATGCCAACACATTAAAGACCCCACATGGCGTTATAGTCTCGCCTTTTTAAGAGCATATCAGGGTAGTATGAATGATGCTATTAGAATGTATCGAACCGCTTTCCGCACCCCCTCGGACGGACGAGTGTTATTTGAAGTAGAGGAATTTATTTCTTGGATTGTTGAACGAGAGTCGGATAAAACACAATTACATTTTTGTTTAGGATTAGTTAATTATGAAGGCAAAAACGACGAGCAACGTGCCTTACTCGACTTTGAAAAGTTTTTAGAACTTACCCCACCTAATAAGTTCATACAAGCAAGACAACTTGCGGAAGAATATGTTTCCAAGATTCACAGCAAGTCAAGAGCATAGTTAGAAGTAATCGGCTACCGCGAATAGGAAGCCTTTATTGACAAAAGCAGCGTGTTTGATAGGTTACTTATGGTACTAACTTTATCTTATGGCAACTAAAAAACCCGCGCCGCCGGCGCACCAGCAGCTACCCGTTCCGGTCGAGATGATCGAACGCAGAATCTACTTAATTCGTGGTCACAAGGTCATGCTTGACCAACATCTCGCGGAACTGTATGAGGTTGAGCCACGCGCTTTGGTGCAAGCCGTGAGGCGTAACATTGATCGCTTCCCCGGAGATTTCATGTTTCAGCTTAACGAGGGGGAGGCTGAGACCATGCGATCACAATTTGTGATCGCATCCAAAAGAAATGTTAGATACCGTCCGTATGCCTTCACCGAGCATGGAATCCTCATGTTGTCGTCGGTACTTCGCTCGGATCGCGCCGTACAGGTCAACATCGCCATCATGCGGGCGTTCGTCCGGTTGCGTGAGGCGCTGCAATCGAACGAAGAACTAAGAGCGAAGCTCGCCGCCATCGAGCGGAAGCTGGTAGTACATGACGCGCAATTTAAGATCGTATTCGATGAAATAAGAAAGATGATCGCTGCACCGGAGAAACCGCGCCGGCAGATTGGCTTTCGGACAAACGCGCCGAATAAAAAGAAATAAGTTTGAGGTCGCAATTTACGACTTCAAATTATCCGGTCACAAATTGTGACTGGGTTAAGGTGACAAATTGGAATCTCAAAAGAGCAGGTCTCCCCTGCTTCTAACACAATGACATGGCAAAGATTGAAGATTTAATAGCTGAAATAGCGGACGAACGTTTGCGCGCCGAACTATCAGATGAAGTGCAAAGGCTCAAGTCTGCAAAGAAATTCGGGCTGGTATTTGAGAATCATATTCCCGAACTGAGTTACTTGCACGGCGCAAATATCAGGCGCGGCGTAAGCGTCGTTAAGCGTGGGGCGAAAGGCAGTGAAGTGTTCCGTGTAACGAACGTAACACCCAAAGACGTTACCATCACACGAGACGCAGACAGCACAAGCGAGGTGTGCCCAGCTTCCGATTTAATAGTAGTGAAGCGGTACGGCGAGGCAATATACCCATCCCTCGTGCCGGTCGAGAGCGTGACGAAGAACCCATCAAAGCCTTACCACACAATCATCAATTCAGATAACTACCATGCACTTCAACTCTTGCTCTACTGCTACGAAGGCAAGTTTGATGTGATTTATATTGACCCGCCTTACAACACGGGGGCACGCGACTGGAAATACAACAACGCTTATGTTGATTCAAACGACCAATGGCGACACAGCAAATGGCTGAGTTTTATGCACAAACGGCTTAAGTTAGCCCGAAGGCTGTTGCGCTCAGATGGAATAATAATCATAGCAATTGATGATTGGGAGTATGCCAGCCTTACTTTACTAATGGATGAGGTATTTTCCGGTTGGTCTAAACACACAGTTGTTACCGTGGTAAATCCACGCGGAAAAGGTGGAGCAGGAGGAGCAAACTTTTCTCGTGTCCACGAGTATCTTTTGGTATGCGTTGCTCCGGGTTCCGCTATACAACCTTTACCTAAAAACATGGAAGATCAGATGCCCCAAAACTCAGATGATGAAATAGAGATGGATGCAGAAGCAGAACAAGACAATAACGGAACTTTTCTCGCGCCCTTACGCCGTTGGGGACAAGGCAGTAGGCGTAAAGACCGGGTAAAGATGTTTTTTCCGATTTTCGTAAACAAGAACACTCTTGAAATCGTTGAAGTTGGCACGCCTATGCCGCTTGAACAAACTCCAGAGCCATACGAAAAGGACAACATAATTGCTGTTTACCCTATAGACAAGAAGAACATCGAACGTCGGTGGAGGTATGGATATGAAGGTGTGCTTGATGAACTTGAAGAAGGCAATCTAGTTGCCGTGAAAGTTAAAGATAAAGAAAGAATCGAAATAAAACGTAAAGAAACTCCCACAGAATATGTGCAATGGAAAACTTTATGGAATAGCGAAGAGTTCGCGGGGTCGAGCGGCGCGCGATTTTTGAAGTATATCTTTGGGAGGGATGATGCTTTCCCTTATCCGAAATCAATGTATGCTACCGCCGAAGCTATTCTCACTGTGATTCATAATCGCCCGAATGCTCTGGTACTGGATTTCTTTGCGGGTTCGGGAACAACCCTACAATCAGTTTGCTACTTGAACGCCTTATATGGTGGAAGTCGTCGTTGTGTACTTGTGTCTAATAATGAAGTTGAAGAAGACGTAGCAAAGAAACTAATCAAGAATGGCGTTCAACAAGGCAGCCCTGAGTTTGAGCGGCACGGCATCTGCGCATCGGTTACGTTTCCGCGCTGTAAATACGTCATCAACGGGCAACGCGATGACGGTACTCCCCTTCCCGGCAATTACCTAAACGGACGCAAACTGAGTGACGGCTTCGATGAGAATCTTGCGTATTTTAAGCTCGACTTCCTTGATCCTAACGAGGTCGCCTACGGCTCGAACTTTAAGGAAGTGATACCGATTCTCTGGCTTATGGCAGGGGCGCAGGGTGAGCTCGAAGTAAAAAACGGCACACGACCATACTTCATCCCGAAAAACTCAGCATTCGCCGTGCTCATTAAAGAAAGCAGGTTTGAAGAGTTCAAACATGCGCTCGAAGATCGCCCGGACATCACGCACGTTTTTCTCGTTACCGATTCAGAGGAAGCGTTTCGTGAAATGTCCGAAGACATAAGCAAGGCGGGGCGACAAACAATCATGCTTTACAAAAACTACCTAGATAACTTCCGCATTAATATCGAAAGAACACTATGAAGATTGAGCTTAAAGAGTTTCAAGAAATAGCAGTTGTAGAGTTGATGCAGGAGATCAACTTCGCCAGACGCGAAGCATCAGGCGGTAAGCCTCAAGCCGTCATCCTTAGCTCCCCTACCGGCTCCGGTAAGACCGTGACGATAACCGCCTTGATGGAACGTATAATAGCAGGATACGAGAGTACGCAGGGCGACCCTAACGCTGTGTTCTTATGGCTCTCCGATTCGCCGGAATTAAATGAGCAGAGCCGAGATAAGCTACTTCAAACCTCTAACGTATTTCGGGCGCGCGAACTGGAAGTAATAGACGGAACTTTCGACCGGAAGCAGTTTGCTCCGGGCAAGATTTACTTCCTGAATACCCAAAAGCTCGGCAAAGACAAATCGCTTGTCACTAAGGGCGATAACCGCGAGTACACAATTTGGGAGACAATCAGAAACACGGCAGAGGCTGAGCCGTCACATTTCTTTGTTGTAATTGACGAAGCGCATAAAGGCATGGCGGAGGGTACGAAAGACCGCGAGCAAGCCAATTCGATTGTGCAAAAATTTATCAAAGGCTCAGACGGAGAAATCCCGCCCATCAAACTTATCGTCGGCATGAGCGCTACGCCAGATAGGTTCTTAAAGATACTCGACAACCGGCGCATCACTCGCAAGTACGACATTGAAGCGGCGGACGTGCGCGCTTCCGGCTTACTTAAAGACACAATTATTATTCGTTACCCGGAAGAGACGCAGCCGTCGGATTGGAGTTTGCTACGGGCGGCAACCGAAGATTGGCAACGGTTCACGGAAGAGTGGAAGACGTATGCCGCCGCACAGTCGCTTTCACCTATTAACCCGGTGTTAGTTGTGCAAGTTGAGAACGCGGCGGCAGGTAAAGTTACAGAAACCGATCTCGAAAAGACTATCGAAACGATTGAGAGTGTATCGGGAAGGCTTGCCCCCGGCGAAATGGTGCACTGTTTTCAAGAAGATACGCCAGTTGAAGTGTTCGGACACAAGATAGCCAAAGCCGATGCCTCAAAGATACAAGCCGATGAGCAAATCAAAGTCGTTTTATTCAAAATGAGTTTGACTACCGGATGGGATTGTCCACGCGCCGAAGTGATGATGTCGTTTCGCAAAGCGAGAGACTTTACCCTTATCGCCCAGCTTGTCGGTCGCATGGTGCGAACACCGCTTGCGCGAAGCGTCGAAAACAGCGAGGTGCTTAACTCAGTTTCGCTCTATTTGCCGCACTACGATAAAGCCGGATTAAAAAACGTTGTTGAGAAACTCAGAAGCCCCGACCCGGAAGTCAACATCGGCATCGAGGTAAAAATCGGCAGCGAAGTTGTCGAATACTCTAAAGACGCTGACAAAGCCGAGTTGTTTGATGTGTTAAGCGAGTTACCCAGCTACTTTATAGAACGAACAAGTAAATCAACCAAGGTCAAACGATTTATTAAATTGTCGCGCCAACTTACGCGCGACAAGATTGATGAAAGCGCGTGGGACGAAGCCAAAAATTTAGTCGTGGCTACCCTTAAAACCGAGTTGGGGAGATTGCGTAAGACCTCAGAGTTTAAGAGTGCCTATGATGAGAAGGGCGAAATCTCAATCCGTGCTTTGACGCTTGATTACGGTGAGCTAGAAGCCAAAAGCGACACGGCAGAAACAATCAAAGCGACACCGGACAACATCAATGATCTGTTTGCTTGGTGTGGTACACAACTTGGCGAAGGTTTGCATGACACATTTTGGCGCGCGATGACGCCTGATCCGAAGGATGAGCCGCTTAAGGCTAAAATCGAGTTGTTCCTTGTCTTGCAGAATGAGAAAGCACAAAAGAATCTTGAGGACGTATGCGGCAAGCTAGTGGATGCACTTTTTGCAAAGTACCGAAAAGAAATTTCTGCGCTTCCGACCTCGAAGCAGGAGAAGTACCGCAAAATCAAAGCCAGCGCTAAAGAACCTGAGCCTTGGCAGTTGACCTACCCTGAAATTATTCAAGTTACTAAAGAAGAACCGGAGTGGAAGGGGCATCTTTACGTGGACAAAAAGGGTAACTTCGGCGCGAAGCTTAACGAGTGGGAGCAGAAGGTACTTAAAGAGGAGATGAACCGCCCCAGTTTTCTCGGCTGGCTGAGAAATGTACCTCGTAAGCAGTGGGCGCTGTGTGCGCCGTACCGTTCTGGCGGTGAGTCTAAAGGTATGTACCCGGACTTCCTTGTGTTGCGTAAAAAAGGCACGCGCATCATCGTTGATATGTTCGAGCCGCACTCAACATCGCTAAGCGACTCGTGGAGTAAAGCCGTTGGACTGGCGGCATACGCCGACAAACACGGTGATTATTTTGGTCTTATTGAAATGATTACTGTCAGCGCAAACGGTTCAATCAAGCGCCTCAACTTTTGCAACGAAGACGTTCGGGAAAGAGCGAAAAAGATCAGCACCAATGAAGAACTAAATGTACTTTTTGACAGCACCTTATAGCCTACATCCGTTAGTATTTCGTGCGTTGTAAACCTAGATAAAGCAGCGTAATCAAACCTTATAAGAGCAGGTCTCCCCTGCTCTTTTTTAGTGGTCGAAATACCATCTGTTAGCCATCTTCACCGGCGGCAAAAACCATCCGCCACTCGGCAACTTCCAACCGCACTTTTTGCAGTAGCCTGAAAAGTTTTTTGCTTTCGGAGACAAGATAAAGAAATGGTCAGAGCAGGGTTTTCTTATGAAAATAAATCTAGGTAAACCCATAGGTGTACATTTGTTTACCTTTATTGTAACAGTCCCGCAGAGTGAATAAACACTCTTCCCTAATCTATAACCGATAAAATATTTTCGCGCTTATGTAAGCCATAAACCCATTGTATTCAAGCAGTTACCCTAGACGCATAGGCTATAATATGCTATACTATCCATGTAAACAGTAAGGCTCATTCGAGCAGAAATCTCACCACTTATGAACCCTAGCGAAATCACTAACCAACAAAAGATGAACATGTTTCTACAAAGCAGAATTGAGGACATCCTGCTTGACTTCGCAAGCTTCTACAATGAAGTCACGACCGGCGACTTACAAGGTATCGCAATGGTAGAGGCGCAGAAAATCATCAAGCTGGTAAGAGAAGATTAACGCTCTTGTAGTGTCCATAAATC
>MWWH01000619.1_pt1 | contig 10166 bp, 12 predicted proteins | sample 1047231 | NCBI WGS metagenome assembly MWWH01 (sample SAMN06349967, study PRJNA376086) | soil metagenome | isolation source: MG3-2 sample Antarctic (ecotone) soil | place: Antarctica | collected 2015-01-13 | reverse complement strand
GCTTATTTGATTGTAGCACTTGGCCGGCGTTTGCCATTGCTCCGGTGCTGCTGCTTCCACTCCGCTTTTAAATCGTTCATTGTTCGGCGTGTTGCCTGCGCTTCCAAGCGCGCTATAATCTCGCTCCACTGGCTCCGCTTTTGGTTGAAAATTATTTGCACATTCTTTTCGCCTCCCATATCCACAGTGAGCCTTAAACCTTCCTCGAAGCTCATGTTTTGTAAATCATAGGGCGCGCACAACCTATCCCAAGATTGCTTTACCTTCGTGTAAAGCCAATCGCGCGACGGGTGCCGTTCGGCGTATTCCTGCCACTTTTCGCGGTTTAGCCATTCATCAAAGGCCGCATAAGTGCCGCGCTGCTGGGCTGATTTATAAGCCAAGCCGTGACACTGCCGACACTTCCACTGCTCGCCGCTGCCGGCGTCGGGCGCTTGGCCCGGCACCTGATAGAGATACCAAACCCGCGCGCCGCACTCAGGACAAAGCGCCCAAAGCCGCCGCGCCGCGCTGTCGGCTACGGCTGTTGTCGTCGTGTCAATGCCGGCGTGCTGGGCCTCGCGTGCGCTGATTCGCCGGCACTCTTCAACGGTGCGCTTTTTCGTGTGGCCGTGCCATCGTGTGCTATTTGTGTTGCCCATGATTATAGCTCCCTTCGGGCCTTTCCTGTGCCTGTTGCGGCTGCGCGGCGCGTGTCGTTGGTTTTGATAAATAAAGGATGTTTTCCAAAATCAACGGAGCGAAAAAGCCGCTTTTGTCAACTGTTCGACACCTTAACTGATTGTTTTCCCGGTCGCGGGGCGCGTCGAAAGCGCCGTTTTATAATTTAGTGACAAGGGCTTGCTGCTCTGTTTGGCGTTCCAAGCACCACAAACGGCCATATAAGCCATGCCGCCGGTAGGACACTTTCACGCCTTTAAACTCTAAGCCTGCGGCCAATTTGTTAAGCATTTGGCCGACTTGGTTCGGACTCTTCGGCCAATTCCCGCCGTTTCTGTTGGTGGGCTGGGCACGTTCATTTAGAACCTGTAAAACCCATGACGCCGGGCCTTCATAGCGTCCGCGTATTCTCACCAGTTCGCGCACTTCCCAAGCAAACGGCGATGCCTCCACTTCCGCTAATAATTGGCGCTCGTGTCTTGTCATGGTTACGCACCGGCCCGGCGCGCCGTCCGGCTCGTGGCGTTGGCTTTACGTTTAGCGGTCGGTCGCTGGGCTTGGTGCTGATATTCTAAGTTGCGCCTCTCCATCTCATCTAAAAGCCCATCAACATAAGGGTTAAAACTCCAACGCGCTTCAAACTTCCGCGCCTGCTCTGCCATTTCGCGGTTATTTGCAGCATTCTTTTGGCTAATCTGCAAATTGGTTTCAGCATCGGGGAGCTTGTATTTTGCGATGTGGGCGGCCATGCCTTTGGCCTCGGCGCGCAATTCTGGCGTGTGGCTGGCGTCGGCGGCAATTTGTAAACAAACGGCATATTCTCTGCGCCACCAGTTGAGCCTTTTAGCGGCACCTATTGCCCGTAAATCGTGGAAGCTGGCTTGAGTCTCGAAGTCGCCTGACGACATTTTGCCGCGCGCCCATTTTATTTCTTCGCATAGAGAAGCGAAAAACGCGCCGGCTGCTAAAGGATGCCGTGCCCTTTGGTTAGTGTTTGCCATATTCGTTAATCCTCCAAAAGCACCGGCGCGGCCAACCAATCGGCCAAACCGTCACGCCCTGCAAGCTGTAAAAATTCGTTCCAATCCTTGCCGCTGCCGGGCCGCAATCGGGCACAGCGCGCCGCGAATTGCTCAAAGTTCGCGGCTGCCTGCTGCGCGGCTTTGTCTCCTACTTCGTCGGCATCAAAAGCCAAAAGCACACGCCGGAAAGCGCACTTTTTAAATAACCACTTGGGCGCTTCCTTGCCACACAAAGCCAACGCCGGATAACCTGCCGCTGCCACACTTAGGGCATCTATCGGCGCTTCGGTAACAATTACTGCCGGCGCGTCCCACACGCCGGGCGTGCTGAAAACGCCTAAGCTCTTAGGCCCGGCATCGCGTGTCTTTGGGTCGTCTCGCCGGTCAATGTAACGCCCTTGCGCCGCCACAAGTGAGCCGGCCCGGTCATATATCGGGAACACCACAGCCGCACGCCGGCTCCACTTATACCAGTTGCCGCTAAATCGCGTGCCTGCGGCGTGGCACAACTCCGGCACCAAACCACGCCCGGCCAAGTATCGAGCGCCCGGCGTGTCGAGCAATGGCTTCAAGCCTTGCAAGTGCTGTTTCCAATCGAGCGGCGCGCCGGCTGGGTCGTTGATCGTCGCGCTGCTGGGCATCGGCGGCACCTCAAACACCTTTTTCAGCTTCACCCGCTCACGCTCGCGCCGCGTCAGTTTCGGGCGTTCTTCCCAATAATCGCGCACTTTGCCGCGCGCCTCACAACGGTAGCAAACAAAAGCGCCGCTTTCCATGTTGAGGCTTAGACTTCGATGCGCGGCGTTCTTCGGCTTGCCGTCGCCACAGAACGGGCACAAATAGCGGCGTTCGCGGCCTCGGCTACTCGCGCGCGGGTCGTGAGCTTCCAAGCCGGCCAATGTTAAAGAGTCGTGAGGCGTGGCGTGGTCGGTCACTTGTCCTCCTCTGAGAAGCGTTGCCGGGCACCATGAAAAAATAGCTTTACCGATTTGCCCGCCGCGCCGTTTCGGTTCTTCGCAAACTTTAAAGCTAATTCAACCTCGCCGGCACCATTTAGGGGCGCGTTTTCCTTACGGTCAAGAATTAACACAGTCTCCGCGCCGTATTCGATGCGCCGCGTGCCGGCTCCTGAGTTCACGTCCGGTGCCTTCATGCTCGCCCGGTTAAGCTCACAAATAATTAGCATCGGGCAAGCCAGTTGATAGGCCACAGTTCGCAGCGCGGCCAAACCCGTATTTATGGCTTCATATTCGGTTGCTCCACCTGCGGCACCTTCAATCCAAGCGTGCAGGCTATCCACAACAATTAAAATGTGCCGGCTGTCGCCGCGTGCAGCTTCGGCCACGTCACGCAAATAAAGCGGGGAAGCATAAGCGCGCGTTGCATCCACAAGCGCAAGCAACGGCGCGGCTGCTGCGGCTTGGCGGGCCTTCTTTACCATCTCATCGGGCGGTATCTCGCCGGTTTTGTAGCGGTTCAGATAGTCGCCGCAAACGCGCGCCATGTGCCGGCGCAAGAGTTCCGGCGGTGACATTTCGCAACTGACGTAAAGCGCTGGGCATTGACAGCTTGCCGCCGTTTGTAAAGCAAAAGCTGTTTTTCCGGTGCCGGTGTTGCCAAGTAAGATGCTGGGGCCGGGCGGCAAAGCGCCGCCTAACTCTATATCCACTTGCTTTAGGCCAGTCACCGGGCCGCGCGGCGTGCCATTTGTGCGCGCCTCAAATGCAGCGCGGGCGTCGGCTTCCACTTCACCTACTAAATCGGCAAAGCGGCATAGCCTCGGCTTTTGCTCTGGCTGGGCTGGATAAGGTGCGCTGTCGGGCGCGGCGCTTGTCGGGTTTCCCAATTTGAATCACCTCTTACTTTCTGCTGTCGGTTATAGTTTCGGGCGGCGCGCCCGCGCTGTGTGCTTCCAGCGCACAGCGCAGCGCCGCCGCCTTAATGCTTTAAAGCTTTAGCGTTTTCTTTGATATAAAACAAAAGGCCAAGAAACCCTAAATAGCCTTGTGGGGCTTAGGTTCTCGGCCTTTGGGAATATTGACACGCAAAACGGCGAGCGGATAGATAGCGTAGTTTGAGCGGACAGATAGCGTAGTTTGAGCGGACAGATAGCGTTACTTTTCAGCACGTTTTGAGCGGCCTTTTCGCTTTGTTTGGGCGGATTCCGGCAAAGCCTTCGCCGCCTCGGTGCGCGCCAAGCGCCGCGTTGCCGTGTGCTTCAATGCGTCGGTTATGTCGGCGGCGGGTGCAATGTGGATTCGTAGCGCGAGCCAAGCTGTGAGCAGGCTAAAGCGTGGCAAGGCTTCGCGCTTGGGCCGGTCTTTCGGGTCGTAGATGTATAAGCCGGCATCGCGGGTGAACTCAATTTTATAGAGCTTCTCAACCTCACTTTCGATTGAATGAATGAAGCGCGTTGGGTTGCTGATTGCAACTCCGCTCGTAACGTCTATGCCGGCGTCGGCCAGTAAAGTGCCCCAAGTGCGATAGCGTGGTTTCAGCGTGGTCGGCAAATAATTTTCAGCGTTGAGCCGCCAATCGGCGCGCAAGGCTCGTGCTATTTTCTTGGCGTTGGCATCCCTGTAATAGTCAAGCTGCCAGACCTTCCGGGCGTGGTAAGCCAGAAAAAACGCCTCGTTTTGAATTGCTTCGGCTAAGAAGTAGCCGGGGTGATAGCGGTAAAGCGTCCTCAACTTCGGCGGCTCCGTTGTGCCCCATAAGGTGCCCTGTGCTGCTGAAATGTGAAATAAGTTCTCTTGTTCGATGCCTTCGCCGCGCAATTTAATTGCTCGCACGTCGCGCATGGCCTGCCAGTGTTCTTGAATGACGTTGGGCCGCGCTTTCACGCCGCGATATTCAAGCACTTGGCTTAAAGTGATACTGGCGAAAGGCGGGCGGTGGTTGGTGAACCAATGCCAAAAGAGAATGTCGGCAACGTCGGCCACAAGTCCGCCGCGCATGGTCGTAAAGCGCTTTTCCAGTGATTCTAAAACGCGGTCTTGGAAGTCAAGCCAAGAGTCCGGTATCTCTTCTTCGGGCTGATAAGTGACGATTTTGTTGCCGTCCTGAGCATATATGTAACCCTCGTCTCTGTTGGTGCGCCACACGTCGGGCGTGTTGTTTTGCACAATAAACTTGTTAAAGAGGATGCTCGCCGGGTCGTTGGGCACTCGTGGCGTTTCGCTCAGGTCGCACGGATGCGATAGCGGTTCTTTGACTATTGCTTTGCTTTGTGGCTTGTCGTCTGGTTGGTCGGTGGCTCTCTGGCTGCTTTCTTGGGCGGCTTCGCGCACCTTTAGCAGGCGGTGAAGCTCTGCTAAGTCTTTGGCGCTGCCGGGGAAGGGTATAGAAAAGCTCTCGCTGCCAAGCATAAAGCCAATGCCATTTTCAACGGCGGAAAAGCGGGTAATTACCCTAATGCGGCGTTGGCCTTCATAAGCTACAAGTTGGCCTGTCGTGCTTTCTTGGTCAATCGAGAAGCTATCAGGATAGCTAAGAATTAGCATATCGGGAGCCGTTTCGGGTGTTGCCGGCTCTTGCTCGGCGCGGTCACGAATGGCACGGCCAAAAAGCCCGTCGTCTATTTGAATATCGAGATTAAACCGCAAAGTTGCATCGCTTTGATTGGCGGGCGCGGTTTCGTTTTTCTTGGTCATTTCTCTCCTCTTGGCCTGATACCTAACATCACTTGCCACAAGGGGCGCACCCTGCGGCGCGTCGTGGTGTCTTTGAACGGTGCCGGCGTGGGCGCTTGTTGTGGCGCTGCCGGTGTGTCTTGCGGTGCGCTGTCGGGCGCGGGCAAGGCTTTAATGTGTCCCAAAGTGCGGGTCAACTCGCGCACGGCTTGCCTTAACTCGGCTTGTCCTCGTGTAGCTTCTTCAAGTTGTGCGCGTAAAAATGTGTTCTCTGTTTTCAGATGTTCCACAAGCTCCGGCGGCGCGCCGGTCGCTGAGTTCGGCGCGTGTCCGCCTTCTTTGGCTTGCTGCTCGGTCACTTGTCCGACGTGCGCCGGCCATGTGTCCGCCTTCGCGCTGGGCCTTCCTGAGCGTAAAATTATTTGCGCTCGTATAACTTTCATGGCTTCAAGGCGGACAAGCGCCGGGCCTGCGCCGGTCATGTGTCCGCCTTCACCTTCGGCCTCGTGTCCGCCTTCGCGCCGGTCGTCGGCTGCCAGCTTCTTAGCGTAGCGCCGCGCTTGTCGGTCGCTCACTTCCAAATGGCGGGCGGCTTCGGCTATTGTTAGCCATACGTCGGCGGTGCCGTCTTGCTCGTCTTGCTCGCTCATCGGGCTGCCCCTTGCTTGTGGAATGGAACGTGTAGCAGTTGAGCGGCTTTTTGCTTGGTTGCTTCGCCGCGTCGGTCATAGCGCGCCGTCGTGGTCACGTTGGCATGGCCTGCCAGCTTTTGCACGGTCACGATGTCCGCGCCGGCATCAAGTAGGCTGCTGATATAGGAACGGCGCAAGTCGTGCGGCGATAGGTGCGCTATGCCAGCTTCGCCCGCGCGCTTTAATAGCATGAAACGCACGGCCTCATCTGTGAGGCGTCGGGGCGCAATTTTACCGGACTTGAGAACGGGCATAAAGAGCGCGCCGGCTTCCTCGCCGCGCACCTGTAGCCAAGCTTCTAAGGCATCGCGGCTGCCGTTGGTGGCGTATGCGGTGCGCGCCTTGTTTCCCTTTCCTGAGCGCACCGTTAAGGCTCCTGTCTCTTGGTCATAGTCGGCCACGTCAAGGGCTACAGCTTCGGAACGGCGCAAGCCCGCGCCGAATAGCACGGCCAATAATGCGGCGTCTTTTGCTCCGGCGGCTGTCGGATCGTTGCCACACGCGCTAAAGATAGCTTGTAATTCGCTGTTGCTGAGTGCCCGGCCTCTTGGCAAGGCTTCGCCGCGCACGGCGGGCAAGTCGGCGGCGCGTTGGTATTCTTCGCTGGGCATCTGCTGTAAGCGCCATGCTGCTTTTAGCACGCCGCGCACGGCTGCCAAGCATTTATTAGCTGTCGCTGGGGCGTAGCGTTCGGCCAACGCCGCGCGAATCGCCGCCGTGTGCTGATACCTGAGCGCGCCCCATTGCAGCGTGAAAGCATCGCAGCGCCCGCCGGTCAATAAGCCGGCTACTGTATCGAGCGCGCCGCGCATGGCTCGCCGGGAACCTACGGCCAATGAAGCCAGATAAACCGCCGCCGGGTGTTGGTCGCTGGGCAAGTCGGTTGTCAGTGTCAAAGCGCCGCCGTCGTTTGTGGGTGCCAATGCCGGGCGGTCAATCGTGGCTATCGCTGTTGTGGTGTTCATTTCGCTTGCTTCCTTGCTGCTTGTTAGAAGTATCATTCTCAGTAGTAATTATAAAAGCTGCTTTGTAGGCTGTCAAGCGATAGAAAACGGGCTTGCCGGTGCGGGCAAGCCCGTTAAATCATTTGCCTGTGAACGGGTGCGAATGGTCAGCGTGTGCTTTCCAGTTGGCTACATACGATGTAGCCAGTTCGGGGCACTCTTTGAGGATAAGCAAGTTTTCGGCGTTGCTTTCTTCGGCGGCTTTGGTGAAGTTGAAAGAGCCGGTTAGCACCGTTGCGCCCGGCGTGTCGGCGTCTATCAAAATAATTTTGTTGTGAGCTATGGCGTGGCGGTCGTCAATGCCAACGGGCACACCGGCATTGAATAGGAATGTCGCGCCGCTATATTTGCCGGTGACGTTGCTCTTATCGAGTAGAACGTAAACCGTCACGCCGCGCTCGTGCGCCTTCTTTAGCGCGTCGGCAATGGGCGCCGATGTGAAGCTGTAGGCTTGCACTAAGATTTGCTTTTGCGCCGCGCCTATGGCCTTTACTACGGCATCGGTGCAGCCGCCTTTCGGTGAAAATAGCACGGCTGCGCGGGCCGGTGTGTAGGCTGCTGTGGTGGCATCGGCTGCCGCGCCGGGCGTCGTCTTGGCTGCGGTCTGTGCCACAAAGAGCACGCTCGCGGCGCCGGCCACAAGCAAAGCCACAAGCGCCCAATGCCGCCGCGCCGTGTTGGTCGTTCTGTGTCGTTGCATGGCTTCCCCTTCGGGTGCTACCCCCTACCCGCCAAAAACGCAAAGGGGGTGCCCCTTCTTAGGCTCCGGCGGGTGCCTAAAGACAATATCACTTGTTTTTTCAAAAATGGGTCTTGAAAATTTTTTGCTGGCTGCGTTCGCTGAAAATTATTAGCGAATTTTCAACATTGGATGCCCGAAAGTTAAAGCGCCGCGATTGGAAAGCATCGCGGCGCTTGTGTCTTGTTCGCTATTTAGCCGGCTCGTCTTTCTTGTCGTCGGGCTTTTTGTCGTCGCCTTTCTCGTCGGGCTTCTTATCATCGGCGGGCGCTGCCGGCTCGCCGGGTGGCGGTGGTATCAGCTTGCCCAACGCCGCGAGTAATTCGATATTTCCGCCTGTGAGCGTCGAAGATTTGTCGCCAATTTGAAACAAAAGCTCTTTAGCTTGGCTCATCGGCACAAATTCATCGGCAGGCACAAAGCAAATTAATGTCTCGCCAACAACGCGCCCGAAAAGCCCCTTTGTGAGCGTGTCGTTGCTCTCTTTGGCATCGTATCGAACGGGATAATTTAGCTTTGTGTCGCCATAACGAAAGTAGATTGTATCTACTTTTTCCCATTGCAGACTGTCGCCATTGCTCAGAAGTCGAGTAGCAACAAAGCGCAAAGCGACTCTATCGGGCCGGCTGGGGCCTTTGCCGGGGTAGTTGAAACCGGCGTCGTAGCCAAACCGATTTTTCTTAATCCATTCGATAGGAATAGAAGCCTCGGTTTGGTCTTTGACCTTGTTATATTCGACTTTGGGCTTTGGCTTCGCATAAGCCACATTGACAGCCAGCACGAACACGCCCGCCATGATTGAACCGGCTTTTTTGCTTTGCATTTCTGTTTTGAACTCCTTGCGATTGCGCTTATTTGATTGTAGCACTTGGCCGGCGTTTGCCATTGCTCCGGTGCTGCTGCTTCCACTCCGCTTTTAAATCGTTCATTGTTCGGCGTGTTGCCTGCGCTTCCAAGCGCGCTATAATCTCGCTCCACTGGCTCCGCTTTTGGTTGAAAATTATTTGCACATTCTTTTCGCCTCCCATATCCACAGTGAGCCTTAAACCTTCCTCGAAGCTCATGTTTTGTAAATCATAGGGCGCGCACAACCTATCCCAAGATTGCTTTACCTTCGTGTAAAGCCACTCGCGCGACGGGTGCCGTTCGGCGTATTCCTGCCACTTTTCTTGATTTAGCCATTCCTCAAAGGCCGCATAAGTGCCGCGTTGCTGGGCTGATCTATAAACCAAGCCGTGACACTGCCGGCACTTCCACTGCTCGGCGGTGCCGGCGTCGGGCGCCTCGCTGGGCATCTGGTAGAGATACCAAACCCGCGCGCCACAAGCCGGACAAAGCGCCCAAAGTCGCCGGGCCGCGCTGGTGGCTACGGGCGTGGTCGTTGTAGCAATGCCGGCGACGTGCTGGGCTTCGCGCGCGTTGATTCGCCGGCACTCTTCAACGGTGCGCTTTTTCGTGTGGCCGTGCCATCGTGTGCTTTTCATGTTGCCCATGATTGCGGCTCCCTTCGGGCCTTTTCGATGCCTGTTGCGGCTGCGCGGCGTGTGCCGTTGGTTTGAATCATTTTTCGCCTTTTTCCATAATCAACGGAGCCAAAAACCCGCTTTTGTCAACTATTCGACACCTTAAATGGCTTTTTACCTGCCCACTGCGGACGGCGGCGCGTCCCGTTTCAAAATAGAGTGTCAAGGCATGACGGCGCGGATCGTGGCGCCAATCCGTTTTATAAGCGCGCTGGGCTTGTTCGGCTCGGTGTGGGTAGCTTTGTCGCACGACGGCGCGTTTTCATCCTCAAGAAGCCAAAGCCTGCCATACAAACCGTGCCTGCTATATGACACCCTCACGCCTTTAAGCCGCAAAGCTGGCGCGAATTTGCTTATTAGCTGGCCGGTGAGGTTCGGACTCTTAGGCCAATTTTTAGCGGCGCGCTGGGTTTCGGTAGCACGCTCGTTTAGGTTGGTGAGTATCCACGTCGCCGGTCCCTCGTAGCTCCCGCGCTCCCTTATAAACTCGCGCAATTCCCATGCGAACGGCGAATTTTCGACTTCTGCTAATAATTTTCGATGGCGCCGTGTCATAGGAATTAGGAATTATGCACCAACGCAGCGCGCCCGCTTGGTCTTATTCGCGGCGCTGGCTCTGCTCTTGGCGGGTCGTTGCCCGGCCTCGTGCCGATGTTCCAAGTTCCGCCTCTCCATCTCATCTAAAAGCTCATCAACGTAAGGGTTAAAACTCCAACGCGCTTCAAACTTCCGCGCCTGCTCTGCCATTTCGCGGTTATTCGCGGCACTCTCTTGGATAATCTGCAAATTGGTTTCAGCGTCGGGGAGCTTATATTTTGCGATGTGGCCGGCCATGCCTTCGGCCTCGGCGCGCAATTCTGGCGTGTGGCTGGCGTCGGCGGCAATCTGTAAACA
>MWWH01000618.1_pt1 | contig 10171 bp, 9 predicted proteins | sample 1047231 | NCBI WGS metagenome assembly MWWH01 (sample SAMN06349967, study PRJNA376086) | soil metagenome | isolation source: MG3-2 sample Antarctic (ecotone) soil | place: Antarctica | collected 2015-01-13 | reverse complement strand
TAAATGGCTTCGATGGCTTCGGGGAAACCTTTCAAACCGTCCACGCAGGCGATGAAAATATCCTGCACTCCGCGATTCTTTAGCTCCGTGATGACCTGTATCCAAAACTTTGAACCTTCGTTGTCTGACGCCCAGATGCCCAAGACTTCTTTCAAGCCTTGCAAGTTGACTCCAAATGCCAGGTAAATGGCTTTGTTTCGGACGTTGCCGCCGCTTTTGACTTTCACCTGAAGAGCATCAAGATAAAGTATCGGGTAGACAGCATCGAGCGGGCGCGACTGCCAGGCGCGAACCTCTTCTAAAACGGCATCGGTAACATTCGAGATGAGCGATGGCGAGACATCGACGCCGTATATCTCTTCGAGATGACCTTGAATCTCGCGCGTCGTCATCCCTCTGGCATACAGAGAAATAATCTTCTCGTCCAGCCCGTCGAAACGCTTTTGATTCTTCTTGACAATCTGCGGTTCAAACTCGGCATTGCGGTCGCGTGGAACTTCAATCTCCATTTGCCCGCGTTTGCCCTTAATCGTTTTCGGCGTCGTGCCGTTTCTGGAATTGCCCGAATTGTTGCCCGCCGGACTGTTCTTTTCATAGCCGAGATGGTGGGTCATCTCGCCGTTCAAAGCGCGTTCGACGAGAGCTTTGGTTAATTGTTGGAGAAGTCCGTTATCGCTTAACAAATCTTCCGGCTTCTCATAATCTTTCAGTATCTGGTCTAAAACTTCATTGGTAATTGGCATAAAATCCTCCATTAAAATAAATGTTGATTAAATCCATTTACACAAAATTATTTACAGGCTCAGGGTGTCAGATTTTTGTGTAATTGAGTCCTTTATCAAGTATTTAATTGGCGAGTCATTAAACAGCTTTGCGCTTCAGTCAGTGGAAATTTAAATCGCAAGTATCAGTTCAGCCGAACGAACCACTTCTTTTTGAACGGCGATTTCCTGCCTGACTGCGTTTTCCAATTCGTCCATCGAAAGTTTTTCGATTTTGCCGCCTGATTTTGCTTCCGCCGAATCCGGTTTATAAGAATACTCTTTGTTTAATTTTTCGCTAATTTCGTCGCCGTTTTCCTTTGAAAATTCCGAGTTTATTTCTTTGGAGTTTTGCGATTTGTCAATGCTGAATTCCGACTGCGGGTATGAATTCTCAAGAGCCTTTTCTTTGTTTATTTCGATTTGCGTTGCTTTGCTCACTTCTTTAATTTGCTCTTGATTCGCTACGTTTTCCCGCTCGTTTTTGATGAGGTTTGCGAATTCGCCAGCGGCGTTTCTCGACTCATATTCCTGCCAAATAGATGAAAAGTCGGTTTGTCCGATTCCGTTTTCCAAAGCCGCTGTCAAAAACCGTCGTTCGGTTACTTTCGTCGAAACATTTAATTCGATATTCTGCGCGGCGTTTTCCTTTGCGAAATCAATCGCTCCTTTGGCGTTCTGCTGTGCTTCTGCTTGCTTATACTGGTAAGAGTTGTTTTCGAGCGCCTGACCGTAAATCATCTGCGCCTGAAAATCGTATTTAACTTCCATTTCCAGCGCCCGCGTTTTCATTTCTTCCGCGTTGAATGCTTTGGTTTCTCTCGCCTGCCACGCGGCGATTTGCCTGATGCCCGCGTCGTTCTCAATCGTTTTGCCCCCCAGTTCAAATTTGGCTTTGATTGCTTCGGCTTCCACTTGAAGCTCGCGGCTGCGCGGACTGTTTTCCTTCAAGTATTCCGGGCTGAAGCCTTTTATTTCGGGAGCTTTTGTTTTCGCGTCAATCTCGATTTCGTAGCCGAGTTTTTGCAGTCTGTTGGCGAGTTCGATTCGATAAACGGCAGTCGCGTATCCTTGCGTTCGATACATTTCAAGCGGTTGAATCGGCTTGGTGATGCCGCTTTCCGTTTCCGTTACGTTGAAGATAACCGAATGAGTGTGAAGTTGCGGCGCGGCGTATCGAAGAGCTTTATCGGGGCGGGCGGTCTCGTGTTCAAACAAGGCGGAAATCATCTTTCCCGTGCGTTCTGACGGATTGTTTCCGCCGATGCGAGCTTCGATATGTTTTTCAACTTCGTCGAGCGCGCGATAAACGCTTTTCCGGTGCGCTTCTTTGATTCGCTCGTCGCCGCCGACAATCGCCGCCAAGGACACGGACTTCGGCGCGCTGAAGGTCGCGTCCCAGCCGGCGCGATGCGTCATCGTCGTAATTTCTTTGCCGTAGCGATTCGTGTATTTTTTTACCGGCGCGTGGCGAACGAGCTGTTCTCCAGTTTCCGGGTGAAGCCCGTCGCAGAGCCGCTCGAACTGTTCGGTTTTGACCGCGCCGCGCAAATTCATCTCTTCGGCTAATTTGCCGCGCCATTCGCCGTTTCCTGTCCGCAACGCTTCCGCGTCAAGCCGGTTTTCCGGCGTCGGGGAATCCATTGACCTTTGTGAAATCGAATCTTCGCCGCTTTGCGAATATTCGCTTCGATAGTAGCTTTTAGCCTGTTTCGCGCCGAGAGCCTTGCTGACGGTTAGCATTTTGCGTATCAAACTCCTTTAATCTTTTCGGCAGAATAATCTCGACTAAAAATCGAGATTTATTTCATTGCTTTTTGTCTTATCCCTTGAATGATGCGGCGAAGGAATAGCAGTATTTGACCGTTTATCCCCGTCGCTCGGCGGCTTCGGCGAGTTCGTGTTTTGTTTCGGTTGGCGAGCGTCGGTCTTTCGCTCAACAACTGCGGGGGCGCTCCTCGTCGCCGAATTTTCAAACTCTATTTTGCGCGGCATAAAATCGGGATTGATTTTGTTCCAGTCGTTGTATGAAAGCACGAACGGCACGACCGTGTTTTCAAATTTCCAATAGCCGTGCAAATCCGGCAAGCCCATAATTTGTTCCCGGCTTACGACCGTTCGCGCGACGACTTCGTTTGAATAGTTATTCGACTGCCGACCTTTTTCGTCGAACGCGACGGACGACGAAACTCGCGGCATAACGCGCTCTTCGCTGCCGATGCACTCGGAAATCCAGCGCGCCGTTTCCGGCTCGTTGCAACGGTAGAAGATTTTTAATATCGGAGAGGCGAGCATCGTTTTGGCTTCCTCGCCGTATTTGTGCGAAATCTGGTGTTTGTTCTGCGTTCCCAAAACATATCGAATGCCGTGCTTTCTGCACTCTGCCACGAACTCTGGCAAGGCGGACAGAGCATTAAGCGAGTGCAGCTCGTCGGCGACGAACCACCACGCATCGTTTTTCCGCGCCGCCTGCGGTATGCTCATCAGCCGCCGCATAAGTATATTGAGCATCGCCGATTGCAGCGGGCGAAGTGCGTCGCGCGTATCGGAAGTCGTGGTCAGGAAAAGCCAGCTTTTTCTTTTTCCTTTAACCCAATTCGTCAGGCTGAAATTTCTCTTTTCATCGGAATGAGCGGGAATATACTTTAAGGCTTTGGCGACATCGGCGAGAGTTCCAAGCACGCCGGCGCGCTGCGGACCGGCTTTCGGGTCAATCTTTTGAGCGACTTCCGTTCCTTCGACGAGTCTGTCGATTTCGGCGTTGTCGCTCAAGACCTTAATAATTTTTTCGTTCGTCCAGCGTTTTGCCAGAATCAATTTGAAAACGTCCTGCGCGGCGCGATTGAAGAATTTAGCCTGCTCGTTAAAAACGTGCTGGACGGGAATAAAACTTTCGGCTATCAAATCAAGGTCGGACGCGGTTTCGATTTCCGACGCGAGCTGCCAGTTCGGGAAGCGTTGGTCGAGCGGATTGAGAATAAAATCCAGTCCGTCTTGGTAATGTGTCTGCACGAACTCGGCTGCCGGGTCGTAACAGACGCCCGGTTCTTTTCTGTCGGGTTGCCGCGCCTGATAAATTATCTGATTGACGGTTTGCGATTTGCCGCTGCCGGGGTCGCCCAGCAACAGAATGCCGTGCGTTTCTTTTCCTCTCGGAATTCGCAGCATGTCGATTTTTTCCTCGCCTGCTAGACTGCGCCAAATTTTACTCAACACAAATTACTTCTCCTTACCGAATCAATTACTGCGGAAGAACTGCTATTCCGATGCCGTCAGATTTTTTCATTTGTTTGGCGTATTCTTTAGTCGAAAGTTTTCGAGTGCCGCGCAGATGTTTTCCTTCAAGCCATTTTTTATTCGTTCTGTTTCTCCATAAACCGAAGCCGACCAGCGAAAAGAAAAAAGCCCCGAATGCGCTCGCCGCCGGGACTTGGAAGTATTCGTGATAGTCGCAGTTTTCAAACACATTTTTTGATAATTGCTCGTAAACGATTTTGTGCGCTATTTTTTCACGAAAAATGGTAAAGCCGTTTTTATCGACCGGTATTTCTGACTTTAAATTAACAGCCGGAATCCCGTTTTTGTCATATTTCAAGTCGCCGTTTTTGTCGAGATTTTCAACCATTTGTTCTTCGCGGCAAAGAAAAACCTGCGGTCGCTTCACTTTCTGGTCGGTGAGACTTCTGACAATTAAGGAGTATCTTCCCTCTCGAAAAGGGTTGATTGCGTCTGATACGGCGCTTCTTGTAAATTGACCGAAATAATGCCGCTGCAACGGAGTCAGTTTTTTATAGACGAAAAAATTAAAAGCCAAACAGCCGACTGCAAAAGCTAACAGTAAAGCTCCGAGCGAGAAATACATATAGATTTTTTTGTCCGCCCGTTTTACTCTCCCCTGCTCTGTAAACAAATACGAACCGCTCATAATAATATTTCATTTCTCCTGCTGATTTAAGTTTGCGAAATTTTTAACTGCGAAAATTTCTTGCGAAAGAATATGTTTCAATGGTAAAACAAATTAAAACAGAATACAAGGAATTTTATCCGCGATTTTAAATAAAAATAAATTTAAGTATGAGAGCAGTTTATTTTCTTCTCTTTAAAAGCGCGGCGGCAATGTCTTTTCCTTTTTCCTCGACGATTTGTTTCGTGTCATTCCACCTCGCCGTGTCGAGTTCGCCCGAGGCGAGTAACCCGAAGCCGATACCAAGCAAGTAACGTGCCTTTGCGAGTTCTTCAAAAATCATTCTTTCGTTTTCACTTAACGCATCGTCCGCGCGAGATTCCGCCAGCGATAAATCTCGACACCAATCGCTCGGAATTTTCCCCGAAGCGCGGGCAATTTTTTCAATTTGGTTAAACTGTTCTTCGGTAACGCGAAACGCGATTGTCTTGGTTTTATTCATAATGATTGTTAAATCAACTTGGATTTTTTGACGGTCCGCACAAATATTTTCAACTGAAATCGTCTGTTCACAATGTTAACATCATATCTCTAAATAAAGCGGTAATTATAGTTCACAATGTTAACAAGAAGCATTGAAAGTTAGGGGTAGAGTGTCATCAATTTTGCTAACATGCGGGTAGATTCAGAGGAATAATTAGTTTGGAATAAGTTTTTCAGCGGCGCAGCGGTTGTTACAATAGTGGGTTTATAGTTGTTTGGGAATCTGTTCGGTTTAGTTTTCTTTCAACCGGGAGATACGGCATATGAGCGATTGAATTTTGTTTAGGTATCGTATTGAGAAAGTTTTTACTCTGCACTTATGAATCTTTTTTGCTGTAAGTTTTCGGTCGGCGCGATGGTTGTTCCTTCTTCCAGAATAAAATCTTCAATAAGCGCCGACCGAATTAGACCGTCTATGACAGATTCAAGTATTCTCAATTTTGCCGCGTCCGCGTCCCTGTATTCGGGTTCTGCCAGAATGCTTCGACGTTTCAGTTCCCAAAGCCGGCGGCGGGATGCTCCAGTTCACCAATATCTTCAGGCGACCGCGTAGGCACTTTTGATTGGATAAAGCGCGGGGCGAATCCTTTCCCATCGTCTGCGCCAGCAGTGTTCAGCGTTTTTTCGATACGGTAATTTGTCTTAAATAAACAATTCAGCCGATACTTTGAACTTAGCTCCCAAAGCCTTTGCCTGCGCTTTGCTGATTTCGCGCGCGCCGTTTAGAACCTGCGAAATTGTTCCGGATGAGCTAAAAATATCCACTAGGTCTTTTTGCTTTAATCCCTGCTGCTCCATCAAAAACGCCAGCACGTCGCGCGGCGTCGAAGATCTGCCGACTTCCGGGTAAGCCTTTTCTTCAAAATCTTCGATAAGCTCCGAAAGTAAAATCAGAAGTGTTTCTTCCTCTGGCGAAAGATTATTCTCGCCTTTGCTCATCAAAGATTCGACGATTTTCAAAACACGTTCATTTTCTTCTTCGGTTTCGATTTTTCGCGGAAGAGCGGTCGCAAGAATTTCCGCGTATTTCGTATTGTTGATTGTGCCGGTCATAAAATTGTTCTCCGTCTTAAATTGCTAGCAATAGCTTTTAGCCGCCGCAATCTTTTTTCCACGCTTCCCTGTCGTATTCTTTGTGCGTTAGAACGTGCAGGATATAGCACCGCTGCGTCCGAAAATTAATATGAACGATAATTCTGAATTTGTTGCCCCCGACATTAAAAACCGTGCAGCTTCCGACCAAATCGGCGTGCGGAAAAGTTTCCCGCAAGTCAGAAATGTTATGCCACTCGCCTCTGTCCATCGCTTTATACCAAGCGTCGAGAACTGCCATTGAGCCGATGTTTTCTTTCTTTTCCCAAAACTCGCGTAATTTTCTTCGGCTGATTGTGTGCATATTTAATCGCTCAACTTTTATATTCTTGCATTTTGCAAGGAATAAGTCAAGCTAATTCTTATACCCCTGTCCCGACACACAAAAATGTTTTCCTGAATTTATAGCTTAACTTTTACACCCCCCCCTATCAGTTTAACTTGACAACATTTTCAATATGCGTTAATTTTGCGCTCATGAAATTCTCGCCTTTTTCTACTTCCCCGGATCCGGAAATGCTTTACATAACGCCGTCAATCAAATCAACGATTGATAAGGTGATGCACCTGGTTGATTACCGGCAAGGCTTGACGACCATCGTAGCGGACGTTGGACACGGAAAATCAACTGTTATCCGGCATCTTTGGAATGAATTATCGAACAATAAGGAAGTTTCCCTTGCTTCAGTTCTGACGCCAAACTTCCCCTCCGACTTTGCGATGCTGAAAGCTATCTGCGGCGAGTATGGTATTGCGCCGAGACGCGGGATGCTGGCGCAGGAATCAGCATTCAAAGACTTTTTAGCCAATCTCGACGCCGAAGGTAAAACGGCGGTAATTCTGATTGACGAAGCGCAGCGCTTGACCGGAAAGCAACTCGAACTTATCAGGGTGATGCTCAATTTTGAAACTCCGAAATACAAGCTTGTCCAAATTGTTCTCGCCGGACAGCTCGAGCTGAAATACAAACTTCTCGACGCATCGAAAAAAGCGTTGCGGTCGCGGATTTTCGCGCCGTCAAACCTTTCGCCGCTCTCGCCGGCGGAAATGCGCCGCGTTATCGAATTCAGGTGTTTGAAAGCCGGTTCCCTCAATCCTTTCACCGATGGAGCGTTGCAGGCGATTTACAACCTTACATCCGGCGTCCCGCGCGACGTGCTGACAATTTGCCAGATTTTATGGACCGCTGCTGCTAAAGAAGGCGTCGAGGAAATTCCGGCTGAATGGGTCGAGCCGATTGTAAAAGAGGCGGTGCTGAATGCCTAAATCAAAACCGGAACTCGAATATGTTTCTAACAATTCCTTTATGACTTCGCAGGTAAAGGTTCCAAATCCTTTCGGCGGCGATTATGAAGACCCGCTCACAGCTCTAAAAGCCAAAAGTAAAGAAACGATCGAACCGCTTTCCAATCCCGAAACAATTTCTGAAAACGACAATCGAGCCGGAGCAACTTCTCTCCGTGAGCTGGATGATGAACGCAAAGCTCCGCAAAATTTGGACGCCCAAAACAATAATATTGGGCGTCCAAACAATGAAAGTTTGGGCGTCTTGGCGCCCAAAGAGGCAGTTTGGACGCCCAAAAATGAACGAATAAGTGGCGATTTGGACGTCAAGACGCCCAAAGAAAATAATTTGGACGCCCAAAATTTTAGTAATCAAGGGAAATGGGTCAAGTATGAATCCCAACGCACAACCGACCGCTTGAGCCTACGCCCAAACGCCGAAACCCTGCATAAATTCAAGGTTTTCTGCACGGAAAAAAAGCTCACGTTGACCGAATTTTTCGAGATTGCCGGGCAAAAACTAATTGATTTGGACGCCCAAATTCCAGAATCTTTGGGCGTCTTGACGCCCTATGATGATAGAAGATTAGATATTCTATATAAAACCAACGCCCGCATCATCAATCTATTCCTCGAATACAACAAAATTTTTAATGAAAAAACCGATTGGAAACCGAAAGATGATGCTGTCGGAGTCAAGTATAACGACGTCGATTTGCGAATGATCGAAATCGGAATCATCCAGACGCAAGCCAATATTTTAGAAGGAGAGTCTGGAACTAAAGTCGAGCGCTTCAAATATTACACACGCGAAATTGATAAGTTTGTAGCTCTTGGTTACAAAGAACAGATGCTTGACACCATTTTGGAAATTCACCGAAGGCGTTGGCGTGAAATAACCAGAAGAGAAATTGATTTGAAGTTTTTGAAAGACAAAGGTCAAGCGTCTGATAAGGATGAGAAGTGAAGATGGATTTTCGATTACCTTGGTTGATTATCCCAGACTATTCCAATGGCTGCAACGCTTTACGCGAGATTTCAACCAGTTTTTAGAGATTCCCGTGAAGATTCAAAAAAATTACTTATATGTTAATCGTTTACTCGGAAAAGGAAAAATACCAATGATTTTTGCGAAACCGACGAAATTCAATGCCGGATTAACCATCTATGGTGATTTTGTAGATTTCACTTCTTTGCACGCCAGCATTCACGAGATTGCCGATGAGGAAAATAACCTCGGCGAAATCGGCGAGTATATTTTAGGTTTAGCTTATGAAATCCGCCACGCTTATCAAGGCGACCGTATGACCCTCAAGATGGAAGGCGGCACGATTAGAGAGCCAACCGAAGCCGTCTATTTGGGATTTAATACCTTATGGACGGTTTTTCTGCCGCAGTTGATAATGCTTCGGGATGCGGCTTCGTATCAAGTGCTGAATAGAAATATTCAATCTGATTTATGGAGACTGGAAGCCTGTGCGGAAGAAGCTCTTCTAAAAGCGGACGCAAATGTAGGATTAGAATGTTTGAAATGGCTAAAGAATTCCGAGCGGTTCGACGGTGATTATTACTTGGACTTTATCAGCGATTTATCATATTCGTATGTTTATGAATATACCGGAAAAGGACGATTTAATCATTTGCCAGACATTTTGCAGCAAATGAATCATTACTCTAAAGACTACAAAAAGTTTGCAGCCGAATTAGAGCTATTCGCCGCTTCAAATAATTGTTCTCCCAAAAGCATAAGGGACACACGCGAGTGAAAAGACTTTAAATGGTAATTGAATATATCAAATTCATCGCTTTCGGCTAACTATTGTGCAATATCGGTTAAACTTATCAGACGCAAATTCTAATGACGAAAGTTCAATGTCTAGCCATTTAACGCATTTAAAGGCGTAGCAGTTGTGCGTCGATTAAAAACAGCCGAATTTATAAAAGTTCCGAGCGTGTTAAAAACTTTGTGTAAATGAGTTATTTTGGAAACCGCTGTTGGGCAGCCGGTTTTCAAATATGATGGCGAATTGGTTCATCGCTCCGCTCCAGTTTGCTATCGGCATTGTCCACCGTTTGCTGATATTTCTCAAGGCTAAATACAGAATTTTATAAACCGCTTCGTCCGACGGAAACATCGCCCGATTTTTGATGATTTTCCGCAAAGTCATATTCAGCGATTCAATCGTGTTGGTCGTATAGATGGCTTTGCGAATCTCAGGCGCGAACGAAAACATCGGAATCACTCTCGTCCAATTGGTTTTCCAGCTTTTAACGACGACCGGGTAGACGGCATTCCACTTTTCGGCAAACTCTGCGAGCTGATAATCGGCTTCTTCGAGCGTCGGTGCCTGATAAATCATTTTCAAATCGGCGGCTATTTCTTTTCTGTCTTTGTGCGAGACGTAGAATAAGGAATGGCGGACAAGATGAACGATGCAAAGCTGCACCTGAGTATCAGGATAAATGGCTTCGATGGCTTCGGGGAAACCTTTCAAACCGTCCACGCAGGCGATGAAAATATCCTGCACTCCGCGATTCTTTAGCTCCGTGATGACCTGTATCCAAAACTTTGAACCTTCGTTGTCTG
>MWWH01000617.1_pt1 | contig 10176 bp, 12 predicted proteins | sample 1047231 | NCBI WGS metagenome assembly MWWH01 (sample SAMN06349967, study PRJNA376086) | soil metagenome | isolation source: MG3-2 sample Antarctic (ecotone) soil | place: Antarctica | collected 2015-01-13 | reverse complement strand
CCTGGAATCAATGCTTCGTAGGTTTGCGCGAGAAGGAAAGGCTACACATTTCAGCGATATTATTTTAGAGATTATGCCTCTCTTAAAAAATGGCATTACGCCTGACGACCAAACTATTCTTAGCGTCCTTGAACAAATTGCAGACAAAGTTGGAGAGGATAGCTGGAGGTTAAAAGAATCAGGGCAAGGAAACCTATTTAACTAAAATCTATTGCGGCAGAAGTAGAACGGGTCTAAACACACAGTGATAGAAAGACCCGTTTAGGTATGCTGTTAAGGATGGAAACAACTGATTCCAGCATATTCAAAGGTTAAGTCTTCGCTAGGACTCTACACTTCTTGAGAAACTCATCTAAGTCTGCAACTCGATAAGAGACGCGCTTGTTAACTTTATAATAGGGTATGCGACTGTTCCAACGGATTGACCGCTTTAAGGATTCGTATGAGATGCCAATATAGGCGAGGGTGTTAGAAATTTTGTGTAAATGAGTTGTTCTGAAAACCGTCATAGGGTAGTCGATTTTCAAATATTATCGCGAATTGATTCATCGCCGCGCTCCAGTTATGAATCGGCATTGTCCACTTTTTGCTGATGTTTTTCAAGGCGAGATACATCAGTTTGAAAATTGCTTCATCACTCGGAAACAAAGAGCGATTTTTAATTATCTTTCGCAAAGTCATATTCAATGATTCAATTGTATTTGTCGTATAGATTGCCTTGCGAATTTCAGGGGCGAAAGAAAACATCGGTATGATTCTTATCCAGTTACTTCTCCACGACTTAACTATTATCGGATAAGTAGCATTCCATTTGTCAGCAAACTCATCAAGCTGTCGGTCAGCTTCTTCCAAAGTTGCCGCTTGATAAATCAGCTTCAAATCATTAGCCACATCTTTTCTGTCTCGATATGACACGTAAAACAAAGAATGTCTCACTAGATGAACCAAACAAAGCTGCACCTGAGTTTCTGGATAGATAGCTTCGATTGCTTCAGGAAATCCTTTGAGTCCGTCAACGCAGGCAATGAAAATATCTTGCACGCCGCGCGTTTTTAGCTCTGTGATTACTTGCATCCAGAACTTGGCTCCTTCAGTTTCAGCTGCCCAAATACCAAGCACTTCTTTCATTCCTTGCAAGTTCACACCAAAGGCGAGATAAATGGCTTTGTTAGTCACTCTGCCCTGGCTTTTGACTTTTACTCGCAACGCATCAAGGTAGAGAATCGGATAAACCGAATCAAGTGGTCGAGATTGCCAAGCACGAACTTCATCAAGGACGGCATCGGTGACATTTGAAATCAGACTTGGTGAAACTTCAACGCCGTAAATCTCTTCCAGATGACCTTGAATCTCACGAGTGGTCATTCCTCGCGCATACAGAGAAATAATCTTCTCGTCCAGCCCGTCAAATCTTGTTTGATTCTTCTTAACTAGCTGCGGTTCAAATTCTGCATTACGGTCACGGGGAACTTCAATCTCAACTTGTCCGCGTTTACCTTTTAGGGTTTTTGGAGTCGAACCGTTTCTAGAATTGCCTGAATTGTTGCCTTCGGGATTGTGCTTTTCATAGCCGAGATGATGCGTCATCTCACCATTCAAAGCTCGTTCAACAAGTGCTTTGGTTAGCTGTTGGAGAAGCCCATTTTCATTAAATAAATCTTCAGGCTTTTCGTAATCTTTTAGTATCTCATCTAAAACTTTCGGTGTAATTGGCATAAACATTATCCTCTCTAAAAATAAATGTTGATTTCTGCCATTTACACAAAATTATTTATACCCTCATATAGGCAGCAGCTACGCGCTCTGTTACGAGACGATTCTTGTTAAGTTTTACACCTGTTTCGATTTCAATTGCTTTTGTTTTTATCATCTTTTAATTCCTCCAGTCCTATCTTTTTTGTGCGCCAAATTTGTTGAACCGACTTTTGCGCTGGAAAATTGCACTTACCGAGATACAACCCGACCTCCATTTGAGAGAGTCCATACGCCGAGTAAACGAGCCAGAATCACCCGTCCAAAAACTAATGTTTAAGGACACCCTAAATTTACAATCTCAGACACCGATAAACATTGACGTTCAAGCGTTTAATTTTGTAAGGGTTTTTGGACACCTAGTCTTCAATGGCTCAGATATACTCGTCCACCTTTCTGACAAGCGATACAAACCCGCCATCCGCGCTTAGTATAGTAAGTATTTGCTACATCGTAAGCGTGTCCGTGTGGACAATGCGTAATTGCTGCCGCAGCACGTCTAATGTTTTCAAGTGGTGTAACAGCCTCTAAATGCTTAGGATTACAGCATTTTCGATTCCTGCATAAGTGGTCAAGTTCATAGTTTTCAGGAATCGCGCCGAAGAGATATTTATAAATAAACCTATGTGAACTCGTTTGGTTGAATTGACCGTAACCACCGTAAGTTAATCCGGCTGTCCAATTCCAACACTTTGTTATAGCGTCAATTTCAACTTTGACCGCGAACCTTTCTATTAACGATGCACCCAACGGAAGCCGCGGACCTGAATGCTTGCGTCTCAGAAACTTCGATAAATTTTGTATTTCATATACTTGTAAATTTTGCATTTCTACCACTTCCAATTTTACTTTTTCATAAAGACTATGGCGATACGGAACAACAAGAAGAACAAAGACTATAGATTCTCGCCCAACCATTGTTTGCTCCTGTAAACATCGCCCTTTCACCAGCATACTGAGCGTTGACTGACATACAAGAAATTCTACAAATTTTCGTCGGCTTCAATTTTTAGCTCTTCTCTTTTAGTTGTCGCATTTAACTCTTAGCTTCTCGCTAAACTCCTTTGTATTCTTGGCAAACTTCACATCGAGAATTAGTTGCTCCATCCGTTTGTCGTCTAATGCTGGTTTGCAGAAGCTCCGATTCAACCTATGAAGTTCTTGAGTTAATTCATCGGAGGTTCGTTTCCATCGTAAATTCCGACCCAACCTAAAGAGCCGGTTGTAGCGGTTGCCTTGATAAAGCTCCTCAGAAATGTTCAAAATTGCTGATTCATTGCGTTGCTTTGCCTCAAAGAGGTCGTCCCTAAGCGTCTCTCCGTTGGAGAGAGGAAGAGATACACTCTTAATAGGATTCCCAGCCTTCAAATTTTCTCTTGTTTCATAAAGCTGGTGAACGATGTCCGGGGCATCAATCGGCTCTGTTAAATTTGTCCACTCATATTGCCTGCCGCTTTTGTGAATTGAAGGAGGTAGAACCATTAAACTTCCATTGGTTTTATAGTCGAGTATGCTGCTGCCGTCTTTATGCTGACGAATACCATTTCCCGACCCTAAATTGCCGCTATGCCACATATAGTAATGGCATCGGTTATCCTTGCCGCTTGTCGCTGTCAAAGTGTCGTAATCCTCTTGACCGTTTAGCTTCCAAAATTCTTGCAAGTCATCAACTTCGACACAGATTAAATTGCTCGGCATCCAGCAACCGACGTTGTAATCTGGATTACTGTAAAAAGTTTCTAATAACTTCTCTCGACTGATGGTGCTGAGATAATCTTTTGTCCAGCCTTTTGGCGGCAATTTTCCTTCTTCTACCAAAGGCGTTACAACTAAGCCGGAGCGCAAGTAGAAATCTATTACATCCAATTTCTCGCTTGACTTCCAAAAATCTAATCCCATAATTCTTAATTCTTGGCTTCTTTTAACCTCTTCAATCGCCTCTCCGTTGGAGAGAGGACGGAAGACACTCTTAATAGGATTCCCGCTTGCCTTTGGAAGGCGGTAAAGGTGCTTTGGATTTTTCCTCTTGCCATTCGGCAGAACTTCCAAGTCTAACTGTCCATCCTCAACCAATTCACGCAAAGCAAAACCGATAGTCTGCCTTCTTATTTTCAGCATCTTCGAGAGTTTCTGCTGAGACACGCAAGAGAAGCCGTTTGGACTTCTTCTGATTACTCCCTTGACGTAGTTTAGGACTCTCCATTTAACGCGCTTGTCGGTGCATTTCTGCTCTGACAAATCACTACTGGCAATGTGTTTCTCATTCGATTTTCCGAATCCTTCAACCGGACTAAACTTTGGCTTTACGGCAAATCCTGAACAGATAAAGTCATTATCTTTACGCTGTTGCTTTGCTACTATTACATTGTCCATTACGCTATAATTTCCCCTATAGAAACTATGGTGCCCGAATTCGACTCTGTTACACAATAGTGAGCGTGATTGGACTGATGCTCCATTGAATAAATTATTTTTAATAAGAATTAAAAGCCTTGTAGCGAAAGGATATAAAGCATTGAAGGCGAGTTACATCATTGCCCAACTCAACACCCTAATTTACAAAAGTAGTGAAGCTAAAAAGGCGAATCCTCTAAAACATATTTCTGATGTTTAACCTTGGGGAGTGGCTCGAATAAGAATTTGCGTATAAATGCCTTGTGAGGGCTTTGCTTGGAAAAAACGTAGGCTGACTAGGGTTGAGCCGTAAAAGACAGCCCTAGCTACTTTTACGGCTCAAAGAAAGTCCCCTTAGGATTAGGTTTATGGTGGAAGGTGAAACCATAAGAACTAAACTACGTTTTTCTAAACTACAACCCAACTTGTAGTAAAACTCAATAAATACTGGCGTAAGAGTGGCTGTTTTGTATGTTCAAGGTGTAAGAGAATTTTCTCTCTTTAATGTGCGCTCTTTGTCTCGCTCGACAAGTATTTTTGAGATGTTTTCTCCATAAAGATTATTCTCGCCCGATGGTGCTACTTGAAGCCGAATTTTACTGCCCATATAACTTACATCAACATAAAAATCTTTACAGTTGCAAGACGCCCTTAAATTACTTGAATTATTAGAAGAATTAAAACTTCGTTTAGGTAATCTCAGGGCGTCTTCAAACTTTTGAGTTGCATCTTTGAGTGACGGAGACTTCATACTTTCGTTATACTCAACCGTAAAGTCAACGAGTTTGCCATCAAAAGTAGTGAGAAGAACAGTATCTAAATCTTTGGTGTCAATTATATCTGGTATTTTTATATTTGGGTCAGTAGTATTCTCGAATTTAAGCAAATAAACCTGAAAGTTATATCCTAACTCCTGAACATTTTCTATTTCTTGTCTTTTTGTCCCCTTACTGTAAACTGAATAATTTTGTGGTTTTGTTCCAGTCCTGAGTTTGAGAGGCATACCTATTTTCAAACCTCTAAAAGCTGGTAAATCCTTTAATTCTAATTCGCATTTTTGCTCGGCTTGGAAACGTTCAATTTGCTCTGAGCAAGAAATTTGAACCAGACTAGCGAACAGAACAATTATTAAAAATACAAATTTAAGTCTAACCACTTTGTCCAACATAAATTTCATATTTGCTTACTTCCCTTTCTTGAATCCAGTTATAAATCTTTCCAAATGTTTTGGGTAATCATCCTTACTATTGATTGCATCCGTTTCTTCGGATATTTTTTCTATTTACATAAACATTTCTTACCGGATGCAAGCTATTGAATTACTCAACAAATACAGGCTTTTGAATAAAATCGGCTTTATCAAACAACGCTGTTATTTGTATGGTGTTTTTGCTTATACTTCGTGCCAAAATACGCACCTATACAGCCTCCAGCTAGTCCAGGAATTGCAATTAAAATCAGTTTGATAGCAGTTGAGGAGTCATTGTTATCATTTTGAAGCGAATCTATTAAAATGGCAATACTTAATAAAATAACTGGCACGATTCCTAAAGATAACCCTAATTTCCATCCGCTTTTGTTCCATTTGTTACAGACGACACTAAAAAATGTTCCTAATACTGAAAATGTAATAAATAAAATCAACCCTTGAATTAGTAGAAAACTCCACATCTTTTCGTCGTCATAAATGTTATTCATTAAACCAATAAAAATTATAAGTAAAAACATTATTACTCCGGTAATGAGAGCGAGTGCATTAACGAGAAAATTTAATAATTTAGAGTAATCAGGAGGCTTAATCAGATTGGACTCTGAGAGGTCGCCCAGCTTCATAATTCGTCCGCAACGAGGGCAAGTTGTAGCTGTAAGTGAACAGGCATTTCCACAGTCAGGACACGGAGCAAGTTTCATTATTTTACTCTCCTCGCGCTTATGATGAATCTTTCCAAATGTTTTAGATAATCGCCCTTACTTTCAATTGCGCTTGCTTCTTCGGCTATATCCTCAATGACCGGGACGCAATAGGCGAATGAATTTATCTTATTTTTCGCTCTGGAGATTGCAGTCAAGATTCCGATTTTGCAAATATCATCTGAAAATCTCCTGACTTCTTCCCGCGCTTTTCGGTCTTTTGGTCTGATATTATTTCCAGTCCATTTTCGATAAAAGATGATGATTTCGTCAGTCTCTTTATTATCATCACTAGCATCAATCAATACGTGGTTATCCAGTTGACCAGTTAATGACGCGACTGGTTGACTGGTTAACCAGTCCATTGCTATTTCTACGGCATCTTGAAAATCGCATTTATTGATATAACACCACAATTCCCATTTTTCTAATTTTTGCTTTGGAAGTCTTAACCCCTTTAATTTCCGTTCTCTGCGACTACGAAAAATTCTTTCTTTGGTTAACTGGTTAGCCAATTGAAGACTCCCACTGGTTAACTGGTTAGCCAATTCTTCTTCTGATTGGTTAGCCACAAGCGGAATAGATTGGTTAACCACACTGGTTAACTGGTTAACCGAATTTTGGTTAACTGGTTGACCAGTTTTTTCTAGCTTTTCCCGGTCGTCTTTAGCCTGCATTAAATCCTTGAAGGAGGTTATTTTGTTTTCAACCATAATTCGCCTCCTTATGAATTGTCGCTATCATTTCCGGTTCGATTTTCTCTACATCAAATTCGCGCATCATCTCCATTCCAATAGCACAGGTCTTTAAGATTTCTCTTGGTATGCCGCCTGTTACCGTGTAGATGCTCTGGATTGCTGGTTTTGAAAAGGGGTTAACAATCTCGGCTTGCTCACATCGAAAATCAATCATTTGTTCTGTTTCATCTAAAGTGAGAGCTTCGAGACTCGATGGAGCAAAGATTCTTGACCTCAATGCTTTTTTGGATGGGTCAGCTAGTTTCTGCCTAAGCTCTAATTGCGCCGCGATAACGATTTGAATCAGCTTATGTTTTCCGGTCTCGAAATTTAGTAACGTGCGAAGTAGTTCAAGTTGAACGCCTGGTAACTTTTGCGCTTCGTCTATGAACAGAACAACCCTTTGATTTTCTGTGTATTTTTCGATTAAAAATGCATTGAGTTCTGATTCCTGCTTCTGCATAGAAGTTCTAATTGGTATGTCAAACTCAGCGCATACAGCCTTTAGGAAAGCGAATTCTGACTTAAACGATGGTGTATGTATGAACGCTGTTATGCAATCATCTCGGCTTTCGTAGGATTGATATAGGTAGCGTAGAACGGTAGATTTACCGAGTCCGACGTCGCCTTCAATGGCTGTAAGTCCCTGGTAATTCTCGATAACGAACCGGCATTTATGCAAAGCTGCTTTCAAACCGGGTGTTAAATATAAAAGCGTTGGGTCGGGGTTAATCGAAAATGCGGTTGTGATAGAGGGCGTAGTCATAACCGCAGTTTATAACATATGCCTGTCTCAAAATCAAAGCATCATTTTGGAAGGGGGGTTCAAAACTGAGTATCGGATTTGAGATATTTTCGGAATTAATATATTGTTCCGACTATGGAAACTAAGGACACAATATTTGTTACTTGTCCTAATTGCAGCACTAAAACCTCAGCTAACGCTAACGTGTGCTCAAATTGCCAATTTGATTTTCGCCCCAAACCTACGCTGAAGTCAGTTTCTCGCAAACAGAACCCTATTAATAATGAAGTTTTTATTGACTCTATGAATAATGCTAGGTTCACAAAGACACGTTCGGCTTCACCACCTGCTAAACCAAAGGTTGGAAGCATTGCATTGTCTGGTGCAATAGGTTCTTTACTAGGTGTTGGTTTGGCAATCATCGGTTTAATACTCGTTTTGATTGTGCCTTTCATTGGTTTTATCCTCGGAGGATTTTTAATAATCGTTGGCATTATAACTGTCATACTGGGTTTTGTTTCGGGCGCGGCACCGGTTCCAGTGGCTACTAGTGTTGTTGAAGGACATTGCCCGTATTGTGGAGTTGTAAATAAACACAACATAACTAAGTTGGAAAAAGGTAGTCTAACGTGCTCCTCTTGTAGAGAGAACATCATCTACCGAAGCGACAGGTTCTATCAGGATTTCCGAAATAAAAGGACTACTTAACAGGATGAACTCAGTCGCTCGGTGCTTTCGGGATTCAAATACAGGTGATTAGTTTATGAATTATAAATATATTTTTGCTCCAGTCTTAATTTTCCTTTTGGGTTTATCGTCTTGTTCAAATGAAACCATTAAGAAAACGGGGACTTTGCCTATGAAGGTAGCTGTAATTTACGGCTTTGGAGGGGCGCAACCCGTTGCTCAAGGTAAGTTCTATTTGCTCAATAAGGATTTTGATGAAATTGTGGAGGCGAAAGACAATTCTGGGGTATTAATTAATCCATTCACCGCTGCGGAGGGCAAAGCTCCACACGGCACCATATTAGAGGAAGGAATTAAAGAGCATATTGTTGCAACCACTACTACAGATTTTGAGGGTAGTGGAAAATTTGAGAACGTCCCAACGGGCAATTACTTCTTAGTCGGGACAACGACAACTCGTTCTAAGGGTGAGTATGTATTGTGGAATCTGCCTGTTGAAATTAAGGCTGACAATCAACCCCTGTTACTTTCCCAAAAGAATGGGACGGTTATGGAGACTTATTACAAAAATAGGAAAGACCGTCAGCAGTAGCCGGGATAGAAACAACAGCTAATTGTTCGCCGGGACTCTACACTTTTGAAGAAACTCTTCCAAGTCCGAAATTTTGTAACTAATCCTTTTATTCACTCGGTAAAATGGTATCCGTCCGGTCCAGCGTATGCTTCTCTTTAAGGATTCATAGCTGACGCCAATTATAGAGGCGGCGACCCGTTCGGTAACAAGGCAGTTTTTGTTTGTCATACCTTCTATGTTCGTCTTTACTTCTTTTGTATTGTTCATAAATAATTTCTCCACTTTATTTTCTTGTTGTGCCAGGAATTTTAATAGCATCCTGCTTTACCCAATGCCGAACTGTCTTCTGATTTTTGCGGTTATGGATTTACGAGGTCGAGTCTATTAGTAGATGCCCATACCGGCGCGGAAATCCTTTAGAATCAGCATTTAGCCTTTTACCTACCCTTGCTCTAAATGGTTTTAACCGTAGTTGAATTTCTTTACTTTTTCCTAAAAATAGCTTATGATAATGTGAATTATGGGCGGCTTTACAACAATGTTTATCAAACCAAACTGATAACTCCGTAATTTTTGACCGAGCGCAAAGGTTTGAAATAATTGCTTTTGATTGAATTGTCTCGCGCCGTCATAAAGCCTAAATTATTTGGAACGTGCAGCCCTGATACAATCGGCTCACCGTCTTTGGTTGTTCCGATGTATGGCACGGTATGGTCTAGCGTCATTCCGTCAGGTATGGCTTTAATAACTTCTGCTATCGCATCTAGGTTTGACCATAGCGGGAGCCGATTTAACTTCTTCGCTCTCGCTAAATGAGCTTGAAACTTAGTTTTCCAATAATTTTCAGACCCCTTTTGATACCAATGTTTCGGACGTTCGCGCTCGTATCTTTCATTCTCTTCCTTCACGTAATTAGGATATTTCTTATACCAAGAGGCACTATATTTTTTCGGCTCTATTTCAGGATGACACTCTAAACACTCACAACTCGAAACTCGTCGCTCACAAATATGACCCTGTTTACAAGACTTCCCTGTAAAATATCTCTGCAATCCGCTTTCGATTGCTTCTTTCCTACTTACTAATTTCATTTCTATTTCTCCGTGTCCGTAAACTATTGATATGTAACAACTTCCAAAATCTTGCAAAAAGAAACGCTGACGAATTTAACTCTGTCATAACATTGTTTGCCCCTGTAAACATCGCCCTCTCACTAGCATACTGAGCGTTGACTGACATACAAGAATTCCTACAAATTTTCGTCGGCTTCAATTTTTAGCTCTTCTCTTTTAGTTGTCGCATTTAACTCTTAGCTTCTCGCTAAACTCCTTTGTATTCTTGGCAAACTTCACATCGAGAATTAGTTGCTCCATCCG
>MWWH01000616.1_pt1 | contig 10179 bp, 12 predicted proteins | sample 1047231 | NCBI WGS metagenome assembly MWWH01 (sample SAMN06349967, study PRJNA376086) | soil metagenome | isolation source: MG3-2 sample Antarctic (ecotone) soil | place: Antarctica | collected 2015-01-13 | reverse complement strand
ACTGACCTGGTTAAACTAAATAACTGAAAAACTCTTAAAGAATTCAGTTTTTCAGTTTTAGCCGGTATGTATCCTGGCCGCTCCGGTTGGTTATGGTATCGCCTCTTACCCTTTTCTTGTGATAAAACGCTTCTTTTAAGCCCAAAGAGTTACCATTTTGTTTAGACAACAGGCTGGTTTAGGGGCTGAGTGAGAGTTACCCGAATGTTGTACTAAATCAGCCTGTTTTAACCTCAAACAGTAATAGCGGCCGCCCCCGGCCAGGCTAAAGAAAAGCGCCGCTCTTTACCGGGCGGCGCTGCAAGCTGGTTGGTTGGTTGGTGCGGGGGATCCGGGGGGTCCGGTGAAAGCTAAGCCTGGTTTAAACCTGGTCGCCGTCCTTGAGGGCATTCAACAAATATAACCAGGCCGATTCCGGCAAAGCCGGCACTTCCAGTTCATTCTCCAATTGGAGTGAATTACTCCGGATGAATTTCTGGCCCCAATAAGCGCCCAGTAAGAGGAAAGCCAGCAATTGCTCGTTAGTTTCTAGAGTGCAGGACCAATCAGTTAAAGCGGTAAGTTTTATAGGCCCAAACAGGTCCATGATTTCAAAGTAACTCACAAAGTAGCTTTTAACATCTTCCATATCAGGCTTGAAACTGAGCATTTTATCAATAGTTGTGTTGGTGTTAGTAGTCATAATAGCCTTCCTGTCCTCTGGCCGGTATTAAGCGCCGGCCACGCTGCTAAATAGATTAACTGATTAAAAAGGTAAATCTACCAACGGCTCCGGGGCGCTGGCCCGCCTGACACAATACCGGCGCTGCAGGCCGCGCGCGCGTTCCAGTTCGTTTAACGCCTGGCTCATCCTGACCGCTTCAATAAACGTAACTGTGCTATCAACCTCCTCTAATACCGGGCTGTAGGGGCCGCTACGGGCTTCTACCGCTATAACGGTCCAGTTGTATACCGGCCGGTCCGTAGCCAGGTTAAAAGCCTCATAGCCGGCGGGTGTAATCCAAACTCGGTCATACCCGGAGCGGGCCGGGGCCAGCTGGCCGCTCCTGTTAGCGGCCGCCTGGTTGGAATTCTTGTTAAACATTGTCATCATATCCCCCTTTTAACCGAATAACTCGGATTTATCAGCGGCCAATTCTAACGCGTGGTCCAGGCAATAATTGCCGGCCTCGGCTTCATTCTCACAACCGCGATGCCAGGCGCAGAGCGGAGCGGCCGGAGCCGCCGCCGCCCGCTTTTCGCTCCATTGCAGCTTATACGCGCCCGCTGCAGACGCTCCGTGATAGCAGGGCCGGCCATTTTGGGAACCTTTGCAACCGCAGATTACTACCAGGCCGCCGGCGCTATCGGCTGTAAACTGGACCGTGTAGCAATCGCCTTTGGAGCCGCAAACCTCAAACTTGCCGTAACTGACTACCGTAACGCGGGGCTTGACCTGGCGGGCCTTGCTGATAGCCGCCTGAATGGATTTCTGAGAAGCTTTGCTGTAAGTCATCATTTCTGATATTCTCCTTGTGTTAACTGATGGGACTCGGTTGACGCTGCCCGCCGGTATCTTTTGCGAGGACCGCCGGGCTATTTCTTACTCTTTAATTATACAACCATATGCAACAGAATGCAACACTCATATGTTCTATTATCGAGCAATATTTGAAACTCGTTGCATTTCATTACACTAATGTGCTATAGTGATTAGGGAAAAGAAAGGGGGTATAAGTTGGAAAAGAAATCACTCGAAGAATGGATTATTAGCCGCAAATTGCAGGCTAATGAAGTGGCTGAAAAAGCCAAAGTTGACCGGGCCACAATCAGCCGGCTAATAAGTGGCAAGCAGTCAACCAAGATGAAAACGGCCCGGAGCATTGCCGAAGCTTTAGGGGTTGGAGTTGAACAGGTTACAGAGTTTGAGAGCTTGTTACAACCAAAAAAAGAGGAGCGGGCGGCCTAGTTGAATAGCGCCCGCTCCATTACTACCGCCGGCGATTGGAGCGCCTGCAGTAGCTTAGAGCAAGAGTATACAAGAAATGGCGGCTAACCGGCCAGGTGTGCGAAGTAAATATTTCATACTTTCTTCATAGTTTTAGCGGCTGTTTGAACCTAAAGGCGGCATGAGTACGAAATAAATATAGTGGACCGGCCGACAGGCCGGCGCTTTACGGCCATACATACCTAAAGGGTACTACCAGGAACATAGTATTCCAAATAGTTTGCTACCATTCACGCTCAAGGCGGTCCACTAGCGGCGGAGCGGCTAGCCTGGCCGGTCCATATCAGGCTAAAATAAGCCAAAGTTACATTTCTAACGTGTAAATTTGGCTTATCTGCTAAAGCTGAAAATAAACAGAAAGGTAAAAAGCCGGTATGAAAACAGGAGCCGCCGCTATTAAGCCGCTCCGAGCCGCCCGCCTGGAGCGGGTAGTAGCAGGAGCCAACCAGGAGCCGGGCGAAGATAACAGCGGGCCGGCATTGTATGACCGCCTGCAGGCCAGGCTAAAAGAAGATGCGGCGCTGCGGGCTTATCTTCACGAACTGGTATCAAGCTGGGGGTGTCCGGTATATATTACCGCCCCGCCGCCTGTAAAACAGAAGATTAACAGGCCAGCCAGTGTGTAGCGTGGAATTAACCACAATAAGTGGATAAACTTAGGACTTAAACACAAGCGGCTAGATACCTGACCGGCCAGCACCACAATATAGCCGGTATTAGTGGGATAAACGCTTGCAAATTGCGCAACTATGTTTTAGAATGAATCGAGCGCGTTTTCTGCTGATAAAACGCGGCTTAATTGCATCGCTAAGCAAGTTGAAATCGAAGGGGGACGCAGCCGGGCAGTTTCTACTAGAACGCCCCGCCGCGTGAAGGCCGGATAGGTAAATAATAATCCGCCTTCCTGAATGTTGGGTAAAACGAAAAGATGGGGGTAGACCGGCCTGGCCGGTTTACTTCGCCTTTAGTTTTTAATTCAGACAGCCGGTAAAAGCTTGTGTAAGCGTGAATTAAGCCGGGTGATTATCAGACAGTAACGCGCTTTTTGATTTTTAAAAATTGGGTTAGAAATCTTTGCGCTAAAAACAAAAGTGGGGTAAAATACAGGTGAGAAATCGATGCAGCGCCATCCAGGTAAAAGCCACAACCGCTAAGAGCCATAGAGCCAAAAAGCACAAAGGCATACACCACCCGGCCGGACATCAACTAGATCACCCGCTTTCGAGCATTCAGGGCTAGTTGTTTGACCGGCTTTTTAATACCCTCTTTACACGGGTGTAACAATTGGGACAGGGACTAGCATTTTAATATTTTTTCAGGCCATAAAGAGCAACACCCCTAAAAGCTTTAGCAGAGCTTAAAGGGGTGCTGGCGGCTAAATACTCGAACTTATGACATAAGCGCAAGTATCAAGACACTAATCCTGCATTGATATTAGCATAAAAACACAGTTTTTTACACTTTTAAAACTTAAAAGGGTATTAATTGTAACAAAAGTCATAGTTTTCAAGTATTGGCCGCCGCTCTGGAAGTCTGTCGGGATCATCGACAAGAGGCCAGGAAAGCGTACCGGGCCGGGAAAAAGCGCAATTAAAAAGCGCCCCGGTCCACAGGTTGACAGCCTGTGAAGGGCGCTTTCAAAGTTTTATCAGAGCGGCAAGGTAATCATACAGCATATAGGGCCATAGTGTCAATAAGTACACTGTAAACCGCAATATATAGTTAGTAAGATGACCTGGCAGCTTCGGTAAACGGAGCGCAAATACTTGAAAACTTATACCACTACTAGCAGCACAACCACCACCAACCGCACCCGGCACGATCACCAATACCAACCGCCAACAATACCCCAACACGCCCCGCCTGATTTGCCGCCTTTTGGCGAGCTAATCCTGCAAAAATTGCTGGCCCGCTTTGATGTGCTTCACGCTGAAGCGCTGAGCCTGAATTTCAAGAATTACCGGGAATATGTAACTTTACGCGGCCAGTTAGAATTTATTCACCAACAGTTTGAGCGGGCCGCCGGCGGGGGCGCTGCAGCTGGGGGTGAACTGTAATGAGCAAGCTGCAATCACAAGACCGGCCGGCCGCTATGCCCCGCCGCTTTCAACGCATCCTGGAGCGTGTAACCGCCCGTGATAAGCAATACTTTTTAGAACATCCGGGAAAAGTAGAATACTACCGCCCATATGTGCCGGGGGAAACCTGGCCGTATTGGTCGCCGGAATGTACTCATACCCTGGTAAAAAAGATTGCGCCGGGGTTGCGTACCAGGCAGTTTTTAAAGAGGGGGGGCGTTAATGACTTCTTTTACAGCTAACAAATTACTGGCGCTAAAAGCGGCACTAGCTGGCCTGGAATTAGGGCTATCGGTTGTACCCATTGCTACCGATGGTAGCAAACGGCCCGGCCTGGTTTCCTGGACTGAATACCAGCAAACGCCGGCAACCCCGGCCAAAGTTCAAAACTGGTTCAATCTAAACCCTTTTGCGGGGGTAGGCCTGGTATGCGGCCGGGTATCCAGGAATTTAGAACTATTTGAGTTTGATGACTTTGATACTTACCTGGCCTTTAAGCAGGCGGCGCTAGACTTCGGCCTGGCCGCGCTGGTTGAGCAGATAGAGGCGGGCTATTCAGAGCGAACACCCGGCGGCGGTATCCATTGGTGGTACTACTCGCCTGATACCGTAATTGCAAGCAATACGAAACTGGCCCGCCGGATAAAAATCGATGAAGCCGGCAACCCGGTTTTACTGGAAAACGGCAAACCGGACATTCAAACTCTGATAGAAACCAGGGGCGAAGGCGGGCAAGGGGTTATAGCTCCATCCGGCGGCCTGGTCCATTCTACCGGCAAGGATTATAAGGTTTTAAAAGGCAGCCTGGAAACTATAACCAGCATTAGCCCCGATGAACACGCGGAACTATGGAACCTGGCCCGGAGCTTTGATGATATGCCCGAACTGGCCGCACCGCCGGCTAAAGTGTGGGAACCCCGGACCAACCCCAGCGAAGCTGATAACGATTTGCGCCCCGGCGATGATTTTAACCGGCGGGCTGATTGGTATAACGACATATTAGGGCCGGCCGGTTGGCGGGTAAAAAGCCAGGCGGGTATAAAAACATTCTGGCAACGGCCTGGTAAATCCGGGCCGGGCTGGAGCGGTACAACCGGCTATATTGGCGCTTCAGGCGGCGAAGTCTTTACTTGCTTTAGTTCCAGCGTACCGGAATTTGAAGAAAAAAAAGGCTATGGAAAATTCGTTACTTATGCCCGGCTATTCCACAACGCGGACTATTCAGCCGCCGCTAAAGACCTGGCCGCTAAAGGTTACGGCCAGTCTGGTAACACCGTCAAGCTGATTATGAGCCGTGAAAAATGGCTAGAAAACCGGGGCTATGTGGCTGATGATATGGAACAATCCGAGCCGGTGGAAAAGACGGCAGAAACGATTTTAGAGGCCGCTCCGGGCCAGCTGGCAGCAGCGCCGGTGCAAGAAGAAAAGCCAATAGCGGCCGGGCAATGGCATTTTACCGAATTAGGTAACGCGCTCCGCCTGGTTCACCATTACGGTGATAGGCTGAGGTTTGTAAAAGAGTGGGGCTGGCTAGTATGGGATGATACCCGCTGGAAAATGGATAAAACCGGCCTGGCCGCGCAATATGCCAAGAAAACCGTTAAAACAATTTATATACAGGCCGGCCAGGAAGAAAGCGAGAGCCGCAGCAAAGCTTTAGCGGTTTGGGCTATGAAGAGCGAGAGCAAAGCCGCCATTAACAATATGTTGAGCCTGGCCGAAACGGAGCCGGCAGTTAGAGCAGTACCAGGCCAATTTGATACTAACCCGATGCTACTAAACTGCCTGAACGGAACCATAGACCTAAAGACCGGCCAGCTGGCCGCCCCGGACCGCGAACACTTGATAACAAAATTAGCGCCGGTTAATTACGACCCGGCGGCCTTATGCCCGGCCTGGTTGGAATTCCTAAATTTTATCCTGGCCGGCAATGCCGATTTAATCAGCTTCTTGCAGCGGGCTATTGGTTATAGCTTGACCGGCTCCACAGTTGAGCAAGTTATGTTCCTATTGTGGGGGACCGGCCGCAATGGTAAATCCACGCTTTTAGAGGTTATTGGCGCTATGATGGGGGATTACTTGCAGGCCAGTAGCTTTTCAACGTTTCTGGAAAAAGACAATGACGGGCCGCGCAACGATATAGCCGGCCTGGCCGGGAGCCGGCTTGTTACAGCGGTTGAAGCGGACCCCGGCAAGCGCCTGGCCGAAAGTGTTATCAAGCAGTTGACCGGCGGGGATACGATTAGCGCCCGCTTCCTGCACCGCGAGTACTTCGAGTTCAAGCCGAGCTTTAAAATATTTCTGGCCGCTAACCATAAGCCGGTAATACGCGGCCAGGATTTAGGAATATGGCGGCGTATCAAGCTCATACCTTTTGAAATAACCATACCTGAAGAGCAAGTTAACAAACACTTGCCTGACATATTACGGGCGGAGCTGGCCGGTATCCTGGCCTGGGCGGTCCGGGGCTGCCTGGCCTGGCAAAAAGAAGGGCTGAAAGTACCGGCCAAAGTTAAGGCCGCGACCGAAGCTTACCAGGAAGAAAGCGACCTTTTACGCGACTTCATAGCGGACCGGGCCATAAGGGGCAAAAACAAAAAGATAGAATTATCCAAGTTTTACAAAGCTTATACGGTCTGGTGCGAAGAGGCCGGCGGAGAGCGTCCATTAGGCAAGCAACGCTTTACCCAGTGCTTAACAGAGCGTGGAATAGTGGTAGGGGCCGGCCCAAAGAATAAAAGCTTTTACTTCGGTATTGACCTGGCTTTACCGGACCAGACCGGACCAGATGCACCACTGGAAGAAAATAGCCTTTTCAAGCCTGAAGATGAGGAACCTTTTTGATAAATTTAGCGTTGAAAATTAACCTTTTAGCCTCAAAAGGTTAATTTTGTTAAGAGTTTTCCGGTAATTTCAAAAAACATATATGTCATTTCGAATTTACCCCAAAAGAGTTAACAAAATTAACCTTTTGAGGCTAAAAGGTTAATTTTCAACGGTATTTTTAGCCAGAAACTAGCGTCAATGTGAACTGACAACAATAGCAGCGGCCGGTATCCGGCCAGAAAAGAAAAGGAGTTTACAAGAAGTATGAAACCTAACCTATTTCTATCGCATAGCGGGGTAAACATTTATCACGTTTACAAGTATTCCGAGCAATTAGGATTCTGGTATAGCACTTATGGCGGCAATATTTCAAAGCAGAAAGAAGAATACCACGAGGGCGATTTTGACGTTAGGAAGTTACCCGGCGCCGAAACGCTAGACGACTGTTTTGAGCCGGCACACCACGCGGCTATTATAACCTCAGCTATTGAGCAAGGCCTGTTTAAATAGCCTGGCCCCGATACCGGCCCGGCCAGCGGTCCAAAGTTACCTTATAGCGTAGTTACCAGGCCGGTAAAAAGGGACTTATAGAGGATGGGACAAAGCCGCGCCGGGCCGGTATCTGTTTACTTATAGCGTAGTGTACAATTAACCTTAACAGGCAAGCAGGCAAGCGGTAATGAGTGATTATAGGTAGGCAAGAAAGAGAGTTACAAAAGTATGCAACAGTTTGAAACGATACTTACACAGGAACAGGTAAACCGGCGGGCCGGCGGGCGAAGGCATTACAACAGCATTCGAGCATTCAAGCGAAGCTTGCGCCGTATGGAAATTATCAGATGGTGGCAGGATAACGGCGGCCTGACTGATTGGGGAACACAAAGGCGCCTGGCCGCCAAATGGGCCGTTTCACCGGCAACCATATGCAGGGATGTTTCAGCCATCTTGCAGACCGGGCTATTGTGCGAGAAGTGCGGCCAGAGCCGGCCTATTGTGGGGCAATAAATAACCCCCCCAATTGAGCCTGACGAATTACCCCACCCGGCAAAACCAGCGTTATAACACCACAGCAGGCAAGCGGGGCAATAAATAAAAAGTAGCACAACAAATATGGCTTTAGAATTTAGAGGCAAGAATTCAAGACTGTATTACTACAAAAAGCAGCGGGTAGGCGGCCGGGTAGTATCTTCCTATTGTGGGAGCGGCCAGCTGGCCCGGCTATTCTACCGGCTCGACCAGAGCGAAGCGGCCCGCCTGGAAGAGTTAAAGCTGGCCGGCCTGGAAGAGTTAAAGCGAATTAGCGCCCCGCTGGAAGAGTTCGACCGCGCTTTAGACGGCTCTGAAAGCCTGCTAAAGCTGCTAGTAGATGCCAACCTGATAGCCGGCGGGTATCACCGGCATAACCGGCAATGGCGCAAGCGGCGGGGCGAAGAGCGAATAAAGGAAAAGGAGCTAACAACCAGTAATGACGACAACAACCGCATTAAATAACCTGGCCGTATTGCGTAACGATGCGCTGCAGGAACAGGAAAAGCGCCACCGCAATAAAACCTTAATGGCCCCGGAGCCGGCCGCCGCTGCTGATGCTACCACTACCGCGCCGGCGGAGCCGCTCGAACAAGAACAATGGGAATATGGAATGCCCCCGCAAGAGCTAACAGCGCTCCGGGAACTGATGGTAAAAATAGATAAAGCTAAAGGAAAAGCTGACGCGGGCGACCTGGCCGCACTTCGCAAGAGCCTGATAAAGTACCCGGCTATATGTGCGAAGATGGGCGACCAGGCCAGCCAGGTACGCCGGCGGCTGATAAAAGATGTTTACAAACTAGACCCAATCGGCAATGAAATGCTTCACGCTGAGGTTGAAAACTTGCGGCAAGCGCTGGGTTATAAGGACTCGCCGGCGCTGGAACAGGTATGTATTGACCAGATTGTTAATGCTTACCTTTTTCATTACGGGCAAGAAAACCACTTCGCCGGGGCGCTGGGGGGCGCGGGGCTGAGTTTGGACCAGGGTAAATTCTGGGAATACCGCTTGACTAGCAGTCAAAAGCGACTACTCCGGGCTATTGAAATGCTAGCCAGGGTACGCAAGCTAACCGGCCAGGCCGCTCCGGGCGCATTGCAAATAAATATCGCCGCCGGCCAGCAACTAAATTTAGCGAAGTAGCCAGCCAGCCAGCCAGCAAGAAAGTAACAGGAACTGGGGCCGGGGCATTTTACGATATAACCAACCAACTAACTAACCAAACATAAGGAGTACCAAGAAATGTCTTTTGAGTTTGATTACAAGGCTTACAGCATAACCCCCGAACGGGCTGAGGCTATTACCAGGGAAACCAACCAGGCAGCGCCGGCGGAAACCAGCGGCGAAAAGCAGGCCAGGCAAGCATACGAGCAAGCAAACCGCCATTTAGACCGCGTCCTTAGCACTAAGGACGCGTCCGGCCATTTACGGTATTCGAGCCAGGACCGCCACGAAGCCGAGCAAGATTTAAAAACGAAAGAGCGGGAGATGTTCCTGGCTCAAAACGAGGGTGCGAAGCAGCGCCGGCTAGCCGGCCGGGAAGCGGTCAAAGCCGAGGAAGCAAGGAAGCGGGCCGAGGTGGAAGCCAGGCAGCAGGCCGAACAGGAAGCGGACCTGAAGCAACGGCTCCGGGGCGCCTGGGCAGGCAGCGATGCCGAATTCATAGCTGCGTGGCCAGGCTTGAAACAGGAATACTATAGCCGGCAAGCCTTAAGCCAGCTGGATGCGGACCGGGCGGGGCTGGCCGCTCGTTATGGCGGCCGCTTCTAACAGACTATATCTTTCCATTTTGCCATCTGGGGCAAATCCTTTCTTTAAGGCCCGGCCCACTTCGACCGGGCCTTTATCTATCTACCGCGCCGGCTATCAGGTTCAAAATCTACAAAAATCTACATTTTCCAGCGTTATTTAAAAATAACAATTAGGTTCAAAATTCAGAAAAAATCAGATTTTCAGCAATATTTTTTACCGGCCAGGCGGACCGACCCGACCGGCCCCCGCTCAATCCCTTTAAGCTAAAGTAATAAGTAACTTCTTACCCAGAATACCGGCCGCTTTTTCGAGTGTTTGTAATGTAACCGATGTATTAGCCGGATTGAGCAATCTATCCAGAGCCGCCCGGCTGGTTTGCATCTTCTCAGCCATTGCTACTTTAGTAATGCCTTGCTCTTTCATAGCTTGCTCAATCTGATAGGCTAACACTTCTTTTACTGCCTGGTTATAGAGTTCTTCGTACTTCCCAACTTCCTTAAAAAAATCTT
>MWWH01000615.1_pt1 | contig 10180 bp, 13 predicted proteins | sample 1047231 | NCBI WGS metagenome assembly MWWH01 (sample SAMN06349967, study PRJNA376086) | soil metagenome | isolation source: MG3-2 sample Antarctic (ecotone) soil | place: Antarctica | collected 2015-01-13 | reverse complement strand
TGGCTGGCAGCTAAAGCCTAAACCTATGAATATCACAAATAACATTGCTTCCGTTTTTAAGCAACTTGAACGAAAGCGGAAGTCAGGATTAGCAGGAATAACACAAGGTGATTTTTTGAACGGATAAAATAATGGAACTCCCTGCTTTGTTAGCATGTCAAATATTAAATGGCTTCCGTAGGACCATAAGAATATTTGGGTGTATACTCCTGACTTACCGTTAACCAGCGTCTCGATAATACCAACCAATAAGGCACCACTGAAATAAAAGAGTAGTGAATGCGTGATGGTTCTGTGACCAAATTTTTTATCTAACCATTTTGAGATTGGGTAAAAACATTTGCCGATTGGTGTTTTTGTGTGGTCAACGTCTGCGAGGATTGCGAAGAATGCAGCCATCGCTAAATACATTGGCTTGCTTAGAATGTTGGTGTCGAACATTGAAAGATAAATACCTGTGAAGACTACACCGCCAACAATGTGATTTGGGCCGGACATGATTTTTTGATTTATGTTTTGCTAATTTCTCTTAGCGAAAGGGGAACTTTTTTAATGTCTATGAATTATTGTTTCTTTCATTTTCTACTATAAGAATTTTCTTCTTACTCTTGAAAGGAAGTAACGTGAAAGCATTAATAGCACGAGTGCAATACCGCCAATGAAGCGCAGACTTTCACCTCCGAATTCTTTTGATGTGTAACGTAAGATTGAGATACCTGCCAGAATTATCACCACAATAAAACTCATATCAATTTCAGGTAATCCACCGATATGACGAACTTGTCTAACAATGTCATCAGTTACAATGCTTTCTTTTCTGTATCTCTCGCATAGTTCAAAAATTACTCTTGGGTTTCCGCTGCTTTGTTCATAGATGTGATTTCTGTAAAGCTCTGTGTCTTCGACTTCGATGTCATAAGAAAGCTTGTGTATTAATTCGAGTGAATTTGTCCTGGAAAGCGGTTCTATTTTGATGTGCTCAAAATTCCAAATGAATGAAGTTCTATTGATCGGGATTTCCCGGGCTGTAGTTACTATAACAAAGTGATCTTTCAATTGCTCAATAGCTCTCATTGCTTTTGGAGTAATTCCGTCGACGTTGTCGATCATTAAAACATACTCATGTTTTCCGGTGATCTTTAATACTTCTTCGATTAGGCTTTGCACACTATCACGTTGTAATTTTTGCTGAAGCTTAGTGTTATCAAAGTCACTGTATAAAATTTCTCCAATTGCTTTTTTATCGTTCTCAAATAAGTACAGAAGCATATTTACAAACGTGAGTTTTAGATTAGCCATTTCATCAAGCTTTAGAATTTTTTTTCCCTGTAATTCTATCTGCTTGAGTATGTGACTTTTTCCCAGGCCAATTTTTCCGGTAAGAATTGTATTGATGTTTTTATTTAGGTTATCACATACCTGCATCAATTCTTTTTCCCGACCTACTATGAAAGCACTACCTGCATTACCATTGAAATTTAAAAGTGATGGCTTACTCTTTTTACCAAAGAAGCGATGCATTAGCTTTCCTAACCATGATCTTTTTACCTCGGTCATGTCTTCAATGTTCTTACGTAAAATTTCAATTGGTGTGTGGTTGTATATGAGAGTAGTATTAAATGACTGATGGCCAAGTAATGTTTTTACGTTGTGCAGTTCGGCACCATTAACGAGCAATTGAGTTGCAAATGTGTGGCGTAATGCATGCGGATGGAGTTCTGATAATCCCGGGTTTTGTTCTTTCAATCTGTCACATAATCTGTTCAGTGATTTCCTACTTACGTGATGATTTTTGTTTGATGGATTTGGAAACAGGTAATCTTCTTTCTCTGCTTTATAATCTGTGAGGTACTCCGCTAATGTTTCCAGTAATCTTGAACTGATTGGAATTTCTCGTACTAATTCATTCCCTCTTTTTTTCAATGATCTTATTAATACTACCTTCTTTTTCCAGTCGAAGTTTTCCATTTTAAGCGTTACACATTCTGTTGCTCTTAATCCGCAATCCATCATTAATAAAATGGCTGCTTTGTGCTTTATGTTGGTTACTGCACTCAATAAATTGTCTGATTTCTTCTTATCCAGATAATCTACCTCGCCAGTCCTTCGGATTTGTGCCCGTTTTGCCTTCGGTTCTGTGTTTTGCTCTGTTTTTTGCTCATTTAAGAGGTTAAAAGCTTCCCTGCTTTCCTGCAATTCTTGAAATTCTGCCATTTCCGGGCATATTTCTCCGGTGGTGTCTGTTTGTTCTGTCTGTGACATTATTATGGAGTTTTGATGAAAAAGAAGCTTTGAGCGGGGGGTTTGGGGGGTAGACTTAATTCGGATTTTGTCACCGTGGGTTTTTGGGGAGATGTCGACAAAAGAACGACCTTCAATCTAAGCTTTTTTGTTCGGTTTCCTCGGCCGCAGACTTTCAAAGTGTTTGATTTTAAGCTTAATGTAATTTTTTTGGTTAAAAAGCAGCCTTTGATTTAACGTAAAGGGCTAAAATCTCTTTTCTGATCAAGCTTTCTTCTGTTTTCCTGATGATCTTCAAATTTTCGAACTCGTATTGATGATTTAAAAACGTTGTTGGCGTTATGTCATTCCTTGTATACTGCTTCTCGAAAATTTTAAAGGTTTTTTCCTTCAAATCATAAAGCAATTTTTTGCTTTCATAGTCTTCTATTGAAATTATGATCGACTGGTAATTTATGCCGATCTCTGATTTTAAATTTTTCGCTTCAAGCTTGTTGATTTGCTCAATCGATTTTATTTTTTGTTCTTCCTGCTTCCTGATTTTTTTCTCTTGAATGAATGGCTGCAGGTTTAATGAAAAGGCGAAGCCGCCAGTAAATGGGGAATAGCTCGGTGAGGGAATGTAATCACGGTAAGTTCTCTTTACTTCTGTTTTAAATACTTCAATTTCTGCCTTTGTTTTTTCGTTATAAAAATTATCGACATTATTTTTTAACTGCTCAATGGAAATAATATTGAATTGACCTGGAGCGCAGCGCCAACACAACAGGACCATAAAAAATATGATTGCTTTGTACTTGTAATGTCGTGCGACTTTCCGCGCCCGTAGTCTTCTGTAATAAATTCTCACTTGCTTAAATGCTTCGTTAATGCTGATGAGGGTTTGCTTTTTTTCTGTTTTCATTTTGTGGCTTTTGTTTGTTTGATAAAAAAATTTTGATTGCGACTTTAAGACAATGTTTTTTTTACGACCTCGTTTTTTGAAATTGAGCCGGCAGGAATTTCTAAAAGCCTGATTTATCCTGGAACTTTTTTTTATGGCCATAATAAAAATTGGTTTTAACCTGGAATAAAGCTTTGGCGCCTATAGTCATTTTTAACTGTGAGAGATCTTGAAAAAGGGGGGCGCCTTTTTTTATGATTCCATCATAGTTGATTTTGACTTTGTGATATCTCATAGTTACTCTTACCTGTGTCAGATCGGGTTATCATTTCACCAGCATCTGTTTCGTACTTCTGAAGTATGGCTGATAAAATGCATCTTCTTTCAATGCTTGTCAGTTGATCGAGTTTTTTTATATGCCGTTCAACTTTCCTTTTTATTCTCTGCCTCTCGCTGAAATTTGAACCTACCCAAGAAAAGTCCTGCAGGATTTTTTTTGTCGGGTCGTAATTCATGTAAAGTTTTTCCGTGGCTTTACCGTTCCTTGTTTGTGATGTGAATTCTAACGTGAACCAACCTTTGAGTAACCGATCATATAAACTGGAAGGGTAATGAGATACCATTACGTTACCGCGAATGTGCTGGCACCTTATTAAAAAATCAATGTGTTGTTTTTCGCTCCACTCGTACTTGTATAAATCAGCCTGTGATTTACGTGTCTCTTTCAGATATGGCGGGTCGAAGTAAAAAAACAGATCATCGTTATTTTTTTCGATGTTATAGTCGTTATTGTCTTTGCTGCAGGTTGAGCACGGATTAACTATGTTGGCCAGTAAATTTTTTCGGTCAATGCTTCTTACAACTTCGTAATAATCGAGGTTGTAAATTTTCACCTTTTGACCTGGAAAGATTGTCTCCTTTATTTCGTTGTACTTGTCGATTACCGATCTATCAATGTCATTTATAACTATGACTGCAGCAGGTGTTTTGAAGTGAAATAATATGCCACCATTACCCGCCATGGCCTCAATGTAAACTTTGTGTTTTGGTATGTTGTTGATGATCGTTTGATAAGTTCCGTTACCCGACTTTCCGCCGTTGTACGTTGTAAAGGGCTGTTTCATTTTTTTATTTTCTGAAGTTTAGAATGAACTACTGGTACCTGTTTTATCTCTGTTGATTGCGCCGGATTTTTTTTTCATAAAAAAAGAGCGTTACAGGCGCTCCCCTGTTTTGATCTACGACTTTAAAAGGATGCCGTTAAGTTTAGCAACATGAAAGCTGATGTCTATCAAGTCTTTTCTTTCACCTTGTAAACATTGTGGAGCGAGGCAAAATCCATTTGCATCAAAAAGTATTTCTGTTGTGTTGATGCTTCCGGCCTTCGTACTGTACTGCGTGAAGTAGTATTTACTGTAAGCTCTTGTAACGCTGAAAGCACTTGAAATAATGATCGTTTCCATAATAAAAAATGAGCGTTACAGTCGCTCCCCTGTTTAAAATTTGGGTTTGTTATTTCTGATAAAAATCTAATGAGGTTGCTCTTTTTTTGAGGTGGGTAAAATCTTCTTCCGTGATCGGCTTATCTAATTCGAAAATGAACAGCACTTTCGAGGTAAGTAAACTGTAATCCCAATTAACTGCGGTTGCTTTAATGTCCCACCTCACGCAGTAATACAGGAACGGGAACAAATCGCTTTGTGTGATAATCACCTTTTGCATGTTCATGACTTTGGTTTGAATGTGTAATGAATGCTTTTACCGAAGCTGTATCTATTTACCGAATAGACTTTTAACCTGGCTTCTTTTATGATCTCTGCCAGTTGGGTTTTGTCTATGAAAATAGAACCGCCATAAACGTGTAAACTGATTAGTTTACCTGATGTGTGCTTTTGAACCAGTAGGGATAATTCTGTGAATTGTGCCATGTGGAATTTTTGTTTTTTAAATGATGAGAAAATTATTTTTGAAAGGTTTTGTGCTTCCTGAAATTTGACTTTTTGCGGCAGGCGTTTAGAAAATGCATCATTGCCCAATAGTTGATGAAGTAAAATTTCTTCATCCCGGAAAATGTGTAAATGAATACACTGTAATTGAAATTCTCTGCGTTTTTAGCTCTCATAACCATGCTGATTTTTTAATGAAAAACGGAAAACTGAAAAAAATAAAACTTAGCGACCAGCCTTTTACGGCACTCATATATTAGGCGTATAAACGGCGCTATAAAGTTCATATGTGTTGATGCCGATACGTTAACGCCGTGCTGATTAACTGCTGATGGTTATGCCGCCTTTTATATGCTGGTTTGTGCCGTGAATAACTTTGCGCTGTTTTTTTTTGATCCACCATGCTGCCGCAGGCTTTACGGTAGTGAGTGCAGGCTTGAACGAAGCGCAGCGTAGTTGAAGCTGGAACCGAACGGACGTAACAAAAAGAAAACAACCTTACTGCCGGTAGGCCTCAAAGGAGCGCAGCGGATTTGTTTAAAATGATCATCGAAAGTTTTTTGGTTTGGCGCGTAGCCAAACCATAAAATCTTTTACCATGCTGCCGCAGGCCGTTAATCAAAGTTTACGTTGACTGTGCAAAGCACACTTTAAAAGTGCTGGTGTATCCCGTGACAAAATGGAAGTGCAACGGCTGTTTTTTGCACTGCCATTTTGTGCTTAAAGTAAAAGTGCAACCGGCTGTTTTTTGCGCTTTTACTTTAAGCTCCACGGGTACTTAACATAATGTGCATATATGTAAAACACACCCGTAAAAAATAAAAATTCCGTGTTTTGGCATATATGACCACATTATGTTAAAAGCACTTTTAAAGTGTGCTTTGCATCCCTCTGCGTGACTTGCCTTAGAGTTGCCGTTGTCTCATCTACATCAGTATTGGCTGTCTGTCAGTTTATCTCTCGTTTCTTCGAAACTTCAAAATCGAATTCATCATAATCTTCACCGACCATAATGCCAGAATATGGTTCTTCTGTTGGTTCGCGACCATTATAACCAACATAGCCAACACCTTCAACCATCTCGTCAATTCCAAATCTGTTCACATAAAAAGCAACGTGTTTAAGCATTGCATCTTTCTTTGCTCCTCGTTCCATAATACTATCAGCGTAAGAAGCCAATGCGTCTTTAAATTCGGTAGAATTTTCATCATAGGTCAATTCTATTTGACCAGTAATTTCAATAGTTGTTTTTGCCATTGTTAAAGGATTTTTTATTTTAAATTTCAGCCGAACAGTAACCATAAGATGAAGACGAAAGCGCCTATTATAAACATAAAAAGCGCTGTCTCTGTGAATGCTATTACTCTAATGAACATTCTTATCTTTTTTTCCTTTCTTACTTCCTTGGCAATCTCTTTTTCTTTTTCCTCGTCTAATAAAACTTTGTCTGCATCATCGTAGTAATAACCGTTTAAATCTTTGTGTGTAAACTTTTTAAATGGCATGGTGAAAATTTTTAAATGTGATTAAATTCCTGTTGTGTCGAAGATTTTTTTTTCTCTCTCCTGAAGTAGTATGTTTCGTTTCTTTCCCCGGTGTAATTAAACTTTGTATTGAGTGAACCATCTGGGCAAATAATATCAATACTGTAAAATCCTTTTTGAAGTTGTACTGTGAGCGTGTCGGCTTTGAAGTTTAAAGCTGCTTGATTGTTTACTCTTATTTCACAATTGCAATTGCATCCTTTCATAATGAAATAAAGTATGACTGTCTTCATTTATTTGCTTCGTTTAAGTCGTTAACGTAATTGGTTGGTGTAAATTCGATGCCTTTTTTTGTTGCCCAATTTTCGAGGTTGTAAATACTGATTAGCTTATTAATCATTACTCTGGCATCTTGAATAAAATCATCGTCTTTGCCTCTTAATTCTTCCTGCAGGGAATTCATTTTATTGACAAAAATTTTTGTTGATCTGTCAGTGTCTTTTTGAAATGGGTTTGTGTCGAACATGTGAATTCTCTTGAATTGATCTGGAAAAATCAAAAGCTTTACCTCTTTCATTCTGTCTTTTCTTTTCTGTCTCTTGTCGTAAAAAACAAAAGTGAAATAGTGTTCAAAGAGTTTGTGGAACAGGCCACAAATGACATCAATTCTTACGGTCTCTACGGAATGGAAATTAAATTTTAAATCCTCATTCATTAGTGTGGTTGTGTTGCTGTTGACTGTAAACTCTATGCGCCAAACATCTTTATCCAAATCAAATGAACTGGCTTGCCAGTCTTTAAAAATGTGCTGTTTAAATGTTGCTTCTTTCATTTCTAATGACTTGTTGTAAAGCTTGTAATTGACTGTTGATGTCTTGCTCCCGAACGTGATCCAGTTAAATTCATTTATGAAATTGTGGTTACCTGCTACCCGAAATTTTGACTTTAGCTTTTTAAGTATGTCGTTCTTCAGGAACGATTTTATAAAATCCTCTGGCTCTCGTTTATCGCAAAAGCTTTGAAAGTCATAAGCAATATCTATTCGTGTAATCCCGATAAATTCTAATCTTAACTTTCGTAAAAACCATGTTACAAAATCTTGCATTCTTGCGGAGTAGTGATATAGATAATAGTTGTCAATCTTTAAAACGCCGTGGCCAGTTTTCATTATTTGTTCGAGTGCTTCGGTTGCATAAGTGGCGATAACTCTTTTGTGTTTTTTTAGAGTTATTGTATAGATGCTTTTGAACACTTTGCTTTGCCCGGTGCGAGTGATTTTTACTAGTGGCGTTTCGTCTTCCTTAAAGATTGTTTCTCCTGAAACATGCATCTGTAACCAGTCTAAGTTTATACAAAATCTGGTGCTGTTTTGAGCGTTAAAACGGTCGTTTTCCTGTTGCAATGGGTTTTCCTTCATAACTGCTGGCTTTTCAATTGCTTAGGTCGTTTCGGTTGGCATTTCAACTGCGGTTGTACTTAACCGCAGTTGCCAAAACCATCAGGCATTTTAGTAATGTGTGGTTTCTAAATTTGATCGGGTGTTATTAAAGCCTAAATCCGTTTGTTGGCCGCTCATTTCTATTTCCATTGTACCGATTAAAGCATCGACTAAAGCCTCTTGTTTTTTACTGGCTTCTAACACCTCGGTTCGGTTGGTGGTTTTGTACGATGTTTTGAAAAAAGCTTTCTGTAATTGTCTCATTTTTTTTACTTGAGTTAACAGGCTTTTGAGTTTCTGATCGTTTTGCATTTTGATTTTTATTTTGATTGTGATGAAATACTTTTTTAAGGAAAGAATGTATAAATGTTGTCTTCTTCGTCCCACTCACTTTCCATTATTATGTAATTGCACTTGATGCAATGATGTATGTAAGTTGGAAATGGTACGGTGTCTTTTATCTCTGCTTCTTGGATTGTGTCGCACTCTGGGTACTTAATTTTTACTGTCATATACTGTCAGTGGGTTTTTATGTTGGGTGATTAATTGGCTTTGTTGAATGCAGTTAATTAACCATTGGCATAATGCTAAAGGCTGCTTTGATCTGGCGGAAGAATGAAGCTGATTTACTGTTTTTGTTGGGCAGTCAAAAATTATCGGGAGTGTTAGCGGTTGTACTTTGTTGAAATATAACCATGTTCTTTTTTGAGCTGGAAATCCGAACCAATGTTGATTTATGCTTATTACTTTTCCGGGGATTACTTCGGGAAGTTTCCATAATGCGGACCCTGCAGGATGCTCCAAGATGCCACCATTTTTATTTACTTTCTCTAAGCAGAATAGTGCTAAATCTTTCTCTCTGGGATTTGCTTTTGCGAACGTTCGCATCTTGCTCCATTGTGCGCAGGGTGGGTGACATATAACCGGATTAGCGCCGGTGAAATTGTAAGCGTCTTTGGTTATGTCCCAAATGTCGATGCCTTCAATTTTGAAGTAGTTTGAATTCTGCATGGCGCAAAGAATTGTGATCATCCGGTTTTTTTCTTTGTGAACCTGACTAATTATTTTAAAGGCCGATATGGGTACATGGAATAAAGCTTTTGAGCAAGCTTTGAGAAGTTGTACAGTTTCTTTATGATTTTATCGTAATCACAAAAAGGGAAGGAGTAAGAAAGAGGAAATACGTGAGGATGAGAGATTAGAAGGTATTCTAAATCATTTTTGAATGAGATGTACCATTCGTTAATAAAGATTGTGGTACCGGAAACTTGGGGTGTGAATTTGTTTTGCCGTAAGTATTTGGCAAATGATCTGGGAGAGCAATTGTACATGGGCTTTTGTTTTGTAAGCATGTACAAGAAGGTAGTAATGTCAGGCCTTTTCTTAAGGCTTCGTACTTAACATAATATTAATCTACAGGCAGACTTTGCCGATATTATGTTAAGTATGTTTTTACTAACCATTCTACGAGCTTGCACAACGCTATGATTACAGAAATTACAAGCCCACAAAATAGTAATCTACCGACACGAGAAGATTGTTCCTGATCGTAATCTTTCCAATCTTCTTTGTAGTTCCATTTACTCATTTGAGGACTTTTGAACATTGGCAATTTAATTGTTTTTACTTGTTTGCTTTATCACATGTTTATGTGGTTTTTTACCTGGAACAATGTTGCGTGATTCCATTATAGCGATTTCTGACTATTACAGATGTGGGTGATCACATAGTTATTTTTGACTGTGTTCGATCGTGATGGGCACAAAAAAAAAGCGAGTTCTTTAAAACATCGCTTTTTCTGTTTAGAAACAAAAATTCCCAGTGCGCTTTAAAACAAAAAGTCCCCACAAATCGATTTAAAGCCGGTGTAAAAATAATTTAATTCTTCATACTGTCTTATCACATATTTATGTGGTTTTCTTCTTTCCGGAAAATAACACTTTTGTATGTGATTGTAATTGTAGCATCTCTTTCACCTTTCTTATTATCTGCCTTCCGACGACTGGTTGAATGGTGTTGAAAGTTAGCCGGTAAACCTGTGGAGCTGTCGCAACAATTAAGCTATCATCGAATGTAAAAACGCTGATTAGTTTCACTTCTCTGTTATCTAAAATCTGTGTAATGATGTCTTCAGCCTCTTTGCTTCTCTGTATTTTTTTTTCGCATTGAATACTCATAGAAGTTTTTT
>MWWH01000614.1_pt1 | contig 10181 bp, 14 predicted proteins | sample 1047231 | NCBI WGS metagenome assembly MWWH01 (sample SAMN06349967, study PRJNA376086) | soil metagenome | isolation source: MG3-2 sample Antarctic (ecotone) soil | place: Antarctica | collected 2015-01-13 | reverse complement strand
ATCAACATGAGTATAGGCAAAAACGTTGTTTACTGCAACGGTAATTACGATTCTACGGCTCTCCGGCATCATCCGAAAGGGGGTGCCGGTCGATGAGCGCACAACCCGCCTACCAAAACTCCCAAGCAGAAAAGTTTGCTTTCTACCGTCGTCGCGATCACGCCAACATTGAGGCAATGCAGAATTATGCCATTGCTTTGATCACTGAAAGGACCGGCATTGAGATGCCAGCCAACGCGCGGCACCTGTACTCTGCCATTCAGGGCGCACACGGCGGCGGCTGGGTGAAGTTTGAAGAGTTTGAGCGCGACTTCTTGAGCATCGGGCGCCAGCTGCAATTTTTCGGCTCTGATGACACCATCAGGGCGCGCGTGCGTAGTTGGCTTGATGCGCTCGAGGCATGGCAATTCTCTGTTGGCTTCGCCTTACTCACCATCAACCGGGGCGGTCAGGTGATAGGACATCGCACAGACGGAACGTTGATCCGCAAGAAAACTTCTTTCATTGATCACTTAAAACCCGTTGCCGATGATGGCATCCAGCGAGCGCAGAAAACTCCGCTGTGGAAAGAGCACCCCGGTAGAGCGCTTGACGCACAGGCCGCAAGTGTTCTCGCTGAACTTCCCAAACTTGGCACCCGCGAAGAGTCTAACGCCAAGATCAAGAAGGACGGCGCCAAGCTTCCCTTATCGGACTATGAAAAGCGCGGCGAAGAAAACATCCTGAAAGTGATTGAGACTTACGCGGACGGCATCGAGTTGCGCGGCGGCGATGATTCGCTTTGGCTGGAAAAGCTCGAGGCCGAAATCAGTAGGGTGAGAAATTCACGCCGAAAGACAAAACGGGCGCGGACGGATTACGCCACACTTTCGGCCATTGAAGAGGAAGAGGCAGCAGAGGCCGCAGCCCCGGAAGCACAAGCAAATGCTACTGCATATAAGGGTGATAAGAAAACAGTACACTCTGCCCGCCTGGGTGATGAAAACCTAACGCAGGCTTTCAATGAATACGGGCCTTCTAAAGAGGTTTTTGACGACAAAAAGACTGATTCGCCCCTGACCTGGGCGCTGTTTTGGGCCTCTCAAGGTATTCCCGTTATTCCCCTTCACGCGGTGTTTGACGATGTTTGCACCTGTCCATGCAATAAATTTTGCAAGGGTAGTGAACATAAGTGCGGCTCTGAATGTGAGAGCAAAGGCAAGCACCCGATAGCCAGGCTAGTCAAAAACGGCGCAGAGAACGCCACGACGGACCCCGTGATTATCAAGAAGTGGTGGGCCGATACGCCAGGGGCGAATGTTGGCGGGGTGATGAAAGGCGAGCGGCGGCTTCTTGGCTTCGATGTTGATCCACGAAACGCGGGCGATGCTTCAATGCATGATTTGATTGAAGTACACGGCGAAGAGTGGGCGCAGACTTTGCGAAACAAAACAGGCTCGGGCGGCTTTCATCTTTTCTTCACTGTTCCCGAGGGCGTTGATTTTGAGAAGGTAAAGAAGCTTTACCCTGGCATTGATTTGAAGTGGAAAAACGGCATTTTAGTGTTGCCGCCAAGCGTTCATGTATCGGGTAATTCCTATCAGGTGATTGACCCGCAACCAATCCGCCAAGCCCCTGATTTTCTGCTTGAAGAGTTGACCCGCCAGCCGGATCAAGCCCCGGCGAAAGTAGTCAACTTTCAAGAACGAAAAGAAAGACTTTCGACTGATAGCAGTTCAAAAGAAAGATTTGCGGACGGCGAAAGAAACAATGGCCTATTCGCTTTTGGCTATGGCCGCTGGGTGAATGGCTGGGCAGCAGATGCGACCGAACTTCACGCGCAAGTGTCAGAAGAGAATGAATGGCGATGTGTGCCGCCGCTCTCTGGCGCAGAGGTGGCAAAGATGGCCTCACACATTGCCGCCGATTATCCGCGTGGTGAGTTGAGAGGGGGTGCGGCCTGATGCTTACCGTTCACCTTCACGACGGCCCACAAACCATCGAAGTCAAACTCTCATCTCCGGACCCGCAGGTTTTCCGCGAAGCATTGGAAGGCTTCAAATGGTGGGTGCCTGCTTACCACCGAAACTATAACAGCGCTTGGAAAACTTGGTATTGCAAGCCGGAAGCGTATCCGCAATTACACGAATGGATCAAGCAGGTGCGGGAAGCGTTCGGGGCGAAGATCGAAGGCATGGAAGGCCCGTGGACTGAGTACCGCAAACCGAACTGGCAAGGCTCGTATGATGCGCCCCCGCCACGAAAGCCGCGCGGTGTCGAGTCAGAGCACGAAGCCTATCAAGTTTTATGCCTGACCCCTGCTGCCCCACCGCAATTAATCAAAGCGGCATACAAGACTTTGGCCGTCATTCATCACCCTGATGTGACGAAAGACGACGGTGAAAACATGAGGCGAATTAATGCGGCCTTCGAGGTCTTGAAACCGAGGCTTGCGGCGTGAAAATAACCGTCAAGATTCTCAAAAAATGAAAGTCATGATGAGGCGGCAAGATAAGAGAATGAATTTTGAGACCTTGAGGCCGAAAGTTCTTTCAAAAGGTGGATTTAGCGTCATGACTTTTTTTCATGATTGTCATGACCGTCATGATTCCGAGAAAAGAGCCTTAATTCTCAACAATTACCGTCATGATTTATGACCGGCAAAGAAGGAAAAGTCATGACAATTGAAATTAGCGAAAAGGTTAAGAAGCAAGCCATGAATCAGGAAAAAGAGAGGCGGAAGTGAGTACTCTCCTGCCTCTCTTTAGCTCACGTTAATTAATCAAAAGGTGAGGTTATGGGCAGTTATACCTGACCCCGCGTAAACAGGAGATAAATTGAGCGAAGGGGCGAGGAGAAAGCCATGTTTTCGTTAAACAAAAACCTCGCCGCATGATTTATGGGAAACATTAACATGGCTTTGCTTCTCGCCACGCAACGAACTTTGACGGATTTCACCGCCCGGGCATAGGCCGGTGAAAAGGTGAGCTGAAGTGCTGCAAACAAACAACACCGCGCTCGCGGCTTCAGCTCACCACTTAAATTAAAACGGAGGTATCACGATGGCCGACGAAAAGAAAAACGAGAGCGTTTACGACAAGATCAAGCGTCAAGCTCAAGAAAAGCAGGACGCTCAATTGAAACAAATTCCCCTTGAAGAACGACTCAAAAATGGAGGCTTACAACGATGAATTCAGCGAAATTAAACACGGAGCTGCGCACACTCGAAAAACGCCGCGCCGAAATTGCCACAGATGCTACAGCAGCAGAAACCGCGTACAGCAAAGCTCAGGATAACCTGCTAGCCGGGAGCGCACAGACCTCGGATGTCTCAGATGCTCACAGCAGCCTGCTTATTCTTCAATCTGCTCTTTCAACGATGGATGACAAGATCGAAGCGAAGAAGGCCGAAGTCAGAGCCGCACAGGAAGCAGAAACACGACAATCGGCAACTGAGCGGATAAAACAGATTCACACTGAACGCGAACGGGCAATGAATGATTATTTTAGCGCCAGAGATCAAGCGGAAGAGGCCCTGAGCAGCGCGGTCGATAAACTGCTTGATGCGCGGCAGAGATGGGCGTCTTTAGGGTCTGAAGCAGCTCAGATGGGCCTCTCTCTTCCTGAACGGTGGGCGGTGCGTGGAGGAGGATTGTTTGTTGAGGCTGTGGGGTTTGCAGAGCAGACGAAAGTTAATCGTCTGGAGCGCGAGCGGAATAAGGAAGCGTCACGCGCAGCTACACAGCACAGACAGGAACGGGAATGGCAGCAACGGCAGAGCGTCATGCCCGATGCAGCGTGAAAGGTTTTGAAAGCTTTTGAAAACCGCAGACCGGACACTAACACCGAAACAAGAGAAAGCACTCGCTGCACTTATCAGTGAGGGCACGATCAAGGATGCGGCCAGGGTAAGCGGCACATCTGAAACAACGCTTTGGCGCTGGATGCAAGAGGCGGAATTTCAGCGGCGTCACCGCTCGGCACAGCGTGAAGTGGTAAACGCTGCCATCGGAGCACTACAGGGCGCGACCGTAGAGGCAGTTGAAACACTCCGGCGCAATCTGACCTGTGGCAATTTCTTTGCAGAGAACACGGCAGCGCAAGCCATTCTGACTCAGAGCTTCAAGGTGATCGAATTGGAAGAGATTGCCGAGCGGGTGCGGCGTCTCGAAGGCTTACTTGTCTCTAAAGAGAAGGGAAGATTTAGAGCATGAATTTACACAGTAAGATTGAGAGAATGGAGGCGCTACTTTGCCCCCTGTGTGCATTGCAAGTACCAGACTCGCCGGAAGCTATCTGTCTGGAAACACCCTGTCCGCTTTGTGGCGCCCCTGTGAAGTGGGATGTCTCCCGACTTAACGAGCGTGAACGTGAAGCCTTTACCGCGCTCAGATCATGCGCTTTCGGAAGTGGTCTGGATAACCCGCGCTTGCGTGCAATGGCCTGTTGGCTGACACGCAGGGAAGACGAGCGGCAGGATCACGAAAAGGAACGGGCGAGTTTAGAGGCTCGCGCTCATTACGATGCGTCCGCGCGGTTGCGTCTGGTATTTATGGACAAGGTAGAGTCTCGCAATCGGGCAATGTGGGATGAGTACCTGGACAAAGTACCGGATGGGACGTTGCAGGCCATGGTTGAAACTCAGGGATTGTCCGACGCTGAGTTGGAAGCAATCATCTGGCCGGAGGAAATTCAATGAGCATTGATTCAAGAGTAACAAAACTTGAACAGGGTTTTGCTAACCAGGGTGGTAGATGTGAATGCAGCGGCAGAGCACAGATCCGTCGCTACAGAGCAGGTGATAAAGAGATCGAAGCGGACAAAAGAGAATTCACCCCGACGTGTCCAGATTGCGGCGGCGAAAGAGACCTGTTTCAGATTATCGTAGTGCCGCCAAAGTTATCGCGTGAAGACTGGGGTGAATATGCGGCCGCACAGATGAGCAGATGATGATGCACAAGCTATAAAAAGGGAGATGAGCGCCACAGGAAAAGCCGAGTGATTCGCTGTATCTTCCAGATGTGCAAAATGTTCTACCCTCACCTCTCCACTTGCTCAAAGCTGTGCGGTGCTTATTCTTCCATCATCAGCGCAGAGGCAGAGTTATCTTAAATGACGGCCCCACCTGTCGCCGGTGTAGCTATTGCGGCTTGATTTGGAGATAGTAAGGCCCTGCTTCGCTAGAAAATTATTTCCCGGAAAATGAGCACAAGAAAAAAGCCCGACGCTTGCCGGGCTAAAGAAACAAGGAAGGAAACGACTCTTACCTTATCGACACATTCTCAGATGTGCTTTAGCACTGAAAGCAAAAAGGTCCGCTTGCGGCTCTCCCCTTCCGCGGCGGACCCTTTTCTTTTGTGACTGCTCACTTACGATCTTTCCGGGGCAAGTCACCCCTCACTTATCGGCGCTATTCTGATTTCCCTTGACGCCTTCTCCTGATCATTCCGCCGAGGCCTACCAGCCCGGTGCCGAGTAGGAGCATCGTCGCCGGTTCGGGCACGGCCGTTAAAGCCGGTGCCGTCACCGTCCCCGTGCCCGAGGAGTTAAACAGATTCGTGATGACGTTCACGTGGGAGATGCCCGATGCCGTCCCGGTCGCGCCGTTGAAGACGCCAGTCCCGCCCGTGAACGTGAGGAGCTGATTGATGATGGCATTACCCGCCGCATCAGGCGGTGCTTGGAGCGTATTGGCCAAGTCCCCGAAGAGCGTGTCGCCGCCGGAGAAAGTGAACGTGAACGTCCCGACGCCATTGGGCGGAGTGTGATTGAAGAATACGACCGTATCGGCGGTGAACTGGGCCGCTCCGAACGGGCTCACCGTACCTGTGGCCGAGTCCATCGCGTGAACCTCCGGGGGCGGGGACAGGATGGTGGCGGAGCCGGAGAGGTCGTAAGTAATGGCGACGGTGCCAGCCCGCGCCGCCATTGCTGAGCCGAAACAAAGAACGATGAAAGTGAGAGAGGCGAGGAAGAGTTTACTCAGATAGGGCATATGGTTCTCCTGTGATGAGATGGTCAGAAGCGTACGGCCGGCGCGACGGCGCACGAAGGAGGGTGGTCGGCAGGAGAGAGGTGCCGGGCAGACTCCCAAGAGGCCAGCCTAGATAATTATCTTAAGGTGCGAGACTGTATGCCTGAAGTAGTAGCAAGTCAATAGCTATGCATAACGCGCGGAAGGTTCCACATCTGGCCGGGTAGCAGAGCCAAGCCTTGAAAATCGCTGATTATCGCCTTTGTGATGTGCTTAATTTGAAGCGACAAGTTGAGTGTGAAACGTGCGTCTGATTAGCTAAATTATAGTTTCTTTGCAATTGGGCTTGAGGGTGTCAGATTTTTTGTGTAAACGACTACTGCCCGTCTCCGCCGGTCGGCCAGTGCGAGAACGATAAATGTTTTAGTGCATTGGCTTTATTGATTTCAGCTTGAGCATAAACTCATCAGCCGGAAAGCGAGTTTACACAAACTTCTGGACACTCCCTTGGGCTTGGAGGTACCACCTTACGCAGAGTCATCATAGCAAACGTATCAGCACCGTCAGGATTCCCGCTGGCTTCATAAGAAGCGAGGGCACTGATCAACCCGGCGCTCATCTGGTCGGCAGTAACCCCTCCATTTGTCCAAGGTGCAAGCCTATTCCTTTTAGCTCCTCCGTAAGCCCGCCGCATGAAATTCTCAAAGGTATGCCAGCGCCAGAAATGATTGTCCATGTCATTGCCTCACCCAAGTAGCTAAAGTTTCCTCACGTAAGCATCAAGATCAACTCTCATCGCCTTATCTCCCTGATGCGTCGTTCCGCATCTTCCAGAGCTTCTTCATACGTGGCGTGAACTACACGACTAGCGCGATATAGACTCAGCCCACCTTGAGTATGTAGCACTTCAGCGGTAGACCCCGGTTCCTCCATTACCTCCACGACGCGTAGCTGAGGGGTCCCAGGGACCCCACCAGGGGCAAGGCTGATAGAAGCAATGTAACCCACCTCTTTCTTCCTCATTGAATAGTCTGCCGATCAATAAACTTAATCGCCACACCGCACGCACCACTCTCCAGCAAGTCCAAGCGCAGCACTTCTCCCTCGGCTACCAGGCGTGAGCCCTGCGCCAATATTTCGCACTCGTACGAAATATCGACTGTGAAATGCAATTGCGCTCCTACCTCGACAGGTTCTCTGGAGAGGCACAGTTCGCGGGGGAAGCTGAAATACAATCCGCCCGGACTGAGGTTGTCAAGCACAGTAGGAAAGTCAAAAGGATTGCCGCCGCGGTCCTGACCTGCGACTTGAGCAATGAAGGGCTCATAAATGCGCGGCGATGTGCGTCGCTCCATGAGTACACTACTCCCGCCTGATAATTTTAAGAGTAAAGGTTTCTGAAGTAGTGAGGTCGTGGGGTCAGACGAGCTGTCACAGAATAACTGACAGAGATTAAAGCTTTTTCAGCCGGGCATCAAGCTTATTTGTTTACTCAAGATGGATCAGCTTTCTTCGACTTATCTGTGTTAGCGGCAATCTTCTTTTTCAACTCCGCTTTGATACGACGATTCTCCGTTTCCTCCCACTGCTTCGCCTCCTGCTCCATTCTCTTGAGCGTGGCACGAGCTTGAGCGCGGATCTCTTCGGGGGTCATCTTTAGTTCTGGCATATTTCACTCTTATAACTTCTTCACATATAAATTAGAGACTGACAACCCATGACACAAGTTGAAAGCGAGCTTGTTAGCCCTTGTCAGAGTCCTACTAAAAACCTTACTAGATCCCGCGTCTTAATGCGCCGGGCCCGACCGTACCCATGTGACGGTAAGGCCCCGCTTCGGAGGGCTTCTCTGATGCGCGAGATAGGCTCTCCTGATTGTTCTACCGCTTCAGCCACAGTCAACCCCTTCACATCCTCAATAGTGCGCGTTTGTGCCTCTAGGGCCTCAGCAATTCGCTGCATGAAGACGAGCGGGGCACTGTCCGTGTCGAAGCGTAGCGCAAGTGCGGTGCTTTCTGTGGATGGGTTGACAGGCTCTGACACAGCAGGAGAAGGCATGACAACGGGGCTGACAGTGGCTGTCAGGCGCTCCTCTTTTTGCTCTTGTTTGAAGCGCTCAACGTCTGCCTTATCAAAGATAGTCTCTTCACCTGTTTTAGTCTTGCGAACAGTGAAAGAGATTTTCTTTGCCGACATGTAGCGCTGAAGGGTACGAACGGAAATGCCGAGTTTTTTTGCGGCCTGCTCTTTGTTCATGGGGAGCATCTTTTATCATGGTCTGACAGGCCCTGACAAGGCTTTTGTCAGATGCTAGTGATAAATGTCAGAGGTTGTCAGGGGCTTAATAGTTTACGAAGCACCTGAGAATGCCCCACTGTTTGCGGCTATCTATTACCCACAAGTCTAAAGGGGTAAAATCAACCCATAGAATTCAATAGAAATGGGTTGAGGAAAAATGAAGGAAGTAGCAACGGAGTGGAATGAAGCGGAGTTTGCAGGGATCGACTTGGGTGACGCGCGACTCAATGCACGCGCGATCAAGTTGCTGGGGCAGTTGAGCGCACAACCGCAGGCGTATATCAATCAGGCGTGTGAAGATTGGGCAGCCAGTAAAGCGGCCTATCGGTTCTTTGACAATGACCGGGTCGAGGCGGCGAACATGCTTGCGCCGCACTATCAACAGACCTGCGCGCGCATGGGTGAACATCGAATCATTTTGGCGATTCAGGATACGAGTGAGTTGAGTTACAGCACTCACGGACAGACGAGCGGGTTAGGCCCGATTGGCAACAATCACGAATGGCAACAAGGCTTGTTACTCCATACCACCTTAGCCGTGACGCCCGCGGGCTTACCGCTGGGCTTATTGACGCAACAGGTGTGGGAACGCGCCTCACAACCACGCCAGCAGGAATTCGAGCACAAAGCGACGGCTGTGGCCGACAAAGAGAGCGCCAAATGGTTGACGGCCTTACAGGCGACGCAGGGAAAAGTTCCGCCGCACGTGCAGGTGGTGACGGTGTGTGACCGCGAGGCTGACATCTATGAGTTTTTGTTGACCGCCGAAAAAGAGCGGGCATGCTATGTCATTAGAGCCGCGCAGTCGCGGCGACTGATGGTCGCGGGACAAACTCTCTGGCCACACTTGCAGGCGTGTCCGGTCGCGGGGCGCTTAACGGTTGAGGTGGCTGAGAAAAAGAAAGAACCGGCGCGACGCGCGCACGTCAGCGTGCGCTATCGGGAGGTTGAAGTGCGCCCGCCGCAACGCTTGAAGGAGTTACGCCTCGAGCCGTGGCAGCCAGTTCGGGTGTGGGCTGTCTACGTCACGGAAGAGTGCCCGCCGGACGGGGCCACGCCGCTCGAATGGATGTTACTGACGAATGTCGAGGTGCGGGATTTCGACAGCGCAGTCGAAAGAGTTGCATGGTATGTGTGTCGCTGGCTGATTGAACTCTATTTCAAAATCTTGAAATCTGGTTGCCGTGTCGAGCAGTGTTTGTTAGCGACGAGGCTTCGGCTGAAACGGTATCTAGCCTTGATGGGGGTCATTGCGTGGCGGTTGTTCTGGTTGACTTATTTCCACCGGCAAAACCCGGCTGCCAGTTGCAGTAGCATTCTGACTGAAGATGAATGGCAAGCCCTCTATTGCACAGTGAAGAAAACCACGACGCTGCCAGAGCAGGAGCCTACTGTGCGCGAAGCCGTGCGTTGGATTGCGCGACTGGGCGGCTTTCTCGGACGCAAACACGATGGTGAACCTGGGATCACCGTCATTTGGCGTGGTTGGCAAAGACTCCATGACATCGCAGCTACGTGGCGATTGCTGAACTCACCACTGAATTATGGGTAATAGATAGCTGTTTGCGGTGGGGATGAATCAGTCATCGCGCTTGGGTTTCCAAAGGGGCGCAGCATCCCTTTGGTCAAGGGTGGGGTAAATGCCCCACCTGCGAAGACGAGACGTGCGGCGTGTTGTTCAGCCGCCGTCGAGTTTACTTTAACTTCGTCTGTCAGAATCGCGCGCACGAACGATGAAAATTTACCTAAATCAGACCTTAAGAGATTGGTACACACAAGAAAATGCACGATGCGGCAAAAGCCTGATTATGGCAAGTTGAATTTGAACGCTGTGGCAGCTTGATCTGGCCCACTCCTGATTGTGGCACTCCCATTTGGCTCACCCTTCCGATCATTCTTCCTACCAGCTTATGATCGCCGCTTTTGTTTT
>MWWH01000613.1_pt1 | contig 10187 bp, 7 predicted proteins | sample 1047231 | NCBI WGS metagenome assembly MWWH01 (sample SAMN06349967, study PRJNA376086) | soil metagenome | isolation source: MG3-2 sample Antarctic (ecotone) soil | place: Antarctica | collected 2015-01-13 | reverse complement strand
CACCGTTTTTGTAAACGGCCCTTTGGCTCTGAACCAACACCGTGCTTAGTGCGCGCGCCCGCTGCTCGGTTTACTTGCCCCAGAAATAGGTGGCCGTGAGCTGCGCCACGCGGTTATAAGACGGGGTGGCGTAGCGATACAAATTACGCAATCCCAGGCCATAGCCGGCCTGCAGCTGCAAGGGCCCCACCCGGTAGCCGACCCCGACATTGACGCCCAGGTCGAGTCGCCGGTAGCCGCCCGACTGCCCATAGGTGAGGGGATAGCTATAGTCAAAATCGGAGTGGGTCGTATTTTGGTTCTTCGTTTCATAGCCTACCCCCGTTTGCCGCCCGCCGAGTCCAACGGCCACGTAGGGTCCGGCAAACACCTGAAAGCCGTGATCACCTTGCGGGGTATAGACCATGTTCAGGGGCATCTCCAACCAGTTGGGGCGCGTCGTGTACTGCCCCGACGACGTATCGTAGGTCACGCCCCCCGGGCTAAACGAATTACTGGATTCCGTTTTGCCGCCCTTCTGCGAAAACAAGAGGGCCGGCTGAAAAGCGAACTTCCCCCGCCGCGCCTCGAACACCAGGCCCGCCTGCCCCCGCAGCAGCGCGCTGAAGGTGGACTGATAGCTATAGCCCGAGGTGTTGCCGCTACTAGACTGGTAGTGCTCCTGGGCCAAGTTGGCCCCGGCGCGGACCCCAAAGTGGAAGGTGGTTTGCGCCGAGGCGCTCGTGGTGACCAACCCCGCCAGGACGAGCAGACTGCAATACTTGGACATATACTATTGTAAGAGGGTGCTAAAAAACGGACGCCAAAACCGCTACCTGCGTTGCATCCGGCCCCGGAATTGGTCTTTTCAAGCGGGCGGCGGGGGCACCAGCACACGAGGAGCAAAGAAAGGCGTTTTCTATTCCAACCGTTTTCTTAAACTTTACTTTGGGGCATGGAAACCAACAAGAGGCCGTGAAAGAACCCGTTCACACCATCACGGATTGGTACGATGGCCCACGCAGAGGCGTCGCCAACTTTGAGGGAAATCCCCACTACTATGAGTGCCAGTGGTACGCCGGCCTTGATACCGGCATTGAGGCGTTGCCAGGGGAATACTTGTTGACACCATTAAATGCCGAAACTTACCAGTTGGCGCTAGAGGATTGGGCCATCTGGAAACGATGGGAGGCAGCCTTTGCTGCGGGAACGACCACCCAGGCCACCCACCCCACACTGCCCGAGGACCACGCCAGACACGATGAAATTGAACAGCTACTGCTACCTAAGTTGGTGATTAACCCGCATTCCTGCCGGCGAGCGAAAGGGGAATTTCACACCATCGGAGGCAAGCCATTCATCGATTGGACAATTGTGTCTTAACGCTCCTTAGGCTGTTCGGACCGTTTGGCTAAACGTAGATCTTGTTCATGTTCAGTATCTTCACTCGTCTATCATCCTTCTGATCATGAAACCCACTCCCCTTTTCCTGGCTGGCTTGGCGCTCCTAAGCCTTTGCGGGTCCGTTTCTGGGCAAACCACGCCGGCTCCTCCATCCAAAACCCAACCGGCGAAAAGGGTGCTTCGTCCCAAGGGCGCAGCTGCTGCGACGCATACGGCGCGTACCCTAGCATTTAAATTCGACACCGCAGCCTTATTCGACACCGCAGCCTTCCGTCGTTTCTCACGCCCTGCTGACGCTATTGTCAATCGCCGTGAAGATATTCCCAATCCCCAGCCAAAATAAGAAGTTAGGTAGACGCCGTTGGGTGAACCGCTCCTTTCCCTGAACGACCAGCAGCAGCTCGGCACCAAGTGGCCAGGTGCCTGCTACGGGGCGGTACGAGTTTAAGAAACCCGTCTACGATTCAAAGTTTACGAAATGGCCAAGGGAGATGAGTTTCGTGAACTCTTGAAACGGGGCACAGTAAAGCAAAAGAAGGGTATGAACGGAGCAGAAAATTAAACTGTCACAAAAACTGTCACCGGCTGACAGTTTAACTTTCAACCCTAAAAGCTAATCGGGGAGGTCGTTCTGAGGCGGCTAGCCGAAGTAGCACCAGCCCCGATTATGTTAGGTATCCAGGATAGGACGTGGCTGGTGCCGCTACGCTAGCCGCTTCGCACCGACCTCCCCGATTGCTTTTAGAAATTTGTGTTTTCGCCTTATGGTAGCGCAGTGTCAAAAATGCGGAAAGGACTACGAGCCGAAGCGCCGAGGGGGCAAGTTCTGTTCGGTTTCGTGCCGGGTGGTGCAGCACCAGCTCGTCAAGCGGGGGGAGGCATGGGGAAAGCCAGCAAGCGGAGACGAGCGGTATTTGGCGGATAAATTGGTAGCGGTCGGACGGTCAGCCACGGAAGCACTGGCGCAGGTTGAGGGGATGCCGGCAGCCGAGGCGTTTAATCGTTTGCGGGCGTTGGTGCAGGGATGGGCCGGGGTAGCTCACAACTCCATTATCGAGAAGGTGCAGTACAACGAGCAGCAGGAAATGAAAGCCCAGGCCACCCGAATGAAGCGCATCAAGGAGAGTAAATAAGGGTATTAGCGTAAGTAATAAGCGTAAGTTTTGCCCATGATGTACCCTGAAAAAGACCCGGTAGCGTAAGTAATTAGCGTAAACAACAGGCCCAAAACCGCGCAGAAAAAACAACGGTATAACCCACTATACCGGACTGCGTCCGGTGGGGGGCTTGCAGCCGGCCCTATGCACCCGTAAATCCCTTTCCCCACTGCCCCATGCCTTACGCCATTTGCCGAGTAGCTAAGATTAAGACCGCCCAGGCGGGCGCGGCCAAGACCACCCACAACTACCGGCAGCGCGAAACGCCCAACGCCGACACCGAGCGCAAGCCCCTCAACCGGGAGTACGTCAACACGGCCGAGCGCAATTATTGGGAGCTGGCCACCGAGCGCATTCAGGAGGCCGGGGCCAAAGTCCGGCATGATTCGGTGCGCGGGGTGGAGGTGCTGCTAACGGCCAGCCCCGAGGCGTTCAAGCGCCAGGCCGATGGGAGCCCGAACGACTGGCACGGCAGCAAGTGGGCCGAGGCCAATATTGCATTTTTGAAGGACAAATTCGGGGAGCAAAATGTAGTGAGCTGCACCCTGCACCAGGACGAGTTGACTCCGCATTTTCACGCCGTGGTCGTGCCCCTCACGGCCGACGGCCGCTTGTCGGCCAAGGACATGTTCAACCCCAAGACCCTGCGCGCCCTGCAAACTGAGTACGCCGAGGCCATGAAGCCGTTCGGGATGGAGCGGGGGGTAGAACATAGCCGCGCCAAGCACGAGGTTATGCGCCACGTCTACGGCGCCCAGGAACGGAGCCGGGGCGAGCTGGGCGAGCTGACCAAGCCGGGGCCGGCCACGCGCCTGAGCATCGAGGGGCCGAGCGGGCTGGACCTGGTCAACCTGAGCAAGTGGCGGGCCGACCAAGAGGCGCGGCTGAACGCGGAGCTGGCACGACAGCTCGCCGCGGCCAACGAGCGGGCCAGCAAGGCCGCTAGCATCGCGCAGGACAGCGCCGGGGCCAAAGACCGGGAAAAGACCCTTACTCGGCAGTTGGCGAGCGTAGAGGGCACGAAAACGAAGGAAATCAACTCCCGCAAAGCATTTGAGGGGGGATTCATTCGCGCAGCGGTGCAGGCCGCCCAAGGCGAGGCGTTGCCGGCGAAAGTGCTGGAGTATGGCCAGCAGGTTCGCTCCAGTATGCAGGTGGAAGCCGAAAAACACGTCCAGCAGGCTCTAAAGGCCCCTATTCGCCAAGCCGGGGACCTAACCGAGCAGCTAAAAAAACTCCCAGGGTACACCTACCGGGAGGACGCGACCACCAAACAGGGCGAGTTGCGCCACATGGCCACCGGCAGCCGGTTCGAGTTGGCCGAGCTGAAGCCAGGCGGGGTGTCGATGAAGGAGGCTTACGACCACGCCGTGAAGCGCACCGCGCAGCGCGACCAAGAGCAGAGCAAGGGACAAAGTCAAGGGGGAGAAATGAGCCTGTAATGCGAGGCCGAAATACCCTTAATTTAAGAACTTAAGAAGTAACCATGTGTAACTACTTGATTACTAATACTAAGTACTTTCCATACTGGAAAGCGGGACTTTCCACCTTAGAAAGTTTCACTTGCTAAAAATGATTAGTAAAAAGAAAGTGAGACTTTCTTTTTTAGCTGTTATTTGGAAAGTGATTTTTACCTTTGAGGGAAATCAGATTTTCCTTTTTAGCCCCATTTTGTAAAATGAAACTTTCCGATTTTGAAAAGAACAGGACTAATCCCTTTCTAGATAAAGCATTAGACGAGGTCCAAATCTCGCGCAAGTACAAGACAGCCACTCGCACTGGTGAGAGTGCAATGCTACAGGCATTTGACCCCAACACAGGCGAGATTTTGGGCCATACCATGTTCATCCGAGAGATTGAGGTGGATGAGGAAAAATTCACCAAGCTCTATTTAAGCCAGTTTGAGAGCTTTTGGGAGCTTTCTAAGCCTGCTATTAGGGTTTTTGGGTACATCATGCAGAAAATGAAGCCCAAATCGGACAAGCTGGAATTTTTCATTGATGAATGTATGGAATACACTCATTACAAAAGTATTAAGCCGATATATGCTGCTCTTGCTAGCTTGATAGAGGCCAAAATCATTGCTAGGGGCTACAATGAGAATGTGTACTTCATCAACCCCATGATAATGTTCAATGGGGACCGGGTAAGCTTTGTGCGTAGCTACGTCAAAAAGAAGAAGTTAAAGCAAGGTGACCCACAACAACTGTCAGTATTTGACGCTATTCCCCCATTCAGCATAGGATAAGCAAAAGCACCGTTTTTGTAAACGGCCCTTTGGCTCTGAACCAACACCGTGCTTAGTGCGCGCGCCCGCTGCTCGGTTTACTTGCCCCAGAAATAGGTGGCCGTGAGCTGCGCCACGCGGTTATAAGACGGGGTGGCGTAGCGATACAAATTACGCAATCCCAGGCCATAGCCGGCCTGCAGCTGCAAGGGCCCCACCCGGTAGCCGACCCCGACATTGACGCCCAGGTCGAGTCGCCGGTAGCCGCCCGACTGCCCATAGGTGAGGGGATAGCTATAGTCAAAATCGGAGTGGGTCGTATTTTGGTTCTTCGTTTCATAGCCTACCCCCGTTTGCCGCCCGCCGAGTCCAACGGCCACGTAGGGTCCGGCAAACACCTGAAAGCCGTGATCACCTTGCGGGGTATAGACCATGTTCAGGGGCATCTCCAACCAGTTGGGGCGCGTCGTGTACTGCCCCGACGACGTATCGTAGGTCACGCCCCCCGGGCTAAACGAATTACTGGATTCCGTTTTGCCGCCCTTCTGCGAAAACAAGAGGGCCGGCTGAAAAGCGAACTTCCCCCGCCGCGCCTCGAACACCAGGCCCGCCTGCCCCCGCAGCAGCGCGCTGAAGGTGGACTGATAGCTATAGCCCGAGGTGTTGCCGCTACTAGACTGGTAGTGCTCCTGGGCCAAGTTGGCCCCGGCGCGGACCCCAAAGTGGAAGGTGGTTTGCGCCGAGGCGCTCGTGGTGACCAACCCCGCCAGGACGAGCAGACTGCAATACTTGGACATATACTATTGTAAGAGGGTGCTAAAAAACGGACGCCAAAACCGCTACCTGCGTTGCATCCGGCCCCGGAATTGGTCTTTTCAAGCGGGCGGCGGGGGCACCAGCACACGAGGAGCAAAGAAAGGCGTTTTCTATTCCAACCGTTTTCTTAAACTTTACTTTGGGGCATGGAAACCAACAAGAGGCCGTGAAAGAACCCGTTCACACCATCACGGATTGGTACGATGGCCCACGCAGAGGCGTCGCCAACTTTGAGGGAAATCCCCACTACTATGAGTGCCAGTGGTACGCCGGCCTTGATACCGGCATTGAGGCGTTGCCAGGGGAATACTTGTTGACACCATTAAATGCCGAAACTTACCAGTTGGCGCTAGAGGATTGGGCCATCTGGAAACGATGGGAGGCAGCCTTTGCTGCGGGAACGACCACCCAGGCCACCCACCCCACACTGCCCGAGGACCACGCCAGACACGATGAAATTGAACAGCTACTGCTACCTAAGTTGGTGATTAACCCGCATTCCTGCCGGCGAGCGAAAGGGGAATTTCACACCATCGGAGGCAAGCCATTCATCGATTGGACAATTGTGTCTTAACGCTCCTTAGGCTGTTCGGACCGTTTGGCTAAACGTAGATCTTGTTCATGTTCAGTATCTTCACTCGTCTATCATCCTTCTGATCATGAAACCCACTCCCCTTTTCCTGGCTGGCTTGGCGCTCCTAAGCCTTTGCGGGTCCGTTTCTGGGCAAACCACGCCGGCTCCTCCATCCAAAACCCAACCGGCGAAAAGGGTGCTTCGTCCCAAGGGCGCAGCTGCTGCGACGCATACGGCGCGTACCCTAGCATTTAAATTCGACACCGCAGCCTTATTCGACACCGCAGCCTTCCGTCGTTTCTCACGCCCTGCTGACGCTATTGTCAATCGCCGTGAAGATATTCCCAATCCCCAGCCAAAATAAGAAGTTAGGTAGACGCCGTTGGGTGAACCGCTCCTTTCCCTGAACCGCATTGTCCATCTTCATTTGAAGCGGCAACGGGGCTGTTTTAAGGTTTTGGAGTTTACGAAACTCGTCTACGAATCAAAGTTTACGAAATGTCCAAGCGGGACGAGTTTCGTAAACTCCTCAGTTGAAATTTCTGAACTAGTTACGACAAACCTCACCCTCTCGGTGGGGTTTTTGTATTTCAAATTCGAAAAACTATTACCTTTGGCCTATGAAAAAGGGAAGCAAATTATCTGATATTACTTACAGCGTAGAAATCAGGGACTTAGACCGTGCTATTCCGATTACGGCCTCTAGCTCATCCCTTCGTGAGCTGTTGAGAGTAATAGCGGAGTATGTCCCAACTATGGATAACTACTCGAAAGTTTACCGGGAAATGCGCTATCATGTCGGCGTGTACATGGGTCTTTTCACCTTGCCTATTCCTGGCAAAAAGCATCGCCAAGTCGTGGTAACCATTATGTCCGATACTACTACTGAGGCGGATATTGATCGTTTCCACGCCTACGCTGCAACTTTGCCGCAGTACACTCCAGACGTAGCTAAATAAAAATAGCCCCCCAATGCCGGCAAGCACTGAGGGGCCTATACATCAATCAACAACGGCCCTGAGAAGCCTCATCAATGACTGAATGCTCAAAAATACGCAACGTCCGGTAAAACGGACGAAACACCGGCCTGTATTGGGGGCGGTTTCGGGCCCCTCTTTTGGTCGCCCGCTTGATAAATTAGCACAACAGGTAACAAGACCTTCTGAGGGGGGGGCTGTGGCGGTTGTCGAGGATGACCTGAAGCTGACCAAAAACGCCAAATTCTCGGCTAAGGAAAACTTTGGAAAACGGGCCAGGGTCAAGTATCTGACCGAGGCAATGGCCGTGGGCTTGGCGAACATTCCAAGTAGCAAGCTGACCAAAAGCTACTGGAATACCTTCTACTGCTCGTCTATTCTGCAAAAGAAGGGCGATAGCCTGACGGGGAAGTACTGCAAGAATCGGTGGTGCCTGGTGTGTTGCCGCATCCGTTCGGCGCAGCTGATTAAGCAATACGCGCCCGTGCTCGAAAGCTGGCTGGAGAAGCATTTGGTGACGCTGACCGTGCCGAACTGCTCCGCGGCTGACCTGGAGCCGACGATCAAGGAGATGAAGGCCGGATTTGACACGATTCGGCGCTCCTGGACGATGCAGCACCGGCGCAAGCAACGGGCCTCGCCTTTGGTCGCTCTTCGTAAGTTAGAGGCCACCAATAACCCCGAACGCAACGACTACCACCCGCACTTTCATTTGGTGGTGCCTGACCTGGCCACCGGTAACGAGCTGCGGGCGGCCTGGCTCTCGCAATTCCCTTCCGCGAAGTGGGACGGTCAAGATGTGCGGCCTGCGAATGGGGGCGCAGCTCATGAGTTGTTCAAGTACTTCACCAAGCTGGTAACCACGAAGTCAAAGGAGCGCTTTATCCGCTTGGAGCCTTTGAATGTGATTTTTGAGGCAATAGCCGGGCAGCGTACTTTTCAGGCGTTCGGAGTTCCTAAAGCAACAGAGGAGCTGGGCGATGAAGAAGCCACTGCGCTAGCTGAGGAGCTAAATATTGACGCTGTTTTTGAGTGGGTACAAGACCAGGCGGATTGGATTGATAAATCGTCCGGTGAAATGCTCACTAACTACAAGCCAAGCCCGCAATTCCGGGCGTTCGTGGAGTCTAAAATCGTCTATAATTCGCCGCTTAAAAAACCTCCCAAAATCCCGGAATATGCCTTTTAGTACTATAAAAACCGCCTATTCCAAGGGTTATTAAAGACTAACCGGGGTGGTCGTTGCGGAGCGGCTAGCGGAGCGGCACCAGCCACGTTAAACCACCGTTTTTGTAAACGGCCCTTTGGCTCTGAACCAACACCGTGCTTAGTGCGCGCGCCCGCTGCTCGGTTTACTTGCCCCAGAAATAGGTGGCCGTGAGCTGCGCCACGCGGTTATAAGACGGGGTGGCGTAGCGATACAAATTACGCAATCCCAGGCCATAGCCGGCCTGCAGCTGCAAGGGCCCCACCCGGTAGCCGACCCCGACATTGACGCCCAGGTCGAGTCGCCGGTAGCCGCCCGACTGCCCATAGGTGAGGGGATAGCTATAGTCAAAATCGGAGTGGGTCGTATTTTGGTTCTTCGTTTCATAGCCTACCCCCGTTTGCCGCCCGCCGAGTCCAACGGCCACGTAGGGTCCGGCAAACACCTGAAAGCCGTGATCACCTTGCGGGGTATAGACCATGTTCAGGGGCATCTCCAACCAGTTGGGGCGCGTCGTGTACTGCCCCGACGACGTATCGTAGGTCACGCCCCCCGGGCTAAACGAATTACTGGATTCCGTTTTGCCGCCCTTCTGCGAAAACAAGAGGGCCGGCTGAAAAGCGAACTTCCCCCGCCGCGCCTCGAACACCAGGCCCGCCTGCCCCCGCAGCAGCGCGCTGAAGGTGGACTGATAGCTATAGCCCGAGGTGTTGCCGCTACTAGACTGGTAGTGCTCCTGGGCCAAGTTGGCCCCGGCGCGGACCCCAAAGTGGAAGGTGGTTTGCGCCGAGGCGCTCGTGGTGACCAACCCCGCCAGGACGAGCAGACTGCAATACTTGGACATATACTATTGTAAGAGGGTGCTAAAAAACGGACGCCAAAACCGCTACCTGCGTTGCATCCGGCCCCGGAATTGGTCTTTTCAAGCGGGCGGCGGGGGCACCAGCACACGAGGAGCAAAGAAAGGCGTTTTCTATTCCAACCGTTTTCTTAAACTTTACTTTGGGGCATGGAAACCAACAAGAGGCCGTGAAAGAACCCGTTCACACCATCACGGATTGGTACGATGGCCCACGCAGAGGCGTCGCCAACTTTGAGGGAAATCCCCACTACTATGAGTGCCAGTGGTACGCCGGCCTTGATACCGGCATTGAGGCGTTGCCAGGGGAATACTTGTTGACACCATTAAATGCCGAAACTTACCAGTTGGCGCTAGAGGATTGGGCCATCTGGAAACGATGGGAGGCAGCCTTTGCTGCGGGAACGACCACCCAGGCCACCCACCCCACACTGCCCGAGGACCACGCCAGACACGATGAAATTGAACAGCTACTGCTACCTAAGTTGGTGATTAACCCGCATTCCTGCCGGCGAGCGAAAGGGGAATTTCACACCATCGGAGGCAAGCCATTCATCGATTGGACAATTGTGTCTTAACGCTCCTTAGGCTGTTCGGACCGTTTGGCTAAACGTAGATCTTGTTCATGTTCAGTATCTTCACTCGTCTATCATCCTTCTGATCATGAAACCCACTCCCCTTTTCCTGGCTGGCTTGGCGCTCCTAAGCCTTTGCGGGTCCGTTTCTGGGCAAACCACGCCGGCTCCTCCATCCAAAACCCAACCGGCGAAAAGGGTGCTTCGTCCCAAGGGCGCAGCTGCTGCGACGCATACGGCGCGTACCCTAGCATTTAAATTCGACACCGCAGCCTTATTCGACACCGCAGCCTTCCGTCGTTTCTCACGCCCTGCTGACGCTATTGTCAATCGCCGTGAAGATATTCCCAATCCCCAGCCAAAATAAGAAGTTAGGTAGACGCCGTTGGGTGAACCGCTCCTTTCCCTGAAC
>MWWH01000612.1_pt1 | contig 10189 bp, 14 predicted proteins | sample 1047231 | NCBI WGS metagenome assembly MWWH01 (sample SAMN06349967, study PRJNA376086) | soil metagenome | isolation source: MG3-2 sample Antarctic (ecotone) soil | place: Antarctica | collected 2015-01-13 | reverse complement strand
ACACGCCTCCTTTTCGTAAAGTTTCGGGTGAATGCGGATTCTGGCGCGCGCAATCAACGCACGCCGTGATCCGTCCGCTTTGTAAATGTTTTCCGGCTGCGATGCGATCTTGACCGCATAACAAGCATCGGCATCGGTAGTAACTGCGCTTGCTGCGCACGCCAACGAAGGTCAGCACGCGCAAGCTTCCGAACGTGCGATTGAAAAAGGGATGAATCCGTGCGCTCATTACTTCCCGCCTCCTTTTCGGTGGCTGCTTACGAGCGCAGCCGAGATAAAGAAATCGTAAGCCGGGACTCTGATCTGTGTGTGAGTGCCGGTGATGACCTCTGACACCGTATGCCAGCGGTAAGCTTGTTCGAGGCCGTCGAAGATTCGCACGCGATCTCCGGGCGTGATGCGCACGACGTGCGCTTGTCTCATGTTAGAATTAGGTTGCATCTTTTCTCCTTGATCGGTTTCGCAGTCGGTTCAGGAAGTGATGTGAAGGGCGCGGCGCAGTGGTGGGAACGGTTGCCGCGCCCTTCTTGCTATTTAGTGGCCGCGCTGGGCAGCCATTGCGATGTGAAGCGAGACGGCAGCCATGCCATGCTTGCAGGCGACGCCGGGGCGTGTGGCGCAGTTGCATTCCACGATCTTCTCGCCAAACTGACGGTAGCAGCGCACGGTGTAGATGTTTCCCTTGCTGCCCATCACTTCATACTTTCCAAACTCAATCATCTTCACTTTCGGATGAAGAGCTTTCGCATTCGTGATTGCTGTCTGAATGTTGGCTGTCTCTAGGCTGAACATTTGGTTGTCTCCGTTCGTTTAATCTTGATTGCGGAGTTATTATAGAGCGCGCTCTATAATAAAGCAACGGAATTATAGAGCGCGCTCTATAATTCTTTTAGCTTGCCACAAAGAAAAACTCGGATAAGATAAAGTCTGCTATAGATTTAGCTTGCAAAATTGCAGAGGGTGCTTTACATTTTCAGGAGAAAATATGGTGAGTAAAAAAAAGATGCTGACCACGCAAGAAACTGCCGAACATTTAAGTGTTGCTTACCAAACTGTGATGGCTTGGGTGTATCAAGGGAAGTTTCCTAATGCTCAGAAGGAAGAGACGCCACGCGGGATTTACTACCTGATTCCGCTCGCTGATATAAATGCATTTGAGAAGCCTAAGCGCGGCAGACCGGCTAAACCGCAAAATAAGAAGAGTGCAAGAAAGGCGGCATGAAAATTGAGTTCTGAAGCCAAACCAAAAGGTAAGCAGAAACCTGACGAGTACGAATACAAGTTCGTCTACAAGCACGACGAAGCGCGAGTGAGGCGCGCCTACCGGATTCTGCTTGAGTCCGAGAGCGAGATGTAAGGAGGAAGCGGCAGCGAATGACCAACGATGAATTAGAGCGGATTATGAACTTCATCATCGAGCGGCAGGAACGTATCACCGAGCAGCAGGAACAAACGCAGTCTGTTCTCGCTGAAACGCAAACCGTGCTCGCTGAACTTGCGCACCGCGATGATGACAAAGAGCAGCGCATCGCCCGCTTCGAGCGTTCCTACACGGAGATCGCCGGATTGCTGACAAAGCATGACGATCAGCTTGTGGCCGTCACTGATAACGTCAATAAGCTCACGGACACAGTGGCGTCGCTCTCCGCAACAGTCGAGCGTTACATCTCGGCGCGTGGCAGCAATGGCTCTGGTGGCGCGTGACGTGCGACAACCTACGTCTCATCGGTGTTGACGCATCTTTGACGCACCTTTTGTGATGAACATAAAAGAGGCAGCCAGCTTTCTCAGCATGAGCGTGAAAACGCTCGAACGGCGGATCGCTGCCGGTGATATTGCCGTTGCATATACGCCCGGCGCGCGCGGCAAGCAACGCACATTTGAGGAATCCGAGCTTCAGCGTTTTCAAGAGGCAGAGGCAGCAAAAGTAAGTGCGACAACCTACGTCGCACGCCCGCGTGTCGCATCTGTCGTAAGTGATGCACCTGAAATTCGCGGCGCGCTACAGCTCTCGGCCAATGGGAAATCTGCTGCGCTCGTCGAACTTATCGCGGCGATTGAGCACGCGAGAGCTATGGTGCCTCCAACGGCCTCGGTTACTGACTTGGCGCACAAGTTAACGCTCTCGCTCGTCGAGGCGGCGCAGCTCGCCGGTCTGTCGCGCGGACATCTGCGCGTAGCGATTGAAGAGAAGAAATTGAACGCGCGCATCATCGGACGCGGCTGGCGTGTGAAGCGTGAAGATTTAGAAGCTTACGTGAAGAAGTTATGAAGGCTTGAAAAATAGAAAAGGCGAGTATTGCAGCACAGTAACCAAACCAGTTGCAACGCCCGCCCATTTCTTCCACCACAAACTTAGCTCAAGGCAAAATCTATGGTCTTCCTGTATTCATCGTACATTAAAGCTTGCGTTACAAGCAAGATTATTGTAATTAACTTCGTATCACCTTCACCGGGTGTATGCACCGCATTGCCGCCCTGCTTGGCTTTTGAACGAGTAGGGACGTAGCAAGCGTGTGTCTGCCCAGTGGAGGCTTTTTGTTTGTCTTCACTGCACAAAATTGAAAGGCCGTTCGAGCGGCAAACTCGAACGGCCTTGATTAGCAACCCCTGCTAGAACAGGAGCACCAATGTCCAGTTCAAAAACTATACCACGAGCCAATCTTAAACAGCCAACAGAATCCATTACAGAACTTCATTTTCGGTTGCCCATCAACGCGTGGGACGCTCTGAGACGCAATGCTGAAGCGCACGCGCGCTTACAGCAGGCCGCTGAGATTTTGCCGAGCCATACACGGCAGATTGCGAGGGCAGCCTGATGAGCGCACACTACCAGCAAGCCACCCGTTCGCCGCTTCGCCCTGTTTACCGCTTACGCATTAAATGCCCGGTTTGCGGCTACAAAGATAATTGCAGCGTCTCTGAAGATCGCACGCGCGCCTATTGCCGCCGCACGGCTTCCGAGCATCAAGGCCGTGATGGTGGCTGGCTTCATATCTTAGCGGACACGCCGCACGCTGCATCACGCACGCCACAGCCGCCGCCACAGAAGCAAGCCGCGCCGATCATCAAAGCCGACGAAGCGCGCCGCCACAGCGTCTATACGACGCTTCTGCGTGGCCTTCAGTTATCGCCCGCCGACCATGCAAGTTTGCGTGCGCGCGGCCTAAGCAATGAAGCAATCGAGCGTGGCCAATTCAAAAGCACGCCGACCAGAGACGAAGCCGCCGCGATTACGCGCGTACTAGCGAACTCTCACGACCTCGCGCACGTCGCCGGATTCTACAAAGAGGCGGGCGCATGGCGCATGACATGGACTGATGCCGGTGTCGTCATCCCGGCGCGCGATGCCTTCGGACGCATCAACGCGCTGATGTATCGGCGCACGCACGCCCGCAAAGATGAATTTTTCGGAAAATACATCTGGCTTTCATCCGGCGAAGATAGAGACGGCAAACCGCGCGAGGCAGGCGCATCATCCGGCGCGCCGTGCCACTTCGCAAAGTCGCACATGATGAAGAATGCGGAATCCGTCACACTCACCGAAGGCGCATTGAAAGCGGAGATCGCCGGGCATCTTCTCAATCAACCCGTGATCGGTAACGCACCGTCATGCTTCGGCGAGGGATTCGCCGCCAATCTTAAAAGAGACTTTCCGCAACTGCGCACGGTGTTCGTCGCCTTCGATATGGATTTCAAGCGCAACGAATCGGTAAAGGCTGCGATGTTTTGCCTCGTCGAGCAGTTAGAGAAAGCACGCTTTGATGTTCGCATTCGGACGTGGCCGGACAAGTGGAAGGGCATTGACGATTATCTGCTGGCCGTCTCGCAAAGGGAGGTGGCGGCATGAGCACTCCAATTGTTGCAAGATTTCAAGATGTGCAGTCCGGTCACTTCAAACGGCGACTTAATCAGCCGAGCGCCGCACCGCACGCTCAATCAATCCTTTCGGATATGGCCGACGGCAATCTCGTGACGGAATTCTTTTTCTCATTCGCTGGATTCAGCTACGCGGCCAGCCATCTTATCTTGACGCTGATCGGTGTGATGGGCGACGGGCAAGAAAGCATCGAGAAATTTGACAAAGATATTGCGTCGATCGCCAAATGCAGCACGCGCACCGTCCGACGATGGCGCAAGGCTTATCTTGAGGAATCTGCAAAGCTGAATTTCTTTCCGCTGGAGATTATCGAAGGCGATTACGACTACACGACGAAGCTGCACGAGCCAGCGCGTTATAGGATCACGTTTGCCGAACCGCTAAAGATGTCCGTCGAAGACGCCCGTGCGCGCAGCGATTACCAGACAGATAGATTGCACGCCATCGAAGAGGCGGCGCGGTTTCATTACGAAGACATCGAGCAAGCCCCGTCGCAGAAGCGTAAACGTAAACCCGGGCGCGCCGTCAAGACTCCGATTGCCGACTTAGAGAGAGCGGCAAAGAAGATCGTCGCCGCGCAAACTTCACTCAAAGAGATGCCCACGAGACAGCGCGCCGCTTTCGTCAACGGTCAAGGCGCAGAGATGCGTGCCGCGCTCGAACAGATACGCGCGCAGATGGCAGAATTCGAGGCGCTTCTGTCCGGTGCTCTCACAAGTGTTGAGCGGGAAGAGGTTGACGATATACAGGACAAAATGTCCGGTATCCCCCCAGCCATCGAAAGCGCACCCGCTTATGTCCGCGATTCTTCTCTTAATACAACGCGGACACTACCGGAGCGCGAACACACGCCGAAAGATCATGCCGTCTTCGACAACATCTGCCGCATCGCCGCAGGTCAGCCAAAAGTCGCCAGTTCTCAATACGAAATTGCAGGAGAGCCATCGCTGGAGTCTGACAATCCTTCAGGATAGTTTTCTTTATAGAACGCTCCCACCTTTCCTAAAAACTTCATCCTGAAATTTACCGGCGCGCCCTCGCTCGATGGGCGTAGCTCTCTCCATGGATAAACAATCAAGCATTCCCATGCGCAGGCCCTCACAAAGCGTCAAATAAAGCGCAAAGTGCTGTCAGTCTGAAATATAAGTTTTACTTTGTAAAATAATGCGCAAATATTAGCTAAACTTATGTTAGAGTCTCACCAAATTGTCGGACGAACTTTGACGGAGTTTGACGTTTTGAGAGGGTTCCTGAATGGCGGAAGCGAGCATAGAAAGAACGGCAACGGCTCGAAAACTCTCGCCCGAGCAGCGCAAAACAGTGCTCAAGTGGATGGCCGCCGGAGATGATGATTACCAGACCATCCGGCATTTATTGAAGCAACACGGCTTTCCGCTCGTGACGCGCAAGACCGTCTACTACTACCGCAAACAACTTGGCAGAGCGCGCTGCGCCGCGTGCGGGCAGACTCTTCCAGAGCAGGATTGATTTACAGGAGCAACGATTATGAGCACACAACCCCAGAGGACGCCACTTGGCGAGCAGTTGATGAATGATCCGGGCGTCTCGGCATGGTTCAAGAGCGTGCAGCCCTTTGTAGATAAGCTGGCTGGCATCCCTGATGGGCTTCAGCAGCTCTTGCAGGCGCATTTTGAGAAGAGGCTGGAGATCGAGGTCAACGGCAATCTCTCGAAGCAGGGGCAAAACGAGCAGCGCGCCAGCTCCGCGCGTGATGCTCCAAAGCATAGATACTCTACAGGCCGACGCGGAGAAAGCCGTCCAAGCTTTGGCCTCCAAGATTGACGGCGCGCTCCAGACCGCGCCGTCAATCTTGGAGGCCGCCCTCTTGCGTGAAATGCAGATCACGCGCGCATGGGGCCGCATCAAAGGCCAATTTGACGTGATCTCTGATGCCGGTCAGATGGCGCGGAAGTTCGATGCGATTGCGAATGAGGCCGCACAGTTGATGAGCACAACCGGAAAGCCGGTGCTCGCTGCGCTGCGCGAGGAGTTGCCGAGTTATTTGCAGGCGCGCGGCATGAGCGGACTTGCGCAAGATTTTACGAAACGGCTCGACCAGATCGAAGCGCCGTTTCTTCCGCCTGTCGGACGCGCCGCTCTACAGCTCGCTTCAGTTTGTGACGGCGGCTGGTCGCGCCTCATGGTAGCCTTCCAGATGGCGCGCAATGCGGCGCAGGGCAGCGGCAAGCCCAGCGTGCTGCCCGGCTTCTACATTCCCGAAAGGATGAAGTTCTGAGATGAGCGATCCGAACATTGAACAGCAGGCGATGGACACGTTGGCAGCGGCTGAAGCATCAGCCCATGAAGCAGACACAGCGGCCTATCACTCACACCTTGAACTGCAAGAGGCGCGCGCTCTGTATCAGCAGACCGTCGCCGATGCGCAAGCCGTGCTTGATCTTGCTGAAGCCGAGCACGCGGGCGTCGTGGCTAAAGCAAGCGCGCTTCACTCGGAGGTGGCAACGGCCAAGCGAGCACTCCGGCGCGCGCGCGGACAGTTCGACGAATAAGCTATGCCAAGTGACCGTGTGATCATCGACGAAGCGAAAGCCAACTTCTGGCGTGCATCATCGCAGTGCGGTAACGCGATCCGTCGCTACGAGCGCGGTAGATGCACCGAAGAGGCGATGCGTGCGTCCGTTCGGGAGATGATGGACGCACAGCGCGATTACTACGGCACGGTGCTACTGGTCTGCGGTGGTGAAATGGCAGGCTCCGAAAATCAATCTCCGCAGATGCGATAAATAGACACCTTCCGTTTTCCCTCCAAGTAAGGCGTCGCCCACAAGCGACGCCTCTCTCCTTTCCGAAAATCAAAGCACCCGGACGTTACTCTTCCCAATGGAGGGCAACGTCGTTATGTCAGTAAAAGTTGAAGCATTTCGCCTATCAGGGCGTGTCGAGATCGACGCGAAGGCCGCGCACAAAGACCTGAAACTTGTTGAAGCAGAGGCTAAGACGCTCACAAAGAGCGTAGATAAAACCGCTGTCTCATTCAAAGGCTTGAAGGAGTCTGCGGAGTCGCAAGCCAAATCGAGCCGTCAAGTTTTGGCGCAAGCTGTTTTAGAAGGTAAGCGGAATATCGGCGGCCTCGTGACAAATGCTCGCGAAGCCCAAAAGGATTTTGAAAAGCTTGAGAAGGCGGAAGCGAAAGCTCTTAAATTATCGTCCGGCGGCGGTGGTCTCAAAGGGCTTTTGGGCGGTTTATCAGGCGGCGGTGGCGGCGTGCTCGGCACGGTCAGCGAGTTCCTCAAGATCGTTCCCGGCCTCGGTCAAGTCGCAGGGCTGGCGCTGAAGGCCGTCGGGCCGCTCGAATCGGCGGTGCAAGCCGGTCTCGACTTCAACGATCAGATTGAAAAAGCGTCGCTCTCGTTTGAAGTATTTTCCGGCTCGGCTGACAAAGCGAAACGTCATGTCGAAGACTTAAAGCAGTTCGCCACGAAATCCTCTCTGCAATTTACTGATCTCGTTTCTGCTTCGGCGCACATGCAGGCGCTCGGCTTCGATATTAAGGAAGTCATTCCTGATTTGAAGGTCTTCGCAGACCAATCGGCGGCGCTCGGACGTGGCGCGGGCGGCGTGATGCAGCTCGTGGACGCGTTCGGCAAGATGCGCCTCGAAGGACGTTTGACGGGCGACTCGATGCAAGAGTTAGTGACGGGCGGAATTCCGGCGCTGAAGATTCTTGCGGATCAGGCGAACGTGTCAGAGCGGACGATCAGGAAGTTGATGGAGCAGGGCAAGTTGAGCGCGGCGAAGGCGATGCCGATTTTGCTTGAGGGCATGAAGGCGAAGACCGGCGGAGTTGATGAGCGATATGTCGGCACTCTGACGGGCAAAAAGTCTAACCTCGAAGACGCGTACCAGCAGACGGCGGGTAAGGCGACGGAAGCGGCTTATACAACTTATAAAGATTCAATCGGCAAGCTGACCGACATGATTAATTCTGACACAGCACAGGCAGTGGCGGGTGGAATCAATAAATCGGCTGGCTATGTTTTCGGGGCGCTCAACGCGGCAATCAGGGACGCCGGGACTGCCTTTGAAAACAACGGCGCAACGTTGAACGAACGGGTAAAGAACACTGCGGTTGATGCGCTCAAGATGACGCCGACGGGTGTCCTCGTGCAAGGTGGCTATAACGTCGCGCATGGCGATGAGTTTTTCAAAGACAGCCCGTATAAGAAATTAATTAAGGGCGGCGGCACGGGGCAGATGACGCCCGGTCTTTCTTTTCTCGGTGCTCTTAAAGGTAGTGACAAGCTCGCTTCGCAGGCTGCCGATAGTTTCACGGACACATTGATTGATCGCACGAGCGTCGGAATTAAGAAATGGCGTGAGCAGATCGAAAAGAACGGCGGCGAAGAATTTTTGAAAGCTATCGAAGCTCTCGCGGCGCGCTTGAAAGCGAACCCGGCGGCGCTTCTCAATGTGATGTCTTTCGAGTCGAGTCTTAATCCGCACGCCCGCAACAATCTCGGTTACGCCGGTTTGATTCAGCACGGCAATAAAGCGGCGCGCGCAGAAGGCTACAAAAGTTCGCATGACATTTCGAGCATGAGCGCTATCGAGCAACTCGCGCCGGGCGGCCCTGTGGAAAAATACTTTATCAATTACATCAAGCGCGGCTTCGAGCTTGCCACAACGGGACAGGCTTATGCGGCTGTCGCCGGGCCGGGCGCGCGCAATGATGAGTCTGTGATCTATCGTCGCGGCTCGCGCGAATACGCAGCGAACACAATCTGGGACAAGAACCACAACGGCACAATTACTGCTGGCGAGTTGGCTTCGTTGGCAGATAATAGAGGCGGCTTCCGCACAACGACGGACGCAAGTATGCCCGCAAGCAATGCCGCAAGAGACACAGCCTATTTTGCAAACAAACGTCTTGTGCGCCCGCACGCACGGCGCGCGACATCTGCCAGCGTACAGACGGGCGACGGTTTCGTTGACCGCTATGACCGTGAAGTAAGCGATTCACCTGAAACGCCGCGCAGCGCAGACACGGCGCGCGTCTATGTCGTCAACTTCAAAGAATTCGGCCACATCGGCGCAGGCACTGCTTCCGCCGCCGTTACCGAAAGCACTGCCACGACGACCGCCGTCACGACGCTCGCACGCGAACTTCCGAAGGACGTGGCGAGCGTTAAGACTCTCTCATCTGCCGTCGCTCAAGCCGCGCCATCGTTAGGCGATCTCACCAAAGAAGCTGCCAAGACCGCCGCTGCTCTCGATGCGATTCCGCCTGCACTCGAAAAAGTCGGAAAGAAAAAAGGCTCAATCAAAGATTTGATGGGCGACTTCGGCACGCCGGGCTTCTTCAGCGGAACACAAATCAGTGTTGTTGATGGTCACGGCAAGGAAGTCGAGAAAGCGAAAGCAGGACAGTACGCGCTCGCGGGATACAACAATGCGCTGAAGCAGACAAAAGAACTGAGCAAGCAAGCGTTCGGTCAAATGTCGCAGGGCTTAGGCTCGATGGTCTCCGATTACATCCTGCTTGGCTCAACCGGCCCCGACGCGCTTCGTAAGACAACCGCGCAGGCGCTCGCATCAGCATCGCAGCAGGCCACTGTCAGCGCCATTATGTCAACGGCTGACGGCTTCGCTCATCTGTTTACCAATCCCGCGCAGTCTGCCGCCGATTTTACTGCCGCCGGTTTTTACGCATCCATCGCCGTCGGCACAGGCATCGCCGGGCGCAAAGTCGCGGGCAATCTCTTCAACGGCAAGGACGACAAGAACGCTCAGGGAAGTGGACAGTCAATCGCGGGCAAGCGTGAGCACGGCGGCAGCGCTTACAAAGGCCGCGCATACATCATCGGCGAGCGTCGCCCGGAAGTGTTTGTGCCGGACACCAACGGCCATATTGAGCCGAGCGTTGATTCCTTCATGGCCGGACAGCAGGGCAGTTTCACAAACGGATCGGGCGCTTCGAGCGGCGGGAACAACCAGCAGGGTTATATGTTTATCGCCGCGTTGCAGCGTTTGGAAAGGCATCTCGAACGCATCGAATCAACGAGTCCCGGTGATGTGTTCGTTGCGGGAGCGAAAGCACGCCCGCACGCCGCAGCCGACGCGATGCTGACGGCGATGGATCGCAACGCCGCGTACAGCGAAGGTATGGGCAGACGAATGAGAGTTTGATGGGAAGGAGACTAAATCTTGCCTGAGCCTAATTCATGCACGCGCGAAGGCTGCGAAAGTGCATGGCAGATGAGCTGTCATCATGGCCGCTGGTGCGACGCTCATCTACTGGAGCATCTAAATTCGGATGATGAATGCCGC
>MWWH01000611.1_pt1 | contig 10190 bp, 10 predicted proteins | sample 1047231 | NCBI WGS metagenome assembly MWWH01 (sample SAMN06349967, study PRJNA376086) | soil metagenome | isolation source: MG3-2 sample Antarctic (ecotone) soil | place: Antarctica | collected 2015-01-13 | reverse complement strand
GCATTATTACTCGGATGACGGCTGAACATAAAGCAAATATTATGCGGACGGCGAGGCGGTTAAACTTACCGGATGATGATGTGTTGTTTTTGTATATTGGTGCGGTGGAGTACACTGTGCAACTGTGCGAGGATATTTTGGGTGGGATTAGTACGGAGAGGCATCTTATTGAGCAGTCAAGTCAATCAAATCATCAGGTGAGCAACGAGCAAGCTGAAAATCTGATTAATAGTCTGACTCAAGTGGGAATATCGGTTGTTGCAGATATGAAAAAGGCTGGGATGGCGAGTACGTCAGCGATAGCTGAGGCAAATGCAGAGGTATTAAGTCAATCTAGGGTGATGGTAAGGGAAGCTGTTGTACTCCAAAAGCTGTTGACGGTATGGGGAACTAAGGTGGAATCAAATAGCAAAAACAATGAACAGGTTTTGAAGGCTTTGTTAGAGCGGATGGGGCAGTCACAGAAGGGGTTGGAGACGGCGCTATCACAAATCAATGGGGCGAATACGGCGCTAGTTGAGCTTCAACGAAATACTACTTGGATAAAAGTCACGGAGTGGTTTTCGCCGCTTGTGGCTCTGCTGGTGGCGGCGTTGGTTGGTGCTGGCAGTAGCTGGTGGGTGATGAATCTTAAGTACAATGATTCCCTTAATGTCTTAGGGCGTAATTTAGTGAAATGGAATATAGATCGGATTCTTAAGTGCCGAGAAGATGATAATTCTAAATGCACTCTCTGGGTTGTGCCGCCGGAGCAACGGAAGTAACACGAAGGGATTAGATCATGAAAGATTAGTAGGTAGTTTCGCTTCGACTATCCCTAAGTGAAAACACCCTAGCGGATTCTGGTGAACTTATTCCCCATCCTTATCCTGTTACCTTACTTGTTTAACCCTGAGACCATACCAATAATTTGTTTCCTAATGCGGTGATACAACAAGCCTCAAATTGATTACTATTGCTACCCATGTAGTCCCAGGTTCCGACGCGAGGATCGTACACAAGACCAAGTTGCCGGAGACCTTCACAAGTAACAAGGGTTTCTTGTTCGTTCCAATTTAGTACCTCGGCTAGTTCAGTTATAGACATACCTGTTAACTTCTTCAATTCATCTGTAATGCTCTCGTATTTATACAAATCTGTGAGCGCAAGCATTTCTTCATCTGACATTTGTGAGAGAACACGCAGGAGAGATTGTTTACCAGTAACCTGGCTAGTTGGTAGAACAACAGAGTGAACCAAAGCACGAGCAAGAGCCTGCCGTTTCAAGTCAGACGCTGACTTGGAAGCAATCTCCATAGCCTGGGGGAAGAGTTCCATAAATTCATTTAAGTCCAGCGTTCTAGACTGCTCGTTCTTTTCGTCAATCCTTTGATTAAGCTGTTGCTTGAGTTCGCGTAAGAACTTATTTTGTTGTTCTCTCCCCCATAAATAAACGAGGAGACTACTTCCTGCCGCTGCTCCTGCAAAATATCCGGGAGAGGCTAAAAAACTAAGTATAGAGACTAAACCATTAAGTCCAATTTCAGCATTACCTTTCAGTTGGGTCAGTATTTTGCTTGTCCTCTGCCTCTCCTCAACTGCCTGCAATTCACGTTCAGCAATCCACCTAGCTTCTTCTGGTGCAAGACCATAGTCCATTAACTGCTGGATGAGTTCAATAGCTTTGTCTTTCTCCATTCCACTCAACTACTCGCTTTTCTAATTTCCTTTTTACAGTATTAATACGGGGGTTAGGACGAACCGGATTAAGACAAGATTAAAAATATAGAATTTAAATTGAGGAGGTTATGCTTGGTCTCTATTGGGAGTTATTTAGTTCCAACCGTTACACCGGATGGAAATATAGCAGAAGCTTTACTTAGCCAAGCCGCGCAACAAGATATGTGCAATAGCAGCTTTGGTTTTCCTTGGTCTCATTTATGGACCATAAACGACTTTGATTGGGGAAATATTATTAAGATTTCCTATAAAAATAGAACGCTGGGATTTGTTAGGTATGAGTTAAAGCCTCAACCAGAGGTTGAAGACCCACAAGAAATTGCAAGCTTACAGCACCAACTTCTTTGGATTAACCATCTTGAAGCTATCTCCGGTCAGCAAAGGGTAGTGGAGCCATTAGGTAAATGGCTTATATGGTATGCCACTATGGTAGGGATAGAATACTGCTCAGGGTCTAGTACAGGTGCTTTAATTGGTCTTACCGCTTTACCCGAAGCTAAACTATACTATAGGGACAAGATCCAAATGGAATTTTTAGGCAAAACTAAAATGCCTTCGGGAGAGGATGGTTATGCATTCCAATTCAGTAAGATATATGCCCAAGACTTTTGCAGAAGACACGCGCAGCAATACGGCTTCCCAAGAAAACTTTATTAAGTCTGAGCAAGTAGCGGCAGGGTATCGGACACAAATAACTCGTACTCAGGAAAAAGAATGGTTCCAAAGTTCTGGGTTAGCTAGCCTTTTGGGTCTGTAAAAAATTCTTCCTATTCACGAATGTCAAATTTTTTAAGTAACCCAGCTAAAAGCTGTAGAAGAGCAAGACTTTTAGCCTCAAAATCCAATTACAGCAACAGCAGATCGTCTTTGCTCAGGGGTTACTTCTAGATAACGCTGTAAAGTGCCTAAATCGTTATGCCCCGATATCTCCTGAATCACTCGCAGGGGTATGCCTGCGCTACTCATCATGGTTAGGGCAGTGCGCCGGAAGCTGTGGGTACTAACCCCCTCTAATCCCACGCGATCGCAAGCAGCCTTAAGAATTTTATCAGCCATGAACCGAGTCAAGGTTGGCGACTTTCCTCGCATCCCTGGAAACAATGCCCCAGCCTTAAGAGGTTGGTACTCCTCCAACAATTGAGCTAGCCCTGGCTGGATATCTACAACGCGGGTTTTGAGTTTACCCTTCGTGGTAGACTTTCTAAAAGTCAAAGTCCCACCTTTGATATCAGATGTCTGGAGTGCCAGCGCTTCACTGACCCGACAGCCAGTAAATAAGCAGATGCCAAACAAAGCGCGATCGCGCTCTCTTGTAAATCCCTCAGCAAACAGCCGCCTCAATTCTTCTGGGCTAAGAATTTTTCCTTGCCCGTTTCCTGCTACTTTCATTGGATAATTTTGTCCGATCTAACCAGATTACACGAAAGACGGATTTCGTAGAATAGCAGACTTAAATTATTGATTCGTCGTTAGCAGGTCAAATCTGCCAAGCTTACTTAAAGCTTTACTTATCAATCGCCTCACGACAGAATCAGGCTTTGAGCCATTTAGATAATTTTTACTTATGCTTGCTGCCGCTCTACCGATTTCAGTTATAATTTATTACTTTTGATGCGTCATCAATGGCAGAGTCAACAGGGATATAGAATCGCTGATGGTCGAGGCAGCGGGTTCTCCTGGACTGACAGCAACAAATCCAAGCAATCGCCACTGCATCTGGGCGCAAAGAATATGAAGGAATGTCACAGTGAATTTATCTGAAATCGTAGATACTGTTCGTTCAGGTGTTGTTCATATTAATTACATGAAGGACCAAGAGCGAGTGGGTTCAGGCACTGGCTTTATGGTCGATGGTTTTTTGGTAACAAATTACCACGTATATTCAGGACCCAAAGACTCAGTTGTTTTAATCCGATTTCATGATAGTAGTACCGAAAAAAATCTTTTCTTAGATGGTTATCAATTAACTTATAGTGACTTCAGCAGTATGATAAAAGCTGCCTCTAGCGAAAATAGTTATGATTATGCAGTAATTGATGTGCCAGAATTGAGAAAACGTAATCTGTATAATTTTTCATTTGGTGAGCTAGCGAAAAAGCGTATTGGAGAAACAGTTTTTTTCCTTGGGTATCCCCTTGAACATCTTAATTTAGTTTGTCACGCGGGATTTATATCGTCCTTTTATAAAAGTGGTGTGGTTGATGTTATCCAACTTGACGCCAGTGTCAACCAAAGTAACTCAGGAGGACCGCTAATAGACCTTGAAACTGGTAAAGTAATTGGTATCATTACCCGTAAAGCGACAGGTTTGACAAAGCTTTTTGCTGAACTTCGTTCAGCATTAAAATCTAATATGGATTTATTCAATAGTGCTAAAGGGGTAGCAGCTATTAGCGGCATTGACTTAATGGAAGCAGCGGTGGTTAGTCAGGCACAAATTTTGCAGTTAACATATGAGATTGAAAGAGCAGCAAATGTAGGAATTGGATATGCTTTTTCTATTGAGCAGTTACGACAAGAGCCAATTTTTCCAATGGAAATAGACAGATAAAGCTTTAAAAAATTTCACCTTATGATAACCAAAATTTTCATAAGTTAAGGCATTTTAGGTACAACAAAACCCTTTAGTTAGGTTGTAATGGAAAGAAGGCAGCAGGTGAGACATGGAAGAACTCTGCTAATTCTTGAATATGTCTGGTTGTTAGCTGACGTTGCTTGTTGAGGATAGCAGAGACAATAGATTCTGTTTTGAAAATAGATAGTAAATCTTTCTGGCGAAGACCGTTTTCTGCTATCAAAACTTCGAGCAGTTCTACCCCATCAATGTCAGGGATAGGTTCTTGTGTTTGCTCATACTCGTAAACCAAGGTTCCTAAAACGTTAAGGTAATCTTTCTCATCTAGTGTTAGTGGAGCGCGATCAATCAGAGAGTCAATAACTTTTTGGGTAGCAAGCATCTCCGACTGTGATTTGATGGGTCGCGGAGGAAATTTCTGTAGTAGTTGAATATAGGTTAAAGGCTTATTTAAACCAGGAGTCATCTTTCCAAGAGTCTGTATCGTACTCTGCATGAGTCAGTATGTGACGAATAAATACTTTCTGACTTTGATAATCAATGTAAGTAATGAGGCGATATTTGTTGCCGCCAATATTAAAGACGGTTAACTTTCCAACTAAGTCTGCTGATGCAAAGGTTTGGCGCAGTTCAGCAAAGTTTTGCCATTGAGCCAACTTTGTAAGTTTATTCCAACTGCGTAAGCTGTTTTCCGAGTCAGAGTAATTTTCATAGAACTCCTTGAGCCTCGCAAAAGTAATAATGTGCATTGTTATGCGGATAAATGTGTTGATATTGTTTGGATATATTCATATAAGTGTGTCAGGGTGGTAAGTCGATCTTAGCAAATTGCGAAGTTTTCAGCAACAGGTCATGTAATGCATCGCTACTTTGCCCTAAGCGCCTAACTACTACCAGATATTAGGAGCAGTTTATTTAAGGCTTAACTGGATAAATTACTCCTACCGAGTAAAGTTTCGGCTCTAGGTGGCAGAACGCTCGGATACGAAGCCACACTTCTTTAATCACTCGCCTAATTTGCTGATTTCCCAAGCTACCTCTCCCCGCTTTCTGGTCTCAGCCCTGGTGAAAACAAACCCAGCATCAGAAAACTGGTCGCCATAAGAGCGCACAATCTTGGGAAAAGCTTAAGCAGTTGGGTAAGTTCCGAAACTTAGATTAAATGCTCGTTGTCAAAGACTGTCAACATAGTCTTCCAGGTCGGTGCGCTTTACACGGTAGCCCCTACCAATAATCTGCGCGGTGAGTGTACCGTCTTTGATAGCCTGGCGTAGCCTCTGGCGAGAAATTCCAGCTAGGGCGCTGGATTCAGCTAGGCTTAAGGTAAGTTTGTAATGAATGGGGACACTGAGGCGGTCAAGTTCCTGCTCCTCACGCAATACCTTCAACACGTCCGCTAGATGGTTTAGTCCATCAAGCAGGGGAAGTAGGTGTGTAACTTCGGCAAACTTCGACAATGCCGTTTCATCTCTGTCGGGGTTGGTCGGGGGAGGGTCAACCGCAGGCTTATAAGTCTTTGTTTCCTGCGCGGCTTTAAATGCTTGTAACTCCTGTTCGTCGTAAACCATGACCGAGCGAGTTTTGCCCTTCTCGTACCGTCCGCCGATCTTTCCTTCCTGGGTATAGCGCTCAAGCGTTCGCACATTGACACCTAGGAACTCTGCCGCTTGTTGTTTAGTAAGCATTCCTTCAAAACCTCGACAAACTGCGACAACTCCGACAATTTAGTAGCGGAGTTTGTCGTACTTTACTCCCTCTGACCAATCCCGACAAACTCCGACAAGAGTAACAAAGCTTATTAGCGAGGTTTGTCGTGGTTCCATTCTACCTTTACCCCTACGACCAGGAACAAGCAAGAACTGTTACAGTCGCTGTAATGAAGGAATGCATCCACCGCCACCCTTCTGCATCCTTACCTAACATGAAACTGGACACCCTCTCCAACGACCCCAATTTCGTCCTTGGACTCGAAGAGAATGCCCTGGACTCTCTTGTCCACGCTGTCGAACACTTCCTCGCCGACGAGAGGGAAACTGATCTCAAGTACACGGTTCTCCACGTCTTCCACGCGGTGGAGTTGTTCCTCAAAGCTCGGCTAGTTCAAACCGACCAGAGCCTAATTTTTATAGACCCTAAGAAGATAGGAGAGGATGACAAGACAATCGGGTTCTTTGATGCCAAAAAGCGTTTACTACAAGTTGGTGTAAGTTTATCAGACCAGGATTTTGATAACCTGAACGAGCTTCGCAAGGTAAGGAATAGGATTGAGCATTACCGAATTACTGGCTCTCATGACGAAATCGAACAGTACGTCGGCAACGCAATGGACTTCCTAGATATTTTCCTGCGAAAGGAATTGAGAATTAACCTCAAGGACGCGCTCGATCAACTTGACGGAGACGGCGAGACTTACAAGACGCTTTCTAAGGCTTGGTTTTCCTACCTTAGACGAATGGCAGAAGAAGGTGGGATAACTCAGCACCGGAGAGACAGAGAGAGCTACGATTTCTTCATCTGTGAAGAATGCGGCGAAGAAGCCATCGCTTTCCCCGACCCAACTTCAAAAGATAAAACTGTCCACTGCTTCAGCTGCCAGAGCCGCTACTCTGTAGATTACTGCTTGCGATGCTCCGCCCCTATCCTCTCACTGCTTGAACCCGGAACAACCGGAACGCAGACCAAGAACTTTGACGAGGAAGAAGACAATTGGCGGTTTTGCGACTTCTGCGAGGAGGAGATTGCCGACCTTGATTAAATGAGCAATGGAGTTAAACTCAGCAAAGCAGTCCACGCAAACCCGCTGAGTTTAACTGACCCCCTATTAGAATCGGTGTGTTCATAAGTTATCCGGCTCCAGCACTCAGCAACGCCTAAACTTGCCCTCTTGAAGCCAAATCAGCACGTAATCTCGTGCTGTGCCTTCCTCTCTTGAATCAACCCCTGGATTTGGGTTCTTTTTCGCACGTCTTCCATCACTGGAGAATACGCTTCTATTTCCAACTCCTCTAGTGCTTTTGGTTCGTCCGCACCAGCGCCCCAACTAACTAGAGCGGACGAACCTGCCCCAAAAAGGTATAAGCCCCCCCATCAGCATCAAACAGCGTGAACTTTTGCTCAAGACCTACCACATTGGCAATAGCAATACATTGGTGGATAAAGTAGCCCGCTACCCAATCGCCAGCGCTAGTTAGAATCTCCACTGGCTGAAGCCGACGATGATTTGGCTGCTTTTGCTGTGGTAGTGAAGGTGTGGATGCTGACTCTTTAGCGGGCAGTTCAACAGCAGCACTATCGGTAGTAGTTTCTAGTAGCGGGACAGTGGGAGTAAATGCGGCTAGGTTTGCCGAGGGAATCTCTTTTTGGGGCAGAGCGCTGTTGAACGCTTGATGCGGCTCAACTTCAGATAAAGTCCTTTGCTCTAGGGGTGACGATACCGCATTTTCTGCTAGTAGGTTGGTGTCGGTGGTAGTGGAAGTTATTTGGTGTGACGCTGCCTTTAGCTCCAAGTCTTGGGGGCTAGGTTGAGCGGTGGCATCAGCCAGGGCAGGACCATCATCCGTCCTAATTACACCGGGGGTCTGCTCTATCCAAGCCTCGATGAGAGACCGTAGATTCGGCGCATTCTGCCACATTAAACGCTTGCGCTCTATCAACTGCTCTAGAGTGCCTGGCTTATGCTCCTCAATCATTTGTGGCGGCGGACTATAGACTTGGACTTCAGCACTTCTGCCTGACTGCCGGGGCTTCCAACCATGACGCAGCGCATTGTAGAGAAAGCCAGTGGCATCAGCTTGAGTTTTAGCACCAGTAGCCGAATTTTCATAAAACGCTTTGATGGCATCCTCAAGGTGCTGCGGGTTGTCGGCGATCGCCGTTTTGATGCGAGGAGCGCGAAGATCCGCATTCAACTTCTCTAGCTGCTCCTGGTGCTTCCAGAGAATCTCATGGGTCAATTCATCCACACCAGGAATGCGGATAGGTAGCCCCCTTACTGCTTCCTTAGTACGGTGGCGCTCGGCTATTTCTGCTCTGGCATTCAAAACCGCGAGGGACTGCTGAGTCGCTTTTATTTTTTCATCGTTATCTAGCGATGATGGCGGGGTTTCTTGAGCAAGACTTGAAAACTCTGTTAGCTCCAAGGATACGGTTTCTTGTTTATCAGTTAGCTCTAAAGAAATCCCATCTTCTTTTCCAAGTAGTTCTTCACCACTAACCTTTTTGTCAGCTTTCTTGGATTCAATTTTTAAATCAGTCTCTAGATTTGATTTGGAAATATATGGAACATATTTGTATATAGATGAGAGTGGCAAAAGTGCAGAATGCATTATTGCATTGTTGCAGGATGCATTCTGCATTGTTGCAGAATCGGCGAGTTTAGGGGGTTTGGGCGTTTTCTCCTCGCCCAAGTCTACTGGTTTATAGACTTGGGGGGTGGAATCAGATTTATGTCTGCCGCGTAGTGTAATGCCTTTGATAAATTGGGGTGGACTTTTGTAGTTGCGGTTGAGGTCAAGTCCTAGAGGGTTCCACCCAGTCTCTAGGGCAATGCGGTGGTAGTCCAACGTGCTGTGCTTGGTGCGGTCAAGCGGGTTGCGGTTGAAGTCGTTGGAAACTACATAACCTAGCTGCTCTAGCTTGCGGCGGATGCGTCCGATTGTATACTCGGACATCCAGGGGAACTGTTCGCGCCATTCCCACTCGGTGTTGTAGATCCAGTGAAAGCCATGTCTATGAACCCCTACGTCATCCTTCTGCAACCAGTAGTGCAGTTGGGCAATGAACATTGCCTGCCGTTCGCTTTTTAATGCCTGCGCTAGTAAGGGTGGGCAGAGTCTTTCGGTGTGCCAGGTTTTGTGGTCTGGAGATAGGGGTAAGTCTAGTTCGACTGGAAAATATTGGGGTACTACTGCTGTTGCTACTACTGCGGTCACTTTTTTGCCTCCATCCGTCTTTATTTGGGGCGTGGAGCGGGGTAGAGGCGTTTGCTGTTGTCGGTTGACACTGCTACTATAAAGTTAGCGGCTCTGCCTCCATCCGAATACCTTACCAACTCATTCCGGTGAAAGTTTCCTACTCTCTGCACCATTTGAGTATTGGCATCCGCTACCACTATTTAATTAAGATTCGTCTACAAGAGAGTCTAGGATGCTCTGCCACTCAGCGATTTGCTGACGCAGGAGTGTAGCCTTGGCTCCTTTTGCTTTTTGGTCTTGGAATACGCCTCTGCCTGCGAGTTGATCGCGAGCAAGGGCGATAAGGTATTCGAGTGCTTTCCCAAATGGTTTACCTGGTGGGGAGTGAGAGTGACTGCCCCTGGTCTAGAAAGGGAAAACAGACCACGCCCAATTTGCTCAACCAACTCAGAACGAGACAACTCTACAGACTGAGCTAAAGCGTCCAGACCAGTGACTGCCGTGGGAGTTAGGGACACTGTAACGCGATTTTTTAGTTCGTCGTATAGCTCAGGTTGTCCTTTAAGGCTCTTTTGTCCCTTTTGTCCCTTCTTTGGCATAGCGATCCTTAGCTTATATGTAATACTCGACTACTCTCCTACTTTTCAGAACGTTAAGTACATTATACAGCTTGTACGTAATACCTGAAAAGTTTTTAACCAGAGCGAGAGTTTGGCAGCTCTACCCCTGGCTTGTATCTTGTACTTTCGCACGATACACGGCAAATATACCCAGCATTAGCATACCTTTAGATTGGACTGTGCTGAAATTTTTCGATGTTAACTTTTCTCCTATTGGTAAACCAGAGACATTAAAACTAGAGTAGTTGACAGGCAAGTTGCGGTAGCTCTGATGACCAGTTAAGGTTTTGCGCTCTGCTGCTTGGTTAAGAAGGGTTAACTGAGCGATCGCTTTTTTTCCCGAATTCTGCTAATGTGCAATCA
>MWWH01000610.1_pt1 | contig 10191 bp, 8 predicted proteins | sample 1047231 | NCBI WGS metagenome assembly MWWH01 (sample SAMN06349967, study PRJNA376086) | soil metagenome | isolation source: MG3-2 sample Antarctic (ecotone) soil | place: Antarctica | collected 2015-01-13 | reverse complement strand
TTTTTTTTCTGCTGTTTTCATAGAATGATTGGGTACCGGTAAATCCACGGGCCATTTTCCCAACTCATAAATGATTTGTTTGCTTTTCAGGATCGCTTCGTGGTCGTTTAAATTGTAATACTGTTTTACTACGCCAATCACATCCTGGCTGTGCCCGGCAGTCCTGCATTTTGTACTGAAGCAATACACGGTATTATCTCCGGGGTAAACGCTCATGTTCTTTTTGAGCTTATTCTTCTCTTCGTGGAAGGGGCAGCGGATGGAATAGCTTTTGGCGGTGGTCTTTTTGGTGGGGATGCCCAGGTGGTTGAGCAGTTCGGTGATGCTGAGCAGCGTTTTGATTTGGGGAATTTGCATTGGGGATAAATTTATTTGTTCCTATTATGCAACAAATGTAGCAATAAAAGGAATTTAAAGATTGCGCATAATGCAATAATTATCCACACTAAGGAACCAGTTTTAGAAAAATAGCGCATTATAGGGTATTTTTGTGTGGAAAAGTTCCTTAAAATATATTTAATATGGATACGTTAAGCACCAGAATTCAACAACTCCGAAAACAAATGGGTATTAGTCAGCAGGAACTGGCTATAAGGGTAGAGATTTCTAAATCTATGATTAATCGCTATGAAAATAAGGGAATCCAGCCGCCTGCTGATATTCTTAATAGAATGGCCTCGGCCTTGAATACTTCTGTAGATTATTTAATGAATGGCAATACAGATGACAAAGCCAAAGCATCTTTGAAAAATACAGAACTTCTCAATACTTTTAAAGAAATTGATATTATGCCTGAAAGAGAGCAAAGTATGCTGCTGCATTATGTGCAGGCTTATATAAGGGACTTTAAAACCAGAAAAGCTTACGCATCATAAATAACTAAAATTAACAACAATGAAAATAGTATTAGATATTAACGACAACAAAGCTGATTATGCGATTGAGTTTTTTAAAAACATTTCTTTTGTAAAAAAAGCTACAGCTATCGCTAAAAATCAAATTACCAACCCGGCTATTTTACAAAGCATCCAGGATTATGAAAGTAAAAAGATAAAACCTACGCCGCTTAACCTTGCTGAACTTAAAGCGATGTTACATGCTTGAGTTGGTGTTTATGCCCAAAGCCTGGCAGGATTTAGGCTGGTGGGTACAACATGATTTGAAAGCCCTCAAAAAAATACATTCGCTTTTAGAAAACTGTTGTACAACACCTTTTGTTGGATTAGGACAGCCCGAACCTTTAAAAGCCAATTACAAAGGGTACTGGAGCCGCAGAATCAACCTCGAACATCGAATCGTTTATAAAGTAGAACCCAGCCGGATTGTGGTTCACTCGCTGCATGGACATTATCAATGATTTACCCGGAACACTTGTTTACAAGCTTAGCATTTTTTATAACTTACGCACAGTCGCCTTGCGGCAGACTGGGCTGGGAAGTAGTAGCATAGCCCTGTAGCAAAGCATACTTGTGCTATTGCTTACATAATAAATTATTAAAATGCCATCTCTGTTTTTTCAAAAAACTTTTACATGGCACAAGTACCCTACCGCACTTGCCTATACTGCATACTTGCGCCGGAAAGGGGGTTTAGGGTGTTGAGGACGAGGAACTTTTTTCTTCCAATTATGCCGTTTAAATAAACTCCAAATATAATCATCGGACACCTTTTTCTTTAATTTCTTCTCTACCACAATACGAACATCTTTTGCTGTAAGTATTTTCCCTTGCAATGCCTTTGAGCGAATATTTTCCATTAATGCTTTTTCTTCTTCCAAGCTTAAATACGATGTCTCTTTTCTTCGACCACCCCATTTAAGGTTTTCAGTAAACCCTACTCCGTGCTTGTTATATAACTCAACTATACGATATACCTTACTTTTTGAAACACCTAAAAATTGAGCATACTCTTCCGCTTTTTTATTGGGATTATTGGAAACTGATAATAATATTTGCCAATAACTTCTTTGATGAATATTAATGCAAGACATCAATTTATTGGAAAGTTCAGCAGTACTTAAGTAGGGAGTTAATTGTAATATTCGCATGCAGTAAATATACAACCTTTTTATATATCTTGTCATAAGGTTGGTATGAATTGACTCATAGCATGTATCAAATAACTTATACACTTCCAGAATCAAAACACACAAAAGCAAAGCTTCTAAAAATGGACGAGCAGCAGGCTAAATTATACCAAATTATAGAGAAAAATTTCTAGGGTGTCCCAACGCTGAAAACAGGAGGAAAATCGCTACACGATTTTTATAATCATAACAATTATGTATTTTTATTGGATGCCCCTTTCATTTTGTCGTTGGTACGCCTCCACACATCAGCTCCCCTGCATACCAACGGCAGAAAATAAATTAACCAATACAACTTTTAAAAGTATAGCCGTTAATGAGCTTTATTTTGTTGCAGTTTACTAAGGCACAAGATGCCTACGCTGCTTATCTACGCCTCAACCTTGCGCCAGTACCTTACATACTTGGACTAGATGGGAAGAATTTATTTTTATCCCCCCAAATTAATGTTCTCATTTTTGTTATCAGTATTTAGATCATTATTATATATTTTAGCTAGTTCCTGTTTCATTATTCTTTTATAATTAATCTAAAGCCTGTTGGCTGAATAAATTGATTGTAATAACCCATACAGTTGAATCCATTGCATTGTTCAGTAGTACTATCATAAGCGCCTCCCATGCATGGAAGTGCTTCATTTTCGGATGGTATTTTATTTTCTGGATTTAAGAAATATGATTTATCTAGATCTAAAATAGAATCATAACAATATTCGTGTACATTACCATACATATCATATAAGCCCCATTCATTGCATTTTTTTTGTTTAGAAGCATGGACTTTATTATTACTGTTATCTTTATACCAAGCATAATTTGATAGCTGGGTATCATCATCACCCCAGCTCGAAGCAGCATCATTACCACATAATAATCCGTGTTCCCATTGAGTAATAGAGGGTATATCTAAAATAAAAGCATGGTTATTTAAACTTATAATATTATTTAATTCACTCAAAAAATCTTTTATTTGTTTAAAATCAATCTCGTCCCATGGAAATAAAATTTTTTCTTCAGGTAATAAACTATTTTCATAATAAGGTTTGCCATATACAAATTCATATAATCCTAAACTGACAGTAACTTCCTGTAGCCAAAATCCTTCTGAGTATTCAACTGTAGAATTTTTAGCTCCTAATTTTGGTCTATTGGTAATTCGATATCTACCTGGATGACAAAATGCAAATGCAATTTCGTAATCAGCACTTTTATTGGTCAATTTTACTGTCCTTCGATTAATCATATTACTTATTAAAATTTATAGTAGCTTTTTCAAATGTTCCATCTGCGTTTACTTTTGATGCATCATAGTCAACAGAAGCTTTATTATAACCTCTTTTTGAGGCTTGTTGACCTGTGAAAGTTTCAAGTGCAGCTTTTGCAGGGCTCATTCCATTTTTTATTGCCATATTAAAAGTTGTTAAATTATCGCTGCTTCCATTCCAATTACCCTGAATTGTATTAATAATTCCTCCTTGCGCTTTAACTGAGGAATAAACTCCTTCAAATACTTCAGCTCCATTAATTGTCTTGGGTTTTAGCAAATATTCATTTGTATTACCGTTTTTCATATATATGCCTAATGATAATACTCCTCCATTTAGCTCTCCATAACCTACAAGTTCATCCTTTCCTGAAACAGTCGTATTTTTTGGTGCATATGTCGAAGCTTTTATTCCATCATATCTTGGGAAAACCTCAGGATATAATTCAGGTGTATATTTATCAAGTTTACTTTCGAATAAAGGATCATGATATTCACTTGAACCAGCAGCATCAAAAAAATCTGATGGCATTGAATAATAATGTAGTGCCATATCACCATAAAATATTCTAGCCGTTAATCCCTCAGAAGCTTCTGCTGAAGCTTTATTTATAGCTTCGGAGGTTGTTGTTTTTAATTCAGCAAATGAAGAAAATTCTTTAAAAACCAAACCAGATTGAAGTACATACACATCAGAACAGTCAGTTATTAAATCACCATTATATTCTGTTCTTCGACTATATGGAGTACTAGCATTAATGTATTGTTCATGAAATGCATCATAGGTAGAATTCCAAAAACCAGCTTCATGGGTTTGAGTAGTAACCCCTTGCAAAACGGGTTGAGTGGTATTAGCATTTAATTGGTATATATAATAATGCCTTTCCAATCCATCCAAATCAGTAAATGCTATTGGCGAATTCCCTGCAAACTGATATGGTGTATACCAAGGATATTTTTTCTGCAAAGGATCTACACTCAAAAACCTTCCTAACCTTACGTCATTAATCCTCATTCCATAATCCTGTGCTCCATTACTAATATCCTTATCATCTTCCTTCCCATTAAATCCATACAAGTAATTCCCATTATTAAACTTTCTGCCATTCAAGCTCATTCCAAAAGGCGCATAATCAGTAGCGCTTACCACTTCAGCAGTATAATAATCAATAATGCCATCCTTGTTGTCATCTACTGCATGCTTCCTGTCGCTCACCACAGCCATTACATTCCCTAAATGGTTGGATAGTTCATACCTTACATTGCCTGTTACAAATGTATTGACTTTATTTAAATAATCTGCTTTAGCCAATGCCTGCACATCCCTGTTTACTTCATTAATGCCCAGCCTGCTGCTGCCATACAAATGCACTTCATTTTGTGTAAGGTTACCGTTATTTATTTTTGCATCCACCACATAAGTGCTCATCACATTACCACCTGCATCCCTTAAATAAACAGTAGTGGTATTGCCCACAGTTTTGGTGATCCTGTTTCCACCTGCATCATAACGGTAAGTAATAGTGCTGTTTTGTTTTTCAATGCCCGCAATCTTGCCATACACATTCCAGTTGATTTTATTAATGCCTTCTTTATTGTCTTTAATTAAATTACCGATTGCATCATATACATAATTATCAGTTGGCTGTTCAGGTTTCAATTCCTTATTGACCAAGTCTAATGTAAGTGGAGTTTGCGAATCAATATCTTCTGCATAATTAGCAGCAGGCACTTCATCATGTACATAACGCAAACGGTTGTTCAATATTTTTCCATTTGCATCTTTAGGATACTGGTAAGTCATTTTATCCATGTCCAGTTTATCTGCTTTACCATTGCGTTTATACGTTTGTATATTACCGTTAGCATCATAGCTTAACTCTTCCTTAAAATCATCAATGCTCACCACATTCCAGTTGTTGGTAGCAGGGTTTAAACCTTTATAGGTATTCATTTTAACCAACCTGTTTAAAGCATCATATTTATACTGATAATATAAAGGTTCGCCAACTTTTGGGATATTAACCGCCATGGCTGCAATGTTACCATTGTATAAAGACACAAACCCAAAGCCCGCCGCAGCAGCACTGGCAAATGGCTGCCCGCCACCAACAGGTTTATAATCTTTACTGTTGGCTGTACTAAAATAATGCAGGGCAAAACCAAATGCATCCCTGGCTACAGGGCTTATAATATTCCCTGTTTTTACGCCATCAGCACCCATATCAAATTTTCCATCTCCTACCGCTGTGCTGTTTACTCCTTTCAGCCAGCCTTGCAGCGTATAGGCATAATCGGTACCTTGCACCTGGTTTTGCCCAATGATGCTTCTTGCCAAAGGCCCGTGTTTGTAATAGCTGTACCGGGCATCTTTTTGCCAGGTTAAAGAATCCGTAGAAGTATATACATCGGTCAGCCTGTTCTCTGCATCATACACATATTTGTGGTAAAATTCATCCTCTGCCCCTGCCTGGTAAGCCACCCTGTTTACCTTACCGCTTATTAAATCATACTCATATACCAGCTTTTTAAACCGGTTACCTGTTGATTTCATCACCCCTTCATTGATGTCCTGCAATAAAGTATCTACATTACCATGGATATCATAACTGTAAAAAGTAGCAGCGCTGTGCGTACCTAAAATATTGGGATCGGGCTCTTTATCAAACACCATGCTAAAGCTTACCCGGTTGCGAAGGTTTTTTTGTTCTGCAATGCCTTTTAAAATTTCCTGGTTGTCTTTATTCCTGTAAGACAGGTCATAGCTGGTTTTGGTAACCTGTTCTTTATTCAACCCACCCTGTGCCAGCCATTTAATTAACAGGCCCGGGTCTTTACTCGGTGGCAGTTCTGTTTGCGGCTTCTGCCCTACCTCTGTTATCCTTCCCAAACGGTCATATAAAGTATAGCTGAACTTTTTGTCTATCCTTTGCTGGGCATTCTGGCTTACGGCAAGCCTTCCCAAAATGTCATACCAGAATTTCGTGTTGCCTGCATCGGGAGTTTTTTGTGCCACCACCTGGTTTAGCGTATTGTAGCGGTAAGCTGTTACTAAAGTATGCGTAGGAACAACTTTATTTAATGCTTCAGCGCCCCCGTTTTTTACGGCAGACCTGGCTTTGGCTACCAATGTTAAAAAATCTGCATCGCTGTGTTTGGCATTTACCCCCGCAGGCGGTACCGTCTTTACCAGGTTGCCTGATTGGTCATAACTAAACATCTTTTTTTGCCATATTTCCATTTTTTTCTAAGGGCTTGTACCCGCAATATATTAAAAATCACGCAGGAGGCGCAAAGGGGCTAAGCCGCAAAGATTTTCTGTTTGTCCTTCTTTTTTTTCTGCTGTCCTGAGCGGAGCCGAAGGGTTAATAGAGGGTATGGTATCGGCGCTGGGAAAGATAAATGACAGGATGGTTTGAAGCCGATTAATGATTTATTGTTGATACCTGTTTTATTGCTGCATAAAGTTGTAAAGCTGAACCTGTCGTTTGTCTTTGCCAGTGCAAGCCAAACCCCGCCATGATACACTTTAAATTATACCAGCTATGTGGCGGGGTGCGGCAGCTCCGCTCCTGTTTTTATGGCTGTTTAAAAAACTGCTTTGTATTTTCCTCATGCCCACCGATATAAGGGTTACACTTACTGGCTGCCCTCTACAAGCGCCACCCCTGCGCCATACCGTTTGGGGCGCTGCTGACGGGATTTTATTTTTTTTCTGGGTCTTCGCAGCTTAGCAAAAAATAAAATATAGGCAGCAGCAGACTGCGTAACAACAAAAATATATGCCGTAGTGCAACGGAGGCAAAATAATAAGCCAGGCCCCAACGGTTTAGCAGGTGGCGCACCGAGTGGTGGAGCTACGTTTTTTTGCAGCAAACAAATAAAAAATCAATTTAATCTGCTGCAAAAAAATAGTAGCGGAGTGCAGATTTGCGAAGCGTGGGCAAAGGCATGACAAAAACGGCGCAGCCTTTTTGGCGTGGCTTTATTATCCAGCCGCAAAGACTGCACACCATATTTCCTGTCGATGATAGTTGTACTTAGTTCACCCATGACTACAACTGCCGGGATTTATTCCAATGCTTTAGGAAGCATAGCAAAAAACCTGGCTGCGAAGCGTTAGCGTTGTGTTCAGGGCAGCGATGTTTTTAGAGCGGTGGGTTGCTTGTTTGGTTGTTCGTTGTCGGCCGTCAGCTAATTGCTTTTCGGTAGTCAGTGGTCAGTAAGCGTTTTTACTATTTTATATTGGTAGCCGTTCTTTTTATCTCCCCCGACCCTTATGGCATGGCCGCTTTCGATGAGCAGGTAGAGCCTTGTTTTTATCGTTGCCCTGCGCTGTTTTAACAGCTTTTTTAACTGCGTAAGCGTAAAGGCTTCATTTAATAAACCGTGGTCTTCGATATCCCACAACAGTTCCCTGGCCGTGGAGGCGGTTTCGGTCTGGCTGAGTTTAATCAGGGGTTGTAAAATATGTAACCCTTCGAGTACATCGCTGCGTTCGGTAAGAAAACAATTTTTGGACACTTCCAGCCGGTTAAACCGGTTGACGACCGTTACGCTGTGGATGGTTTTGAATAAGAGGGTTTGGAGTAAGTTTTTATCTCTTTTTACTGTCGTTAATTTTAGCTTGTATTTGTATCGGTTGAGGGTGGTTACATTGGGGCTTAAATAATAGATGCTTTCATTTAACTGGATTAAATTTTGAATAATACGGTTTCTTTCGCTTGACATAGTGTTGTTTTTTTGGTGAATAATTTTTTGTGAGATTAAATTTTTTGCCCAAAAAAACCTGCGGCCTTTGACGGCCTGCAGGCTAGAGTAGTTTTGTAAAACTGCTCTTTGAGTATTAGAAAGAAAAATGAAAAAAGTAGTTGGTGGTATGGGTGGGTATGGGGTCTCTCCTAAAATCGTTGTCGTTCTGTCGTTCTGTTGACTGGCGTGGCTTTGAGTGCGACATTTAGTGCGACATGACACTTGTCGCTCTGTCGTTTTAGGTTGTTGTCCTGAGGGTTTATGCGGCTCTTTGCTTGCTTTTATCTGCTTTTCGCTGCTCATGCATTGCCCATACCTTTTGCATAATCGTTTTGATGTGCTGGTCTATTTCTTTGTACAACCCTTCGCTGCTCATATAATCGTCTATCACATATTCTTTTTTGTTTTTGATGCTCCCGCTGATTTTTATATAACCATAACTCACCAGCGTTTTGATATAGCGTTGTACCTGCCGGGGCTCCAGTCGTAAATGTTTTCTCAACTCATTTCCATAAAAGCTTTGCTGCTCTTTTTCTTTCAGCCACTGTTTTACCTTGTCTAAAAAATCCCTGAGTTTTGCCGTCAGCTCATCACATTTTCTAAATAAACTTTCCCGCAGTAATGTAAAGCCCCATTCAATTTCTGATGGATGCGTTAGTAAAACCTCACCCCCTGCCCCCTCTCCACCAGGTGGAGAGGGGAGTTTTTCTGCATCCGGGTTGTATTGATTAATAAAACTTAACCCGTCTATAAAATTCAGCAGCAAGGGCAGCCCTCTTCTTTTCACAAAATATTTTTCGGGCATGTCGATCAGCATCGCATAGGGGTTTTGTATGCGGTGGGGAATGGTTAGGGATAAAAACATATGTTGCAATTGCTGTTGTAATTGTTTTTCTTTGTTTTTATCGATCAACCCTGCTTTTACTTTTTTTTGGTATTGGGATATTCTTTGGTCTTGTTCGGCGCTGCCGTCTAAATAAATTTCTATCATCCGGTTGCTGTTGTCTTCGTATTGTTTATCCTTTGTTGTTGTTCCGATAAAGCTGATGGGGCCTTTTACGGTAATGGGTATGGTATTGATCTTTCCGCTACGGCTGTCTTTTTCGGGCATGAATTTTACGACTTCTTCACCACTCATGAGTTCCCGGGTTACATATTCCACACCTTTTAAGCCGGTGGTATCTTCTATAATAAATACGGTGTGGCTGAGTTCATCTTCTAAAAAATGATAAAAACTTTGTTCGGTAAAGCTGGTGCCTTTGCGTTGCCACTCTTTTGGGATGCAGGCGGCGCATTTGTGTACGGTGTAGCTTTTTCCTGCGCCGCTCTGGCTCAGGCACATCACGCTGATGGGGGTATGCAGCTGGCTGCTTACCATCGCTGTTAATACCATCATCGCATTTTTTTGTTCGCCTACAATACCGGTTTGGGGCAGGGTTTCGTATAGCCATGGCAGTAAGTTTAGATTGGATAAGTTTTTTATCGCTTCGCTTTGTTCTTCGGGGGTGAGTACCTTTCTTTCTTTTTTTGTGGGATGCCGGTTTTGTTTTTCATCGTAGAGCCGTAGCTTTTCACTTTCCAATGCTTCGATGAATAAGGCCATGTCCTGTGTAATGGGCTGCATGCCCAGGCTAAAGCGCTCGGCTATTTTTTTGATCATGCCCTGCAATGCCCCTTCGTGGTACAGGTCGAGGTGATGGCGCAGGGTTTCTACTGCCAGTTGGTGGGGGTTCTTTTTTACCCCCAGTGTAATGTGGAGGGTGTGCAGGCCGGGGTTGCCGATGCCGCCAATGGATTGTAATTGCAATAGCCTGGTGGTAAAATGGTAAGAGCCGTATTTGTCCTGGTGGAGTTGGTATAGGGTAACCTCCCCAACCCCTCCAAAGGAGGGGCTTTTGGATACTGCTGCCGGTAAGAGTTTTTGTGTACCCGGTTTTTCGGTTGCCGGTTCAGCTTTATCTTCTTTTTTTTCTGCTGTTTTCATAGAATGATTGGGTACCGGTAAATCCACGGGCCATTTTCCCAACTCATAAATGATTTGTTTGCTTTTCAGGATCGCTTCGTGGTCGTTTAAATTGTAATACTGTTTT